>JGI20225J20221_1002607_pt1 | contig 12832 bp, 10 predicted proteins | sample BioMet4_FD_20221 | JGI IMG/M metagenome (IMG submission 20221) | reverse complement strand
ACGCAGTCGATTATTTGAAGCAGTGCGAGTGGCCTGGCAACATAAGAGAATTGGAGAATGTGGTCCAGCGCCTTATGATCTCAACGAAAACTGAGCAGATCACTATGCTGGACGTTATGAGAGAACTTCACCCTGAGGTCTTTGATGCTTCGGGGCGCGAAATTTCGCTGCAGGATGGAGACAAAGACAGCGAGAGCGCCGTGAACCTGGAGAAGATGGTGGAAAACTTTGAACGCAATATACTTAAGCATGCATGTGAAAAATACGGCTCCACGAGGAAGGTCGCCAAGGCAGTTGGAATAAGCCAGACTCAGCTTGTCAGAAAGAAGAAAAAATACGACTTGTAGTGAGAAATGAATCCAGCATGGCATGAGTCTGAGGCAGAGCCGTACTAGACCAATTGATACTGAACCGAATAGTGTTCACGATAAAACCATGTGAACATATAGCGAATCATATTTGACATCGCAAAGAGTAAGACCCGTTGGAAACAGCGGGTTTTTTCTTTTGGCATGACTATTGCTATATAGAGCTTGTAAAAAATTTAACAGACGCCTGGGCCTGCTGCAGTCTTTGATATGCAGCATGACAAGGCGATGTAATATATTATACCAGGAGGAAACACACATGCAGAACACAAGATACAGAAAAGGCGATCCTTATGGAACACATAGGGTAATCAGCCCGGAAGGCGTGCTTCCACAGCCGGCAGACGTGATAGACAATACCATGGAAATCTACGATAACGAGGTGCTCATCGATGTTCAGACGCTGAACGTTGACTCTGCATCCTTTACGGAAATATCAAGGAGAGCTGGCGGCGATGTTGAGAAGATCAAGGAGATCATGATGGACATCGTGGCGAAGACGGGCAAACACAAGAACCCTTGGACAGGCAGCGGCGGAATGCTGATAGGCACAGTCAAGGAAGTCGGTCCTGATTTCTCAGGAGACCTTAAGCCGGGCGACAGGATCGCTACGCTGGTATCCCTTTCCCTTACTCCTTTGACAATTGAGAAAATCATTGAAGTAAGACAGGAAATCGACCAGGTCGATATTGTCGGACAGGCAATACTATTTGAGAGCGGCATCTATTCGGTACTGCCGGAAGATATTCCGCAGAATTTGGCACTTTCGGTGCTGGACGTTGCAGGCGCACCTGCACAGACGGCTAAGATCGTTGAACCTGGAGATACAGTAGTTATACTCGGCGGCGGGGGCAAGTCCGGTATGCTTTGCTGTTACCAGGCAAAGAAGGAAGCGGGAATAAACGGCAAGGTAATCTGCGTTGACGGATTCGAATCTTCAATCGAAAGAGCAAAGAGCGTCGACGTTGCAGACGAATACGTTATAGCCAATGCGACTGATGCAGTAGGACTGTACAATGTCGTTTCGGAACTGACTAACGACCGTCTTGCAGACGTGGTCATCAACGTTGTAAACATACCAAATACCGAGATGGCATCTATAATGGCCTGCAGAGACAACGGAATGGTTTACTTCTTCTCAATGGCTTCAGACTTTACCAAGGCGGCTCTTGGCGCTGAAGGCGTAGGCAAGGACGTAAGCATGCTCATAGGCAACGGATATACTAAGGGACATGCAAATGTAGCACTGCAGATCCTGAGGGAAAATGAAAAAATCAGAGATCTTTTTGCTAAGTTATACGCGTAAAAAAGCATAAAAAAGGCATGAACCCTTTGCGGTTCACGCTCCGGCAAAAATGAACACAAACCGGTTCAAAAAAATAATTGTAAATTTTTTAACAATTTTAAAAACTGGTTCTATAGACACCCTTTGGTTACTGAATTATAATAAGGATAGTCAACAATTATGCAATAGCATAAATTAAATTTTTATTTATCTTAGGAGGATGATAATTATGAAAAAAGGAAGCCCTTACGGAACACACAGAGTTATTTCACCTAAAGGTGTTTTACCTCAGCCAGCAGATGTAATCGACAACAACATGGAGATCTATGACAACGAAGTCCTGATCAATGTTAAAACTTTAAATATCGACTCAGCTTCATTCACTGAAGTAGTTAAACGTTCATGCGGCAAGAAGCCGACTGATGATCTTTCAAAGGAAGACATCGAGAGCATCAAGAACACTATGCTCGGAATCGTTGCTAAAGCAGGAAAACATAAGAATCCTTGGACTGGTTCAGGCGGAATGCTTATCGGAACAGTTGAGCAGATCGGCGACAACTATGTTGGAGATCTGAAGGTTGGCGACAAGATCGCTACACTGGTTTCACTGTCACTTACACCACTCGTAATCGACGAGATCCTTGCTATGAGACCTGCAATCGACCAGGTTGACATCAAGGGACATGCAATCCTGTTCCAGAGCGGCATCTATGCTAAGCTGCCTGAGGACATGGAAGAAGGTCTTGCACTTTCAGCATTAGACGTTGCTGGAGCTCCTGCTCAGACTGCTAAACTGGTTAAGCCAGGTCAGACAGTTCTTATCATCGGCGGCGGCGGAAAATCAGGTCTTCTGTGCTTATATGAAGCAAAGAAGAGAGCTGGCGTTACTGGTAAGGTAATCTGCGCTGCAGGTTCACAGAAATCAGAAGACAGAGCTAAAGCTCTTGATCTTGCTGACGTTTACTTCCATCATGATGCAACTGATGCAGTTGGTATGTATGAGAAGATCATGGAGATAACTGATGGACAGCTTTGCGACATCGTTATCAACTGTGTAAACATCGACAACACTGAGATGGCATCAATTCTTACTTGCAAGGATGACGGTCTTGTATACTTCTTCTCAATGGCTACAAGCTTCACTAAGGCAGCTCTTGGTGCAGAAGGCGTTGGCAAAGACGTTACAATGATCATCGGAAACGGATACACTAAGGGACATGCTGCAATCACTCTGCAGTGCCTGAGAGAGCACGAAGGACTGAAGAAGCTGTTCGCAGAAATGTACGCTTAATCAAATAATATGTAAAAAATAACCGGCGCTGCCTTGGCTGCGCCGGTTGTATCAAGCATATGCTGCAGGCTTTTGCTACGCCTGCAATGAGCGAGCTCAATGCGAGCCCCGCTCAGCCTATAATCATACAAACAACTTAGTAAATAAATAAGGAGATTAAATTATGGCAAGAAGAAATTGGAAGGACATTCCTTTATTCAAGGATGTTACTGACGAGCAGTGGAACGACTGGCATTGGCAGGTATCACACAGACTTTCAACAGTTGAAGATATCGCAGCAGTAGTTAACCTTACTGAACAGGAGAAATCTGATATTGAGAAGGTTATGGGCGGATTCAGAGTAGGAATCACTCCTTACTATGCTTCACTGATGGATCCTGATGATCCGAGAGATCCAGTTAGAATGCAGGCAGTTCCTACACTTGCAGAAATGCACAGATCAGAAGCTGACGATGCAGACCCTCTTCATGAGGATGCTGACTCCCCGGCTCCTGGACTTACGCACAGATATCCAGACAGAGTACTGTTCCTGATCACTGACCAGTGCTCAATGTATTGCCGTCACTGCACAAGAAGAAGACTTGCCGGCGAAACTGATGGAGCAAGATCAAGAGAAGACATCGATGCATGTATCGATTATATCAGAAGGACACCAGTCGTTAGAGACGTTCTTCTGTCAGGCGGAGACGCTCTCTGCGTTGAGGATGACACTCTTGAGTACATCATCAGCGAACTGAGAAAGATCGACCATGTTGAGATCGTTAGACTTGGTTCAAGAACTCCAGTAGTTATGCCAATGAGAATAACTGATGACCTCTGCGCTATGCTGAAGAAGTATCATCCAATCTGGCTGAATACACANTTCAACCATCCGAAGGAAATGACTCCGGAAGCTGCAGAAGCATGCAGAAAGCTTGCAGATGCTGGTATTCCTTTAGGAAATCAGTCAGTACTGCTGAGAGGCGTAAACGACTGCAAGCACATCATGAGAGAACTGGTTCAGGTTCTGGTAAAGAACAGAGTAAGACCTTACTACATCTACATCTGCGACCTGTCAGTTGGTATCGAGCACTTCAGAACTTCAGTTGCTAAGGGAATTGAAATCATCGAAGGTCTGAGAGGACATACTTCAGGATACTGCGTACCTACATTCGTAGTAGACGCTCCTGGCGGCGGCGGAAAGACTCCGGTAATGCCACAGTACGTAATTTCAGAGACTCCGGATAAGATCATCCTGAGAAACTATGAAGGCGTTATCACAACTTACACTCAGCCTCATCTGCCTGAACTGAAATGCCAGTGCGATTACTGCACAGGCAAGAAGGTTTACAAGTATCAGGGCGTTTCAGCATTGGGAGAGGGTCTGGAGATCAGATCAATGGAACCAGCTCACCTTGCAAGACATGAGAGAAACGAACATCATAACTAGTAATTAAGTTTGAGCTATAGGGGGGCCATTGGTCTCCCTATAGGTATCAAATAAGGATTTTTTTAATTTAGGATTTTGGATTTTATTTTAGGATACAGGATAATTTGGTTTAACATTAATTATGAGTATACTCTTGGATTTATCAAAAAAATATAAAACTCTGTCGATAGTCGGCATGGCGAAAAACGCCGGAAAGACAACTGCTCTCAACTACCTTATTGAGGAAGCTGACGACGAGGGCGTTGTTCTCGGAATCACTTCAACTGGAAGAGATGGAGAAACAACAGACGTTGTTACCGGGACTGATAAGCCAAGGGTCTTTCTTTACGAGGATACGATCGTTTCAGTGCCTTCCCAGCTGTACGACCTTGCTGAGGCAGGATTGGAGATCGTGAAGAAAACAGATTACAGGACCTCAATTGGAGAAGTTCTCCTTTGCAGGGTTTGTGACAGTGGATATGTGCAGATAGCGGGACCGGTCGCTGTTGCCGATACGAAAAAAATGTGCGCGGAAATGTTTGAATTTGACTGCGACATGATCCTTATCGACGGCGCGATCGACAGAAAGTCCATCGCTTCTCCGGAAACATCAGACGCGATCATACTGGCGACGGGGGCAGTCCTGTCGAGAAATATCAAGCGAGTTGTAAGCGAGACGACCCATATTGTCAACCTTTACAACCTGCCGGTCTTTGAGGAGGGACAGGCTAGATCCCTCATAGAAAAGCATTGTCATGAGGAGAAGATCATGCTTATCAAAGATGGAAAGATAGAAAAACTTGGACTTAAGACAGGTCTAGGCGCCAGCAGATTTATCGACGATGCAATAGATGACAGCACAGAGTATGTTTACATACCAGGAGCGCTGACTAACAGCGTAATAGCCGATATAAATCCGGAAAAGTTCAGACATACGCGGTTCATACTTAAGGACCCGACCAAGATCTTCATAGATGCTATGACCTGGAGACAGTACCTGAAAAGGGGCTTCAGCGTAAGCGTTCTGAAGAATATCGAGGTTGCGGCTGTAACCGTTAATCCGACTGCACCGAGTGGATATTCATTCGATCATGAAGCGCTGCTTACTGCAATGCAGGAAGCGCTTCCGGAAATACCTGTGATTGACGTAAGAATGTAACCTAGAGGAGGAAAAGATGATACAGGGTTCTAACAGAAGGCTAGCTAATGTGAAGACCAGAACTGAGACCGGACTGGAATACGTGCTCACGAGCCTGGACATCTATACGCCTTTTGGCCAGAAGATACTCAAGGAGTTGAAACCTTTCTTCCCCGGACAGGAAGAAGACCTTAGGAAAGAACTGGAAAAGGTTAAGGACATGGTTTCCTTTACAGAAGAGAATCGGGACAGTATCGAAAAGCTTGACGTGATATTCATGTGTATGAACAATTCGTCGCTGACCATTGAGAGAAGCGCCAATAATGCGCTATCCGTGGTAGAACTATTCGAACTGAAGACTCTGCTTCTGCAGATGAGATCAATTTCCTCGATTCTGGAATCTGGATCTGCTAGAGTTCCAGACGAATTCGTATTAGGCGATACGGAAGCTTTGCTCGATGAGCTGGATCCGCGCCGCGACAGAATGAACACTTTCTATATCTATGACGACTTCTCGGAAAAACTGGCTGATCTTAGACGCCAAAAGAAAGAGCTTGAGCATTCAGTAAGACGTGCTCTTAAGGCTCGAAGAGAAGAGATAAGGAAAGAGTACGGGATCATGCTGACGCCGAAGTTCGACATAGTGATCCCAAAATCTGGCGACGAACTGGCTAAGGCCAGACAGATCAAGGATCTGGAACAAGTTGCTGAAGATTATGCTTCAGTAACATTCGAACTTTCGAAAACAGAAGCTATATACGAAATCACCAAAGCAATGGAGGATATCACGACCAGCATCGAGGACGAAGAACTGGTCATTAGGGAACGGCTTTCCCGCAAGGTATCCGAATTTGCACATATATTGCTTGAAAATTGCGAGAAGATCGGCCGTTTGGAATTTGCACTGGCAAAGGCAAAATACGCCATTAAGCACAACTGCGTCAAACCTGAGATCGTTGATGAACACATCATAGACATCTGCGAAGGCAGAGAACTTCAGGTGGAAGACGTCCTCAAGTCTAAAGGCAAGGCATACTGTCCTGTCAGCATGACCCTTGAGGAAGGCGTGACCTGCATTACCGGAGCGAATATGGGCGGCAAAACGATTTCGCTGAAGCTTTCAGGGCTAGTACCGCTGATGGCACAGTACGGATTCTTTGTTCCATGCGAGAGCGCCAGAATAGGACTGTCAAACTATATGCAGATCCTGATCGGCGATAGCCAGTCAGTGGAAAGAGGGCTGTCAAGTTTCGGCAGCGAGATGGAAGAACTTAAGGAAATACTTGACAACAGCCAGGAACGGTCAGTGATACTGATCGATGAGATCGCCAGCGGCACCAATCCGGTAGAGGGACTTGCCCTTACCAGAAGCCTGGTGGATTACCTGCGGAGTAAGCCATACATAACTCTCATCACAACTCATTTTGAAGCGGTCACTGAGGATCCGGGAATCAAGAACATGCAGGTAAGAGGCCTGTCAAATGTTGACTTCCGAAAACTCGAAAGCGAGCTTCAGAGAGCCAACCGAAGAGAGCGAATCAACATCATTTCCAAGTATATGGATTACAGACTATATACAGTTACCGAAAACAGACAGATACCAAAAGACGCCCTGAATATCGCTAAGATGCTTGGCATCAGCAGCGAGATCATTGAAGGGGCACAAAAATATATTAAGTAAGGAGATAATAAGGATGGAAAGCAAATTGAACATTGACCCGAAAGTGGTTGACAGTGCTCGTGGCCATGCCAAGAAGATCGCTGAAGACATGCAGAAGTTCATTGACGTTCATACTACTGTAAGTACGGAGAGAACTATTCTGAGACTTCTGGGAGTAGACGGCATTGACGATGTAGATACTCCGCTTCCTAACGTAGTAGTTGAACAGGTCCAGGCAGCAGGAGGACTCGAAAGAGGAGTTGCTTACTGGATGGGCAATGCAATGATTCAGACAGGCCTTCAGCCTCAGGAAATTGCAGAGAAGATGTCAGCAGGTGAGCTTGATATTACCAAGCTTCCTACAGCTTCAGCTAAAGAAGCAGAAGCTGCAATCATGCCGGCAGTTCACGCAGCACTGAAGAAAATCAAAGCACAGACTAAGGCAAGACAGGATTACCTGGCTAGGCTTGGCGAAGGTTCACAGCCATATCTGTACGTAATCGTAGCAACAGGAAACATCTACGAAGACGTAATACAGGCACAGGCAGCAGCAAGACAGGGAGCTGACGTAATCGCAGTAATCAGAACTACTGCACAGTCACTGCTTGACTATGTACCTTACGGACCTACAACAGAAGGTTTCGGCGGAACATATGCAACTCAGGAAAACTTCAGGATCATGAGAAAAGCTCTTGATGAAGTTGGAGAAGAAGTTGGCAGATACATTAGGCTCTGCAACTACTCATCCGGAATGTGCATGCCAGAAATCGCTGCAATGGGAGCTCTTGAGAGACTTGACGTAATGCTCAACGATGCAATTTACGGCATCCTGTTCAGAGATATCAATATGCAGAGAACACTGGTTGACCAGTTCTTCAGCCGTGTAATCATAGGATACTGCGGCATCATCTTCAACTCAGGAGAAGATAACTACCTGACTACAGATGACGCTTACGAATCAGCACACACAGTTACTGCTTCACAGTTCATCAACGAACAGTTTGCAGTATTGGCTAACATTCAGGAATGGCAGATGGGTCTTGGACACGCATTCGAAATGGATCCTTCAATGAAGGACGGATTCCTTTACGAGCTGTCACAGGCTATCATGGCAAGGGAAATCTTCCCGAACGCATGCCTGAAGTACATGCCTCCTACAAAGTTCATGACTGGAAACATTTTCAGAGGACACATCCAGGATGCTCTGTTCAATCTGGTATCAGTTTGGTCAGGACAGTCGATCCAGTTACTCGGAATGCTTACAGAAGCTATTCACACTCCGCATATGCATGACAGATATCTTTCAATTGAAAACGCTGAATACATCTTCAATAACTGCAGAGACATCGGCGAAGAAGTTGAATTCAAGAAAGACGGCATCATCCAGAAGAGAGCTCAGGAAGTTCTCGGCAAGGCAGATGCACTGCTTGCAGATATTGAAAAAGACGGCCTGTTCTCAACTATCGAACACGGCAAGTTCGGCGGAGTCAAGAGACCTAAGGATGGCGGACATGGTCTGGACGGCGTTTGCACTAAGGACGACCAGTACTTCAATCCGTTCATTCCTCTAATGCTTGGAGGTGAAGAATAATGGCAGAGACTATGACAACTAATGCTACCGCTCAGGTAGATCTTACCAAGGTTAAACCTTATGGTGATACATTAAACGACGGAATGACTCAGCTGTCATTCACTCTTCCTGTTCCTTACGGAGAGGAAGCTGAGGAAGCTGCTAAACAGCTTGCTAAGAAAATGGGCTTCGAAGAGCCTAACGTAACTTACTATCATGAACTTTGCCCAGGTTACACATATTTCGTAGTTTACGGCAAAGCACAGGCTACGGTTGACTACACTACTATCAAAGTACCTAAAGTTGACGTTGAGATCATGGACAGGGTTGCCTGCGGAGAATTCATCGGTGAAAAGATCAAGAGAGACGTTGTAGTAGTTGGAGCTTCCACAGGAAGTGATGCTCACACTGTTGGTATCGATGCCATCATCCAGATGAAGGGATTCCACGGCCACTTCGGTCTTGAGAGATTCAAGAACGTTGTTGCTATCAATATGGGATCTCAGGTTCCTAACGAGGAACTTATTGCAAAGGCTAAGGAAATCAACGCCGATGCAATTTTGGTTTCACAGACTGTAACTCAGAAGGATATCCATATCAAGAATCTGACTAACATGGTTGAACTAATGGAAGCAGAAGGCTTGAGAGATAAGATCATCCTGACTTGCGGCGGTCCTAGAATTTCTCACGAATTGGCTCAGGAACTTGGTTATGATGCAGGATTCGGTCCTGGAAAGTATGCTGAGCATGTAATGTCTTACATAGCTGAAGAAATCGTTAAGAGAGGCTGGCAGGACAAACCGGAGATAAAAGACAGATAATTCGAAAATAATTATAACTTAACTCGACATGTGTATGCCGGGCGTTGAAATGCCAACGTTTTGCGCCCGGCATTAACTTTGACAGATATTTGACAATCTATGCTGTANGGCTTATAATATAGNTACAGTTANGGCTGAACTGCGTTAGTACTTAGTTATTTATCCTCGTNATTACAATCGTTATTTTTTATTTGCAATTATGAGGAGGAAGAAATGTTTAAGAAATTGACAAATGGCTGCGTTCACATGGTGAACAGGTTCTTGCCAGATCCCTTTATTTTCTGTATCATATTGTCAGTAGTGGTGTTTATATTTGCAATACCTGCTACGCAGACAGATGCAATCACCATTATCGGTGCCTGGGGCACAGGAGTATGGGCATTACTGCAGTTTTCAATGCAGATGGCTCTAGTTCTTGTTCTTGGAAGTGCACTCGCTAATGCGCCAGCGGTCAGAAAGCTGGTCATGATCATAGCGGGCATTGCTAAGACTCCGACACAGGGAATCATCGTCGTAACTTTTTTTTCGCTGATAGCATGCTGGTTAAACTGGGGCTTTGGTCTGGTTGTCGGCGCTATTTTGGCTAAGGAAATTGCCAGACAGGTAAAGGGTATAGATTACAGACTTCTGATAGCTTCTGCTTATTCAGGATTCGTTATCTGGCATGCCGGTTTCTCTGGCTCAATACCTTTGGCACTGGCTACACCTGGTTCAGATGCTCTGTCAGCAGCAACAGGCGGAGCAGTAACCGACGTTATTCCTACTTCAATGACGATTTTCGCACCTTGGAACCTTTTAATGGTAGGCGTAATAATAATTTGTCTGCCGTTTATCAATGCCAAGATGCACCCATCTCCGGATGAGGTTATTTCCGTAGACCCGGAACTTCTTATTGAGAAGGAAAGGGTATACAAGAAGCCTGTTACACCGGCGGAAAAAATGGAGAACAGTATGATCTGTTCTGCAATTATTTCGCTTGCAGGTATCGTATATCTGGTATATTATTTTATTAACAACGGATTTAATGTTACGCTTAACATCGTAAACTTCATATTCCTTGTTCTGGGAATAATATTCCACAAGACACCAATCAGTTATGTAGATGCTGTCACCGATGCGACCAAAGGAGCCGCAGGCATCATACTTCAGTTCCCGTTCTATGCGGGCATCATGGGGATGATGACTTTCAGTGTTGACGGCGGTTCATCACTGGCGGGCGTCATCAGTAACTTCTTCGTTTCGATTTCTACAGAGGTTACATTCCCGTTGTTCACATTCCTTTCAGCAGGAATAGTTAACATTTTCATTCCTTCAGGCGGAGGACAGTGGGTCGTTCAGGGACCTATCATGATGCCTGCTGGACTGAAACTTGGCGTAGATCCGGCTATTACAGGCATGGCTATCGCATGGGGCGATGCATGGACCAACATGATCCAGCCGTTCTGGGCACTGCCGGCACTGGGAATTGCAGGATTGTCAGCAAGAGATATCATGGGATACTGCCTGATAACACTTCTTTTCACAGGCATTGTCGTATGTGTTGGATTTGCTTTAGTTGGAATATTGTAGGATAGTCAGACGCCTATGGCCTATGGCTTCCATTCAATATAGTATCAAATATAATAAGAAAGGTGATTATTAGAATGATTAACAAAGTTATTACTGCCGACGAGGCAGTTGCAGGCGTTAAAGATGGAATGACCATAATGGTTGCCGGATTCCTCGGTACAGGTTCACCTGAGGTCCTGCTGGCTGCACTGGTCAGAAAAGGCGTTAAACATTTGACTGTTATCGCCAACGATGGCGGCCTTGCAGAAGGTCAGCCTGCTGTAGGCGCTGGCAAAGTATCAAGGGGCGTAGGCGTCCTGCTTGATCACCATATGGTAGACCATATCATCGCTTCACATTTGGGCGTTAACCCTAGACTGAACGAGCAGTTTGCCGATGGTTCACTGAAATATACCCTGGTTCCGCAGGGTACTCTGGCTGAGAAAATCAGAGCAGCTAACTACGGACTGGGCGGAGTTCTTACTCCTACTGGACTTGGTACTCCTATGGAGACTGAGAAAGACGAACTTGGCAGAGATAAGATCGTAATGGAACTTGACGGCGTTAAGTATCTTTATGAAAGACCGCTTCATGCTGACTATGCTCTCTGCAGAGCTTCAATCTGCGACAGGTTTGGTAACTTCGTATGCTCCAAGGCTACAAAGAATTATAACTACGTTATGGCAGGAGCAGCAGACAAAGTTCTCGTAGCTACTGAAAGACTGGTTGAGATCGGTGAAATTGATCCTGACACATTTGCAGTTTCAGGTGTAATGGTAGACGATATCGTGGAAGGAGAACCAAAATGGCAGATATAAAAGCAAGAATTGCTAAGAGAGTAGCAAAAGAGTTAAAGGATGGCGATGTTGTTAATCTTGGAATCGGCCTTCCTACAATGGTACCTCAGTTCATACCTGAGGATGTAGTGGTTACTCTTCATTCAGAGAATGGATTTACTGGACTTGATGCAATGGCAGCAGAAGACAAGATCGATACTGACATCATCGATTCAGGCGGAAACTACGTAACAGTACTTCCAAGAGTAAACTATTTTGACACTGCAACAAGCTTCGGCATCATCAGAGGACATCATCTGGATGCTACAGTACTTGGAGCTATGCAGGTTGCAGAAAACGGAGACCTGGCTAACTGGATCATCCCTGGCAAGAANGTTGCAGGAATGGGCGGAGCTATGGACCTGGTGGTAGGAGCCAAGGAAGTAATAATCGCCATGACTCATACCCAGAAGGGCAACCATAAGATCCTTGAGAAGTGCACACTTCCGCTAACAGCAGAGAAGTGCGTAAACCTGATCGTAACAGAGATGGGCGTTATGAAAGTAACTGACGAGGGACTCGTTGTTACTGAACTTCATCCTGACTTCACTAAAGAAGAGATGCAGGAAGCAACAGGCTGCAAGCTGATATTCAGCCCAGACCTGAAGCCAATGGAGGACTAGTTCTTCTAGCGGAGATGCTTTTCAATAAGATCAGCAAACAGACTAATATATTCCGCCTTCGCGAATATCGCGCGGGCGGTTTTTTTATTGCCGCCGCCTTTTCCATTGTAGATGCCGACGTTTTCCTTAACGAGTTTTCCACAGTCATGGTCGTCAGAAATCAGAGCTATAGTGTTGGATGGCACATGAACAAGGAAAAGAACACCTTGAATGCTGCCTTCAAGACCACGGCCAATGTCCATTAGGTCTTCTACGGAAAGTTCGCTGTATTCTCTGATCATGAA
>JGI20225J20221_1002410_pt1 | contig 12849 bp, 7 predicted proteins | sample BioMet4_FD_20221 | JGI IMG/M metagenome (IMG submission 20221) | reverse complement strand
ATGGATGATGTGATCGATATTCCGAATCGTCTTGGTCGGAAGCAAACATGGATCGGCCTCCAACACGGCGGCCACCGCGGGAGGAAGATCGTGGGCAAGGATCGCCAGCCGCTCTTCGAGCAATCCCAGTTCCCCCCCCACCTTGGCAATCTGCCTCGCATATCGGGCTTGTTTGCCCCGCGTCACAAGCAGTTCATCGATTTCCTGACGCAGTATCGCCAAGCGTTCCGCCGCAGAAGGATCCCCATGTTCCGCCAAAAGTTGTTCGATTGCATCGTCAAAAGTAACTTTCAGATTGGGATCGTCCTTAGAATTGGCCCTTATCATGAGCGGGCGCCCTTCAATATCCATAAGGCGTCCCATAACCGCATCAATTGCCTTGTGGTTCCGGCCGGCGAACAGCACGGACTGACCCCTCAACCGCGCATTCTCCGCCACGCAGGCGACGACTTGACTCTTTCCCGTCCCGGGAGGTCCGGTGATCACACTCACAGGCTGCGTGAGCAATGAAGTGACCGCACGCCGCTGCTCTGCATTGAGCTGCCTCGTTTCGATAACTATTTCCTCATGGATGCATTCCTCCACAGACGTTTTCTTTGGCTGTTCCTTCTTCTCAATGGCAAAGACTTGGGCTAAAGCCGTACGATCGAGCTCCTCATCCGATGTTGCTTCTATGACGCGCAATTCCTTAAGCAGCGTCTGCGTATAACGCGCGCGTCTAGCCGTCATAAGAACGGCACGATTGTAGATGCCCGTCTCGAAAGGCTCCGGTATCGGAGTATCCGGGACAGCATGCGGTTCTAAAGGCTCACAAACGCTGTGCCGCATGACGGCTTCGAGAACATGTGTCAGGGTTTCCAAATTCGCATGTTGCCCATTGCCATCCTGCTCGGGAGCCCCATCCTCGACCGAACGCCCCTCAATAAATCCGCAGGCGGAAAGGAAGGCATTGCGCCTTTCTGGATGCAAACGGAAAGCGGATTCGAGCCACCCCAAGTTCACCTCCGGACGAGTCGCATCCAAACGCAGGACGATGCCAGAAGTCGTCAGGGAGTGCTCCACCTGAAAATAAAAAATCGGGCGTACCAGCGAAACATCCGGCTCTCCAGCCTTCGCCTTGAAAAAGGCCCACACGGGATACCCTAGGACAAGAGTCTCTTCAGCTTGAGGCGCGGGCAAAGCCCCCACGAACGGAGCAAGGTGAGGCCCCAGCGGAATACTCATACGCCAAGGCAAGCCGGGGCGTGGCAGCCAGGAGCCGCTCCTTCGGAGGTACAAAAATCGCTCGCCCAACTGATTCTGATAAGCTAAAGCATCTGCCCCTTCCTCACTACGGATGCAGTGACGGTAGTAGCGCAACAATTTCCGGAAAGGCGCCCATCGGCCGGACTCTTCATAAACATCGTCAATATTGGATTCAGGGGAATCTTTTGCTAACTGGAAGGCAGGCTGTATCCCCATTTTTTTGGGGGGCGTCGGGGAGATGGGTGGCAGAAGATATCCGTTTGTAACAGAAGAAGTTGTCTTCTCCGTGGGTGGCCCCACAGTTTTCCATCGACCATGGTCGAATTCTACAAGACCCTGCCTAAAGAGCTGGCGCAGCATTTTTATCGTCTGGTAATCCGAAATATGTTCACCACCAAGACGCAGTCGCACGCTGAGAGACCTCGAAGAAATGGCCTGAGGAGAACATTCCAAAAAATGAAGGAGTTGCTGGATATTTTGTGAAGGTTGCATTTCCAGTGCCTATTTTGCGTTAGCGTCGCAAAAATTATGCTGGCATTTCCCTTTCAATGGCGATCGAATTGTGCCGAGACTGTGGGACCAACAGACCCAACTTCCGTTATCAAAAATTTAACCGTTTGTGGAGCGCCTCGCCCTCGAAGTGCCGCGGATTGAGGAGATTGCACCGGTGGCAATCACGTGATACTATGACCGTGGGTAGCTAGCATTTCGTTCTAGGTCGCCCCCCCCGCCCGCATCCAAAGGATAGGATAGTTCGTTCAAAGTCTCCTTCAGGGAGCCAGCTCCCGCCATAGGCCCACACGAAAACGGTCTTTCTTCATGAAGGGCATTTGGGAACTATCGCTCGTTCATCCTTTTCGCTGGAAGGGAAAAGAAATGATGAGAAGGGACCTGCACCCTGCGGAGGGGGGCANGTATCCCTACGTCTGCGGTAAAGCAGATAGTCCTCCAAGAGGAGGACTATCTGCCCCCGTTTGAGTCAAAAAGTGGGGAGAGCATGGGGAGAAAAATGCCCGCCAAAAGAAAAAGGGAGCTAGGCTTTTGACCTAACTCCCTGAATTATCTGGCTCCCCGGGACGGACTCGAACCGCCAACCTAGTGGTTAACAGCCACCCGCTCTGCCAATTGAGCTACCGGGGATCAGCGAAGCGAGGAATTTTCTTATGCCCATCACCACGAACCGTCAAGCCTTTTTGCCGCACGAGCCAAAATTACGCTGCACGTGCCGCCGTTTCCTCCGGCCTAGAACCCCGCCTCCAACGGCGGATTGACCAGGCAGGGCCCGGCTCCGGTCATGTCGGCCGGCGGGACGTCCGCCGGAGTCAACCGGATTTTGCGGCCCTCGACCGCGAGCCGTCCCTCGGCCAGCCAGGCGATGGCCTGGGGGTAGATGCGGTGCTCCAGTGCCAGGATACGCACGCCAAGGCTGGATTCGTCATCGTCGGGAACGACCGGCACCGCCGCCTGGATGACGATGGGACCGTTATCCATGACCTCGTTGACGCAATGGACGGTGGCCCCGGAGATGGCCACGCCGTACGCGGCGGCGTCGGCCTGGCCGTGCAGGCCCGGAAAACTCGGCAGAAGGGCCGGATGAATGTTCAGGATGCGGTTGCGGTAGGCGGAAACAAACGTGGGGCCAAGCATGCGCATAAAACCGGCCAGGATGACGGCTTCGGCCCCGGAGGCGACCACCGCGGCCAGCAACGCCGCATCATAGGCCGCCCGCCCCCCGGGATGGTCGGCGGCGGACACGACCAGCGTCGGCAGGCCGCGCTCGCGAGCGCGCGTCAGACCGTAGGCGTCGGCCCGGTTGGAAATGACGACGGCGATGCGGGCCGGCAGCACCCCGGCCTCGATACGGTCGATGATGGCCTGCAGATTCGACCCCGATCCGGAGATGCACACGGCCAGGGGAAGCGTCACGCCCGCGCCTCCGCGTCGGCGATGATCGCCCTGGCCAGGGCCGGGATAGTGAACTCCGGCGCCGTCACATCAGGGCTGAAGCCGAACCGGGCCAGGGTTTCGGCCGTGACCGGCCCGATACAGGCGATTTTGACGGAACCGGCGGCCCGGAGCGCCTCGGGCGCAATTTTCGCAAAAAAATTCTTCACCGTGGAAGAGCTGGTAAACGTCAGGTAGTGGACCTGACCGGCCTTGATGGCCGCAATGATCTCCTCCGGGTCCTGATCGGCCGGCTTGGTCTCGTAGACCGGCAGCACGGTCACCGTGGCCCCGGCCTCGGTCAATTTTTCCGGCAGCACTTCCCGGGCCTCCCGCGCCCGCGGGATGAGAATACGCGCCCCGGCCACGCCCAGGTCGACCATCCCCGCCACCACCGCCTCGGCCACGAAGCGCTCGGGCACGTAATCCGGCCGAATGCCGCGTCCGACCAGGGCCTCGGCCGTGGCCGGACCGATGGCCGCCACCTTGATGCCGGCAAACGCCCGGGCGTCGAGCTCCATGGTGTCCACTTCCGCAAAAAAGCTGCGCACGCCGTTGGCCGAGGTAAAAACCACCCAGTCGTACTCGTACAGCCGGGCGATGGCCACCCGGACCGGATCGGGATCGTCCAGGGGGGCGATGGCGATGGTCGGAAACTCGAAGCAGCGGGCCCCCTCCTCGGCCAACAGCCGGACCAGTTCGCTGGCCTGTTCCCGGCTGCGGGTCACCACCACGCCCTTGCCCAGAAGCGGCCGCTTCTCGAACCAGGCCAGACGGTCATGGAGGCTCACCACCCCGCCGACCACCAAAAGCGACGGCGGCGTAAACCCGCGACGCACCGCCTCCTCGGGAATGGTGGCCAGGGTGGCCACCAGCGTCTGATGCAGGCAGGTGGTGCCCCAGCGCACCAGGGCGGCCGGCGTGTCACCGGCCATGCCCGCCCGGATCAGGTTTTCGCTGATGTGGGGCAGGTTTTTCACCCCCATGAAAAAGACCAGGGTGGAACCGGAACGGGCGAACGCCTCCCAGTTGAGCGAACTTTCGCTCTTGGCCTGGTCCTCGTGCCCGGTAATAAACGACACCGACGAGGCAAACGCCCGATGGGTGATGGGGATGCCGGCATAGGCCGGCGCGGCCACGGCCGACGTCACGCCCGGCACCACCTCGAAGGAACAGCCGGCGGCCACCAGTTCCTCGGCTTCCTCGCCGCCGCGGCCGAACACGAAGGGATCGCCGCCCTTGAGCCGGGCCACCAGCTTGCCTTCCTTGGCCCGGGCCACCAGCAACGCGTTGATGGAGTCCTGGGGCAGGGTGTGGTCACCGCCCATCTTGCCCACATAAAGGATTTCCGCGTCGGGGCGGCAAAAATCGAGAAAGGCCTTGTTGGCCAGGTGATCGTAGACCACCACGTCGGCCCGGGACAGGATATCCCGCGCCCGAAGCGTGAGCAGCCCCGGGTCGCCCGGCCCGGCCCCGAGAAGATAGACTTTGGACATGCCTTCGCCCTTGGTTTGATCGAACAGCGCGCCAGCGGCCGAGAAAAGGCCCGTTTCCGGCTACGACCCCTCGTGCCAGTCCCTCTCCGCTCCGCACAGGCAGGTGTCGATGGCCAGATCCACGATGCACTGGCTGGCCAGCCGGTTATCCGGAGAAATCAGCATGGCCGCCCGGCCGGAGTCCGGCACCATGCCATTATCATAGAGATAGTGGATAACGACCCGACGGTTGCCGTCCGGCCGCATCGTGACGGATTCCACGGTGGCCTGGTAGAGACCCAGGCTATGGCACGACGCCCAAGCCGCGTTGAAAACAACGAGGTAACGGGCCTCGCCGCCGCCCGTGGCCCGGGTGCACCCGGCACAGACGGCCAGCACGACCGCCAGCGCCAAGCCCATTCGTGTCATTTTTCGCATGCCAGCTCCCGAACAACCGTTTTTCGGGTTCATACATGGATTCCCGAAAACGGCAACCCCGAGAGGTTCCTTTGACTTCAGGCGGCAATCGTTGCACAAGGAGAGCCGTTTGCCCAAGGGAGGGTCGCGTGACATTTCGAGTCGCCCGCCGTCTTTTTTTCGCCCTCAGCCTGGTCTGTCTGGCCTGCGCCAGCGCCTCGGCCCAGGACGACTATCGGGCCATTCTGGGAAACGATGCCGGCATTTTCCCCGGCGCGGCATTCAAAAAGGTTTTTCATTTTCCCAAGGCCAACGTGGTGACCTTTGAAACAAACGCCGCTCCTGCCGCCATTGCGGCATTTTATAAAAAAGATATGACCGCCCGGGGCTGGAAAGGTGGAAGGTGGACGACGTGCAACGCCCAGGCCTCCTTTCTCCTTTTGACCAAGGATGGACGGACCGCTGCATCGTCGAGTCGCAGCGTGGCCTGCCCCGGCCGGTACGGGCTACAGCGTCAGCCTGCTAACAAGTCGGCGAAAAAGACTTCCGGCCGGCCTGGATGCTGCCGGTTCNCCGCCGATCAATGCCCTGAAAACCAATGCNTNTCCCGGTTGCCTCAACTCCCAATAGCCAANCGTCCGCCTCCTTCTGCTGGCCGGGGTAGNNAGCATCNTCCTCGTCACGGCGATTCTGGTCCTGCCCTGGCTGGTCCGGCAGGCCATCGGTCCCCTGCGCCTGCGGGCCGTGGTCGAGGACGCCCTGTCCGAAGCCCTGCACCGCAAGGTCACCATTNTGGGCGATGTCTCCCTCATCGTGGTGCCCTGGTTCGGCCTGTCCATCGGCCCGCTCTCCATGGCCGACGCCCCGGGATTCGGCCCGTCCCCCATGCTCAGCGCCGCCCATACCGAGGTGACCATCCGCATCCTGCCGCTTTTGGCCCGGGTGGTCTCCACGGGCTCCGTGCGCGTACAGGGGTTGACCCTGCACCTGCGCCGCGAGGCCTCGGGCCGCTCCAACTGGGACGACCTGACCAGCCCGCCGGGGCAGACCACCCAGGTTCCCGCCGGCTGGCAGGTGGCCCCCCAACCCAGGGACATCCGGGTCACGGGCGCCTCCGTCAGCTATCTGGATCAGACCACCGGCCGGGACTGGACCTTTACCGACACCCAGCTCTTCACGGGACTGGGACAGCCGTTCAATTTTTCCCTGGCCTTCCGCGCCCGCGGCCCCGTCCCCGGGGCCAGCCTGGAATGCCGCGCCCAGGGCAACGCCTCCCTTGATCAGGTCACCGGCCTGCCCATCCCGCGGAGCGCCCGCCTGACGACCATCGCCCATTTCACCAGCCCGCTCGTCCCGGGCGGAGCCAGTCCCGTTTCCATCCTGTCCCATACCACCCTGACCTATGATCCGGACAGGCGGACGCTCGACCTGAAGGACCTGGACGCCCAGCTCCCCGGCGTGCGCCTGACCGGCTCGGCCCGGGTCACCCAGGCGACCACCGCCCCCCGGGCCGAAGCCACGCTGACCCTGACGGCCGACCTGGCCGGCGGCTGGCGCGACATCCTGGGGCTGTCCCCGAACGGGGACCAGCCCAACCTGACCGCCCCGGCCGGCGGGGAACCGACCAGCCGCGAACCGGTGGTGGCCCCGAACGAATCCCTGACTGCGGAAAAATCCGCCGAGGCCGGCCAGGCCGTCCTGACCGTCGCGGTCAGCGCCGACACCGCAGCCCTGACGCTCCGGGAAGCCCAGCTGCGCCTGCCCCGGGGAACCGCCTCGGCCACGGGAACCGTGGTTTTCGGCGAGACGCCCGTGCTCGACCTTTCGCTTTCGGCCGAGGGCCTGGACAGTGACGACCTGCCCCCAAACGCCGGCCAGGATGTCTGGAGCCTCCCTGCAAACTGGCTGTCCCGGTGGCGGGTGGACGCCCGGCTGGATCTGCGGCGCTGCGTTGTAAGCGGCCTGCCGGTCAAGGATTTCCACGCCACCGTCAAAAGCGGGAACGGACACGCCCGGCTGTATCCCGTCTCCGCCGTGCTGCCGGAGGGGCTGGCCAGCCTGGACGCCCGGTTGGACAGCCTGCCGGACGGGCTGGCCGTGGACATCCAGGCCGGCGTCGATCCCCTGCCGGACGGCGGGAACCAAGCCCCGCTTCCGAGCCGGGCCCGGGTTCAGGGACGCTGGGGCGCGGACGGAGCCAAGGGAACCTTTGTCCTGCAAAGCCCCGACCCGGGAGCCGCCGGCCGGGTCCTCGGACTGGCCGGCCTGTCGGCGGAGCCCTTGGAATGCCGGGGAGGATTCGCCGCAACCACCGGAAGCCGCCGCCCGATACGGCATCTGGCCCTGACCGATCTCAACGCCAGCCTGGCGGGAACCCTCTTCCACGGCCAGCTGTCCTGGGACGAGGCCGCGCCGCTGCGCCTCTCCTTCGACCTGGCCGCCGACACCCTGGACGTGGACAAGCTCGCCGCCATCACCGGCCCGACCGGCGGCGGCACCGGGCTGCGGGCCGACGGGAAAGTGCGGGTGGACCGGCTGACCGTCCGGGGCATCGAGGCCCAAAACACCGCCGGAACCCTGACCCTGGCCGACGGACGCTTCGAAACCGTCTTGACCGGAGGCGAACTTTTCGGCGGCCGGCTGTCGGGCAAGGCCAATGGCGACGCCTCGGGCCGCATCGGGGCCACCGTGCAGCTGGCCGGGGCCGATGCCGCCAAACTGCCCGGAAACCTGCAGCTCGCCGGCCCGATCACGGCCAAGGCCACCCTGGAAACGAACATGGCCAAGGATGTCCGGCCCCGGACGCTCCAGGTCAAGGTGGAAGCCGAGGCCTCCCGGCTCGAACACGGCCGCGCGCCCGACCGGCTGTCCCTGGGCAGCCCCAAGGCCGTCCTGACCCTGACCGGCCGGGACACCCCCGCCGGCGGGGACGATCTCCCCCTGGACGCCAGCCTCACGGTGACGAATGCCGCCGGCGGCGGACTGCGGGACATCCGGTTGGCGGTCTCGGGCCCCCTGGTCATGGATGCCACCGGACGGCTGCGGGAGGGCGGGCCGGCCAAACTGGAAGCCTCGGCCCTGTGGCCGGGCGGCATCGCCCCCGGCCGGGATCTCAAGCTGTCCCTGGCCGGTCCCCTGACCCTGGATGTGGCCGACGGGAGCTTCGCGGCCGGCGACCTCCGGGCCGATATCGGCGGCCTGCCGGCCACGGTCAAAATCGGACGCAAGGCCGGCGAGGCCAGCCGCACGACCTTTTCGCTGGAAACGGGCCCGCGCCCCCCCCGCCAAGTGCTGACCGGCTGGGGCCTGGACCTGCCCAAGGGCCTGGCCGCCGACCGGNTGACCAAGGGTTCCTTGTCCCTATCGGGCACGGCCGGCGAGGCCGGTCTCGACATCAACCGGCTGACCCTCGCCCTGGATGACACCACCCTTGGCGGCCGGGCGAACTTCCCCAAATTCGACTTCAAGCGCGGCAAATGGGAACTGTCCGTGGACCGGCTGGACTGGGACGCCTATTTCCCGCCGGCCGCCAAGACCACGCCGGAGGAACGGCGAAAACCCTTCGATTTGCGACTGCTCCGCGACCTGGCCCTGGATGCCCGGCTCACTGCCGGCTGGCTCAAACGGGGAAACGTGACCTTCGGCGCCACCACCATCACGGCCAGCGCCCGGGGAGGCGTCTTCAGCTATCGCCAGGAATCCCCGCAATTCTACGGCGGACGCTTTTTTGCCGAAATCCGGGGCGACGCCCGGGGGCCGGCCCTGGCGGCCATGGCCGAACTCAAGCTCGAAGGATTCGAATGCGCGAGCTTCATGCGGGACTGGGCCGATGGCGACACCCTCAATTCCGGGAGCGCCACCTTCATCCTGGCTTCCCGGGCCCGGGGCATCAGCGAAGCCGAACTGCGCGAAACCCTGACCGGCAACGCCCGCCTGCAGATCACCCGGGGGGACTTCAACATCCACGACGGCCATAAACCCAGCGAAAAGGCTCCCCCCGAAACCGTCCCCTTCGACGTCTTCTCCTCGTCCTGGCTCGGCCGGGAAGGCGTGGCCCGGACCGACGACTTCACCATCGAAAGCCCGAAGATGCAGGTCCGCGGCAAGGGTCAGGTGGACCTGCGCAACGAAACCATCGACCTGTCGGTCATGGCCACCCTGCACGACGGCAGCCAGGCCGCCGCCACCATCAGCGGCCCCCTGGACGACCCCAAATTGGCCATCGACCGCAGCAAAATGCTCGGCGACATGCTCTATCGCGTCCTCCAGGGCATCATCAGCATCCCCGGCCGGACCGTCACCCATATCTTTCAGCTCCGGTAGCCGCCATGTCCGCCCTGCCCGTCCCGCCGACCTATGCCGCCTTCCCGGTGGGACCAGGGGAAGGACTGACGGACGTGCGCCTGGAGATCGGCGGCCGCGTCTGGCATCTGGCCGGCCGGGGCGGACCGGCGGCCGAACGGGAACGGGCCTTGACGGCCCTGGCCGGCGGCGGACTGCCGGTCCTGGTCGGCGCGGGCCTCGGCGCCGGACTGGCCGCGGTCAGGGAGCGCTTTTCCGGACCGATCTTCGTCCTCGACCGCGAGCGGGCCATCGACGCGGTGACCGGCGTACGGGCCGCCTTTGCCGGAGATGCCGCCGTCCGTTTCGACGACGATCCCGATCCTGACCGGGCGGCCTCGGCCGTGGCCGACGCCGCCCGGGCCGCCGGCTTCGCCCGGCTGGCCGTCATCGCCCACCCGCTCTACCAGCGCCTCGATCCGGCCTGGTACGGCGTGGCGGCGGCCAGACTCGGCCGCTACGCCGCGCTTCGCGAACGCCTCGTCGTCCCGCGTTTCGCCGGCCCGGAGTCCCGGGTGCTGCTCTTGTGGCGACCCTATTTTCTCTACCGGGAGATCGAGGCGGCCCTTGACCGGCTGGGCGTGCCGTACCGGCGGGTGGATACCGGCACCGGGGAGCAGGGCGAAACCGGCGTGGTCGAAGCGATCCTCGCCGCCGTAGCCGATTTTCGTCCGGACTTCGCCCTGACCGTCAACCACCTGGGCCTGGACCGCGAGGGGCGGCTGGCCGGACTGCTCGCGGATATCGGCCTGCCCCTGGCCTCCTGGTTCGTGGACAGCCCGCGCCTTATCCTCCACGAGTACGCCGGGCTGGCCACGCCGCTGACCATGGTCTTTTCCTACGATGCCGACGCCCTGCCGGAGCTTGCCGCCATGGGCTTCGCCCACCGCCGCTGGCTGCCCCTGGCCACGGATCCCGAGCGGTTCCGGCTGGCCGCACCGCTTCCCGCCGGCCATCCCTGGCGCTGCGACGTCTCGTTCGTCGGGGAATCCATGGAACGGCAGGCGACCGAGGCCCGGAACCGACTGCCGGCCGGCTCGGCCCTTGGCCGGTTGTTGCCCGGAGCGGCCCGGGATTTTGTCGCCGCACCCGAGCGCAGCGCCCGCCAATTCCTGGAAAGCCGGCCGGAACTGGCCCGGGCCTATGCCGCCCTGCCGGACGATCCGGCCAGGCTCAACGCCGAGCTGGCCCTGACCTGGGAGGCCACCCGCCGCTACCGGCAGGCCTGCGTCCGGGCGCTCGTGCCCTTTTCGCCGGTCATCGCGGGAGACGCCGGTTGGGAAACGGCCCTGCCCGGAGCGGGGACACGGTGGCGCCGCCTGGACGGACTGGAGTATTATACGGAGTTACCGGAATTCTACCCGGCAAGCGCGGTGAGTTTCAACTGCACGAGCCTGCAAATGAAGGGGGCGGTCAATCAGCGGGTCTTCGACGTGCCGGCCTGCGGCGGCTTCGTACTGACCGACGCCCGGGACCAGCTCTCCGCCCTGTTTGCGCCGGACCGGGAAACGGCCGTCTACGCCGCCCCGGAGGAGATTCCGGACCGGCTGCGCCACTTCCTGGCCCATCCCGAGGAACGCCGGAAGCGCTCCCAGGCGGCCAGACGGCGCATTCTGGCCGAACACACCTATGTCCATCGATTGCGGACGCTCGGGGCGGCCATGCGGCAGGCCTTCGGCGTCTGACCGGGAGCGATGTCCGCCTCAGGCCCGATCCCTACTCTTTCGGAACAGCGAGCGATTTCCCGACAGCCAGCTTGTCCGGCGCGGTGATGCCGTTGGCTTCGAGCAGACGCGCCTCGCTGACGTGCAGCCGTTTGGCGATCAGATGCGGCGTGTCGCCGGACTGCACCACATAGTCCCCGGCCGGCTCCGCCGATGCGGCAACCGTCACGGGCCCACCCGTCGGCGTGGCCGCCGACGTCTCGTCCGTTTCCTCCAAATTCCGGCCCGCCGGCGTTGTTTCGACCGCCGGCGCGGTCGTGGCCGGCACAGCAGGTGCCGACGGCTCAAAATCCGTGCCCGGAGGAGGCGGCGGCATGATCGAGGCGAACGCGGGCAGATGGCGGCCGGGCCGGCTGGTCGCCCGGTCCATCAGCTCATTATAAATGATCGAATACTGGAGATAAAAATTCTTGAAATTCTCCAGGGTGTCGGGCCGGGGCGAAGCCTGCCAAGCCGCATGGGCGGTGCCCAGGCGCTCATAGGCCACCACGGATTCCTTGCGGAGCATCTCGATGGAGACGTACTGCATGTTGCGCTCAAGCGCATCGTATTTCCCGCAGCCCGCACAAAAAAGCGCAAGCAGAATCGCAAGGATACAGGCCTTCTCGGCCCAGTTGGCGGACATAGCCATGGATGATCCCCTTTGTCGTCACCGGCCTTCCCGATGGCGCCCGGAGGTTTGCAGCAACCAAGGATTGCGATACATGCCTTGGAACATGAATTTCGTCAAACTGCCCAACCGGCCGCCAAGCGTGCCCCGAACCGTCGGGAACGGCTATGCCAGCCAGTCCTGAACCGATATTTTTCCCCGCTCCCCAACGTCTGCGCCCCCATCTTCCGCTGTGGGCCTTCGGTCTGGAAGGTCCGTGGCTGGGACGCCACCTGGCCGACGCCCTGGACGGCCTGACCGGAACGCTTCCGGAACTGACCGGACTGCGGGCCGCCCTGGCCGCCTGGCGTTTCGAGCGGTCGCCGCTGGACCCGGCCTGCGCCCGGGCGCTGCTGCCCGCCGGCCGGGATACGGCCGGTCCCCGGCTGCGGGGCCTCGCCCGACGGCTGGCTCCCCGGCTGGGACCGCCGACCGAGGCCCGGGAGTGGCCGGCGCTGCGCGACGGACCGGACCTGGAGGCCGCCCTGGCCGTTCTCATCCGGGGCATGGCCGATCAGGCCCACGGCCTGTTCTGGCGCGGCAAGGCCCTGGAATACGCCCTGACGGCGGGACGGCCCGAGCTGGCCGCCCTGGCCGTGGCCCCCCTGGCCGCCGATCCGGCCACCGCCCCCCTGGCCGCGCGCCTGACCGCCGAAACGGCGGCCGCCTTTGCCGGACCGGAGGCCGCCCTGGAAGCCGCCCGGGCCGTGGATGAGGCGCTGTTTCCCCGGTTCGCGGCCCTGGCCCAGGGGCAAGCCCTGATGGCCACCGGCGACCGGGAGAAGGGTACGGCGGTCCTTTCCCGTCTGTGGCGCCGGGAAAACTGGCACCCCGGCCTGACCCTGCACCTCTACGAGCTGCTGCATCCGGTGCCTCCGGCCGATCTTTCCGCCCTGCCCGGCCGGCTCTCCGTCTGCATCTATTCCTGGAACCGGGCGGAAAATCTCGCCCGGACCCTCAAAAGCCTGGCGGCCGGCCGCCTCGGCCCGGCCCGGGTCATCGTCCTCGACAACGGCTCCACGGACGACACCGCGGCCGTGTGCCGGGCCGCCGC
>JGI20225J20221_1002601_pt1 | contig 12881 bp, 12 predicted proteins | sample BioMet4_FD_20221 | JGI IMG/M metagenome (IMG submission 20221) | reverse complement strand
TTAGTCAATGAAGCTTTGTGAGAAATCATTCAGCGCTTCGGCCCGAAACGCGGTTCCATTTTCCTAACGGTCAAGCCAAAGACAGGAACGTTAAAAATCAGAATTGCAGCTCTTAAGGGTCTGTCTTTTACCAAACTTGATCTCAAACCCACAATCACCAAAGAAGACGATGACTATCTTCTTTCCTTTGGAGAAAACAAATGAGCGGCATGATTCAGTGGGGCTATCCACTTATTTGTTTGATGATTTTCGGCGTTGCGGGCGGTTATACCGTTTTGACGGTGTCTTTGGTTTCTCGCTTCATCGCTAACAGAGATAGGGCCCGAGAAATCTATGACTGCGTGTTGGTCTTAGGCGGTGTCGTCGTCGACATTGGTTTCCTTTTCCTTGGCGATAATGAATTCAATCTGATAGGAGTGGCAGAAATACTTCTCTACGCCCCCGCCTTAGCGATTCCTTTCTCGCTTTGGCTTTTCTTCCGGGACAAAAACTGGGTTTATCTCGTGGACGCTTTGGCCCTCTTCGTTTTGTTCCCGTGTTTCCAGCTCAATCGCTTTGGCGTCATCCATTATTTTCTTTCCGTAACGTATTTCTTCTTTCGGGCCGCTTCCTCGGCTTATTATTCCTATTTTCGCATTCGTTCTTCCATAAACCAGTACACCCTCAAAACCGTTTTCGACGAAATGTCATCGGGCCTTCTCTTCGCCGACAGCCATGACCGGATCATTTACGTGAACGACGCGATGTTGGCCCTGCTTTCTTACTTTGATATCCCATCCCACCAGAAATCGAAAGACATCGAAGCCGCCTTACGTGCCAAAGCGGTGGAAAAAATAGCCGATAATTTCATCATCCTTTATGAAGGACGATCCTATTTGTCATTAAGAATTCCCTTAAATAACGGCGAAACCGAACTTTCGTTCCACGATGTGAGCGAGGAACTTTCCTTAAACTCCGAGTTAAAGTTCGTGAATAGTTCTTTAATCGACGAAGAAAAAGACTTAACCGCCTCCCTTAATGAATTAAAGAAACTCGCTAGAGGCCAAGAAAAAGAAAATCTCCGTAGCCTGGTTCATGATACGTTCGCGGAAGAAGTGAGCTTCGTCCATCAAATCCTCGTCAATCCTTCCACCAACGATTTGCGGCCTTTGAAATCCTTGATCCGTGAGGGTTTTGTCGATGGAAAAGCCAATGGAATGACTCTTGAGGACATTGAGGAATTCTATCGGCTTATCGGCATCCATTTCGAGAATGAAGGGGACTTCTTTTCTTGCCCTGACAAGTCGCTTTTTCTTGAGGTGGTGCACGAATCCATCGATAACGCGATCCGCCATGGCGAGGCTTCTTCCATCACCGTCACCTCCTCAACGAAGGATGGCCACTTCTTCTTAAAAGTGTCCAATGATGGCAAAATCCCTGCAAATCTCACCTTTCATAATGGTCTCTCTCACCTTGAGGAGTCTTTGAAGAAAAAAGGTGGCAACTTGACGATTGAGACCGAACCAGTTTTTGCCTTAATCGCAAGTCTACCGCTCAACTGAACGAAGTCGTTTATAATGTTCTTTATGAGCAAGAAGCATCTACTGAAAAGACTGAATCCGAAATTCTTTGCCGGCATCGCCCATCGTGGCTACTGGAACGAAGAATTCACCGAGAATGGCCTGAAGGCCTTTTCGTTGGCCATTAAGAACAATCTCGCTTTTGAGTACGACATTCACTTGACGAAGGATGGTAAGCTTTTGGTTTGCCATGACGAAAAACTTCTTCGCGTTACGGGGCAAGAAGGCATCATCGAAGAACTAACCTTCAAGGAAATCCGCGACAATTATCGTTTGCTTGATGGGGAAGCTTTGCCCACTTTCGAGGAGCTCTTGGACCTCAACCACGAACAGGAACCGATGGTTCTTGAACTCAAGGTCTATAAAGATAACTACAAGGCTCTGGCGAAGGCGGCGATGAAGGTCTTAAAAGAGAAAATCAAAGACCGCCGCAACGTCTGGGTCATTTCTTTTGACCCTAGGGCGTTGCTTCATATCCATGGTTTCGTCCGTGCCTTGTTGGTATGCAAAGAGCACGCTTGGACAATGAAACTCCGTTTCTTGTTTGAGTCGCTCGATATCGAGGATTATTTCGTCAAAGATCCGCGTGTCATCCGTTATCGAAAGCGCCATCCCGTCAACGTTTGGACAATTGAAACGCCTGAGCAAGTGGTTGCGGTGGCTCCCTATGTCGACACGATGACTTTCCAAAAACTTCCATACGACATCATTCAAAACGCCTTGAAGAAATAGTGCCTTTCAAGTAAGCGGTTGCTTTAGCAAAATCTTTCTTTTCGTGTGCCTTCCTTTATAATTATTTATTAGCAGGTACATAACATGATCCTCAAAACACGAGCAATCCGTTGCAACAAAGCTGAGCTTTGTCGCATTCCGGCGACCCCTCTTGATCCTGAGCCGTTCATCTTCATCCCGCTCACCAACACAAGGTGTGCGAAAGCTGAACTCTCTATCAAGGAAGGCGACCAGGTCTACGTTGGCGAAACCATCGGCTTACGCCATGGCGCTTTCTTCGACCAGCCTATCCTTTCGACCGTCAGCGGCATCTACCAAGGCTTGGAAAAGCATGGCTACCGCAATGGCAAAGTCATTGACTATCTCAAGATTCAAAACGACAAGAAAGACACCCTCGATCCTTCGATCCATGAGAGAACTGACGAGGATATCGCCAAACTCACCAAGGATCAGATTACGGATATCGTGAAGGCCAAAGCCCTTGTGGGCTTGGGCGGATCGTCTTTCCCGACTTACGTGAAGTTCCAAACCAAGAACCCCATTAAGTACATTCTCATCAACGGCATCGAGTGCGAGCCTTTCTTAACGAGCGACCATCGCTTCATGGTAGAGCACGCCGACGAGATCCTTGGTGGCATCAAAATCATGCAGCAAGCCTTCGCTTGCGAGGATGCGAGAATCTGCTTCAAAGGCGTTTACACCGAACTAGTGGATTTCTGGAATGACTATTTGGCTAAGAACCCCGTCAAAGGCGTGAGCATCTCCCTTATGGATAACTATTATCCGCAAGGCTGGGAAACCGCGATGATCAAAAAAGCNGTGGGCGTCGATGTTCCGTCTGGGCATTTGCCTAGCGAATANGGCGTCATCAACTTTAACGTCGCGACTGCTGCGGGCGTTTACTTTGCCGTAAAGAAAGACCTTCCGGTTCTTGACCGTGAGGTTTCGGTTTATGGCGANGGCATCAAACACCCGAGCAACTATGTTGTAAGAATCGGCACCCCCTTCAAAACCTTAATCGAGAAGAGCGGTGGCTANGTCGATGAAAAGAACGATGACAAGATTCTCATTGTCGGCGGACCGATGATGGGTGGCACGATTCCTAATGATGACTGCGTGGTTTCGCCAACCGTGACTTCGCTTCTTATTCAGAAACAATATCGCGGAGCNGAGGAGCCTTGCATCCGTTGCGGCAGTTGCGTCTATAGCTGCCCAGTCGGACTTGAGCCAGTCACCATCATGAGAGCNATGCGCCCTGATTGGCCTTTTAAGGTCAGCGAGAAATACGTCAAATCCTTGAACGTCATGAAATGCATGGAATGCGGTCTTTGCACTTATAGCTGCACGAGCAAGATCCCGCTTCTATCAATCATCCGCGAGGCGAAACTGATCGCCCGCAAAAAGTGAGGTAACGAAACATGGAATTTGCTATTGAACAATCGCCGCACATCCGCCGCAAAGACACTTTGGCGGGGATGATGACCGACGTCTTGATCGCTTTATCACCAGTCGTTATTTTCGCTCTCATCGTCTATCAGCTTTATGCCGTCCGTAACCTCATCGTTTCGGAAGTCGTTTGGGTCTTAGGCGAGTTCCTCTATGTCATCGGCAAGAGCCTCGTTTTAGGTCGCAAGGATGGTCTTCCTTTCGGTGAAAAGCTGCAAAAGGCCATCAAGAGCTACAAGTTAACAAACTTCTTAGTCCCGACCGTGAGCGCGGTGATCTTTGCTTTAATCACACCGGCCACTTTCTGGACTGCTGATTATTCGGGCTTGAATGCCACGAGCGCTTTCGTCGATGGCTATGCTTACTTGGTCTTGGTCATCGGTTCGCTCTTTGGCTTAATCGTTGGCAAGCTTATCTTCGGTGGCACGGGCAAGAATCCGCTAAACCCAGCCGCGGCGGCTTTCGTCTTCTGCAAGTTCGTTTTTGGCAAGCGTTATGCCGTCGCGAATTTCTCTACGGACGCCTTCTCTTGGAATATTGGCACTGGCGCAACCGTCCTTAAAGGCGAGTATGGTGCTGCCTCTACTTATTCTTCCTATAACATTTGGGATTTGATCATCGGCAATACGCCGGGTCTTATGGGCGAAACCTGCAAGATCGCCATCTTGCTTGGTCTTGTTTATTTGCTTGTCCGTCATGTGGCTGATTGGCGCGTTGTCGTAAGTTTCTTCGGAACGTTCATCGTCTTCACGTTATTTGCCGGCATTATCATCCATGTCAACTTCCCTGACGTTGAGGTTTGGCAGTACATGGTCTATCAGCTTTTGGGCGGTGGCCTTATCTTTGGTGCCGTTTATATGATCACCGACCCCGTCACGATGCCGTTAACTCGTCCAGACCGCGTGCTCTATGGCATGCTTATCGCCATTTGCGTTGTCTTCTTCCGTCTCTTTGGTCGCGGACAATACACTCACGAAGGTATGGCCTTCTCAATCCTTATCGTCAATGCGGTTGTTCCGTTCATGGATTACATTCAGAAGTGGACCACGAACCGTTACGACCTGAAACACATCATCGTCTTGGTGGCGGTTCCCGTCGTCTTTTTAGGCATCGTTCTTTTGACTTTGGGTCTTCAGCTTTCTGCCGGTGCTTCGTCTTCCAGTTCCAGCAGCTCCGCCAACCTCAGCACTGGCGGTACGACAAAAGGGCTTCAAATCATTTCGTCTTTTATTAATTTGTAATCGTTGCTTTGCATCCTTTTGAGGCCTGTTCTATCAATTGTTGAACAAGTGGAATATTGGTAAATCGGTAAGCGTTTAATTGCGTTTACGGAAGAGCCATATTCCACTTTTTTAACCCCCTTAATTAAGGTGTAATGAAAAGCGCTCATAAAATAAGCGTTCCCCTTGCTAACGTTAATAGAAACTATATAATCAAGACGTTAAGGAGCGATTCATAATGAACGCAAAAAAACTTCTATCCGTCTTAGTCCTTGCTAGTGCCGGTTTAGGCCTTGTTGCCTGCGGCGCTGCAACCAAAACAGCCACTCGTGCCGAAGCTTTAACTGCTCTCGACAAGATCAGCGCCAAGGTTACCGCTGCCTCCTATAAGGCTCCGACCACCCTTCATCTCGCCCAGACCGCGACCGCTGACAAGTCGGCCCAAATCACCACTGATGTGGACACCGCCGCCGTCTATGGTCACACCGTCTATACGACTGATTACAAGGATACCAAAGGCGTTACTTTAGCTGCTGCCGGAACTGAAATTTGGGCTTACAAGTCCGAGAACAAGTTCTACGCCGTTTCGAAGATTGCCGGCACTTTCACCAATTGGTCCGCTGATGCTGACTTCGGTGTTGCCGCCGCTCTTGCCAAGAAGATTTCCAATGGTGTTGGCAGTGCCGCCTCTATGGCCAAGTTCATTCGTAACTTCGCCGATGGCGCGACTGGCATTGTCACTGGCGCCACTGTTCGCCCTGGCACCGTTATGAAGGCTGAAAGCTATACCACTGCTGGTGATGGCAATGTCACTCTTGATATTACCCCGAACTACACTGGCGAAGGCGATGAGCATATGACGTATGTTTACAAGAACTACATCGTTGCCAGCGCTCAGAACGATCTCCACGCCAACGTTGTTAACTACACTTGGAGCGGAAAGGTCACTGCTACTCTTCCGACCGAAGTTGGTACTTCTGTTGGAACCGAAGCTCTCGGCGTCGCTATCCTTGCCCTTCTTTAATTTGAAGGATTAAGAAAAAAACAAAGAAGGCTGGTTGCAAAACCCGCCTTCTTTTTTATTATTTGCGCAAATCCGTGGTCAAAATCTCTTTTGAGGATAGAATAGAAGAGCAAAAAGGAAGTATCACTATGCCTTGCACAACAATTCTCATTGGCAAAAAAGCCACTTATGATGGCTCGACCATGATCGCTCGTAACGACGATTCCCCTTCTGGCAAATTCCACGTCAAGAAACTTGTCGTGGTGAATCCGAAGGATCAGCTGCGTCACTACAAATCCGTTCTCTCGCATGTCGAAATCGACTTGCCTGACAATCCCTTACGTTATACCGCGATGCCGAATGTCGATAAATCAGAGGGCATTTGGGCGGCCGCGGGCTTCAACGAAGAGAACGTCAGCATGACCGCGACGGAGACCGTCACGTCGAATCCGCGCGTTTTGGGAGCCGATCCTTATCTGAATTACGAGAAAGCCCAAGGCAGCCACAAAGAAGTCAAAGGTGGCATTGGCGAAGAAGAGCTCGTCGTTCTTACTCTTCCTTATATTCATAGCGCCCGCGAAGGCGTCCTCCGTTTAGGCGGATTGCTCGAAAAATATGGCACTTATGAGCCAAACGGCATTGCCTTTAGCGACAAAGACGAAATCTGGTGGCTTGAAACCATCGGTGGCCACCAGTGGATCGCTCGTCGTGTCAAAGATGACGAGTATGTCGTCATGCCGAACCAATTTGGTCTTGATCGTTTCGATTTTGCGGATGCCTATGGCGCGAAGAAAGAAAACCTTTGCTCGCCCGAGCTCAAGGACTTCGTGGAGAAGAACCATTTGAATCTCAATCTCGATGGCTCCTTTAATCCGCGACTAGCCTTTGGCTCGCATGACGACAGCGACCATGTCTACAACACCCCACGCGCTTGGTTCATGGAACGGTATTTCAATCCTCGGACTTTTAAGTGGGATGGACCCGAGGCGCAATACACGCCCGAGTCCGACGATATTCCTTGGTCTATGAAGCCCGAACGCAAGATCACCGTCGAAGAGGTGAAGTATATTCTCTCCTCGCACTTCCAGGGCACGCCCTACGATCCGTATTCCAAGATTGCCTCTCCGGAGCGTGGCATCTATCGCCCGATTGGCATCAGCCGCACCGGTTTTCTCTCCATCCATCAGATTAGAGGCTATCTCCCGAAAGAGATCGCTGCGGTGGAATGGGTGGCCTTTGCCTCTAACGTCTTCAATGCGATTGTGCCATTATACGCTAATATGAGTACAGTTCCCGCTTACTTTGGTAAAACGACCCTCGATGTTTCGACGGAAGACTTCTATTGGTCCAGCCGTCTATTGGGCGCCATGGCGGATCCGCATTTCGGACGCTGCGGCATTCTCATCGAACGTTATCAGGATGCGGTGGCGAATGCCGCTCATACTCTCCTCAACCAATACGATGAGGAAATCGTGAAGGCGACCGATAAGACGAAAGCCATCACCGATGCTAACGAAGCAATGGCGAAGATGGCGAAAGAGAAGACCACGAAGGCCCTCAATGACGTCATCTATGAAGTCTCGTGCCAGATGAAGAACGGTTTTGCCCGAAGCGATAACTAACTCCTATTAACAAAAGAAACCTTGGCAATCCGCCAAGGCTTTTCTTTTACCACACGACTGGATATCCGGTCTTATCGTAATGCCAATAGCTTCCTGACGTGCTCGTTGGCTTATTTTCGCTATAGAGATGCCACGTGGCATTTATTAGGGATCCGTTTCCTTCGGTTGAGATGAAACCTTTTTCGAAAGACACTTGGGCAGCGGTTGTTCCGCCAAAGAAGACATCGGTTAGATTAGCGCAGTTATAGAAGGCATTATCGGCAAAATTCCTAATGATGGTCGATTCGGATGGGAAAGGAATGACAAGGCTTTTAATGGTGGAGTTAGCGAAGGCATAAGCCTGAATCTCTTGGAAGAAGGTGGGCAAGCTTACGATCATGAGCCTTTTGCAACCCTCAAAAGCGTAATTCGGAATGGTTTCCACGCCGGTTTTGTTCATGAACACTTGCATGAGACCAGAGTTTTGGAAAGAGTTCATCCCTATAGTGGATAACGTCGATGGAAAAGAGGACACCGATGTTTCGTAATAAGGACCTGAAGAAATAGCATTGACGAGAGTGGTGTTCTTAAATGCGTTTTCCCCAATGGTCTTGGTCTTTTTGGAAATGAAAACCTGGTTGACGATGGAATTGTCGCTTCCTTGGGGACCTAAGAAGTTGTTATTAATTGTCGTCACGTTATCCGACAGCCAGACATATTTNNCTTTCAAGAAACCAGGGTTTTGGAGAGGGCCGACTTCATCCACCGGCAGATTTCCGAACGTGTCGTTCTTATGAACATCAGGGAAAGCGATGGTTTCGCCAATGCCAGTGTAATCGGTGGCGCTATAAGAGGCTGGAAGGCCATCGCTATCGGTTTTGAGCGCGAAGGTGTATTTGCTTGAATCATAAACGTGTTTTGTGAAAAGAGGCACGTACTCCGTGTCACCCTTAATGGTGTAGTAACTAGGATCAGGGTTCCAGCCTTCGAAACGGTAGAAATAACTTTGTCCATCGCCAGCCCTTGTTAAATCATTCGGCACATAGCTTCCGATGTTGTCGCCATAATGAGCGTAGAAATAAGAATAGATTTCTGTTTTGTCTGAACTCGTGTAGAAGGTGCATTTGTAGAGTCTTGCCGTAGAAGAAAACATTGCCGTGATAATCGTATCCGTGACGATATTGTCGAGCGGCTTGTCCCAACCGATGAACTTGTAGGTGTTGGCCTCGTCGGAGGACCTTACGGGAGTTTCGCCGAGGAAACGGACGGACCCGCCATCCACGACTTTATCGATTTCGAGGGTTTTTCCATCATAGTTGTTGAAGGTGCAAGTATGAATGACGATCTCAGGCATGCTGGTCGCGGAAGAAGAGCTCTTTTCCGTAAGGTTCAACCAGCCATATTCAGCTTTGCATGAAGCGACAAAGAAAAGGGAGACCGCGAGAGCGAAGATTCTTTTAATTAGCCGTTTTTCTTTCATGGTCGTTCCTCCTTAGAAAGTGATATAGGACAAGATGGGCAAGCCGACGAACATCGTCAAAGTGCAAACAAGCAAAACAACGAACAAGATGCGGAGTTTCACGATGTTATAGGCATTGCCTACGAGGTCTTTGGCGATTTTGGAACGTTTGCTGGCTATAGCTTCGTAGGCCATGAGCATGATGACACAGAGAGTGAAGATGTTGATCATCGTGATTAAGGAGAAGAGGTTGGCGTCGCTGATCATGCTGATGCCAATGAGGACCGACGAGATGACGCCGAATAAGCCAGTTCCGAGCATTCCGATAGCGTCCTCCCCGTTATAGGATTGGTCATAGAAAGCAATCGTGATCCAGACGATGACCGCGAAGAGGTTGGCGAAAGCCTGTAAGAAAAGGTTGAAGCCTAAGCGGTTGACCCTTAGGACAATCTCGTAACTGGAGACGGTGTCTTTGTAACTGGTGTCATTAATCACGACTCCCGTGTAGGAGAGACGGCGAACGTTGCTTCTAATGTAAGAAGAGTTATTGATAACCGAATAGCCATTTGAAATATTGAAATACGGAGAAATGCCGCTTTCGTAATCGAGCTGCTCAGCCGTGCCATAAGTGGAAAGGACATAGACGGCCGTTCCTTCTTGCTGCACTTGGCGTAGAGAGATATTGTCGGCAATCTCGTAGCGGAGGATATCCGTGGTGTATTTTGGGGTTAAGAAGACATTGAATTCTTCACTGTCGAGAGGATAGCGAGGGCAATCGAAGGATTTCAAAATCGTGGCGGAAAAGGTGCACTTTTGGAAGAGACGGAAAGAATCCGTGCCGGTTCCAGCGGTGATTTTCTTAAAATAGGGCGCTTGGAAGTCATAGTTGAAGGAGTCCGAAACAAAGGTTCCTTTGGAAACCGACCACATCGGTGTCTTGTTCGGATAGTTATTGCTGACGGTGGAGGCGGGATAGGATTCGGTCTCAATGGTGTAGATATCCGAAATCTTTAGTGTGGATAGGAAGGCCCGTTGAGCCGTCTTGTCATTGCCAGTTGGGTAAGATTTGAAGTCAGAGGCTTCAATGAAATCGGGAATGCCATTCGGCTCGTTTAAGAAAGAACTCGTGTGTTTGTCCCAGCCAAAACGGTCGAGATAACGGTCGGTATTTGTCCAGCGATTTTCCAGAGTTCCGAATTCCTGGACGTCGTAATAGTTAACCGCGGAGTTGAAAGTGCACATCATGCGGTGGAATTGCAGCTGGTCGAAGTCAAACCAAACACTGAGACGGACATCATACGAAGAAGAGCCGATTGAGCTAATCGACATAATTTGAGAACCCAATTTAACGGTAGCAGCATCCTCTTTTATGGTTAAGGAGTCCTCAATCTTTTTGGAGTCAGACGACATCTCATCATCGTTGTATTTTTGGATGGTGGTAAAGCGGTTTTCCATGACCGTGTAAGCACAATAACNCGTGAAGGCCAAAAGCGGAACGACGATGAGGATGCAGGAAACCACTAGGTTNATTCTTTGGCGTTTGGAANGGATTTGCCACGAACGGCGGATAACATGGCGATGTTTGTTTTGCTCAGCCCTCGCCAAATAATCTTTCTTTTGGATGGCGATTAAGTCTTCGTCGACGGTTATTTTATCTGGCGTCGGAAGTTCTAATTCATCATTGGTCAGAATTTCTTGGTCGAGGAAGAAGTAATCAGCAATCATCTTTAAAAGGTGATTCGAAGGGATGACGCAGCCTTCCACCGAACGCTTGATTGGGGCCTCACTCACTGAAATGGCACGCCAAAGTTCGATGCCCCGATTTTCTTTTAACCAAACGGAAAGAACGCGGATTTTTTCGTTTTTCCTTTCAAATCCCCACTCTTTTTCATCGGGGAGAGCTTTATTGGCGGCGATGTCTTTCCACGATATCTTAGAGAAATAACGTCCTATGAAATGGAGAGCCAAATCCGATCGGCTGCCTTTCTTTAATAAAAAGCGACTCCAGGCAGTGGCCTCTAGAGCCCCGTCGAATGAGAGTCCTTTGGTTCGTAAAAATTCTTCTACTCGCTTGATGTTTGTCTCTCGTAAAGAGACACCAGTCGACTTATCGCTTTGGTCCATAGACCTATTTTCTTTTAAAAAATGCTTTCTTACGACCGCCATAAAGGTTTAAAAAGTTCGTTTATCTTACCCAAAAGGGTGTAGCGTAGTTTCTTTTCTTCCTTTTGTCTTTCATCTTCTAAGCGTGATTATTGACAANNCCNGTGTCTATANCTAAAATGAACAATGTTCAAGTTGGAGGAAGAAAATGAACCCGAATGTAACAACAAAAGAAGAAATTCTGGCTAAATGTCGGGAGATTGCCCAAAGCCAAGGACTCAAAGCGGTGACCATCCGTAACGTCGCAAAGGAACTAGATGTCGCGGTGGGCTCACTCTATAACTACTTTCCTTCTAAGGATGACCTCATGCTCGAGACGGTAACGTCGTGCTGGCATAACGTTTTCCATTTTGAGGGAGCCGCTTTCGACCGAAAAGACTTTCTTTCCGTTCTTCGTTATTTCGATTCCTCGCTTGAAAAAGGAATGAAGACTTATCCCGGTTTCTTCTCTTTGCACGCTTTTAGCTTTGCCGATAACGAAAAAGGCAAAGGCGAGGAACGGATGCAAGAAGTTTTCACCCATATGAAGGCGATGATGAAAGCTACCTTAGACGATGATCCGAAAGTTCGTCCTGACGCCTTTAAGGATTTGGATGAAAACAAATTTATCGATATGGTCTTCCTTACGGTTGTTCATGCCCGTTTTGCGGGTTTTGCCGACGAAAACACTTTCGTCACCATGATTAGTCGCGTTATTTATTAAAGGGGAAAAAGCATATGAACATGCAGGCTTTAGGCGAGACGATCTTCGATATCTTCTATCTTGGCGGTGTCATCACGCTTGGCATCATCATGCTAGTCCGCAGTAAGAAATGGGACCAGTACCGTCTTTTCGGCATCATGGCCGTGACTCTTGGCTCAGGCGACGCTTTCCATCTTATTCCGCGGTGCATTGCTTTATGGGGTACGGGTCTAGAGGCTAACGCAGTTCCTCTTGGCATTGGCAAACTTGTCACTTCCATAACTATGACGGCTTTCTATATCCTGCTCTTCTATGTCTACCGGATGCGTTACCAAGTGAAAGGCAAGCGGTGGCTTGATGTTATGTGCTGGGGCTTTGCCTTAGCTCGAGTGATTCTTTGCGTTTTCCCACAAAACGAATGGACAAGTGCTCATCCAAATTTAGCTTGGGGCATTTACCGTAATATCCCCTTCGCTTTATTGGGCTTATTGGTAATCATTCTCTTCGCCTTAAAAGCCAAAGAAGACAAGCCCTTCCGTTTTATGTGGCTCACGATTGTCCTCAGCTTTGGTTTCTATATTCCCGTCGTTCTTTGGGCTGAAGCGGTGCCCTGGGTGGGCTCACTCATGATCCCGAAAACCTTGGCTTATGTCTGGACGGTTCTTATTGGTTTTATGGCGCAGCGCCAGGCAAATAAAGAAAAAAAAGAAATTGGAGGAAAAAAACAATGAAAAAGAATCTCATCATCTCGACTGTTTACTTAGCTGTTGGCTTAGCCTTTGGCGTCTTCTATCGCGAATTCACGAAATGGAACGGTTTTACGGGCGTTACAACGTTAGGGGTGGGGCACGCCCACTTAATTGCCTTAGGAATGCTGGTATTTTTGCTCTTGACTCTGACTCTTAAAAACGATCCGATTCTTCAGTCCTGGAAATACAAAACTTTCTTGATTGTCTACAACATCGGCTTAGGCGGAACCGCCTTAATGATGCTCGTTCGTGGCATCTTGCAGGTTG
>JGI20225J20221_1002596_pt1 | contig 12914 bp, 10 predicted proteins | sample BioMet4_FD_20221 | JGI IMG/M metagenome (IMG submission 20221) | reverse complement strand
TTTGTCCGCAATTACGATACGTCCGTCTTTAACAAAAGCTCCAAACTTCAGCTGCTCTTTGCGGCTGAACGGAACAACTGTTGCCTTGCATTTGTCAGCCAGCTTATAGCAGGTTTTGTCATCGTAGTTGATCACCAGATAACCGTCGCTGCTCTGGTTGGCAAAAATCTTTGCCTTCGCCTCTCCATAGGCTTTCATAGTATGATGTCTGTTTAGGTGATCCGGCGTTAGATTCAGTATTGCTGAGATAACTGGCTTGAAGTATTTAGTAGTCTCCAGCTGGAAACTGCTTGTCTCTGTGACCAGCCAGTCGCTTTCGCTGGCTCCGGCTGATGCTGAAATGACGGCAACGCCGATGTTTCCGACAACATAAGTCTTTCTGCCTGCCGCCTTGAATATCTCACCTGTCAGAGTTGTTGTAGTCGTCTTGCCGTTGGTTCCGGTAATGGCAACGTATTTTCCGCGGCCGATCCTGTAGGCGATTTCCAGTTCGCCGATGATCTCGGCCCCCTTAGCCTTTGCCTCTTCAATAAATGGCAGTTCCGGGCTGACACCCGGACTCAAAATAAGCATATCGAACGCGCCCATATCATGAGGGTTCCTGCCGAAATAACAGGTAACACCCTGACCTTTCAGGAAAGCAACCAGCTGTCCGTCCATTTTGTCCTCACCTTTCGAGTCCTGGACTGATACCTTGGCTTCAAGCTTGATCATGGCCTGAGTCGCGGCAATGCCTGACTTTCCCATCCCTACGATGAGTATTTTCTTGCCCTTAATGTTATCTAAATTGGTATTCATTTCATTCTCCGGTTTCTTTCATCAAATAAGTATCAGCACATATCCCACGACGCTGCAGAGCAGTGTGATCAGCCAAAACATGAGCACAACTCTCGTTTCTTTCATACCGCCCAATTCGAAATGATGGTGGATAGGAGCCATTCTGAAGACTCTCTTGCCGGTCGTCTTAAAAGAAACGACCTGTATGATCACAGATGCAGCTTCCCATACGTAGATGAATCCAACGATTGGAAGCATCAGTTCCATTTTCATGAGAATGGCAGCCGCAGAAAGCGCCGCGCCCAAGGCCATTGAACCCGTGTCACCCATGAACAGCTGCGCAGGGTATTTGTTGAAGATAAGGAATCCGATACATGCTCCGCAAAGTGCGCAGCTGAACATCATCGGCTGATTGTGTCCAAAAACCATTCCGGTGACTGCCAGGAAAAATGCAACCTGGGCTGTGACGCCAGAACAGAGTCCGTCTAATCCATCTGTAAGATTTACTGCGTTTGTCATGGCAACCATGACAAAAATCACGAAAGGAATAAACCAGAAACCAAAGTCAACATATTTGTCAGCAATAGGTATCCATATGCCAGTTCCATATCCGGAGTACTTGGCCATGTATACTGCCAGGCCGGCAGAAAATATAACCTGAAGCAGCAGTTTCTGCCATGCTCTAAGGCCCAGATTATGCTTTTCTGTGACTTTGATGTAGTCATCCATAAATCCAATAAGTGCAAACAGCAGTGTTACCACTATAAGCACGATGGTCTCATGATTCAGTTTGGCACCGATCAGCGTTACTAAGATAAGGGCTATTATCATGGCGATTCCGCCCATGGTAGGAGTGCCTTCTTTAGAGTAATGTGACTTAGGTCCCTCTTCTCTTATGAACTGCTGAAACTGCTTGTGTTTCAGTATAGGGATCAATGACGATGTCAGGACTGATGAAGCCATTATGCCCAGACAAACAAACAATAACAATCGAAATATCTGCATTATTTTTTCTCCTGTTCAACAATTATTTTATCTACTACTGTCTCAAGTTCCATGGATCTTGACGCTTTGACAAGGACAACGTCTCCTTCTCTAAGTGTCTCATGGATAAGCGGGTAAAACTCGTTTTTGTCTGCAAAATACAAGACGCTGTCCGATGGCATTACCTCTCTTGCGCCTTCAGCTACCTTATCGGATTTAGGTCCCATGGCGATGACAAGATCGACCTTGTTCTCTCCGGCAAAGCGGCCTATCTCTACATGGTATTTCTGGGAGTCTGGTCCCAGTTCGTTCATGCCGCCAAGAATGGCTATCTTTCTCTTGCCTTTGGTATTTACCAGAGTCATGATTGCTGACTTCATTGAATCAGGAGCAGCGTTATAGGTATCATCAATGACCTTGATGCCGCAAACTTCGTGGACAGCCAGCCTGTTTTCTGTCAGCCTGATCTTGCCAAGGCCTCTTACTGCCTCTTCAATGGTAACTCCAAAGCAGGCACATGCTGCTACCGCAAGTGATGCGTTCATTGCATTGTGTGCTCCAGGTATGCCGAGTTTTATCTCATGCTTCGCACCGTCATGTGTCAGGCAGAAGCTGATCCCCTTCTCTCCAAAATCCTTAATATCGCTGATGATGTAGTCGCNGTCTTCGCCTGTACCGACCCTGACGATGTGAAAATCTCCTTTGATCTCACAGGATGACAGCATGTCATTGTCGCCATTTATTACGAGAGTATTGTCAGGTCCAAAGAAATCGGTAATGCAGAGTTTTTCTTTCAGTATTGCTTCTCTGCTTCCCAATCTTTCTATATGCGAAATGCCTACGTTGGTAATGATGCCGACATCAGGCCTTACTATGTTTTCCAGCCTGTGGATTTCTCCCTTTGTGTCCATTCCCGTCTCGAGCACAGCCGCTTCCATCTTCTCATTGAATGAGAAAATGGCCAGCGGAACTCCAACATCACTGTTGAGGTTGGACTCAGGCCTTCCTGTATAGTACTTCTCGCTCATGATGTAGTAAGCCATGTCGCGTGTACTTGTTTTTCCTACGCTGCCTGTGACTGCAATGCGTTTTTCTATGCCAAGTTCCTTAAGATAATCCGCTGCCATCTTCTGCAGCGCCACAGTTGTATCTTCAGCCATGATGATGTTGCATCCGGCAAGGCCCTCTGCAGCTGCTGCCTCAGAAATGACTACCGTATCACAGCCTCTCTCGACCACCTGTCCGATAAACCTGTGGGCATCGTTGAATTCTCCGACTATAGCAAAGAATACATCTCCCTTTTCGCAGGTCCTCGAATCAGTTGAAACACTTCCAACTGACTGACAGCCTTCTTTTTTTACCAGTTTACCGCCGGTTAAGGTGGTGAGTTCTTCTATAGTAATATTTCTCATAAAAAACTCCTTATTTAAACTCTTGGAAATCTTGCGTTTAGACATCCAACCTCAATTATAACCCAGCACTTATTCTCTGTAAAGGTAAACCGTACCACCTTTTTCAATCTTCTTGCCTGCCTTAGGATACTGATCCACTACGTTAAAATCACTAGTGCCGCTAGTCTTAGGCACGATTTTGTACTTAAGGCCGTAACTTCCCAGGATGCCGATGGCCTCGCTGAGGCTTTTGCCAGTCACATCTGGTACATATGAATAAGTTGCCGTAAGGTCCTTTTCCTCTTCTTCGGTATACGAAGGGGAAATGTCAAGGTATGTCAGAGCATCTTGCAGGAAGTCCTTTGCTATCGGTGCCGCTNTTGCACTGCCGGACTGAACGCCCTGCGGACTGTCAACTACTACCAGTACGGCCAGTTTAGGGTCTTCCATTGGAGCCATGCCAACGAATGATGAATATGTGTCTGATGTATATACTCCGTTGACTACCTTGTCGGCTGTTCCTGTCTTTCCGCCAATGGAATAGCCTGGTATCGCGGCAGTTCCGCCGCCGCCTTCATCAACTACATACTGCATGATCTTCTTCATCTCACCAGCAGTCTTGGATGAGATGACTTTTCTTATCTCCTTGGTCTTAAATTCTTTTACTACATTGCCGTCAGAGTCCGTAAGTTCTTTCACGATCCTAGGCTGCATGATGACACCTTTGTTGCCTATAGCGCAGACTGCCGTGAGCAGCTGCATCGGCGTGACTGCTATGCCCTGGCCATAAGCCATGGTAGCCAGCTCTACATCGCCGATAGAATCTTCAGACTGGATCTGTGCACTAGCCTCTGCCGGCAGATCGACCTTGGTGATCTCTGTGATGCCAAACATCTCCAGATATTTATAGTATCTTTTCTTTCCAAGTTTCAGTGCCAGCTGGATCTGCACAGGGTTGCAGGAATTTCCTACAGCCTGCACCAATGTCTCTGTTCCGTGTGAAACAGGACTCCAGCAGTGAAGAGTGTAGTCGCCTACAGTGACTGGTGCGCAGTAGTAAGTGCTTGTCAGTGAAGTAACGCCTTCCTCCAGGGCTGCCGAAGTAGTGATCAGCTTGAATGTCGATCCTGGTTCGTAGGTATCGCTGACGATAGGATTTCTCCACATTTCACTAAGATAGGCGCTCTGTTCTTCATTGGTCATCTTATTGAATGCCTGAAGCGAAACTTTTTTGTCCGGTTCTGTCGGATCGTTTGGATTGAATGAAGGATTGGTAGCCATAGCCAGTATGTCTCCAGTCTTCGGATCCATGACCAGACACATTATCCTTTTGGCGCCTGTCGCCTTCATGCCAGTGGCAATTGCATTTTCCGCATAATGCTGAAGCACCTCGTCGATGGTCAGCACCACGTTCAGTCCGTTCTCTGCCTGATAGTATTTCTGTTCTCCATAAGAGAGTGTGTTGCCGTTAATATCCGTATCCTTGATCCAGCGTCCAGCTGTTCCGCTGAGATAGTCGTCGTATTCCTGTTCAATGCCTGTTCTGCCCTCACTGTCATCGTTCACGCTGCCCAGTACCTGTGAAGCAAAATCGCCAAGAGGATAATATCTCTTGGTATTCTCAGCCAGTTCAAGGCCTGCAATATCAAGTGCCTTGACCTTGTCAGCCTGATCCTTATCCAGATATTTGGCGATCTTGATGAGTATCTGATCAGCCTGCAGTTCCTTCTTTACCTTAGACGCCTTAACATCAAGTATGACTGCAAGCTTCTGGCTCAGCTCATTCACCTGCTCATCGCTGTAGTTTTCAGCGATCTGCGACGGTCTTGCCCAGACAGTATAACAGGTCACACTGGTAGCCAGCTCCTGACCATTGCAGTCATATATAGATCCTCGCTCTGCCTGAATCGGAATGTCGCTTGTCTGCTGTGCCTTCGCCTTCTCGCTGTAGTCGTCAGCTCTGACGATCTGTATCCATGCTGTCTTGAACAAAAGCAGCAGCATAAGCACTGCGATGACAACAAACGATATTAGTATTCTTTTTTTATTTCTTACGGTTATTTTTGCCATTATCTGCCTCACAAAAAAGCCAGACCACAAAATATATATTAAGTTGTCTGGCGTTCTCTCTTATTTAGTTTTATTTTACCATTATAAACTATAAAAATAAACCTTTAGTTGTATGCCTGTTCACGTATTGTTGACGCAAAGTTCTGATCAGGCGCATCGTCAGGCGTCACATATACGCACTCGCCCTCTGTCGGGTAAACCATTCCCAGCTTTGTCGTTGCCACATACTCAATATGTTCGATATTGTTCGCTGTCTTGATCTGGACGTTCAGAGTCTCGATCTCTCCTTGAAGAGCGTCGTTCTGTTTGATGTAATCATTGTTTTCGCATCTCAGTTCTGCAGAATAAGCTGCAAGCAGAACTATCAGTATGCAGACAAGGCCTGTTACTACAGTCGCAAATAAAATTTTTCTCTTCTGACTCGCGTTCATGATATACCTCACTATAACTTCTCACATACTCGCAGCTTGGCGCTGCGCGCTCTTGAGTTCTCTAACAGTTCTTCTCCTTCAGGCACAATAGGTTTTCTGGTTATTTTCTTGATGTCCGGGACTTTTCCGCATACGCAGACCGGAAATTCCGGCGGACACGTACATGGGTTGACCCTTTTGTTGATTATGTCTTTTACAATCCTGTCTTCCAGCGAATGGAATGAAATCACGCATAGCCTTCCGCCGGTATCCAGCACGTCGCNGAACTCGTCTATCGCTCTTTCCAGCTGACCGAGCTCATCGTTGACTTCGATTCTGATGGCCTGAAACGTCCGCTTAGCCGGATGAGGTCCCTCGCGCCTTGCCTTCGCCGGTATGGCTGCTTTGATCACATCCACAAGTTCGAATGTTGTTTCCAGAGGCTTTTCCTTTCTCGCATCAACGATGAAAGATGCAATTCTGGAGGCCCATCTCTCTTCGCCGTATCTGGTTATGACCCGTGTAAGTTCTTTCTGGTCATATCCATTTACAACGTCATAAGCTGTAAAGGCGTCGTCCTGGTTCATTCTCATATCCAGTGGGGCGTCATGCATGTATGAAAAACCCCTGTCGGCATTATCCAGCTGGAATGAGGATACTCCTAAATCGAGCAGCGCCCCGTTGATTTTCTCTACCCCGCACTCCTTGAGAACAGCTTTGATCTCTGAGTAGTTGTTCTGTACGAACAGCTTTCTGCACCCATACTCAGATAGTCTTTCTTCAGCCGCGTTCAAAGCGTCGCGGTCTCTGTCGATCCCAATCAGTGTTCCTTTTTCCGATAGTCTGGCGCAGATTGCTGAAGCATGACCTCCGCCTCCTAAGGTCCCGTCGACATATATGCCGTCGGCGTCGATATTCAGGTTCTCGATGCATTCTGCAAGCAGAACCGATGTATGCTTGAATTCCATGGCGTCACCTAGAAATTGTACTGAGCAAGAGCATCAGCGAATTCCTCTGAATCCATGTGGCTTTCGCTTGCAGGATCGTCCCAGCTCTCCTTGCTCCATACCTCAATGCGTTTCATTGCCCCTACAGTGACCAGTTCCTTATCGATGCCGGCGTATTCCACAAGTTCGGCAGGAATTATCATCCTTCCCTGCTTGTCGAATTCACACTCTGCGGCATTACCGCAGAAGTGTCTGATGAACGCCCTTACCTTAGGATCTGATTCCGGCAGCTTCTCGATCTTGTCCATCTGAACCTGCCAGCTTTCCATCGGATAGATGTTCAGGCACTTGTCCAGACCCTTGGTGATGACACATCTGCCATTCAGCTGGTCTCTGAACTTGGAAGGTACGATCAGCCTGTTCTTGGAGTCTATTGAGTTGTTGTATTTGCCCATGAACACCGGCCTGTACCTCCTATTCGCCCACTTTTATTTTTAGTATCTCCATTCTACACCACTTTCCACCACTTTACAACAAAATTGTACGTTTTTTTGTGCTTGGCAACCCTTTTTTTCCACTTGTGAGGTTAATTAAAGGTAAAAAAAGAGAACGCGCACTACATGTAGTTGCGTTCTCCTGTTGATNCAACGAAATAAGGAATCCTATGAGGAAATCTTTTTTCTCAGCTTCTTTTTCTTATGTTTTTTCACCAGTTTCACTATGATCACAATGATCAGAACCAGTATAAGAACTGCTGCTGCAAGTACCCCGATAAGCATCCACAGATATCTGCTTGGCTGCTTCAATATCTCGATGATGTTCATGCTGTTCACCAGCACTTTTCTGCCTTCGGTCTTGCTGTAATATGCCGGTACCTTGTTTCCGGAAAACGAGTCAATGTACGATGCCAAAGCGTACCATTCCTTAAGCTCGCTGCCGTCCTGCATGTGAACTATATACTTCTCATAATCAGAAATGGCTTTTCCATTTTCATCTTTTGGCACAATGGANAGTATGCCCTTGGACATGCTGGTCACAACGCCGAGCATCTGTGAGGAATAAAGATCAGCTACCACCCGGTAAAGCTTGTCATCCTGCAGTTCTTTTACATCGCCGTTTGCCGTCACCAGCTTAACGTCATAGGATCTGTTCAGTATCGCTCTATGCGGATTGTATTTGTATGACAGGCCGCTCATGTAAAGTCTAGCCGGCTGCATAAGTTCTGAGACAGAAATGTCCACCTCTGCCGCCGTCTTCAGTTCTTTTCCTGTCAGATAAATGCTTACCAGCGGGTAGCCAGCTCTGCCGTCAGCGCCGGTCCCAATGGAAAGTGCGTTATAGGCATCTTCCACGGTAATGTCGCCCTTGCTGAATGATCCGCGTACCACGCCGGCTGGTACTACGGCCACGTCGACGGTCTTATAGTTCTTACCTTCCGCCTTCTGCACCCCATATATATATGAATCGGAAATCAGATTTCCCAGGATGTCCTCACCCTGCTTCAGTCCGAAGGAACCTATGTCAGTAAAATCGAAATCAGTTTTGGCCAGGACCTGATCCCATGTATATCCGAANTCAGAGAAATACTCCTTATTCACCAGTTTCTTGAATCCTGCCACCTTCTCTGCGGTAGCCTTGTCTGAAACGACGTTGTCACCTAGAGCAGTCAGTTTATAGCTGGAATACTTGTAGCCGCTGCCGCTTTTAGTAAACGTCACCTCACCAAGGTTGTCGTTGTACTGACCGCAGGAAGCGATGATCGTTCCGTTTTCCTTAAGAGGTTTGGCAAATACGGTATGACTGTGGCCGCTGACGATCATGTCTATTCCGTCCACGCTTTGTGCAAGTATTTCGTCTTCCGATTTCTTAGGATCACTCTGATTGGTCCCGCTGTGAGACACGCAGATGATCAGATCAGGATCTTCGTTTTTCTTGATTTCAGCAACTACTTCCTTAGCTCTGGTCACTGGGTCGCTGAAATTCGTTCCGCTTTCCGGCGCATAACTGGCCGATTCTTTGCCGAATATGCCAAAGACAGCGATCTTAACGCCGCCGCGCTTGATGACGGTATAGTCTTTTACTCCGTAGTTTTTCAGCGCAGCCTGAAGTTTGAGCCCGTCGGCCTTCAGTTTGCTGTCCGCCAGCGTTGACTTCCAGTCGATGTTGGCGATGACGATCTGCGGAAGCTTGTCGCCTGAAGAAACTGCTCTGTTCAGCATGGCCGTAAGGCCTTTTGAGCGGTAATCAAACTCATGATTGCCAAGTGTAGTCACATCGTATCCTACATAGCCCATCATGCGTATCTCGGCAGCCTCTTTCTTAAATATTGTCTGATAAGGCGTTCCCATTGAAAAATCGCCGCCATCCAATACAAACGTGGCGTCATTTTCCGACTTAGCCTTGTCGATCAGTGTCTTTATCTTCGCAAACTTCTCCAAATGAGAGTGCATGTCGTGTGAAAAGACGATCGTGATTTTCTGACTCTGCCCGGCATCATTCTGCTGCGAAGTTTCCGCAGATGCCAGGCATGGCGTCAATGCCAGTATCAAAGCAAACAGCAGGGCTGCCGCTCTCGAAGTGATGTTTCTCATTTTTCTTCTCCCCCAATAATATGCCGTCTTAATCTTCCTTTAATGTGAACTTCCAGGCACAGTGGCATGAGCTGTCATTTACAATTGGATAGCAGCTCAGGCATTCGCATTCGAATCTGTCGTCTATTGTCTTGGCAAACATGCCGTATTCAATGACGCCTACGTCCCTGCATGGATGGAATTCCATGCCCTTCAGTTCCCTGGCGTGCTGCACTCTGCACTCGAGGATCCTGTATGTCAGTGAATCCTCTTCTCTGATTATCTCATCCTTTGAAAAATTGCAGTAGAATCTAAGACGAAGTGCCTTGTCCAATGCATCATAACCGCCTCTTTCCGGCAGCTTGAGAAATTCTTTGATTTTCTTGGCTTCGATCACAGTGAACTTCTCCCACATGGCGCAGTCATGGTCCATAGCCGCGTCCATTCCATATGCCTTTTCAAATTCCTGGAACCAGAGTCCGTCAAGTGCCAGCCAGTTCTTGGAATAGATTTCAATAAGACTGATGAGCTCTTCCTTGGAAAATTCGTTAAGATATTCGTTGATCATAATACTGTTCCTTCCTGTTAAGCAAGGCAGTCGGCAAGCAGTCAGCCGCCCGTATGAGTGATGGCTTTAGTATATCATATCTTTGTGCTCACTTCACCATATAATTTTATCTTGCCGACCGGCTAACTTCCGTATGGATAATGCTCATCAATTGTGGTAATATTGTAGCAACAGAATACAGTTCCTTCAAACTGTATCGTCATCTCATTTTGGAAGAGATAAAAAGAGGACAAGAAATCATGAGTTTTGTACGATTCGAAAATGTAAAAAAAGTCTATCATTCTGGAGAGGTCGACATCGAAGCACTGCACGATGCCACCTTCCAGGTAGAAAAAGGTGAAATCGCGGTCATCGTAGGCGCATCCGGTGCTGGCAAAACCACGCTGCTCAACATTCTTGGCGGTATGGATACCCTTACCAGCGGCAAGGTATTCCTTGACGACAAGGAAATATCNTCACTTAATCAGCGTGAGCTCACTGCTTACCGCCGCTACGACATCGGCTTTGTCTTTCAGTTCTACAACCTGATTCAGAATCTGACTGCGCTGGAGAACGTTTCCATAGCCACGCAGATCTGCAGGGATCCTGCTGATTCAGCAGAGATACTGAAAGGCGTCGGTCTGGCAGACAGGATGAACAACTTCCCTGCCCAGCTGTCCGGCGGCGAACAGCAGCGCGTAGCCATAGCAAGAGCGCTGGCAAAGAACCCCAAGCTGCTGCTGTGCGATGAACCAACGGGAGCCCTCGACTACAACACAGGCAAGGCAATACTTAAACTGCTGCAGGACACCAGCCGCAAGACGGGCATGACCGTTATAATCATCACTCACAATCAGGCGCTCACCGCCATGGCTGACAGGATCATCAAGGTCAGAAACGGCAGCGTTTACTCTGTGGAAATAAATGAAAACATCACCCCTGTTGAAGATATTGAATGGTAGAAATATGCTGAGAAAAACCACGTTCAGAGAAATACGGAGGTCCCTGGGACGATATATCGCGATCCTAGCCATCGTTGCTCTTGGCGTGGGCTTTTTTTCCGGTCTTAAGGTTACAAGAGAGGCAATGGTCTCAACCGCCAACGACTATCTGACAGCCCAGCATATGTTTGACTACCGGCTCATATCCACCCTTGGGCTTGACGATCAAAGTGTTTCCGACGCAGCAGCTCTGCCTGGTGTACGGGCAGCCGAAGGTACAATTTCTAAAGATGTGATCATAGAATCCGGCGGCGACTCCACTTCAGTGTTTACTGCTCTATCCGTTCCTGACAAAATCAACAAAGTCAAGCTGACCAAAGGACGCATGCCAAGGGCAAACGATGAATGCGTCGTTGACGCAGCAGCCTACAGCAAGAAAGGTCTTGGCGACACGATCACCATCTCATCTTCAAATGACAGCGACACAACAGACTATTTCAAATACAAAAGCTATAAGATCGTCGGACTGGTCAGCTCGCCGATATATCTGAACTTTGAGCGCGGCAACACCAACTTAGGGACCGGCTCACTGTCAGGCTTTTTCTACATCCCCGCCGATGGATTTGATGCTGAATATTATAGTGAGGTCTACATAAAGCTCGACAGCGACTACCCAATCTATTCTGATCAATACAACGACGCTGTCGATGATCTAAGAGGCGATGTCAAGGCTCTGGGTAAGGACACTACTGCCCGCAGATATGACGAGATCGTATCGAAGGCTGAGGATAAACTGGCAAAACAGCAGAAGAAATACGACGACAGCTACGCTGACTATCTGTCCGAGAAGCGTTCAGCCTATGACCAGCTTGACGCGGCAGCCGCCAAAATCAGCAGCGGCGAAGCGCAGATCAGCAGCAGCAAGGCAAAGCTCGACAAGACTGAAGCCACATTAAAAGCTAATAAAACGAAAATAGAAAACGGCATCAGCCAGCTGGCAGATCAGCGGGCTCAGTTTGAATCCCAGAAACAGTACATGACTGAGGAACAGATAGCACAGACAGAGGCTACTTTGGCCGCCAGTGAGCAGAAGCTTAAGACTTCTCTGACCAAGGTCAACGCCGGACTCGCCAGCGTTGAATCAGGCCGTCAGACTCTTGCTGAAAAGCAGTCTGAACTGGCTGCCAGCAAGACAAAACTGGCTGATTCAAGAGCGGAGGCTGACGATAAGTTTGCCGAAGCAAAAGCCAAACTTGACGATGCCAAAGATAAACTGGACTCTGCCCAGGAAAAAATAAACAAAATCAAAAGANGCAACTATTACGTTCTTGACCGCAGCATGAATACCGGCTATGCATCCTTTGAAAGTGACTCTAACATTGTTAACGGCATTGCTGCAGTATTTCCGCTGTTCTTCTTCCTCGTTGCCGCCCTGGTCTGCATGACGACAATGACAAGAATGGTAGAGGAACACAGAACGCAGATCGGGGTGCTTAAAGCCCTTGGCTACAGCAACAGATCCGTAATTGGACAATATCTTTTCTACTCTGGAAGCGCTGCTGCCATCGGTGCCTTGTCCGGCTTCTTTGCCGGTTCATGGCTGTTCCCTGCTGTTATCTGGAACGCCTACGGCATGATGTACGACTTCAGCGGCAGCATCGACTACATAATCAACGTGCCTCTTGGAGTCCTCTCCATTGCAACTGCCATGATATGCGCACTTGGTGCAACATGGGTATCCTGCGCCGAAGATTTCAAGGTCGCACCAGCACAGCTGATCAGACCTAAAACACCAAAGGAAGGGAAACGCATACTGCTTGAAAGGATAGGCTTCATCTGGAGCCGGCTAAGCTTCCTGCACAAGGTATCCATGAGGAACATTTTCCGCTACAAGAAACACTTCTTCATGATGGTCATCGGCATCAGCGGATGCACCGCTCTGCTGATTGCAGGCTTTGGCATCAACGATTCGATCAAGAACCTGGCTAATTTCCAGTACGATGAAATACAGACATATGACTACAGCGTGACATTTGATCAGGATATGACCAAGGCGGATCAGAAAGATTTCCTTGATTACACCGGCGACAACGCCAGCGACGTGCTCTTTGTTCACCAGAGCACTGGCGACTTCACTACCGGCGGGAAAACCAAATCAGTCACTCTCATTGCTTCCGACGGCAAAAATTTTGATGACTTTGTCAGCCTCCACAACAACAGCGGCAGCATCAGCTACCCTGGCAACGGAGAAGCGGTAGTCTGCCGCAAGCTTATGGC
>JGI20225J20221_1001713_pt5 | contig 12916 bp, 14 predicted proteins | sample BioMet4_FD_20221 | JGI IMG/M metagenome (IMG submission 20221) | reverse complement strand
CGTGCCTTCGCGGCCCCTTGGCGGCGCGCTAGCGGAAAACACCTCGTTGGCCGTATTCGCGGCGCTTCGCGGAGGCGCCCGCGAAAGCCCGGGCCCAGCATGCGACAGGAGCAACAGGCCAAAGCCTGGAGCCAGGGGGCGTACGCGGGCCAATTAAGACGAGAGCAAAACAGCGACGCGGTGCCCGCGGGCGCGGATGTGGAGCGCGGGCTGGACGCGGGGGAGATCGAGTATTCCTTCACCTCCGGCACGACGGGGGAGCGGGTCGTGAATCTCTGGAACGAGACGTGGTGGCGCGCGTCCGAGCGCGCCTCGTGGAAGCTCCATCCGGCGCTGGCGCGGCTCTCGTTCCCGCCCCGCCAGGCGACGCTTGCGAGCGCGCAGAACGTCGGCATCACCTGCGAGGAGGATCTGCCGATGGATCACCGGATCATGGGCAATCTCCTCTATCTCAACGAAAAGCCCAGCCTGCTCTGCTGGCGCGGCGCGCACATCGAGCGCATCGCGCGCGAGCTCGCCGAGTGGCGCCCGACGGTGCTCGAGGCGAACCCCTCGCTGCTCGCGCGCTGCTGCTGGTACTGGCTCGATCACGGCATCCATGTGTACTCGCCCGACGTCATCACCTTCACCTACGAGCTGCCGTCCGAGGTGTCGCTGGCGGCCATCCGGCGCGTGTTCTCCTCGCCGCTCGTGAGCTCCTACGGCACGACCGAGACGGGCTTCGTGATGGACAGCGGGGCCGACGGCCGCTATTATGAAAATTCGGAGTTCTGCCGGATCGACTTCCTGCCCCTCCGGCGGGAGTACGGCGGCCCGGCGCTTGGGCGCATCGCCGTCTCGACCTTCGGCAATCCGTGGGCCTGGATGCTCCGGTTCGACGTGGGCGATCTCGTGCGCGTCCGCCCCGGCGCGCGGGAGGGCGGCTTGATTGCCGAGTCCGTCGAGGGCCGCGCCGCGAACGCCACCTTCACGACCTCGGGCGGCCTTGTGACGACCGCGATGGCCGACCGGGCGCTGGCCGCGATCCCCGGCATCCGCGACTACGATCTCGGCCAGAGCGCGGAAAAGCGCTATTCGCTGCGTCTGAAGCTCGGTCCGGACGCGCCGGACGCGGAGGACGCCGCGCGGGAGATCCTTCGGAAGCTCTACGGCGAAGACGGGAGCTTCAGCGTGGCCGCGGTGCGCGATCTGCTGCCAGGCCCGAGCGGAAAATACCGCCGGACGCACGCGCACGCGCCCTTTGACGAATGGGCGCTGACCGAGCGGCGCCCGCCGCGCGTATAGAAGAGAGGAGACAGACCATGACGGAGTGGGAAAAATGCCGCGCGGGGCTGCTGTACGACACGACGTTCCCGGGCCGGGAGGAGCAGCATCTGGCCTGCGCCGACCTCTGCTGGGAGTACAACCGGACGCGCCCGAGCGACACGGCCCGGCGGGACGAGCTGATCCGGCGGCTCTTCGGCGCGGTCGGGAAGAACGTCTATGTCGAGCCGAACGTCTTCTGCGGCTTCGGCTTCAACATTTCGGTCGGCGACAACTTCTACGCGAACAACAACTGTAATTTTGTGGATCCCGCGCGCATCGCGTTCGGCGACAACGTGTTCCTGGGCCCGGGCTGCGGCTTTTTTACGGCGAATCACCCGATCGACCGGGAGCTGCGGAACCGGCTGTACGAAACCGCCCTGCCCATCACGGTCGGCAGCGACGTCTGGATCGGCGGAAACACCGCCGTCCTGCCCGGCGTCACGATCGGCTCGGACGTCGTGATCGGCGCGGGCAGCGTCGTGACGCACGATATTCCGGAGCACGTCGTGGCGTTCGGGAACCCCTGCCGCGTCTACCGGGCCATCACGTCCGCCGACCGCGGGCAGCCCCGGCCATGACGCGGAGCGGCCGGGACCGGTTCCCGAAGCCGCGCCCGGCCTCCCGCTCCCGCCCGGGGCGGGAGGCCTTTTTCACTTTTTTAACGGTTTCTTTAGATAAAGTGCGAATGTTTACAAATATTCCGCTCGAAAAACGGCACAATCCATGATATGATAAACTCGAATTTTATAGCGGTTTCCGATCAAACCGGAGGCCGCTGCCGCTCTGCCCGAACGCTCGGGCAGCCGATTAAAGAATTCCACAGGAGGTAAACAAGTGGACTATGCAAAGGAATCCCTTCGCCTGCACGAGCAGTGGAAGGGCAAAATCGAGGTTGTGGCGACCGTTCCCGTCGAGACGAAGGACGATCTGTCTCTGGCCTACACCCCCGGCGTGGCGCAGCCGTGCCTGGAGATCCAGAAGGACGTCAGCAAGAGCTATGACCTGACCCGCCGGCACAATCTGTGCGCGGTCATCACGGACGGCACGGCCGTCCTGGGTCTCGGCGACATCGGCCCCGAGGCCGGCATGCCCGTCATGGAGGGAAATGCGTGCCTTCTGTCGTTCGGCGGCGGTGGACGCCTTTCCCGTCTTGCTCAAGACAAGGAAGTCGACGAGTCGTAACCGCGTCTATCCATCTCGGGCTCACTTCGGCGTATCAATCCTCAGGGACATCTCCGCCCCCGCGCTGCTCGAGATCCGACGCAAGCTCAAGGAAAAATGCGATATTCATCTTCCCACGACGATCCAGCCACGGCACCGCCGGTCAATCACCTCTCGGCGGGCCTCAACGAACGCCCCGTTGAAGGTCGTCGGCAGGGGGGGGGAGACGATGCAGATCGTCCCCACCTCCGGCGCGCGGCGGCCGCCGGCCGGATCTCGATTGTGGCGTCTGCCCCCCTTTTTCGCGGTGCCCCTTGGCGGGCTCCGGAAACGTCACTGATGTGCGACCGCGCAAGGGCGGCATCTACGCGGTGGGCGCCGACCAACTTCAACTGGATCCGGGAGGAGATGGCCCAGGTCACGGAACCTGGAGAAGAAGAGCCGGCAGTCCTTGCCGACATGCTTGGTCGGCCCGACGTGTTCATTGTCGGCGTCCTTCGCGCCGGCAACGGTCACGACCGGGACATGGTCGCAAAAAACCATGAACCGCGACGCGATCATCTTCGCCTGCGCAACCCAAACGAAGCGCTCCGGAGATCTTTCCGGACGAACGCAAGGCGGGCGGGCGCGCGTCATCCGCGACGGGCCGCAGCGACCTTCCAACCAGGTCAACAACGTTCTGGGCCTTCCCGGGCATCTTCCGGCGGCACGTTCGACGGTGCGCGCGAGGACTCAACGAGGAGATGACTAATGGGGGCCCCGCCATGGCCTCTGGCCGGACTCCTCCTCCGAGGAGGAGCTCCTCCGCGACCTACAGTCAATCCCAAGGCGTTCGACCGGCTGTCCCGCCGTGGCCAAGCAGCCAGAGAAAACGTTGGCCCGAGCGAGAGAAATCCGGCGGTTGCGAGAATCTGAAGACAGACTGAAATTTATGCGGGGCCCTACGGGCCGCAAATTTATTTTTGAAACCCTTGCTTTATGTTCAGGAACGATGTCAGTATGATAACTTACCGTGTTTCCTAATGTCTGATTGATTTCCGCCAGGATGCAGGTCCCCATTCTTTTGACCTCCACACGGCGGGGTTTTTTCTAATGCGGCTCCAGTTTGAATTAACAATTTATCAGGAGGTATGTTAATATGACGGTACTGTAAGAAATTGGTTTTCAACCGAGAAAAGGTTTGGGTTTTTATTCTCCAACGGACGACGGCAGCGGCGTGTGTTTGTGCATCTCCCGCGCTCCGCAGAACGGCTTCAAGACCCTCAAGGAAGGCAGAAAGTACCTCCTATGAGACCGGGACGACCACCGAGGACAGCAGCAGCTTGCGCGCTGTCACGTAAATGACACCTCTAAATAGCATGGAAATCCCGGTGGCAGAATGCATCCGGATTTTTTTGCGCGCGTGCAGAAAACGGTCCCGGCCGTTCGGGAGAAAAGGCGGAGCGGCCGGAAAGGGCCGCCCCGCCGGGCTCTTATTTGGGCAGGATCTGCTGGATATACGCCTCGAGCTGGTCGGCCGAGACCATGCCGACGTTCTGGCCGGCCAGATTGCCGTCCGCGTCCACGAAGATCGAGGTGGGCATGGAGCGGATGCCGTAGGCGTAGGCCGCGGAGTTGTCGTCGTCGTAGAACACGGGGAAGGTGAAGCCGTTCTCGGCGATCACCGCGTCGCCGGCCGCGCGCGTGTCGTTGCCGCCGCCCGTGAGATCGACCATCAGGAACTGGATCTTGTCGCCGTAGGTCTCGTAGGCCTTCTGGAAGTCGGGCATTTCGATCTTGCAGTAGCCGCACCACGAGGCCCAGAAGTTGACGACGACGGGCTTGCCGAGATAGTCGCTCAGCTTGACGGTGTTGCCGTCCGCGTCGTAGACCGAGAAGTCGGGCGCGGGGGAGAGGCTGGACGAGGCGCCCGCGGCCGCGCTGCCGGAGGCCGCCATGCTCTCGGAGGCGGAGGCCTGGGCGGAGGCGGCGGCCGCCTTTTGCATCGAGGCCGACTCATACCGGTCGGAGAGCGTGTTGTACAGTGCCACCGCGCCGAGGATCACGGCGACGGAGAGAAGGACGATCAGGAGGAGCTTGATTTTCGGATTCATCTGGAAATCTCCTTTTTGTTATTGGCGCAGCAGCACGGAGAGCTTCGCAAACAGCCCGGTCATCATGAGGATGCCGATGACGATGAGAAACGCGCCGCAGATGCGGTTGATGACGGTGTAGTGCTTTTTGATGAAATCGAACGCGCCCTTGAGCTTGTCGATGAGCACGGCGCAGAGAAGGAACGGCACGCCGAGGCCGACGGAGTAGCACAAAAGCATCAGCATGCCGGTCGTCCAGCTCTGCTGGCTCGCGGCCATCAGCATGGCCGAGCCGAGGAACGCGCCCGTGCAGGGAGACCAGCCGATGGCGAAGACGAAGCCGAAGACGAGCGCCGAAAAGAAGCCCGTGGGCCGGACGTTCGTATCCGGGCGGAAGGTGCGGCTGAGAAAGCCGATCCTGATGATTCCCGCGTAGTGCAGGCCGAACACGATCACGACCGCGCCCGTGACGAGATTCACGACCGTCTTGTGGCGCACCAGCAGACTGCCCAGCGTGCCCGCGAACAGGCCGAGCACGACGAACAGCAGCGTAAAGCCGAGCACAAAGCCGAGCGCGTTCGTGAGCGTGCGGTCGCGCTTGCCCTCCTGCTGGTCGCCCGCGAAGTACAGCACGTACACCGGGATCATCGGCAGCACGCAGGGGGAGACGAAGGTGATGATGCCCTCGAGAAAGGTGATGAGAAACTGCATAGAACCTCCGAAAGATGGATTTTGGGCAGACGCCGCGCTTCAGGCGCTCGCCGCGAAGCGCGCGGCGCCGGCTTAGAGGGAGAACAGGTCGTTGAGCGACTCGCTCATCGTCGGATGGGTGAAGATCTGGTCGCGCAGGACGGTGTAGTCGGCGTTGAAGTCCATGGCGAGCTTCACGATGTTGATCATCTCGGGCGCCTCCTCGCACAGGAGCATCGCGCCGAGGATGCGGCCGGACTCGCGGTCGATGACCGCCTTCAAAAATCCATCCGTGCGGCGGAGCACCTGGGCCTTGGGGATGGCGGCGACGGGCAGCTTCACGACGCGCACGTCGAGCCCGGCCTTTCTGGCCTCCTGCTCGTTGAGCCCCACGCGGGCGAACGGCGTGGCCATGAAGACGCTGTAGGGCAGGTTCCGGCGGTCCTTTTCGGTGTAGTGGCCGCCGCGCAGCGCGCTCGCGAGGATGCGGTAGTCGTCGAGCGAGCGGTAGGTGAACTGCTGTCCGCCCGTCACGTCGCCCATGGCGAACACGCCGGGGACGTTTGTCTGCAGATGCTCGTCGGTGACGATGCCGCCGCGCTGGGAGACGGCCACGCCCGCGTTTTCGAGCCCGAGACCCTCGATGTTCGGCCTGCGGCCCGTGGCGACGAGCACGGCGTCGGAGGCGACAGTGTCGCCGTTCGCGTCCGTGACGGTGCCGTCATGGCCGATCGAGCGGATGCCTACGCCGAGGCGGAAGCGCACGCCCTGCTTCTCGAGAAGCGCGCGGATGGCGTCGGCGGCGTCCTCGTCCTCGCGCGGCAGGAAGCGCGCGCCGTCCTGGAAGACCGTGACCTTGGCGCCGAAATTCGCGTACATGGAGGCGAACTCCATGCCGATGTAGCCGCCGCCGATGATGGACAGGCGGTGCGGCAGCGCGTCCAGCTCCATGAGGCCGTCGCTGTAATACGCCTTCGGATTGCCCGCGAGGCCCTCGATCGCGGGGACGACGGAGGTCGAGCCGGTGTTGATGTAGACGCGCTCGGCCTCGAAGGTCTCGCCCGCGGCCTCGACGGTGTGCGCTCCGGTGAAGCGCGCGGCCGCGTTCAGGATCGTGACGTTGGGGTTGGCGGCCAGCTTGTCGTAGTTCTTGCCCCGCAGGAAGCCCGTCACGCGGCGCTTTTCCGCGATCGCGGCGGCGTAGCGCGCCTCGCGCGCAGCCCAGGACTGGTCGGCGTCGGCCGCCGAGAGCGCCGCGCCGCGCACGAGCGACTTCGACGGGATGCAGCCCACGTTGATGCAGGTGCCGCCGTACATTTTGTCGGATTTTTCGATGAGCAGGACCTGCTTGCCCTGCGCGCCCAGCATGCCGCCGAGCGTCTTGCCGGCCTTGCCGAAGCCGATGATGATGGCGTCAAATTTTTTCATGATTTGCTCCTTTCAAAGAAAGACGATCGTAGATGGTTTCAATGGTGATGCCGGCGAGCGTCCGGCGCCCGCTTTCGTTGACTTCCGCAAGGACGCCGTCCATGACGCCCGCCATGCCTGAGGCGATCTGGCAGTCCATGTCGAGGCTGCCGGAGCGCCACTTGGTGGCGACGAGCGTCTCGTCCAGGGCGTCCAGGATGTCGAGCAGGGTGACGCTTTTGGGGTCGCCCGGAAAATGGTAGCCGCCGAGATAGCCGTTTTTGACCTCGACGAGCCCGGCCTTCTCCAGCCGCGAGAGCACCTTGCGCACGCGCGCGGGGTTTGTGCAGACGTTTTCGGCCAGCTCCTCGCTGGAGACGTAGCCGCCCCGGTGATTCAGATAGACGATGGCGTGCACCGCCACCAGATATTCCGCAGTCAAATAACCTCCCCCAATCTGTAACCAAGTTAATTACTCATATCTGTAATTATAATGATTACAGATAAAATGTCAATAGGCGGCTGAAAAAATTTCCGCCCGGGGCGGATTGACAAATATATAGTATTATATATAATATAATAATATATAAAGAAACATGGAGGCGGATGCAGTGAACGCGCAGTACAAAAAAGGCGTGCTGGAGCTCTGCGTGCTGGCGCTCTTGTCCGAGGGCGACCGCTACGGCTACGAGATCTCGGAGCGGCTGGGCGAGCGCATCGGGCTCGCGGGCAGCACGGTCTACCCCATTCTGCGCCGGCTCGAGGCCGACGGGCTGCTCACGAGCTATCTCGGCGCGCCGCAGGGCGGAGCCCCGCGCAAATACTACGCGCTGACCGGGGCGGGGCTCGAGTCCTACCGCGCGGCGCGCGGAGAATACCTGCAGTTCGCCGAGGCGGCCGCTTCGTTCCTCCGGCCGGAGCCGCCCGCCGCGCCGCCCGCGCGGATCCCGGAGGAAAAACCGCCGCGCCCGAAAAAGCGCAGCTGGTCGATGCAATATGACTGAACGGGAGGACTTGCCATGTTCCGATCCATGAGAAGAAGCCGCCAGGCTCTGACAGCCGAACAGACGGAGCAGATCCTGAAAAGAAATACCTCCGGCGTGCTCGCCGTGAGGGGCGACGAGGGCTGGCCCTATGCGGTGCCGCTGAGCTACGTCTATACGGAGGGCAGAATTTATTTTCATTGCGCAAAGGCGGGCCACAAGCTCGACGCCATTGCGCGNGAGGAACGGGTNTCCTTCTGNGTGATCGACCGGGACGAGATTGTGCCGGAGAAATACACGACTTATTTTCGCAGNGCCATCGTCTTTGGCCGCGCACAGGTCGTGGAGGATGAGGCGGAGCGCCGCGCCGCGCTCTCGGCCATCGCGGCCAAGTATGCGCCCGGCGACCCCGAGGGCCGGGAAAAAGAAGCGGCAGACTCGCTTTCGCGCGTCTGCCTGCTGCGCCTGACCCCCGAGCACATGAGCGGCAAGGAGGCCATTGAGCTGGTTCGGGCCCGGGAAAAGGGGACTGCCCCTACCGGCTGAAGAATCCCTCGAGACCGACCTTCAGAAAATGATCGACCGTGCCCTGCACGCTGCGCCAGCCGGTCGACCGCTCGCGCAGCAGACGGCGGTTCACGGCCAGGCAGCCGTTGATCTGGAAGCAGAAGAGCGCCTCGGCCTGTTCGCGGGTGAGGTCGCTTTTTTCCAGGAGCTTCTTCACAAAGTCCTCCTGGTAGGAGTCCGTGAGCTTCTCAAGCATCCGCGAGGCCGCGAGCTCGTCGAGAAAAAGCGGGCGGTAGGCCTCGTCCTCGCGCATCTTCTCGCAGAACGGATAGCGGCAGCCCGCGCCGGTCGGGCAGAGCGCGCGGTCGAGNATGCCGCAGGTGCCCGTCAGCGCGTCGGTCAGCACGTCGTCGAGCACGTCGTCGAGATCGTAGTAGTGCAGATAGAAGGTGCCCCGGTTGATCTCCGACAGCCGGCAGACCTCCGTGACGGTGATGCTGCCGAACGGCTTTTTAGCCAGCAGCTGCAGAAACGAGTCCTTGATCGTCTTTTTTGTGTACCGCGTGCGGCGGTCGGTATCCCTGTTGTCCATGCGTATCTCTCCCAAATCAACAGAATTGTATATTTGTTCAGAAACATGACAGAATAAACGCAGCTGGTGATTGCTTTTTTATTCCCTACCATTATAATAGGGATGTAAGCAAAAATCAACACTGCGTTCAGAAACTTACGACTTGTTCCGGAACGCGGCACACCACCTGATACCATGATGGGAGGATAAAATTATGCAGAGATTTACATTACCGAGAGATCTTTACCACGGCAAGGGCGCGCTGGAGGCGCTCAAGGGCTTCGAGGGCAAACGCGCGATGGTCTGCGTCGGCGGCGGCAGCATGAAGCGCTTCGGCTTCCTGGACAGAGCCGTCTCCTACCTGAAGGAGGCGGGCATGGAGGTCGAGACAATCGAGGGCATCGAGTCCGACCCCTCAGTCGAGACCGTCATGAAGGGCGCCGAGGCCATGCAGAAATTCCAGCCCGACTGGATCGTCGCCATGGGCGGCGGCTCGCCGATCGACGCGGCCAAGGCCATGTGGATCAAGTACGAGTACCCCGAGACCACGTTCGAGGACATGTGCAAGGTCTTCGGCCTGCCGAAGCTCCGCCGCAAGGCGCGCTTCTGCGCCATCTCCTCCACCTCCGGCACCGCGACCGAGGTCACCGCGTTCTCCATCATCACCGACTATCAGAAGGGCATCAAGTACCCGATCGCCGACTTTGAGATCACGCCCGACGTGGCCATCGTCGACCCGGAGCTGGCCGAGACGATGCCCAAGAAGCTCGTCGCGCACACCGGCATGGACGCCATGACGCACTCCATCGAGGCGTACGTCTCCACCGCTCACTCCGACTACACCGATCCGCTCGCCATCTTCGCCATCCGCATGATTCAGAGCGACCTTATCGGCTCGTACAACGGCGACATGGAAAAGCGCGACCGGATGCACAACGCCCAGTGCCTCGCGGGTATGGCGTTCTCCAATGCGCTGCTCGGCATCGTCCACTCGATGGCGCACAAGACGGGCGCGGCGTTCGCCGACTACGGCGCGCACATCATCCACGGCGCGGCCAACGCCATGTATCTGCCGAAGGTCATCGCCTTCAACGCCAAAAATCCCGAGGCAAAGAAGCGCTACGGCGAGATCGCGGACTACATGGGCCTCGGCGGCGCGAACGACGACGAGAAGGTGAAGCTGCTCATCGCCAAGCTGCGCGGCATGAACGACGAGCTGAACATCCCGCAGTCCATCAGCCGCTACGGCGCGGACAGCTATCCCGCGGCCGAGGGCTTCGTCCCCGAGAAGGTGTTCCTGGAGCGCCTGCCCGAGATCGCGAAGAACGCGATCGCCGACGCCTGCACGGGCTCCAATCCCCGTCAGCCGAGCCAGGAGGAGATGGAAAAGCTCCTCAAGTGCTGCTATTACGATACCGAAGTCGACTTCTGAGAAAACGCGCGCGCGGCGGGGCATTGCCCCGCCGCGTTTTTTGCGCGCTTTTCCGCTGCCCGCGGCCCCGACGACATTGTATATATTTCCCATCCGACCGATTGACGGTGAAAACCGCCCGACTTATACTGGGCGTACAGGCGAACCCCGACAAGATCCCGCCCGGCTTTTCGCCGCGCGGCCAGGACGGAAACCCCGTCGAAAGGATGCGTGCATGGAAAAAACGAACCGGCACTACGCGCTCGAAACCCTGCAGACCGTCGCCCTGCTCCTCATGCTGGCCGTCAACGCGCTCGCGGTGGCGCTGCCGCTGAACGGCGTCGAGACGGGCGCGGTCTCCGACGCCTACCCCAATCTCTTCGCCCCGGACGGGACGACCTTCGCGATCTGGAGCGTCATCTACCTGCTGCTGACGGGCCACACGCTCTACCGCCTGGGCCTTCTGCGCGGGCACGCCGCCGACGAGGCGCTGCTGGTAAAGATCGGTCCTGCCTACATCCTCTCGTCGCTTCTGAACGCGGCCTGGATGTTCGCCTGGCACTACGGCGTGCTCTGGCTCACGATGCTTTTGATGCTCGGTATTCTCGGCTGCCTCGTCTACATCCGGAACGCCATCGGCACGCGGCCCATGGACGCGGCGGGGACGGTGCTGGTGCGCCTGCCGTTCAGCGTCTATTTCGGCTGGATCACCGTGGCGACGATTGCGAACGCGGCCACGCTGCTCGTGAGCCTCGGGTGGAACCGCTTCGGCCTGTCCGAGACGCTCTGGTTCACGCTCATCCTCGCCGTCGGCACGCTGATCGCACTGGCGGTCATCCTCACGAAGCGCGACGCGGCCTATGCGGCCGTGATCCTCTGGGCCTTCTGGGGCATCCTGCGCAAACGGCTCGCGGCCGCGTCCGTGCTGCCGGAGACGGTCGTGACCGTCTCGGTCTGCATGGCGCTGGTGCTGCTCGCGCTCGTCTATACGCTCGCGCGCCGCCGCCGGACGGAGCCGCGCCGGGCGGCCGTCTGATTCACGTTAGATTTCTGTTAATTTTTGCACCGAAACCCGGAAGATATGCTTATAGCTTATTGTTTTCCTTGACGGATAAATTATAATTAATATTAGGATTACCAAAGTATGCCAGAACGAGGAAAACACCATCCGCGAAAGCGGATGATACAAGGAGAATCGGCGTGAAAAAAGACAGAGAGACGCTCGAAAGCGAGCTTAGAAGCGCAAAACGGATCGAGGACTACCTGACCGTCAACCGCGACAGTCTCCGGGACGAGAGCTTTGAGGAGCTGATCGCCAGAACCTTCCGAGGCAAGGGGATCACCAAGGCCGAGCTGTCGCGCCGCTCGAACAGCAGCACCGTCTATATCCACCAGGTTTTCGCCGGGCGCAGATGTCCCTCGCGGGACAAGCTGCTCTGCCTGTGCATCGGCATGAGCGCTGAGCTCGACGAGACGCAGGAACTGCTCCTGGCGGCAGGCTATGCCCCGCTGCGCGCGGACTTCCCGCGCGACGTCGTCATCATGCACGGCCTGATCCGCTGGAAATCGCTCGAACAGATCAACGACAAGCTCAGTGAGACGCAGCTCGAGCAGCTGGACTGAAAAAAATCCCGCAGGAATCCAAAGATTCCTGCGGGATTTTCAGCTCTCCTTCGGCTTCCATTGCTCGAGCGGCTGCGCCTCGAGCGCGCGCAGATACTCGCTGCGCGCCCGCCAGAGCGCGGCGTCGCGGGCGGCTGCGGGGCGCAGCGCCAGCTCGGACCGGATCCAGCCGCCCAAGAATTCCGTGAATTTGCGGGCCCCCGCCACGTTGAGGTGGAGCGAATCGTAGAAATCATAGCTCTCGTCGAGCCCGGGCGAATCGAAGACGGCGTTTCCGTCGAGCACGCGCGCGCCCTCCAGCGCCCGGACGCGCGCAAGCAGCGCGTCCATGTCCGCCTGCCGCACGCGCAGAAGCGTGGGCGCGACGTAGAAGACGGGGATGATCCCGCGGCTGAGGCACAGATCGCGGATCTGCACGAGCGACGCCCAGCTGCGCTCAAAATTCTCCGGGTCGCGCTCCGGCGGGCGCACCTGAAAGCCCTCCGAGGGACGCCACTGCCGCATGCAGGTGTAGCCTGCGAGCGGGTCGCGGGAATAGCCGCGCAGCGCGACCGTCCAGTCGTCCGCGGTCAGCTCGCTCCAGCGGTCGTGGTAGAACAGCAGCGGGAACAGCAGCCCCGCGCGCACCTCGGGCTCGGCCTCCGTGAACGTGGCGGCTAGCCGGTTATAGCCCCAGGGCATCTGCCCGACGTTCGTCTTGGTGTAGTTTGTGCACCGGTGATAAAACATCCCCGTGAGCTCGACGAAGACGGCCTGCGGCGACTGCGTGCGCAGCGCCTCGCGCAGATAGAGGGCGGTCATAGGGATGGTCTGCTCCGGCCCGGCCATGACGAAGGAGCTGAGCCCGGTCGTCTCCCAGAGCGCGGCGGGGGCCACGTCGCAGTAGACGAGCGAGCTGCCGAAGAACAGCACGTCCTCGGAGTCGGGCTCCTCCTGCAGAAAATGCCCCCAGACGGAGCCGTAGGCGTGCTGCTTCGGCGTCGTGAGCCGGGTCATAAACGCCAGCGCCAGAGCCAGCGCCAGCAGGACGGAGACAAGCGCGAGCGCTTCGCGTCTGCGTGTGAGCAAGCGGCGCACCCCCTAAAATCGGAAATAGACAAATTCCTGCGCGCGGTAGCCCGAGCCGTAGGCGCCGAAGACCGCGACGGCCAGCACAAGCAGCGCCCATACGGCGTAGCGCGGCCAG
>JGI20225J20221_1002595_pt2 | contig 12937 bp, 8 predicted proteins | sample BioMet4_FD_20221 | JGI IMG/M metagenome (IMG submission 20221) | reverse complement strand
GGCCTGTCATGCCGCGGCGTGCATTTAATAACGATAACGTAATCGGCTGATAATCATATTCTCTGTTCAATGTATCAACGATGTACAGCCTGCGTTCGGCACGGGTCAAAGCGACATACAGAAGGCGGGTGAACTCTTCGATATCTTCCAGATTTTTTTTGTATGCAACTGCAATCCGCTGGATCGTTGGTCTTTCTGCNCGCCAAGGCATATCTAAATGCTTCAGGCCAAGACCAAGTTCTTCATCAACGAGAATTGGTTCTTTTCCATCCTGGAAAGCATTCTTTCCTGTGCTCCAGATAAAGACGATCTCATACTGCAGTCCTTTGGAATGGTGAATGGTTGTAACAGTGACAACATCATCATCTTTTCCTTTGGACATAGCTTCGGAAGAACGCTCATCTTCTGAAACAGTCATGTTTTCCAGGAACTCCGAAAGATTCAGCGGATTGGAAGTAACTGTCTGCTCAAACAGGAAGTCAAAGTTGGCTTTCTGACTTTCATCCAGACGATTGAAGAAATCATGACGGTTGGCAATTTCAGTAAGCATCGCTGCAATGCCTTTCTTCACAGCGGTCTGGTTCAGTTCATCCATCTCTTTCAGCACTTCCGGATGATCTGCTTTAACAGCGTCTAGCATATTTTTATGATGGATCTTCATCTGAGCCAGTTCTTCATCAGAGATATTGTAAAAGGAAGAAGTCAGCACAGAGAGAAGAGAGATGGTGTCTGTTGGATCAGACATGACGGAACACATGGAAAGGATCGTCTGACATAATTCGGAACGATAGAAGCCTTCTCGGGTATCGATATCATATGGAATGCCGGCATGGTCAAAAGCAGACTTCAGATACAGTTTATCCGCATGAGACCTTGTCAGGACTGCAATCTTTTTATATGTCAGGGCTGGATCTTCATGACGCAGTTCAATGATCTTCTGCGCAATCCAGGCGGCCTTGAGTTCTTTTGACGATGGTTCTTCATCATCAGAAGATTCTGGTTCGCTGTCTGTTTCCTGATCATCAGTCTGTTCCTGCACAGGTGCTGCAATCTCGGCAAAGACAACTGGAACCGGTTCTTTTTCTCCCTGGTATTCTTCATTTCCGATGGTCACATGATCCAGTTCACCGTAGACATCCTTTGCGCCCGGCACATTCATGATGCGGTCAAACAGGAGATTGGTGAAGTGGACAATGGAATCCTTGGAACGATAATTGTGACGCAGTGTGATCAAATGATTGTCTGGGTCCTGCATCAGGGTGCGCATCAAAGACGGCTTTGCCTGACGGAAGGCATAGATAGACTGCTTGACATCACCAACCCGGAAGACATTGTCTTTCTTGGCAATACGTTCAATGATAGCGTTCTGCAGTTCACTGGTATCTTGGAATTCATCAATCATGATCTCCTGGAGACTGTCTCGGATAATCTCTGCAACAGTACCGTTGTTCTTGGTCAGGATATCAAGGGCGTAACGCTCCATATCTGAGAAGTCGATACAGGCATTCTTGATCTTGTATGTATGGAATCTTTCACGGCTGTTCTTTGCCAATGTAACAAGATTCTTTACAAATACTGACATTTCCTCTGCGTCATTCAGATACTGCTTTTCAGTGTATCTTTGACTGAGAAGTTTTTTGACTTTCTCATCCATTTTCTTGCGCAGGTCCGTATATGGCTTGTTTTTTGTACTTGGCGGAGTAGGCGTGCAGGCTAAGATATCGAGTGCGTCACAATAGGCACTGTAGTTCTGTTCCTTCGCCTGGTTCATGCAGTTCTCCAAGGCAATGATCTTCTGCTGCATCTTGACTGGATCTACTTTTTCGTCGCCATCACCATAGACCTTCATCATGTCGAGGTCAGATCTGATATTGCCTAAATCCAGCGCAAAAGACAGAAAGAAGTTCCTGCGGATCTCTTCAGGGAAGTCCTTGAAATGCGAGACTGCCGGATAGAGTGAGATGGTCTGACGGTACCACGCATCAGGATCCATGACACTGTCTGCACAGTTATTGATCTTCATGACTGCCTCATAAAGAGAATCATAGTCTTCACTGCGTGGGGAGAACCAGGAAGCCAGTCTGACGGCACTCTGCGGGTCCTGCCGAGAGAATTCGTCATAGCAGTCAAGGAATGCCTGATTCTGCATTGCCTGCTTTACACCCTCAGAAAGAACGTGGCTGGCGGCAGCCGGATCAAGGCCGATGACGTTGTAGTATTTTTGAATGATAGACAAACAATAGGAATCGATAGTTGTGATATTTGCGGCATCCAAGCCGATGAGCTGTTCATTCAGATAATTCAGCAGTTCTGGATCCTGTGTGTTTTTGATCTCTTCATGCAGCTGCTTTGCAAGGCGTTTCTTCATTTCGCCAGCGGCGGCTTCTGTAAAGGTGACAGCCAGGATCGCCTGGATAGGAATTCGGTCCGCGACACAGCGCTTCATCAATCTTGCAACAAGGACACCTGTCTTGCCGGCACCGGCAGAAGCAGATACAAGGATTGAAGTATCTTTTGTATTGATGGCTTCTGTCTGTTCTGCGTCAAAATGCATTGCCATATCAGTCACCCTCCTTTCTCTGCTTCAAAGAAATATCCTTCATGACCAAAGGAGATGCTTTGCGGTATTCTCCAGCGAACCGGCAGACAGCGCGGTAGTCGCAGAATGTACATGCACCTTCGACAGGAGACAATGAAATCTCGCCGGAAAGCAGATGGTCATGGAAATAGGTGTAGAGCTGTTCAATGCACTCCTTCGTCAGATTGTAATCCATCATGGTCTTTAGACCGACGATATGCTTATTGTCTTCATCCAGTTCTACTTTGCGGTCTTCGAAAGTCCAGCCGCGCATACGGCGGGCTTTCATGAAGTTATCCTGATATGTATTTTCATTCATCTCTGTTTCGGTGACGACGGATTTGGATACAGAAGCTGCTCCGACACTGAATGGAACATCTTTCAGGGAATAGTAGTATGCACCGGCAGGCTTCTTGTCAATCAGTTTCTGGGCAACAATCAAATAGCTCAGCAGCTGCAGATATAATCCTGCCTTGACACCATTCTCCGGCAGCTTATGGTCGGATGATTTATAGTCAATGATCCGCAGCAGGTCATTGCATGTATCAATTCTATCAATGATGCCGCGCAGATGAACACCGTCGACAATATCTTCTTCAAAATGATGTTCCGTTTCGGATGGGACAAACGAAGTGTGCTGTTCCATATCCAAAAGGAAATGAAGAGAAGTACTCAGTCCTTCAATCATTCTCTCCTGGGTCGCACTCATTCTCTCGGTCTCATTTGGATGGGTCATCTTTAAGGCATCAAAGTATGGCGAGAGGATCCTGCGGATCTCTTCATCAGTGATCTCGGCATATTTCTCATGAAGCGTGTTGACAGAATTTTCCATGACTGCATGCTGGATGGTGCCGATGGAAGCTGCATCATTGGCTTTCAGCTGCGGGCCTCGGACGTTCAGTCCAGACTGGATGAAGTATGCATAAGGACAGGAGAACCAGCGCTCAATGGTAGAAATTGAACCGGTGATCCTGCCGTCTGGGGCAAATAAAGCATGCGCGGTATCATTGGATAATGCATGTGCTGCAGGTTCCTTTTGCTTCAGGATATCGAGTTCCCACTTCTTTTCACTGTCTTTCGCAAATAAGGATTCCACTTCCAGCGCCAGCTGGATCTCATGACCGGCATAGTCATTGGTTGCATAGGAATAATAGATGGTGCCTTGACTGCTTTCGCCAATCCAGTTCAGCTGATCCATATAAGATGCATGACGCACTGCTAAAGAAGGATAGTGTGCGGTGCGCTGAACATACGCTTCATCAAAGAGTCCCTTCTTGGCAGGAAAACCTGGATAGTTCTTTCCGCTGCATCCTAATACATATGTATCGTCCCGCGTAGAGACAGGATGCGTCAGATCAGTCACTTCACAGAAATCAGTATGATACAAGGAAGAAGATGCGGTCATTTCGTCGATTGTCTCAATCAGGAAAGGAACTTCTTCTTCCTTGAGACTGTGTAAAATACTCTGCAGGGTGGAACGGATCTCCATGCCTGTATTCAGTTCGGCTTGATCACTCAGATAGGAAGATCTCTGCATGACTGTGTATGCATGTTCAAAAATCTCCTGCGGTGTACTGGACGACATCAGAAGATTGTAGTCTTCACGGATGGCATCTAAATAATCCATGCATTCATCATCCAGTTTCTGATAGGACTGTGCTTCGTTCTTGAAAGGACCGGCCGCAACCGTATCAGCAATTCTTTCCGGAAGAGTAGCATCACGCATTCGCTGCATAAAGTAATTATATAGATACAAAGGGCATGGCTGATTGAAGGCATCATACTGCAGTGCCTGCAGGAACGCACCTCTGCTCTTTTCATGGGCAAGTCTGCAGAGAGCTGCAAAGATATGCGGGATATGCAGGATGCTGTGTTCCTTGATGGCAGAGAATGGAATATGGTAGCGGGCAAAGACCTGCTTTACCACAGGATATTGGTTTGCATAGTCACACAGTACGATATTGCATGACTTACCAGACCGGCAGATATTCTGCGCAGCTGCTTCAATTTCCTGACGTGTATTCAGACCATAGCGGAGTTCCTTCTGTGGAGAACCCTTAACAGCAGCGTGTATTGGAAAAATATTCCGCAGGAGCTGATCAATTTCATAATGATATTCATCACTGTAGAAAGCAGGGTACAGTTCAATATCCATGCCTTTCAAAGAATTAATGATTTGATTCCTGCTGTCATGAATCTTCTTCTCAGCTAAGTCCAAAGTAAAAACAGATGCCAGGATCTTCTGCAGTTCTTTTTCATTTTCGGTATCGACAGGGAGGTCATTCTCAGTGATTCCCCATAACATGCATTCCTTGGCAAAGGAAAGGATCTCATCCAGGAAGGCCGGATACTTGAACATGTCCCGGTAGATTNNNTAAGCAGCATCTTGATGATCATCCAGAAGCTGCTTAATTAACAGCAGCGTCTCTGTTTTCTGGTCACGGTCTTCCTTCATGACAGACGTCAATGAAAGGACCTGAACATCTGTGAGTCTGCCTTGATGCAGAGCGGCGGCATCGTGCATGATCTGATTCTTCTGGTACTGATTCGCAATGATTGTTTTCATAAATACTATTTTAGTATGAAAACAAAGAAGACACTACCAATCTTGACACTGAAAACAAAAAACTGGACAAAGTATAAAAATGAAATGTGAACGGAAATCTTTTTGAGTTTTTTAGATATTGTACTTATAATAGTTTCAGTGATAGTACAGAGGAGAGCTTATGTCTGTTTGTGAGATCTTGAGCGCTAAAATTGACGAAAGAAAACAAGGAAGCGACTGCACTTTTAATGGATATCTGGAAGATTATCTAGGCATGGAGGATAATCAGCTGGAAGATGTTTTAAAGGCAGCGTTTGAAAGTATTCTGCAGGAAGAACCAGATGCAAAGATCATTACAAATCTGAGACATGAGATCAGCAAAGATGCCGTCAGCAATCAGATCATCCGTTACAAGGATATCTTCAAGCTCAACAGCAGACCATTAGTCACTCCGTACATTATTTACGCTGAACATGAAGACGGTGAAAGCAGAGCTCTGCTTGTCCTGCCGTATTCCAAGGCAAATTATCTCTATGGGAAAGGCATGTACTACTGTCTGACTGAACCAGGAAGTGAATTTGCGGAAGTGAAAAATGAGATCGTCTCGATTGCTTCTGAAAGCAGCGCTGAGATTGCGAAAGTCTTTACCGATATGTTCATTGAAAAAGCAGGTGCACTGCAAAGAACACTGGACAAGAAGTTCTTCACCAACTATGAGGAGCTGAAGGCAACTGCCTTGGCTGCGGCGGAAGAAGAGAAGCAGAATGCCATTGATACACTGCCGGCCTTGGAAGACCGCACGCAGCAGATCTATCAGTATGTAGTTCATTGGTTCCTGCTGAAGAAAGTCCTGTACGTTCAGTACATGGTCAATAAGATCATCCTGAAGACGGAACATGACGGCAACGTCAAAAAGCAGAGGAACCAGGCAAAGATCAATGCGGATTCCGTTGTTTTCCTGTCATACTCAGAAATGTGGAGAGTCGGCACAGAATCTGAGGAAACCGAACAGAAGTAAACACAGTCAATCAGAATATCTGTCTTCGGGCAGATATTTTTGTTTCAGAATGACTGCTTTTCCTGAGCGGAAATGTTTATAATAATGAGACCTATGATATAATTTTGAGGATTTGAAGAGGGATTGAGCATGAGAGATTCTAGAAACAACGGATGGATCATATTTCTTGTTTTCTTAATAGCGACAGGAGGATTCGGCGGATGGGCACTGCTGCCGATCATTGTCGTCATTTTTGTGATAGTTGCGATTGTCCTGGCTGCTTCCAACTCTGCAAATAAGCAGGACAGCCGGAATGCATATCAGAGAGGCTACCGCCGTACATCGGGCTACCGCAGAGATACTTCAGCAGCCACTTCTTTTTCTGCTGCGGACATCGCAAAGATCAATATTTATCTGCGTTCCTATTTCCGCACCAGCAGAGTATTCCACGTCAGTTCATCTCTTGATCTGCGGATCCACGGTTCGACCTATGCGTCCTTAAGATCATTGGATGTATACCGGGACGACACTTACATCTGCAGTCTGGATGACTTTCAGAACAGATATCCTGATTCATACAGCGAGATCATGAAGAAGCTGGCTGGCCTTGCACAGGCTGGCGCACCGGCTGAAGTATTTGATGCAGAGGTTTCAGAAACTGCGCCGCAGCAGGCACCGCAGCCGCAGGCTCAGTCAGATGAACCGGCTGAAAAGAATGCACAGTACTATATCGATACCATCAACGCTCTGAACAATAACATTCCGGATGAAGAAATCACCAACGGGCTGTATGAAACAACTTCTTTATTGAAGCAGATCCAGACCCTGGAACTTAAATTCCCGAAAAGCAGAACAAAGCTGTCCAAACTATATGACTACTATCTGCCAATCCTGATCCGTGTCCTGAAGCAGTTCGAAAATCTGCAGGATGCGAAATTTGATGAGAATTATCAGCCGGTCAAGGATAAGCTGACGAAGACCATTCATTTGATCAATGATGCAATGCGCACCATTATTTCATCGATGACAGATGCAGATATGCTCAATCTGTCAGCGGATCTTTCCACTTTGGAAGCGCTGCTCCAGAAAGACGGACTGACCGGTGACCAGATGAAGGCGCAGACAAAAGACGGGGAACAGTAAATGAATGACGATCGTAAAAAAGAAGAAAAAGAACGGTTGATGAAGGAAGTCCTCGGTAAAAAAAGAGCGTATGAAGATGAGGACAATGAAACTGGTGATGACATCAAGCTTTCAATGAATGATGAAGCCCAAAAAGAGGCAGACAGCGGCAGTACCACCATTAAAAAAGCAAGTGATGCGATGGAAGCCCTCAATGCCATTCTAAAAAAACAGCAGAAGGATCTGGCGGACTTGACCAAGAAGAGCGAGGAGATCAATCCGATTGGCGTCAGTGATCAGGAACTTTCTGAAATGGAAAAGAATCTGCAGGCTGACTACGGCGTTAAATCAGAAGAGAAGCCGGCAGTACCAGCCGATCCTGATACAAAAAAGATTTTTGATGAAACATATCAGAGTGTCAATGAAGAAATCAAAGGACAGCTGGAGGCTGTAAAAGGTCTTGTCACAGCCTTCCGCAGACCATATGTCATGGGTGTGGAAGCAGGACAGCCGAAGAATGTCATCCTGATCAGCGGTCAGGAAGGGACAGGACGCCATGGCGCCGTGACAGCCGTGGCAGACAAGCTCTGCACAAGTCATTTATTTACGTCCAAGGAAGTCTATACCATCGATATGTCCCGCTACTCCTCCGGTTCCCAGGAACAGATCTTCCTGCAGGATCTTTATGAGGCATTGAGCGGTGACGGGTCGGTCATCTGCTTTGAGAATTTTGAGACCGGTTTCCCAGCATTTTTAAGAATGATCAATTCTTTGGCAACCACCGGAAAACTGGTGCTGTCTAAGCGTTATGTCCTGGCCAAGGGCATCTTAGTCGAGAATCAGACCGGTCTTGTCAAAGATTCTGTCGATGAGCTGGATGCGGATGGCAAATATCTGATCTTTATTACTGATAAGAAACCAACAAAGGTACAGGATGCCTTCGGTGCAGACTTTATGTACCATGTCCTGGATACAGTCGTATTCAAACCGCTGGATGAAGACGCGGTCAATGCTGTCATTGAGCAGAAGAACACTGATTTAATCCAGAAAGCTGCCGAACATTTAAAGATCCAGCTGACTGTCAATGATGATGTCAAGGCATGGGTCCATCAGCACTTTGACAAGACGAGAGGTGCAGAATCGATTGCAGATCTCTATCATGATTTCTATGTCACCCTCTCCCAGGCAGTTCTGGATGAGAACTTGGGAAATAATGAATCTGTCACGGCATCTGTGAATAATGATGTGCCGGAAGTTTCCATTCATGAACGGCAGATCAAACTTTCCCGGGAAAAGACGAGCAGTGATGAAATTGCGTCCGTCAATGCAGAACTGGAAGGCATTGTCGGTCTGGATATGGTCAAAAACTACATCACTTCTCTGCAGGCAAATATTGCCATGCAGCAGAAACGCAGAGAACAGGGCATGAAGACTGCCTCTGTTTCCAAGCATATGATCTTTACCGGCAACCCAGGCACCGGCAAGACGACCATCGCACGTTTGCTAGCCCGCTACATGAAGGCCATCGGCGCCTTGAGTGAAGGACAGCTGGTCGAAGTCACCAGAGCAGACCTCGTAGCACAGTATGTCGGTCAGACTGCACCGTTGACCATGTCTGTCATCAAGAGTGCAATCGGCGGTGTCCTCTTTATTGATGAAGCCTATTCCCTGTACCGCGGCAAAGACGATTCCTTCGGTCTGGAATCCATTGACACCTTAGTCAAGGCAATGGAGGACAACCGCGATAACCTGATTGTAATTTTAGCTGGATATAAGAAGGAAATGGCAGTCTTCCTGGAAGCCAACTCCGGTCTGAAATCCCGCTTCCCGAACCTGATCAACTTCCCGGACTATACTGGGGAAGAATTGACAAGAATTGCTGGTCTGCAGGCCAAGGATAAGGGCTACAACATCAAGGATGATGTCCTGCCGAAACTCCAGGATTACTTCAACCAGGTCCAGAGCATCAACGCGGCAGAAGCCGGCAACGGCAGACTTGCCCGCAACTTAGTGGAAGAAGCCATCCTCAAGCAGTCAGAAAGACTGGTCAAAGATCCGGGCAGTGATATGAGTGAGCTCAGAAGTGAAGACTTCAACTTCACCATCAAAGTCACCCCGCCGAAAACAGATGAAGGACCGTCACTGAATGATCTGGCAGAAATGCTGAAGAAGTAAACCAAACCTGTAGAAATACAGGTTTTCTTATCCATAAAATCATGATTCTTTTTAGTCATGTTTGTTGCAAAAATGATATACTTCCCTTACAGGGGAAACAGAAAGAAAGAGGATCATAATTATGGCAGAAGACGAGACAAAAACACAAGCTCAGGCAGAACCGGAAATTCAGCTGACACTGACACCGGATGAACTTGAGTCAGAAAACAAAAAAGAGCTGGCTTCTTTAGAAGCAAAAAAGGATGAAATTGTGAATCCTGAAAATCCAGCTGAGAAGACAGTTGTCAAGGATCCAATCAATGAAGACCGTCTGACAGATGTAGAGAAGAATACAGTCAATGAATTTTCTAAGAAGATCAATATTACGGAATCCAACACCGTACTGGAATATGGAGCTGCTGCACAGAAGAAAGTATCTGATTTCTCAGATACCGCGTTAAACAGTGTCCGTACGAAGGACCTTGGTGAAATCGGCGATCTTTTGACAAATCTGGTCGGTGAGCTGAAGGACAGCAGTGAACCGGAGAAGAAGGGCTTCTTTGAAGGTCTGTTTGATAAGGGCGGCGATGCGGTCGTCAAGATGAAGGCCAGATATGACAAGGCTTCCCAGAATGTCGATAAAGTTTCCAGCATGCTGGAAGATCATCAGATTACATTATTAAAAGACATCTCTCTTCTGGATGAACTCTATCAGAGAAATGCCACAAATACGAAGGAACTGACCATGTATATCTTGGCTGGCAGAAAGAAGCTGGAGGATGTACGTACGAATCAGCTGCCGCAGCTGATTGCCAAGGCAAAGGAATCCGGACTGCCGGAAGATGCGCAGGCTGCCAATGACCTGCAGCAGGCATGCGTTAGATTTGAAAAGAAGCTGTATGATCTGGAACTGACCAGACAGGTATCCATTCAGATGGCACCGCAGATCAGACTGGTCCAGAACAACGATACACTGATGACTGAGAAGATCCAGTCCACGCTGGTCAACACAATTCCGTTATGGAAGAATCAGATTGTCCTGTCCCTTGGCATCAGCCATTCCAAGCAGGCAATGGAAGCAGAGAGAGAAGTCACCAACATGACTAATACTCTGCTGAAAAAGAATGCGGACACCCTGCATCAGGCAACAGTTGATACAGCCAAGGAATCTGAAAGAGGTATCGTTGACATCGAAACTCTCCAGCATACCAATGAACAGCTGATCAATACGCTGGATGAAGTCATGCAGATCCAGAAGGACGGTCATGAAAAGAGACAGGCTGCTGAACAGGAACTGGCAAGAATCGAAACTCAGCTGACACAGAAGCTCACCGAGATCAACAACGAAAAAGACATTACAAAACCGGCAAAATAAAAAGAAAGAACTGTCATACGGCAGTTCTTTTCATATGCATTAATTAGCAGTATAAGCGACCCATTCGCCGTTGCTGTCAGCAATCCATTGATCCTGACCAATCTCATACCATGTATAGCCTTCACCAGATGAGGTAGCGAGGACATTGTATTTGGTACCTTGGGTTGCCTTGCCTACGGCATTGCCTGATGTTGAAGCAATATCACGGATGTTGATGCTTTCCAAGGAAACGGTCAGAGACCCAATATACTTGCTCTTGGCCGTTGCAGCTGCTGATGCAGTTGGGGCAGCAGTTGCGGCATCGGTCGCTGCAGCAGATGCACTGGCAGTACTGCTTGCTGTTTCTGATGCTGCTGTGCTGTAGCCAGGCAGACCTAAGCCAATCTTATTTAAGCCGCTGTTCAGCACTGCAGGTTTTTCCAGATACAGATAACCGACTGCACCAAGCAATACAGCAAAGATGACGACTAAGACAATCGGCAGGGCATGAGAATGATGCCCATTCTTCTTGTTCTTTTTTGCTTCAATGGCAGCCGCTTCTTCTTCACTGATCTCAACTTCTTCAAAGAAGATACGGCTGAAGAAACTCTGTTTCTTTTCCTTGACTGGTTCCGGTGCAGCCTGACGCTTCGGCTTTTCTACTGAAATCGTCTTGGCAGTTTCCTGCGGTTTTGAAATCTGTGCAGTATCTTTTTCATCTACCGGAATAAAGTCAATCGTATCAGCAGCTGGTTCAGCTGGAAAGTTGATGTTTGTTGTCTGCAGCTTGTTATTGCCAATGACAGGATCTCCGCAGACAGGACAGAATTTATTTCCTTCTGGGACAAGACTGCCACAGTTTAAACAGTAGTAATTTGACATGGATACCTCCTAAGTAACCTAACCATTATAAACTATTTGTCAAAAGTTTTTGATATAAATTGTTATATAATGGTGATACCTTACGGAAAGGACAAAATCATATGAAATGTAAAAAATGTGGAACAGAACTTCCTGAAGGAGCTAAGTTCTGCGGTGTATGCGGTACACCGGTAGATGCAGAACCAGAAACTGCAACCGCTGAAGAAATAAATGCAGAACCAGAAACAGCACCTGTTGAAGAAATAAATACAGCACCCGCATCAGTCACTGAAGAAGCTGCACCTGCTGAGGAAAAAACAGAAGCAGTCACGACAGAAGAAACAGCATCGGAAGAAACAGCGCCGGAAGTAATAGAACCGGAAGCGGAAGAAGTAAAAACGGAACCTGAAGAAACCAAGGATTCTTCCATCGGTTCTGAGATTGGCAATTCATTAAAAGAAACAGCAGCCGGCAAAGTACTGCTCGGTGATGACGGAAAATTTGATAAGCAAGATATTTCCAGAATGGGGATCGCTGCCAAGGAAGGCGTAACAAATGCATATAAGTCTGTTGCCTGGAGCGAATTCAAGACATTCTTAGACATCTTCAAAGATCCATTCGGTGATCATGCCCTGGGAATGCTTCCTTCTTTTATTGTCATGATTGCGGCACTGCTGGTGAACTGGTGGGTCTTCACCAGTTTCATGGATGCATTGATTATTACGATGGTCATCTATGCCGGCTACTTCCTTGTTCTTTATATTGACCGTGAAGAAAAGAGCTTTGATGGGAAGAAAGCCTTTGGCAGAGCAGCGCAGATGCTTACGATTCCTGTCATTGCGATGTTTGTCATGTGCATCTTTACTATTTCCATGAAGAGTTCTCTGAACAATACCTCCACGCTTTATACAGGAATAAATTCCTATTTATATTCCCTGCGTTCTTCACTGGTCATTGTCATGATCTTCATGCTGTTCTCCTTGGTCACCTATATTATGGGCATGATCGAGATTGGCAAAAAGATGAACAAATACCTGCTTGCAGTCATTATTACTGCGGTATTCTCCATCAGCCTGTTCTACCTGCTGACACAGGGCTTGAACGCAATGATGTCAATTCTATAAAGGAACTCCGGCAGGAGTTCTTTTATATTCAAAAAGTTCAGAAACCCTGTATACTATTTTTACTGATTCAGTGCTACGATATTATTTCTGAATCGTGGTAGACTGGTGGTCTGGGTATGGATGCAGCTGAACGCAAAAACAAAATGATGGATGCCGCAATGAAGATGGTGGCAGAAAAGGGACTGGATTCTTTTTCAGTTGC
>JGI20225J20221_1002594_pt1 | contig 12938 bp, 9 predicted proteins | sample BioMet4_FD_20221 | JGI IMG/M metagenome (IMG submission 20221) | reverse complement strand
ATCCTTTCTAACAAATTATTAATTAAAAAAATTCCATACTTTTCTAAATCATCAAAATAATCCAAACGGCAGAAGCCAAAAACCTCGTTGTTGTGGAAACGTCCCTTTTTGTTACCTACCACTTCGGAAAGGAGTTTATCAAAATAAATATTTTAGGGCTGGTACCCGGGTGGTTTGTATGGTTTAACCATTTATCTGAAGAAGAGACGACTTTGTACAACCCAAAACTTATCCTACAACATACTAAACGCACTCGTTTCCAAAACCTATTCACGTTACTACCTAACATATTCTGTCTTTCCTACAAATAAGACAATATTGGATATGAGAGAGAGAGAGAATAAAAAAAAGCAGAGAATACCCTGTTTTTCGTGTATTCTCTGCTTAAAGTCTTCTTTTTCCTATTGATGATGCAAACATACAAATATGTTTTATAACATACAAACCAATTAACATTTTATGTTATAAAACATACAATAACAACTTTTCGAAACCTTATTTAACAATAAGAGGACTCCCCGACCAAGGGAATCCTCTATAAAGTACTGCAAAATTAAAATGCTAAAACAACTAACTAACTTCTATAAACCAACTATTTTATTCTTCTATAGCTGCCTGAGCCGCTGCTAATCTAGCAATAGGCACGCGGAATGGTGAACAGCTAACATAATTCAAACCAACTCTGTGACAGAACTTAACTGAAGATGGTTCACCTCCATGCTCTCCACAGATACCACATTTCAAATCCGGACGAACAGAGCGACCTTTTTCTGTAGCCATTCTCACCAACTGACCTACTCCATTCTGATCAAGAACCTGGAATGGATCGACTTGCAGAATCTTCTTTTCTAAATATATAGGTAAGAATGAAGCAACATCATCACGAGAATATCCAAAGGTCATTTGAGTAAGATCGTTTGTTCCGAATGAGAAGAATTCCGCACCTTGAGCAATACGCTCTGCTGTTAATGCGGCACGAGGAATCTCAATCATTGTACCAACTTTATAATCAATGCTATCTCCCATTTCCGCGAACAAAGCTGCAGCTTCTTCACGAATAACATTTTCCTGTTCTTTAAACTCAGGCAATAAACCTGTAAGCGGAACCATGATTTCCGGGAATGTTTCTACTCCTTCTTTCTTTAATTCGAGTGCAGCACCAAGAATAGCGCGGGTTTGCATACGTGTAATTTCAGGATATGTATTCCCTAAACGGCAGCCACGGTGTCCCAACATCGGGTTCTGTTCGTGAAGAGCTTCCACACGTTGTTGAATATGCTTAAATGAAACACCCATAGCATCCGCCATTTCCTGCTGACCTTTTTCATCGTGAGGAACAAATTCATGNAAAGGAGGATCTAGCAAACGAACNGTNACAGGACAGCCTTCCATTGCTTTAAAGATNCCTTTAAANTCNGCNTTCTGNTAAGGAAGAATTTTAGCTAAAGCAATTTTTCTGCCTTCTTCATTCTCNGCAAGAATCATTTCACGCATAGCTTTNATCTTCTCGCCTTCGAAGAACATGTGNTCNGTACGGCAAAGNCCAATACCGATTGCTCCAAACTTACGTGCAACTTCNGCATCNTGAGGAGTATCAGCATTTGTTCTGACTTTCATTCTGGTATATTTGTCTGCCAAAGCCATCAAATCTGCAAAATCTCCTGAAAGTTCAGCAGCTCTGGTTGCAACCTTACCCTCATANACTTCTCCTGTTGAACCATTTATTGAGATATAATCTCCTTCTTTTAAAGTAACTCCTCCNACTTCCAGAGTTCTTGATTTATAATCGATACTCAATGCACCTGCACCCGACACNCAACATTTACCCATACCACGAGCAACAACTGCTGCATGAGATGTCATACCTCCACGAGCTGTAAGAATACCTTGAGCAACAGCCATACCAGCAAGATCTTCTGGGGATGTTTCTATACGAACCATCACAACCTTATGACCATCGGCATGCCATTTAGCTGCATCATCTGCAAAGAATACAATTTGACCTGTAGCAGCACCCGGGGAAGCTGGCAAACCTTTAGCAATAACTTTGGCATTCTTAAGGGCAGCTTTATCAAATACAGGGTGAAGTAGTTCATCTAGTTTATTTGGTTCAACACGTTTCAATGCTGTTTTTTCATCAATCATACCTTGACGGAGCAAGTCCATAGCAATCTTAACCATAGCGGCACCGGTACGTTTACCATTTCTAGTCTGAAGGAACCAAAGTTTACCTTCCTGAACAGTAAATTCCATATCCTGCATATCACGATAATGGTTTTCAAGTCTAGTCTGGATTTCATCAAGTTCTTTATAAATTTCAGGCATTGCCTCTTCCATAGAAGGATATTTTGCAGCACGCACGTCTTCTGGAATACCAGCTAGTTCAGCCCAACGTTGAGAACCNATTTTGGTAATTTGTTGTGGTGTACGTATACCGGCTACTACATCTTCGCCCTGAGCATTAATCAAATATTCACCATTGAAAAGATCTTCACCTGTACCAGCATCTCTTGAGAAGCAAACNCCCGTTGCAGAAGTTTCACCCATATTACCGAACACCATAGCCTGTACACTTACTGCTGTTCCCCATTCGGCAGGAATACCTTCCATCTTTCTATATAAGATAGCACGTTCATTCATCCATGAATCAAATACTGCACAAATTGCGCCCCATAATTGTTCGTATGCGCAAGTCGGGAAATCGTGACCAGTTTGTTTCTTAACGGCTTCTTTAAATTTCTTAACCAGAACTTTCAAGTCTTCCACTTCAAGTTCATTATCAAGCTTTACTCCTTTTGATTCTTTTACTTCCTCAATAATTGCTTCGAAAGGATCAATATCTTCTTTATTAGTAGGCTTCATACCAAGAACCACGTCTCCATACATTTGTACGAAACGACGGTATGAATCCCATGCAAAACGAGCGTTGCCTGTCTTACGGGTAAGACCTTCAACTACTTCATCATTCAAACCTAAATTCAGGATAGTATCCATCATACCNGGCATTGAAGCACGAGCACCNGAACGTACAGAAACCAACAATGGATTTTCAACGTCTCCAAATTTNGATTTCATTAATGCTTCAACTTTAGCTACTGATTTCTCAACGTCTTCCTTTAATAAGTCAACAACTTTATCGCGTCCTAGTTCGTAGTATTCTGAACAAACTTCTGTAGTAATAGTAAAACCTGGAGGTACGGGTACGCCAATAAGGTTCATCTCTGCCAGGTTGGCGCCTTTGCCACCCAATAAGTTTTTCATCTCGGCCTTACCTTCTGCTTGACCGTTACCAAAGGTATAAACTCTTTTCTTATCCATAAAAGTATTAAATTAAAGTACAAGTGTGTGTTTTTTTCTGACTACAAAACTAATTATATTTTAGAGAAATGAAAACTTTTTATGAAAAATATACAAAGTGATAGCGATTTTTGTTTGCTATTACACCTTTTAATGAAATGTATGACTAATTAATCAGTCAAAAAGTGTATTTTTGTGCCATTATTTTAAACTCATACAAAAGTGTCGCGTAAAACTAAAGATCTTCCTATCTTAGAAAAGGTAACAATAACAGATGTGGCTGCTGAGGGCAAAGCCATTGCAAAGGTAAACGACTGGGTAGTATTTGTACCATATGTGGTACCAGGTGATGTAGTAGATCTGAAAATCAGAAAGAGAAAACATCATTATGCAGAAGCAGAAGCTGTACATTTCCATGAATATTCGCCTGTAAGAGCAACTCCATTTTGTGAGCATTATGGTATATGCGGTGGCTGCAAATGGCAATGTTTGCCATACGAAGAGCAAATTAAATATAAAGAGAAACAAGTTGTAGACAATCTTACCCGCATCGGAAAAATCGAAATGCCTCAGGTGTCTCCTATTCTTGGCTCTGAAAAGACAACGTTTTATCGTAATAAACTGGAATATACTTTTTCAAATAAACGATGGCTTACAAGAGAAGAAGTTGAGAAAGAAGTCACATACGAGCACATGGATGCCGTAGGATTTCATATTCCGGGAGCTTTTGACAAAGTTCTTGCCATTGAAAAATGCTGGTTACAGGATGATATCTCTAATAAGATAAGAAATGCAGTGAGAGATTATGCCTATGAGCATAATTACACTTTCTTTAATCTAAGAAGCCAGGATGGAATGTTGCGTAACTTAATAATACGAACTTCATCCACCGGAGAATTAATGGTTATTCTTGTTTGCAAGATTGTTGAAGATCACGAAATGGACTTATTTAAGGACTTATTAGCATTCATTGCTGATAAATTTCCTGAAATATCATCACTGCTATATGTTATAAACAATAAATGCAATGATACTATTACNGATCAGGAAGTTCTTGTATTTAAAGGTAACGATCATATCTTTGAAGAAATGGAAGGNCTTAAATTCAAAATTGGACCAAAGTCTTTCTACCAGACAAANTCTGAGCAAGCATACAACNTATATAAGATAGCACGTAACTTTGCTGGTCTTACCGGCAATGAACTTGTATACGACTTATATACAGGAACCGGAACAATTGCAAACTTCGTTTCAAAACAAGCAAAGCAGGTTATCGGTATTGAATACGTACCTGAAGCTATTGAAGATGCCAAAGTTAACTCAGACATTAACGGAATAGAGAATACATTATTCTTTGCCGGAGATATGAAGGATATGCTTACGCAGGACTTTATTAATCAATATGGACGTCCGGATGTAATTATCACTGACCCTCCACGTGCAGGTATGCATCAGGATGTTATTGACGTTATTCTTTTTGCCGAACCTAAACGCATTGTTTACGTAAGTTGCAATCCGGCTACACAGGCAAGAGACCTTTCTTTGTTAGATGTAAAATACAAATTAACAGCAATTCAACCGGTAGATATGTTCCCACATACACACCATGTTGAGAATGTTGTTTTACTTGAAAAGAGATAAATAAAATCCCGAAATGAATAAAAGAAAAAGAAGTACGCCGGCAGAACGCGCAAAGGCTAACATGAATGTTTTAAAAGTAAATGAGCCCTGCGAGCTAATGGCGTTCCTAATGACTAAATTCAGTGGCATAAGTCGCACTGCAGCAAAATCTTTATTATCAAAACGTCAGGTGATGGTTGATAATAAAATTACTACTCAGTACAACTTTGAGTTACAGCCTGGGATGAAGGTTACTGTAAGCAAAGAAAAAAATAAAAAGGAGTTTACCAGCAGTTTAATAAAACTAGTTTATGAAGACCCTTACATCCTTGTAGTNGAGAAAAGAGAAGGACTTCTTTCTATTGGTACTGACAAGCAGAAAGAACGCACAGCTCATTCTATTCTNAACGAATATGTACAACGCTCTGGTAAACAACATCGGGTTTATATTGTTCACAGACTGGATAAAGACACTTCCGGATTAATGGTTTTTGCCAAAGATGAAAAAACAAAGTTCACTTTGCAGGATTATTGGGATGAGATTGTAAAAGATAGACGTTACGTAGCAGCTTTATCAGGAGAGATTGAAAAAGATTTCGGAACAATTACTTCATGGTTGAAAGATAATAAGGTATATGTTACCTATTCGAGCATGAGTAATAATGGAGGAGATAAAGCCATTACACATTATAAGACTATAAAGCGTGCCAATGGTTATTCGCTTGTAGAACTTGAACTGGAAACCGGAAGAAAAAATCAGATTCGTGTACATATGCAGGATATACATCATCCGGTATTAGGTGATGTAAAATATGGAGATGGCAATAATCCTCTTGGAAGATTAGCGCTTCACGCTTTTAAGCTTTGCTTTTATCATCCGGTAACAGGTGATTTACTAGAGTTTGAGACTCCTTATCCAAGTTCGTTCAAAAAGCTTTTTATCAAACAAGCACCTGTTCAGAAAGAAGAAAANTCTAAATAATAAATATTTAGTTTCTAGATTGAACTTTTTATTTAAAGCATTGTTTATTAAATTAAACAATGCTTTTTATTTATCATAGATTCTTCAAACTCATATTTAGGCCTAACCAGACTTTACAAAAACCTAACCAGTTAAACAAAGAGGACTTTCTNTNNANAGAAAGTCCTCTTATTATTATTACAATAGGAATTGTTCTATTACATGGGCTACTCCATCTTCTTCATTNGAAAGAGTAATAAAATCAGCTTGTTCTTTNACTGCNAGNTGAGCATTAGCCATAGCCACTCCTAGTCCGGCAAACCGNATCATCGACAAATCATTAAAGCCATCGCCGCAGGCAATCATTTCATTCGCAGTCATGCCTAATTTATCCAATAANANACTTAGNGACTGTGCTTTATCTATTCCGTTTGGNACTAATTCAAGAAAGAAAGGTTCAGAACGATAAACGCCCATAGAGCCCTTTAGATGCTCATTCATTTCCTTTTCCAATATGACTAATTGCTCAGGATCTCCNGTTATTAAACATTTTGCTACCGGAAAATCAACAAACGACAGAAAATTATCTACCTTCTTAATNTTCATCTTATTAAGAAAAGCTTCCTTGTGCACATATATATCATCAGGCTTTTCAGTTATAATATACTCATCCTGATACGTAATAATTGCCAGATCATTTCTGTTAGCACAATCGTACAAATAAGGAATAACCTGAGGGTCAAGCAATCTTGCATGAAGTAGATCTTTTGTTTTCCAGTCTATAATTTCTCCCCCATTATAAGAAAGAATATAACCTCCGCGTGCATCCAGATTCAACTCGTCCGCTAAAGGAACAATACCATAAGTCGGTCTGCCTGAAGCAAGTACAATTTTCACTCCATTCTCCTGAGCTTTTAATAAAGCCTCTTTTGTTTTTCGTGTTATTTTCTTTTGTGAATTAGTCAGAGTTCCGTCAAGATCGAGTACTAAGAGTTTATACATGCCTAATTAAATATTACTGTTCATAAAAGTTACATAACTTCCATCAAGTTTACCCGATAAATAATCGTTTCTTACCCAAACGTTATCGAAATAGAGAACAACATTTTTTCCATAATTCAATACCAGACATTCATGGTTTTCATTATACCAGCTCCAGCTTAAATTAAAAGATTGAGTTTTAGCAACCGTACTCAATGGATTTCCGTTTATATCCATATTATTATAGATATAAACTTCCTGGGCATCCCCATCATAATCAAAAATTATTTTATGGGTACAATAGTAATGATCGGTAGTTGCATATGTCTCTACCCAGGTTTTTGAACATAAATCTTCTGTAGTATTATATCCCACCTCATCATCATTTATGGTACAAGCTGTAAAGCCAAATGTTACTACCATCAGAAGTAAAAGCTTAAAATAAGTTTCTTTTTTCATACATCATTAAATTTTGTGGCTAGTTAATATTTCATTGTTATTTTTAAATTTCAATATAGTGTAACAAAAGTGAATAAAGAAAATTCTTCTTAACAAGGATAATCCCCATTGTTAGATAGGGAAAGTCCTAATTTGGAAATCGGGTGCAAAGGTACATCTTTTAAACTGTTCTTAAAAGGTGAAATCTTTAAAAAGTGTATCTTTGCAAGATAACTTAATATTAGATATATGGAATTGACTTTATTAATTGTTTGTACTGTTTTATTGCTCCTCATCCTTATAATACTGTTGAGCAAAGGTAAAAGCAAAGAAGATACCGACCGGATAGAAGTTTCTATCAAAGAACAAAATAATCGTTTGGAAAGTATTATCAGAGAACAAAATATTCGTTTGGAGACGGTTTTAAGAGAACAGTCTCATGAAAACCGTGACGAACTAGGCAAATCTATACGCGAATTCCGTACAGAAATAACCACGACCCTAAACACGTCAATTCAACAGATGCAGGATGCGCTCCATAAGAATATGTTGACCGGTAACGAACTTCAGAAAGAGAAGTTTGAAGCTATGGGTAAAACTCAGGAAGCACTTATACAATCTACCGAAAAAAGATTGGATGAGATGCGCTTGGTTGTAGAAGAAAAACTTCAAAAGACACTGAACGAACGTATTGGCCAGTCTTTCGAGATTGTCCGCAACCAGCTTGAGAACGTTCAGAAAGGTCTGGGTGAAATGAAATCTCTAGCTCAAGATGTAGGTGGATTAAAAAAGGTACTGACAAACGTTAAGATGCGCGGAACATTTGGCGAAGTACAATTAGGGGCTTTATTGGAACAGATGATGAGCCCCGAGCAATACGATGCTAATGTTAAGACCAAGAAGAGTGGTACTGAATTTGTTGAATATGCAATTAAACTTCCTGGAAAGGACGATGCAAATTCAACTGTTTATTTACCTATTGATGCTAAGTTCCCTAAAGATGTGTACGAGCAATACTATGATGCATTTGAGGCTGGCGATACAGCTTTAATTGAAGCGTCATCCAAACAACTTGAAATTACCATTAAGAAGATGGCAAAAGATATCCACGACAAGTACATTGACCCTCCGTTTACAACAGACTTTGCCATTATGTTTCTTCCTTTTGAAAGCATCTATGCAGAAGTTATCCGTAGAACATCATTAGTAGAGACCTTACAAAAGGATTTCAAGATTGTAGTCACCGGACCAACTACACTTGGTGCTATACTTAACAGTTTACAGATGGGATTCCGCACACTGGCTATTCAAAAAAGAACAGGCGAAGTGTGGAGTGTTCTTGGCGCTGTAAAAACAGAGTTCAGCAAGTTTGGCGGGTTACTTGAAAAGGTTCAGAAGAATATTCAGACAGCAGGAGATCAGCTTGAAGAAGTTATGGGCAAACGTACCCGTGCCATTGAAAGACGCTTAAAACAGGTTGAAGCTTTACCAGCCGAAGAGTCACAAAAGATTCTTCCTCTTGTGGATATGGACGATGATGAATAATCAACCCAAACAACAGGTTTTTAAGCACAAAGTATCTATATGTAGATATCGACGGCGATGAAAAATAGAATCTTCTAAAAGTATCAATCGGAATAATTAAAATCTCAATAATTGAAAAAAGGTCATTAAGCTCGAAAAAACTTAATGACCTTTTTTATTATTGAATATGTAGGTAGTAGCGCTCTGCTATCTGCCTTCATTGCTTCTTAAATGACCTTTTTTTATTATTGAATGTAAAGCTTATAAATGCTTTTATTCATTATCATCTGAATACTCTTTTTTAGGGAGAACCTTATGCAGATATAAATAACCTAACAATCCAGCAATTACGGTTCCTCCAATAATACCTAGCTTTGCCTGGTTCAATAAAACAGATTCTGCATTTCCAAAAGAAAGAGTGGCAATGAACAGTGCAACAGTAAAGCCAACACCTCCTAACATAGATACACCAGCCAGATTCTTCCAATTCATACCTTCAGGCATCTTAGATATCTTCAGTTTAATGGTCATCCATGTAAATGAGAATATTCCTATGAACTTACCCAAAACAAGTCCTAAAGCAACAGCAAAGGTTACACTTCCAAGAACATCTCCTTCTGCACCAGCAAGTACAACACCGGCATTGGCAAAAGCAAAAACAGGCATAATGAAGTAGTTTACGGCCCCCTGCAGAGAATCTTCCATTGATTGTAAAGGTGAAATAACGTGATCGGAAGAAGACTCTATACTTTTAAGTCTTTCTAGCTGATCTTGTTCCAATATTATAGAATCATTATTGGAAACAGGAAACGAGTGGATATTCTCGCGGATTCGTTCAATATACTTCCCTATTTTAATATGCGGTCTGGAAGGAATAGTAAATGCAACCAGCACCCCTGCTATCGTGCTATGAATGCCCGATTGAAGGAATAAGTACCAAACTACAATACCCAGAAAGATATAGAATCCTTTATTTACTACCTCAAGCTTAATGTTGGCCCAAAGCATAAATGCAAGAATTGCAGCTGCTATAAGTAAATATCCAAATTGAAGATGTGTAGCATAAAATAGTGCAATAACGATAATACCACCAATATCATCGGCAACAGCGAAGGTAGTAAGAAATATCTTCAGACTTAAAGGTACACGTTTACCCAGCAATCCTAAAACACCCAAAGAGAAAGCAATATCAGTTGCCATCGGTATAGCTATACCATTACTTTCGGGAGCTTGTGGAGCAATACAGAAATAGGTAATTACAGGAATAATCATACCTCCGCATGCAGCAATAATAGGCAATAAAGCCTGACGCAGGTTTGAGAGTTCACCAACCAATGTTTCGCGCTTAATTTCTAATCCCACAGAAAAGAAAAAGATTGCCATTAACGCATCATTAATGAATGTAGATATTGACATTGGCTCTCCGTTGTGACTGAAGAGATTAAAACTGCCAATCTGCAAAGATACGGGATAATCCAGAATAGAAAGATAAGTATCACTCCATGGTGAGTTGGCCACAATCATAGCTAGAACAGCTACAACCATGAGCACTATTCCACCGTTTACATGATGCTTTATAAAGCTATTAAAAGAGTATGCAAGCGGTTTAATCATGATATTACAATTTTTATAAAGTGATCAGAGCTTTTNTTTCATCTTTTAANAGGTGAAACAAAAGCTCCAAATTTAATCTAGTTTCAATACAGCAAGGAAAGCTTTCTGAGGAACTTCCACATTACCGATCTGCTTCATTCTCTTCTTTCCCTTCTTCTGCTTTTCAAGCAATTTACGCTTTCTACTGATATCACCACCGTAACACTTGGCAGTTACATCTTTTCGAACCGCCTTTATCGTTTCACGAGAGATAATCTTAGCACCGATTGCTGCCTGAATTGCTATATCAAATTGCTGTCTAGGTATCAGTTCTTTTAATTTCTCACACATTCGTTTACCCAAATCGTAGGCATTGTCCACATGTGTAAGAGTAGAAAGAGCATCCACAGGTTCACCGTTAAGCAGGATATCCAATTTAATCAATTTGGAAGGACGGAAGCCCGATTGATGATAATCGAACGATGCATAACCTTTTGATATACTTTTCAGCTTATCGTAGAAGTCGATCACAATTTCACCCAACGGCATATCATAATGAATCTCCATACGATTACCAGAGATATATTCCTGTTTAGTAAGCTCACCACGTTTACCCAGACAAAGAGTCATGATAGGGCCAATATAATCGGTCTTGGTAATAACCGAAGCTTTGATATATGGTTCGTCAATGTGATCAATTAATGTAGGATCGGGCATTCCACCGGGATTGTGAACCTCGGTCATAACACCTTGCTTATCGTAAATCTGGTAAGATACGTTTGGAACTGTAGTGATTACATTCATATCAAACTCACGATCCAAGCGTTCCTGAACAATCTCCATGTGAAGCAATCCAAGGAATCCGCAACGGAATCCGAAACCTAACGCCAAAGAACTCTCTGGTTGGAATGTAAGCGATGCATCATTCAACTGTAATTTCTCTAAAGAAGCGCGAAGGTCTTCAAAATCTTCAGCTTCAATAGGATAAACTCCCGCAAAGACCATTGGTTTAACTTCCTCGAAACCAGAGATAGCCTTAGCACATGGGCGGGCAATGTGAGTGATAGTATCTCCCACCTTCACTTCTTTTGAAGTTTTGATACCGGAAATAATATACCCCACGTCTCCTGTACGAAGCTCTTTTCTAGGAATCATATCCATCTTCAACACACCAATCTCATCTGCTGCATATTCTTTTCCTGTATTAAAGAATTTTACCTTATCACCTGCGCGGATTACTCCATTGGTAATCTTGAAGTAAGCGATGATACCTCGGAAAGAATTAAATACAGAGTCAAAAATAAGTGCTTGCAGCGGCGCCTCTTCATCACCAACCGGGCAAGGAACACGTTCTATGATAGCTTCCAGAATTTCTTCCACGCCCATACCAGTCTTTCCTGATGCACGAATAATGGAAGATCTGTCCACTCCAAGTAATTCAACGATTTCATCTTCTACTTCCTCCGGCATGGCACTAGCCATATCGCATTTATTGATCACCGGGATAATTTCCAGATTATGGTCAATAGCCATATAAAGATTGGAAATAGTCTGTGCCTGCACTCCCTGAGAAGCATCTACAATAAGCAAAGCTCCTTCACAAGCCGCAATTGAGCGGGAAACTTCGTAAGAAAAGTCCACGTGTCCCGGAGTATCAATCAGGTTAAGAATATATTTTTCGCCTTTATACAAATATTCCATCTGTATAGCGTGACTTTTAATGGTAATTCCCCTTTCCTTTTCCAGGTCCATATCATCAAGCATCTGGCCGCCTGTAACCTGAATTGTCTTTGTATATTCAAGCAGTCTGTCAGCCAAAGTGGATTTACCATGGTCAATATGTGCAATAATGCAAAAGTTACGTATATTCTTCATCAGTTTGTTTTATCATTAATATAATGTGCAAAGATATACAAATGAGGGAAAATAAAAAAATGCGCTGGCAACATATTAAAACGTGCCAGCGCATTTTTTATAATTCAGCTATTAACTTTCTTACTTCAAAGCCAACAAATAGATCGTTTTTTCCAATTTCTTTAATTAAGAATCTTTATCTTCTCTTAGTAACCCATCCCGAAACCTAAATAAAGATCTTTGTACTTACTAAACTTTAGTTGGCCTTCTTAATTTGTTTTACTGGGTTAAACCCTTCAGTGCCGTTCAAATGCCATTCCAATTTTGTCCTTGCCAATAATTCCTGCTTTTTCTTTTCAACATTTTTTGAAAATTTACTTTTAGTTAAACATATTAATTTACTCAAACAAATCATCCTTTAGTGTGATTTATTTAGTGCACAAATTATATTACATTTTTATGTTATATAGTTCACTTTAAAATAGGAAACAACCCCCCCACCTTTTTTAATAAAAATGTAACATTTTTAGCCCTAAATAGCTTTACTTTTTCTTTGAGTTTCAATGAATATTCTGTGCCCAGTATCCTTGCCTGCTTTCCTCCAACTAAATTTTTACCGCATGGGGCGTTTAGCATGAATTTTTGTGCAGTTTGGTTCCTCCTATTTGGT
>JGI20225J20221_1002589_pt1 | contig 12946 bp, 11 predicted proteins | sample BioMet4_FD_20221 | JGI IMG/M metagenome (IMG submission 20221) | reverse complement strand
GTTGAGGGCGATCATGAAGCAATCATTCCGAAAGAGCTCTTCATGCAGGTGCAGGCGGAGCTTGTCCGTCGCCGGGTAGTCCACGTCAGCCCGACAGGCAAAAAACGCAGCTTCTCCTGCAATCACTGTTTTGCACAGATGGTTTTCTGCGGAGACTGCGGTGAGCTTTACCGGCGCGTTCACTGGAACAATCACGGCTGCAAGTCCATCGTATGGCGCTGCATCAGCCGCTTGGAACCGACCTCGGCTGAAAAGAACTGCACCAACCGGACGGTTAACGAGCTCCTTCTACAAGAGATCACGGTCAAGGCCTTCAATAAAATTCTTACCGAGCGGGACTTTTTCCTTAAAACCTTACAGCAGAACATTGCCAAGGCCGTGGTTAACGCTGACACTCTCTCACCGGACGGCATTCAGGCAAGGCTCGAAGAACTGCAAAAAGAGCTCATCAAGAAGGCAAACAATAAACAGGACTATGACTCTATCGCCGATGAGATTTTCCGGCTCCGCGACCAGAGAGAACAATCCGAACTCGACAGCCACCACCGGGAAGAAGCCATGAACCGGATCAAAGAGCTGCAGAACTTCATCGCAGGTCAAGAAACCGATATCACAGAGTTTGATGAGGCTCTGGTAAAGAAGCTCATCGAGAAGATCACCGTCTTTGCCGAGCACTTCACAGTGGAATTCAAGTCCGGCCTCACAATTGAAACTGAAGCATAAAAAGAGCAAGCATCACAGACTTATCTGAGATGCTTGTTTGCTTTACCTCCAACATGTTAAAGGTTTTATTTCAATTATTCGATCTGGAGAAATCTGAATACCGTTTTTCATCAGAAGGATATGTTCAAATGGCTCTCCAAAAGCGGTATCGTAAGCCATCGTTAAATACATCAATACTTTGTCCTTATCACTCTGATCATCGTCCCCGTCAAAAACAATATCGAAGCCGTTTACTTGAGCTACTATTTCATATGGGAAATGCGACTGCTCCCATTCCTCAGATAAATTTAATCTTAATAGGTTGTCAATATCCCATAGTATTTCCGGGCGGCAATGAACCTGACCCCCATAAGGACTTCTTTCCCATACCGATAAAAAACCGCAAGTCGTAAAATCATAATAGAACTTTCTTCCAATCGACCAGCATAAATATTCCTGTGTACCTGTTCTGGGACAATTGCCAGCGTTATAAGAAATATCAAAGACTTTCCCCTTATATGTCAATAATGCGTCCTCTATATTTATTATTATCCCGTGCCGGTCTAAAAAAACTCTCAGTTCTGATTCGTCACAAAGATATGCTTGCTGTAAATCTAAGATTCCATATTTCTTTATGGCTTCACACTCGTTTGCACTCGTCGTCACGTGAAAATACACAAAATTAAAATCAAGATATGTTCTCGGAAGATGTCCGAATCTTTTTATTACATCTTCCACTAAATCATCTGTATATCTGTATTCGCTTTCATGCCCTACAAATTTTTCCCAAGTTGAAATGTCGACTCCGCTTAGTCCTACTAATGTTTTACAGGCATTTGCAGAAGATCGTATATCATAAGTACTAAACAAATACAAAACCTCCTCTGACATCTATCTCGAACACTCAACACCCCTGACATCTAATCCACAGCTTCAACTATGTGACATCTATCGTGGCAACTCAACTCTCACACTTTTTGAGCTGATTTACCCTTGGATAAGTTACCGCAGACTATTACCCGCTCCACCCGCTCGAAACTATCGGGAGCCGAAAAGTACCTGAAATCAAGGGCTTTCGCGGCTATTTTCCTTCAACCCTTGACATCAATACTACCGTCTCAACGTGGCCCGATTGCTCCATCTTGATGTCTCCTTATTGACCAGTTCTCGTGAACCGCCGATTTTCTGCCCGTTCGTTCATGGGAATTGTTCAACCGCTTTTTTCGGTTCGCGAAAACTTATCTACATACTTTTGTACGTTCGCGGGAATTGCTCCACGGCTTGAACGTACCTTATATATGGCATCCGGGCCTTGTGCCCACTGTCTCAACCTTAGCGCCAGATTGGTACAAGGGAATTGCTCCACGATTGCCATCGTCTCAACCCTTATTATTTTCAATCTTAAGCATTTTCAAGATCATGTAATGTCTTTCCATCACTTGTCTTCCAGGCAGTCCAACCATTAGAGCTTTTTCCGATCACAAACATTGCTGCGCTCGATGGGCTTCCAAGTAGAACATCTTCTTGAAGGACATGGTCTGAATCAATCTGAGATGCCTGACGCAGTTTTTTTACCCCCGGGGGAATTGTATTATCATCGTCTGGTGAAATGATGCTTCCCTTGAGAACTACAAATCCCTCACTGGTCTGTCTACCTGTAGCCTTTACCGTTATACTGGATTTTTTGATTGCTCTTGAAAGATACATTTCAGGTTCATCGTTATCCAAAGCTGCACCAGTGTCTGGCGCCGGTACAGCAGTTATTGCTGGACTTGTATATGGAATAAAGACCTTATGACCGAGCGTACCCATTATGAGCTCTGCATATTCAATAAAGTCCTCAAGCTCACTTTCTTTTTCCTCAGTAATGTTCCCCAGAGATGGATCATTCCCGTTCTTCACTTCATAGCGTTTTGCAGCCACGGCCAGATTGCAAAATCAATTCTCAAGATAGCTGATCTCAGTCGGCCCAAAAGAATTATTTGATGTAGTGAAAACCACAGCCTCAGTCCAATAATCTTCTTTCGGGTTTCTTTTATGCTCCAGCAGACGATTCAAAATGCCCTCACCGTTCTTGCGATTTCCTGCCTGGCCAACGTAGACAACTGGCTTCCCGGTCGTATCGGATACTCCAAACAAAAAGTATACTCCTGTCTGTTTCAGATCCGTCCGGTTCTTACATTTATCCAGACTGGTACGCGGAATCTTATATGCAATGCCAATCCAGTTCGCCAATGTGCATTTAATCATGCCATTAGCATCTCCGTCCATCAGAAATAAATTGATGCTTTTTCCGCGTGCCATCAATATGTACCTCCCAATTCACGAGTCTCTTTTGCTCTCCATGAGCTTTATTATTTCCTTCAGCTTTACCCCAGAAAACTTCGCATACTCTTCCATATTCGTCATAATCGTACTCACATTGGTATATTCTCCCGCACCTACAGCAACAACTGTTTTCGCTTTAACTGTTTTGTATGTAAGTTTTCCGTCTTTGACTTCCGGTACTTGAGTCATAACATCATGCTTTGTACTGACTGTATTTGTTACTTCTCCAGCCGAAGTTCCATGCGCTGCTGCGGTTCTATACTTCTGTGCATCCGTATATAGTTGATCTGACTGAATCTTTTTGAAAACATCCAACAATTCCAGATTATCTGTCTTAAGTTTTTTGAACACACTGTCTCTAAAGCGTAAATCCTGTACACATGTATATCCGTAGTATTCATTGATAATTTCAATCACAGAATCCCATACTGCAGAAATCTTCAAATAATACGTATCAGAGAAGTAATTGAACCAGTATTTCCGCATCCAGTGTTCTTCGTTAAATTCTGGGAAATATTCTATTGACTGTCCCTTGCTACCTGGAGAGATAAACCATGGATCATCTGGTATCCCTTTGTCATAGTAATGTCGGCAAAAAACATAAGTCACATTCAAAGAGCCAACCTTGTTATTGTGCCCTTGAATAATCTCATGTAAACATGGATGCGCCAGGCTCTGTAAAATATTGCTTGTCTCTCCAAGCGTTCCTTCTTCCAATCGCAAATCATCGAATATATCTGTTCCGAGGTACTTGTCCCATTCATCTTTAGTAGGCACCTCAAATGAATTATCTATTCTAAGTTCCATCAAATAAAATCTCCTTTATTCCACTCCCAGAGCCTTAAACACCGCATCTTCTGCGCTCTGATAAAATATCAAGTTGAAACAACCAACAAGTTCTGGTGGCACCACTCCCAGATCTGCAGCTGATGTAATTGGAAGCAATACTTTCTTTGCCCCTGAATCAAGACAGACCTGTAGGCTGTTAGCAAGTTCGTCCACCTTCATCATGGAGCCAGCGATGCTGATTTCACCAAGCACCGCCNTTGAACTTACAAGNGGCTTATTTAATGCTATTGATGACAATGCTATCACTGTGGGCANAGCCAACTTCTCAGTAATTCCGATGCCCTGCAAATCCTGATAATTAATGTTGTAATCCTTCGTAGTCATACTGATGGAGCTACTAATACGCTTAGCATTTGCTTTCAGGAAATTGAAAGCAGTATTTGTTGCTTCCTTTGCACCGCGATCACTTCCAATACCGGTGCAAACCAGTTTCCCGCTGCCGGGAAGCATCTGGCTTTCCAGTCGGAATACGCCAAGCATGCCGGATTTGCCTCGACTCACTGTATAAACTTGACCGGGATTGCATATGCCTTCCGGAATTAATTTTCCGCCACCCTGTTCCGGTACAGAAACATAACGTTCCTCAAACGTCTCGTTATCTATGTAACTGAAATTAACATCGTAAAATTCCATACCACCCAGCTTCTTCAGCTGTTCTTTGACACGACGGCGCATTTCCAAAGACAGTACAAGGACTTCTTCCACATCTTTTTTTTCAAAAGCCCCATCCGGGTACATAAGCTTCAGATACCCATCAACCATTCTTCGGACGGCAATTACATCACGCTGATTCAGATTCTTGCCTAAATGGAAATAGCGGTCAAGGGCATCGCCATACTGTTCCTTTCGCAATTCACGTACAAAACCTGCAAGATAATCCGTAATAAAGCCATAATCATTTGTAAAATGCTCTGGACGGAACTTTGGCACTTCCCAGCCCGGCAGGTAACAATGGATACGATCCAAAAAAGCCGTATCTGTTCCCATCTCAGGCGGAAACGGGTCAAACAGACTGGATGTCTTTAAAAGAACATCTACGCTTTGGTTAATGTTACCCACAAAAACCATTGAGGCTGAGGCAGCCTTTTCCTCCTTACCACGAGCAAAGGAACCGGAAGCCATGTAATCCTTCATGATCTGGATTCCGTCATTATCTTTGAACTTGATACCGGCGACCTCATCAAAGGCCACGCAATCCCAGAGTCCGACAAGTCCGATGGATTTGCGTCCCATGTTATAGAATAAATTTGCCACGGTAGTCTGCCCGCCGGAAACCAGAATGCTGTTTGGTGATACTTCTTTGTAAAGATAAGACTTACCCGTCGATCTCGGCCCAAGTTCGCAGAGATTAAAATTATTCTCAACCAGCGGAATCATACGAGTAAGAAGCAGCCATTTCTCTCGTTCTTTTAGTTCATCCGGCTCCATTCCGATGGAGCGCATAAGGATATCAAGCCATTCTTCCTTCGTAAACGCTTTTCGTCCTTCTTTCAGACTGTCCATATCCACGTTTGGAAGCTGAATCGGTGTAAGTTTCCTGATGCTGATTGGCGTTGTATCTTTCTGCTTTTTGCGTTTTGACTGCAGGCGGTCTCCGTCCGGAGATACTATCTCTGGTACTGCATCTTCTCCTGAGTCATACTCCAACTGTACAATGCACCATATACCACCACAAAGGAGCCGGTCGTATTTTTCAGCATACTCTTCACTGATCGGAATGCCACCAAGACCTAAGTTTGAGAAAGTTGCCTCGTACTCGTCATAGCGCAGGTTAAGATTTACAGTTACCATATCAATGATCGTATGGCTTCCACGCTGACGAAGCTTGGAAATACCTTCTGCGCTTCATCCGGGCGCACAAAGTTATCGGCTAAAATACGCTTTACATTTTCAATGCCTTGCTCAATAACAGCGTCATCATCGGAACTACAATACTGGCCGAGCAAAAACTCAAGGACATAGACCGGTACGTTTGCACCTTCCTTGATTTTCTTTGTCAGATCCTTTCGGACGATTTTCCCATCAAAATTCTGACGTAGTTTATCTTTAATAATCTCGCGGGAACTTCCGCTGTCAATATCTTCACTCATGCGAAGCTCTCCCTTCCTCAGCTAAAGAAATCAAACGTATCCACAGCAAATGCAATATCAATCGTGAATTCCTCCCGCTGTGGCAGCGAAAGTCCTGACTCTTCTGCAATCACCAGATAGTAGCTTTCCTTACTATTATATTTCATTGATTTCAGGTTAAAGCTCACACGGAACGTTCTATCCTGATTGTTATCGCTGGTTTTATCCGCAATAACACGTTGCGTATCGCTTACCTGTTTATTTTCTGCATCCACAAAATAAAGCAGATACGTCGCCGCCTCACGATTGTCTGCTACTGCTTCCTTTTGGTAGAAATTCAGTGAAAAGATCATATTACTTATCTTACGGTTTGCAGACAACAAGTTGAGGCTTACCGGCTTGGTCTCATATTTCGTTTTATTCTTCTTATACTCTGCGCTATCGCTTCTCCTGTAATGATAGTCAATAACAGGTACCACCATTTCCTGGAGACTTATGCCGCCGTGTACAAAGTTCAGGCCACCGCCTTTCTTCTTTATGCGGACACTTTCCCTCGGTGCAAAGGCATCATACTGCATGTCATCCATAAACTTAACTGGGAGAAGATACTCTGGTTTTGCACCTTTCTTCGTAATTAGATAGCGCCTATCAACTTCGATATCCTCTGCGGCAGCTGTCGTTTTATCGACCTTGCCATCCTCTGAAAGCGGTTTATATGTATACAGGAAGCCGTGGTCAGATGTTATAAGAATTCTCGTNCCNGAAAACTCGTTCACGATNATCCTGACCATGTTTTTTAATTCCGTTATTGTATCATCGCAAGCNCCAAACACAAGAGTTTCATCTGTATGGCTTGTCTCGTCNATCTTGTCATGGTAGATATAAACAACATCCATACCTTTTACAAGATCGCTGCGTTCAGCTCGCTTCATCTTGATGATATCCTTGTATTTCAAAAGGACGCTCGATGGATTTTCCTTTTTTAATATGCCTTCTCTGTATCCGGCATCTGTAGAAATGCCATCAGCTAAAACTCCCACAATTCCATTTGGCTTTAATTCCGCAGTTAGTTCATGATGGGGAAGAAGGGCTGCCATACCAAACTTTGTGACTGTTGGGAAAATAGCTTCCTGCGATCCAATCTTCACATCGGCCTGCGTTTCACGGCGTAGCTCCGCAGCAAGAGACACTGCAACTTCATATCGCAGAGCATCTGAAATGATTACGAATACTCTGGTATCTGCATTTTTTACATATGCGCGATAGAACTCTCTTTGCTGCGGGACTTCCAGAATCTTGCCGAACTCTGCAAGATTATCAGCGCAGGCAGTAGACCAGTTGCTTCCAAGCTCCCCAAGGAACCAATTTGCATAAAGCCCTTCTATGTTATCTGCCACATGCTTAAAAAGATCATCCAGCAGGGCATTGGAGCTATTCAGGCTTTTTGCAAATGCCAAATGGAACATCCGATAATAAGTATCCATCTGGTAGTAATCTTCGGTGTATTCTTTCCATACTTTATGGGCCTCAACCGTATGAAATCCTGCAGAATGTGCCAGATAGAATTCTTGCATATTCGCTGCCTCCAGAATCCCTTCAAAGAAATTCTGGACATATTCATACCACAGGCAGGTACGGCGTTTTTCTGCGATTGCCTTAATCTGATCCGCATCGATGATATGGTTGCAGATATCAGTCATCAACTTCGTAAGAATAATTTCATTTACACACGGGAACATCTCTGTGCCAGCAAGATCTTCTACGGTAAGCTGACTGAATCGATTCGGAAGCCGAAGTTCGTCCTCAACATACCGGGCGATACTATATAACTCTTTCGTCTCACCGCAATGCATCCATTCTGAAACAAAATCATAACAATAGGACTGGTGCGGTACAGAAATAAAACTGTCAAGTCCAACCAGATTGTCCATTCTCATGGTGCGCGTAGCTGCTGTCAGCAGAATGTGACAAGCAAGCCTTGCAAGATCAGGCTCATCCTCATGGTAACCTGAAACCTGTGTCACCATTGCCCAGAAGACATCCTTTGCACCATAGGTTACGATAGACTGGTATATACTGTTCTTTTCCGGATCAATTCCAGCACGCAACACAGTACGAATCAGCAGATTCGGCTGTGTGTCTTTAACGCCGCAAAGAACCGCCATAACTCCTTTATGGAGCTGCACAGGTGTGACCACTTGCTGGCTCAGTTCTGACACCTTTGTGCGATGAGCCTTTGTTTTGAAAAAGCTTCGGTAATCTTTTACCGTTTTGCGGATATTCGCCGTATTCTCTATATGCATTTCCTCAAGCCACATAGAAATCAAATCCGCACGGAACTCTTCACTATAGAGCTGAATCGGCAGGAGCCAATTCTCCAAATCAGAATAGATCACTGGACAATAAATGCAGTAATTCCCGCTCTTATCATCCACTGTCAGGAGCTTTTTTATTTCAAAATTATTAGAGCCGGTAAGTGACACCAGCTTTGCATCGCTTAACTCAATTTCCGGAATCTTGTCCTCGAATTCTTTGTCCTCGTCATACCAGAAAATGATGCGTCGATTGTAGAACTCCGGCAAAGGCTCAGCAAACCGGCGGTTCAATTCCTGTATTACTTTTTCTGAATCAGGCAGTGCCATGATATGCCACCTCCTTACTTACCTTCCGTTTTCTTTTCCTTTTGAGAAAATTTTTGAATAGTAGTACCGTGTTCAGCTCTTTGCTCGGTGGTTAAACCTGCTGAAGTCGACAATGGTTGCGTTGTATTTTGTAAAGGCTCTAATCCCTTTCCGTTCTTAATATTCTCCATAGTTGAGTCACTCATTAAAATCCCACCTTTCCTAATGCAAGCGCAGCAGTATATAAAATCAATCCAATTATTTCTGCTTTTAATGCTTGTTCAAAAGCATTCTGCTTTTGAGCAATAATAGGACGAATCCCATTATTACATATCGTATATTTATCGATAAGCCACATTGCAGCATATTCTTCTTTTTCATTATAAATTTTATCGTTTCTTATATCTTCGCTCTTAAAAACAGTTAATTGTCTGCCTGTTAATAATAGTAAGAAACGAAGAGTCCCGTAAAATAGCAAAATTCCGCTTCCAATAATACACAAGGCATGTAAAATCACAAGAAGAACTTCCCATACTTGTCTTCCACTGACATCAACAAGTAAAGGCTTAAAATCAAATGTTCCAAGCACCAATGTAAGTACCACGCCTGAAAAGGCAAGCGCAACATTCAATTTATCATATAACTTATTGTAGTTTTCTTGTAGACGCATATAATCCTGAAAACACGCTTCTACCAATAATTTGGCAGAAGGATATTCATTTTTACTGTTCTTTTGCACTTCCTCATCTTGCTGATGAATAACATCTACATTTTCATTATCAATACATGGCATTATTTATGCCTCCTTTACTTTATCTTTGCCAAAACATCTCGGAAGATTTCGTAGTTATGCTTTACTCCATCATCCAAGTCTATCGAAATCATCTGGTCTGCAAGATGATGTATCTTTTCTTCATACACTCTCACTTCCTCAACCTGATCCTTCAACTTACTCAACTGTTTATTCAGGCGTACGCGTTCCGATGTCGGTGCATCAACAATCTGGCGCTCCAATCCCGCAATGGCGGTGCGGTAACGCGCCTGCTGCTCATGCACATAATCCGTGCGAATACGCGCAATTGTATCCGGCTGATAGCGATGCATATAAATCAGGCACTTAAAACCGTTTTTCTTGCCGGAATCGAAAAGCCAATAATACGGCCTTTTACCTGAAAGTGATGATGCACAAAGTGAGCAATGTTCAAAATAAAAATCATTAAGGAAGTAATTTCTTATAACCTCCCTTGACGTACCTCCACCTCCAAGAGCATCAGCTATAAACTTCAAGTTCTCTTCAAGAGTGTTTTCTCCATATACTGTTTTAACAAATTTAATGAACAATCCAGTAATATCATCATCAAAATACTCATCATCACAAACCGGAAGAATTGCATCCTTATCGGCTTGAAAAGTCTTATACTTCGAATTATCCCATTCTCCTCCTGCATAGATGAGGCCATCTTCATCAAGAGAATAACGACCCAATATGCAACCTACCGCAAACATGATAAAGCTTCTAATATCACTTTCTAATTCTGCTTTTCTTACAGTAACATCCTTGTCTTCTACAGAAGGCTCAAGTTCATTTTGAAGTCCATAGACTGAAATAAAAATATTGTTTAATTCTTCTTCATTTGCCTTAAGCGTATTAAAACGTTCCTGACAAATCTGTATCCAAGAATTGTAATATGTTTCAATCCTTTCATTTCGCCCGTAACAATTAATCGAAGGAATAAGTGGGTGTCTACAAAAATCCCATGATTGCTCAAATGAATCCCAATCTTCCTTTGAAATACGAATGTTTTCTTCCACCAACTTTTCAACTACCGGAAGCTTTTCTTGATCTACAATAACCGGCAATGAAGCTATGTGACTTCCTTCGTAATTTAATGTTGGAGATAATACATTCAAAATATTAAGTGCGACTTTAGAGTTTAAAAAACCAAGCAAATAATTAAGATGTTCATTACCAAATAAACATGCACCCGCAACATCAAAAATAGAGCCATTTGTTCTATATCGGAAAGCAATACTGCCTGCAGTAACCTTTGACCATGTAAGACAATGTTTGAAATAGTACTCGGTATTTGGAACAGTAGAACGAATATGGCCTTTGTCATCCGCAAAGTTCTTGATTTCATAACCGTCGTTTTCCCAATTAACAACAAAATCATTATTTCCATACCACTTTCTATATTGACCACCTTTATTGTATGGAACCCATTTTTTCTTAGCATTTAATACTTCTTCTGCCGTTGAAGCATTTTCAATCATTTCTTGACGAGGGATTTCATACCACAGCCTTGTAAATCTATTGTTGTCAGCTGTAGTCATCCCAAGTCTTGTAGTTGCTATATCAATAACCTTTTTTTCATTTTGAAAGGCTTCAATAAGCTTAGAACTTAATGCATATGCAATAGGTGTTCCATCGATAGTACTAAATTTTTCTTGCTGTATGAAGAATAAGCCATAATCACTAAAGAACAGTTTTTCTTTTTCATCAAGTGAAGCAACCGCTCCTTGCTTTTTATACAGTTTTCGATAAGTTTCAATATAATTTGAAATATGCTTCTTGCTTATTACAAAAGCTGTAGTTCCAAAATCAGAACCAAAAACGCCTCTTCCAAAGTGAATTAAATTAATAAATGTATAGCAGCTCAGCATATTTTCTCTCATTTTCTGAAAGCTTTTCAGAGTAAGCCAAACTGGAATATTTATCATAGATATAAAGCCGTTCTTTAATCCAAGGTTGACATTTCTTTCCATAAATACTGTACTAAGATCTGACTTCGTATTAGGGAATTTCTTCTTCACGAAAGTTGAGAGTTTGGGGCTCATTCCACTTGCACCCATATACGGCGGATTTGTCACTACAGCATGGTACTTCTGTGCTAATGCCTGTGCCACCTGCACAAAAGGAAACAGATCCTGTTCGATGACATTCTGATACATACTGATTTCAGTCTTGCACTCGTCAAATCTCTTATACAGGGCATCAAAATTCACCTGAGAAACATTCAGAATGGAGCCATATTCCTTGGCATCATGCAGTTCCTCAATAAGGATTGCCAGATCCTTTTTAAGTCCGGCATCCCCGTTCACAAACTGGTCTACAGCAAAGTTGTCCAGATTATTGCTCTCGCGGATGGCATATACATGCGGCCGAGGAATATCAGGATTTCCGTTCTCATCCTTGCGGCGTAGGAACCGGCTATCATACTGTACAGCCTTCATCATGACTGAAAAATACGCAAGCTGGGCCGCACGGTCGTCAATATCCAGTCCCCAGAGGTTATTCTCAATTATGCTGCGGACTGCTTCTCTTGACTGTATTCCATAGTCCTCGTAAATCTGCATGAGCACGTCGAACAAATAGGCGCAGATGTGGCCGGAACCTGAACAGGGATCGATTACCCGGATGTCTTCAGGCTTAATGACTGCGTATTCTTTTTTGATTTCAGAAAGCTGTTTCTGTACTGGCGACTCCTGCTCTGCTTCTTCCAGATAGTATTTCCACTCGTTCTTCTTGGTCGTGTTAGGATGTCCCTCTGCCCAGAGCCTACCAAGAGAGTTCTCTACCATGTAGCGGACAATCCAGTCAGGCGTAAAAAGCTGGGTTGCGGCAGGAATTTTATCTTTGGTAATCTTTACGTTCATTTTGAGGTCAGCAAAAACCTTATCCTTGGGTTCGGTATTGTAATACTGGTACAGCCAGCCGATGATCTGAATCTGATCCTTCCAGTCGCCTTCCGGTATACTGTCAGACTGCCCCTGCACGACCATCTTTTCTATCACACTGCCGTCCCTTAATAAATTGTCCGGGAAGAGCAGCTCTGTATAATCAGAGATTCTCTGGAACATTCCCGGCAGCACTTCCGACAGGGCGTTGCACTGGGTGATGATGAGATACTTAAAGAGCTCGTCATTGTCATTGGCTTCCTTCAGGGCATAGACCTTGTCCATATCGAGGCCTTTGAGTTCCATATGAATAGCTTCGGTCAGGATCTGCGGTTTAAAGGCTCCGTCCGCATCCGTAAATACGCGCACACGGTTGGGCAGGTAGTTGTTCACTTCCATAAAACGCAGGGCGGAGAAACGGTTGAACCATGTATAGGCAACTTCCTCCATGACCTGCTCATAGCCTTTCTCTTTTACCTTGGAAATGAGCTTTGCACGCTGGCCTTTTTCATCCTTTGACAGGAGCTTTCCGCGCACAGCGTCTGCCTTAGGGGCAGCATCTGCGCTTATTTCATATTGCTGAGCCTTCTGGGTTACACGCTCGATAAGCTCCTTACGTGCCCAGACGGCGAATTTTTTTATCGCATTCTTATCCATTCTTCTATCTCCCTCAATTTAGCTTGATTCCATCACAGTCTT
>JGI20225J20221_1002584_pt1 | contig 12979 bp, 10 predicted proteins | sample BioMet4_FD_20221 | JGI IMG/M metagenome (IMG submission 20221) | reverse complement strand
GCCTTCTTGGCATCACCAAGCGCTTCAAAGCGTGGCGAATACCCAATTAAAAGTGACGGGGACGACATTGACCGACGGAGTGGAGATGATCGAAAGCATTGAACGCCTTGATAAAACCTATAAGATTGGGCTTCAATTTCATCCCGAAGCGGCTTTAGTGAAGAATCTCAATAATGTTGCCAACAAAGGCAATTACATGAGTTCCGATATGGCGCTTAAGTTCTTTAAGTCTTTAGTGAACGATTAATGAGTCGCGTTGTTATCTGGCATCGTCGAGACTGAGGAATCGTTTATTTGCTTGGATTTGGCTAATTCAAGTTTCTTTGTGTTTTTTTAATATTCCAAAATGAAGCCAGAATCAAAAGGATGATAGACAAGCCTAATGGGACCCACCAATAAAGGGTGGTGAAGGTCATCAAGGCCGTATTGTTTTGGCTGCTCGCTCCAGCCACGTAACCACACCAAGGCAAAAGCCACAAGACTGTTGCGGCGCCTAAACCGCTGCCAATCTTGCAGCCAAAACTATTCGCGCTGGCGGCTAAGCCTTCAACGCGGATCCCCGTCTTGATGGCAATATAATCCACCATATCCGGGGCCAAAGTATAAAGCTGGGACATGACCACGGCAGAACCCAATCCTTTGACCATGACACCGGTGAAAGCGGCGGCAAAAGAAGTGGGGGCAACCGAGCCAATCAGGTTACCAAGAACTACGCAGGCAATCGCGATAATCAAAGTGTTTTTCTTGTTGAGCTTTTTCACCGCTAAGGGGGTCAGTAAAAGACCAATGCCCATCGTGATCATCGGCACGCTGCCAAAAAGACTAAATGCATCCTCGTTTCCTAAGACGTATTGGGCATAATATTTGCCAATGCCTACGACTGAAAGCGAGAGGTAATAATTGAGGATAAACATTGCGATGGCGATATAGAAATATTTGCAGCGGAATAAAGCCCCCATTCCTCTCCAGGTTTCTCTCCGATCGGGCGTTTTGTTCTGATTCACGACGATCTTGGGATCTTCTTTAACAAAGATAAAACATAAGACCTCGCCAAGAAGAGCGATAACAGCAAGAATGATGACATAAATCGTCCAGGCTTTTTGCGAATCCTCCCCGCCCAGGAACTTCAAGACGGTGACGGCGACGGCGCTGAATAGGGAACCTACCGAAGTAAAGATTGAATTGATGGTGCAAATGTTGCTTTGGTCATAGCTATCGTTCGAAATTCGAGGCAGCATCGCATTGAAACCGATGCCGTTCATGGTATAGAAAACGACGGTAAAGAGAAAATAAAGCACCGAAATCGTGATGATGGCTGCATTTTGTCAAGATCGCTCAGGAAGAAAATAAAGAAGAACGCCACCAGCATCGGCACGATGTTTAAACCAAACCAGAAACGGCCTTTGCCCAATTTGGAGTGGGTTTTCTCCACGAGAAGCCCCATGCCGATGTCGCTGAGGGCATCAAAGAAACGGCAAACCAAAACGATGGTTCCGAGTAAGACAATTTTATCGTCACCGGGTTTCAGGCATTCGGTGACATAAATGGTCATGTAAACGCCGATAAACGACCACAAAACATAGCTGCCCATGTTTCCAAACGCATAAAAGAGCTTGGTTTTGAGATTTGCTTTGATTTTTTCCATGCTTAGGTCTCCGCTTAATGTAAATTTAATCTTAACACCCTTATCGTTAATATGTCACAACTGTGTCTTTTCCAAGACCTAGTCTTTTCGTTTGCTCGGATGGAAGTTGATGATGAGGTGAACGTCTCGACTGTGATTCGGGATGCGTTAGCTAGTAGAAACGAATCTTCCCACAAACGATTGTCCCACCCATCAAGAGCGAAGTTGAGCTAATCTACCTCTATGAATTGCGAGACTAATATGTACGCAGAAACAGCCTGCAAAACCGAGATGTTTTTCATTATCCACTGCAAAAAGCCAACGAAATTTTTGCGAACTCGTGCCATAATTGTTAAGAAATGAGGAGAAAACATGAATCACGAAGACTATCAAATGGCCGCTGAACATTGGACGAAGAAAGACGCTTCTTCCGTTGCAATGGATCCTCTTCGTTTAAAAAACGCGATTGAGAAGTATATTCAGGCCAATAACACTTGCGCCTTAGCGACAGGGGTGGGGGATTATGTCCGTTGCACCCCGATTGAATACAGTTTTCGTGGCGGATCCTTTTATCTTTTTTCGGAAGGTGGTAAGAAATTCGTGGCTCTCGAGCATAACAAAAATGTCTGTTTGGCCATCTTTGACCCCTATCGGGGTTTCGCTCAGCTCAAAGGACTCCAAGTTGAAAGGACGGCCTCGTTGATTGAGCCTTTTTCTGAAGAATACAATGCCCAAGCCAATTTTAAAAAGATCCCTTTAGCGGCCTTAAAGAAGCTTCCTGAGCCGCTCCATCTGATTAAAATAACCCCGTTTCTTTATGATTTTCTCAATACGGATTTTAAAAAAGAAGGTTTCGCCTCTCGTCAATCCTTGTCGCTTCGTTAAGACAAAACCTCTTAAGAAGTTAGATTGATTTCTTGTTCTCGATGATGCTTAATTAAAAAAAGAAGGTTTGTGATGGGCTCTTTGGTTTACTCGGTTGAAGATGACGAAAATATCGCCACCATCATTCGTCTGACCTTGATCAAACAAGGCTTTGACGTTAAGACGTTCGGGGATGGCGAAAGCTTTTTGGCTGCCTTTGAGAAAAAGAAACCCGCCCTAATCCTTTTAGACATGATGCTTCCGGGTATTCAAGGCAAAGAGATTCTTCAATTAATTCGCCAGGATAAGAGCAACGATTCGATTCATATCATTGTTGTTTCGGCTAAATCCTTAACGAGCGATAAAGTTATTGCGTTAGACCTCGGGGCTGACGATTACATCATTAAACCCTTCGAACTTTCGGAATTGGTTTCGCGGGTTAATGCCCATATTCGCCGCTCAGAAAAGAATGAGGATATTTTCGAGTATTCTTCTTTCCGACTCGATCGTTCGACTGGAGAAATCTATGATCAGGGCAAACTCTTGGAGTTGACCGCGACTGAGTTTGTTATTTTATCAACCTTACTTCTGCATTCGGGCAAATTGGTTTCTCGTGAAGAACTAATTCATGCCTTTTTAGGCAGTAAAGTCGATGTTTCGCCCGAGAGCAAAGCTTTGGATATGCACATTCGCTCCTTGCGAAAGAAACTTGGCGGCGATGATAAACGGTTAGTGTCGATTTACGGTGGCGGTTATAAGATTGTGTAGCTGCCCTTATGAATAAGAAGCACATTATTCTTTCTTCAATCGTGATGTCGCTGTTTGTTTTGATTGCCTTTCTTTCGGTGGCCCTTTCGTGGTTCTTCCTCAGCGGTAGCACCCACGAGAAGAGTGTCGAAACGAATGGCAACGCCATTGAAGCTTCTCTGCGCTCCAAAAACGATTATTACGAGGAAATGCTCCGCTTTGTCGACCTTTCGAACTTCGAAATCACCTACTTTCCGGAGGGTTCGCTCAAAAGTTCTTCCGATAGCATGGGCAAGAGCGTTGTTGTGCCTTCCTTGAGCTACTTTAGCGATAACCTTAACAAAACTTACCAAGAAAAAGATCCGCTAGAACAGCGACCTTTTACTTACCATCTTTATCGGATGGCAGCGGACAAGATTTATGTCCGTTATGGTGAAGTGGTCCCTCAAAATGTTTTGATTTCTCGAAACTTCCTTATCATTGGATCGGCTGTGGTGGTGGTCGGGGATTTGCTCTATATCATCTTCACGATGAAACAACTTGAAAGGTCAATGAATTCCCTGAAGATTCAGGTTCAAAAGCTCCAAGGTGTCGGCGGGCTTCCCTCCCAAGTGGTTTACCATGATGACTTGGAGTTCTATAGCAAAATCATCCGCGATTCCCGCAAGGAATTGGAACGACAATTGAGCGAAGCTAAAAGCAAAGCTGCCCAAACAGACTTCATCTTGGACTCCTTCATTGAAGGCATGATTGTCATCGACCAAGAGTTCAACATCATCGTGTTTAATGAAAAAGCGGCCGAGATCCTTGGCATCGAAAAAGACGATGCCCTCCATCGGAATTTTCGCATCATCAAGGAACCGACTATTGTCAAAAACCTTTCGGTGGTGGCAAACACGGGCATTCGTAGCGCCTATGATCTCAAGCGCGACACTCGAGTGTATCATTGTGAAATTGAACCGATTCATTTTGAAGTGGCAGGAAGCATCAAGCAAGGTGCCGCCTTACTTTTGCTCGATGTCACCGATGAATATAACAGCGCAGCAATGAAGCGAGATTTTTTCACCAATGCCTCGCACGAACTAAAGTCACCGTTGACCAGCATCCTTGGTTATCAAGAGATGATTGAACAAGGGGTCATCACTAGCCCTGAAGAGTTGGCTTCGGCGAATGAGAAAACGGTTGCCGAGGCGAAGCGGATGAACAAAATCATCATGGAAATGTTAACTTTATCTTCCTTAGAGAATGAGAATCTTCGTCCGGTGGAGAAGATCAATGTTAGTCGGGGTGTCGATGAACTCTTGTCGCTTCATCAAGCGGAGATTGAAAAAAAGAAGATCGTGGTGAGCAAAGAGAAAACGAATTTCTTTATCATGATTAATGCCGACGATTTCAGTAAACTTTTCGACAACATCATCACCAACGCGATTAAATACAATAAGCCCGGTGGCTTGATTGAGATCAAAATCGACGAGGTCAGGCGTCAGGTATCGATTCGTGATACGGGCATCGGCATCGCTAAAGAGGATCAATCTCGGGTCTTCGAACGCTTCTACCGAGTCGATAAAGCCCGCTCGCGGGCCGAGATGGGAACCGGGCTCGGTTTAGCCATCGTCAAATACGTCTGTTCTTATTATGGAATCACGATCGATTTGCAGTCTGTTTTAGGCGAAGGTTCGACTTTTGTACTTACTTTTCCCGAGATAAAAGACCAACAATAAAAAATAGATAAAATCGAATAAAAATTAATTAAAAGTAATGGAATAGTAATTTTCGTATTTACATGAAAGGGCTTTCAATTTATATTAGAGCAAGCGAAGTTCATTATCCCAATTTAAGGAGGTATTTTAATGAAAAGTAGCAAATTCTTGATGGCAATGGCCATCATTGCTTCGGCTGCCGCGCTTGCGGGCTGCCAGAAACAGGGAACAAGTTCCACCGGAACCAGTTCAACTGGAACGAGTTCCGCCGCTGCAAGTTCAGTGGCTCAGACCAGCGTTGAGAAGGCGATTGCCGATGCCGAGACTCTGACCCAAGAACAGCTTTTTGAAAAGGCGGCTAAAGAACTTGGCGCGAGCGGCCAAATGAAGATTTTGGCGACAACAAGCCGCGGTGGCAAAGACGCGGTCAAGAATGCATTCATTGCGAAGCTTCAAAAATACGACGCCAGCATCACCGCCCCGTTAAAGTACGACACCACGGTTGATGGCGATATTTACACGAAGTTAATCGCCGAAATCAACTCGGGCGTTACCGATGGCGTCAGCGCCGCGATCGTCCAAGATGGTTATCAGCTCCAGACCAAAGGCCTCGATACCAAACTCTTCAAGAACTATGTTCCGAAAGAGTGGAAAGAAGCAACTGGTGTTGATGTCACCAATGACTCCAACCCGTTCACCCTCCAATACAACTTCAAGACTTGGATGTACAACAACAAAGGTGTTGACACCAAGATCGATAACGTTTGGGATGTCACTGCCTCTTCGTTCAAGGGCAAGATCGATACGATGAACCCGAACAACGAAAACGTCAACATGGACTGGTTGATCCAGCTCACTCAGAAGGATCAGGTCGCCTCGCTCAAAGCCGCTTATGAAGCCTCGACCAATTCTTCGGATATCAAGATTGCTGACTATTCGAAGTATGGCGATAAATCCTATGCCTATGCCTTCATTGATGGCTTCCTCAAGAATGCCGTCTTCTATGAAGATGATGGCAAGGCCGTTGCTCACCTCTCCTCTGTTCCGGGCAATGTTGGCTGGATCGTCTATTCCAAGATCTTAAAGGTTGCGGAATCGGCAGATATTTCGAAGAAAAACATCGTTGTTGCTGCCTTAGGCACCAATAACACCAACGGCGCGTCGATGGGTGATAGCCAACTCGCTGGATTCGGTGGCTTCATGTATAAGCATTACCTCCAGGTTATGCCGAACGCGAAGTATCCGTATGCCGCTTGCGCTTTCTTCAACTTCATCTCGACGGACGCCAATGCTTACAAGGTTTGGGGCGATGATGTCGGTGATTATCCGTCGCTTCCTTCCATCAACGTCGATCGTACTCAGTTTGGCAATGGCACATTAGATGGCACCACCTTCACGCAGAAGGCTGGCGAAGCTACCGTCTTCCCGTGCTTGAATGATCCTTCGTCGAATTGGTGGTTGAATAAAGGCGGAGCGATTGTTGAAACCCCGTCTTACATCGGCGCTAACTATACGACGGTCATTGACTTCATCGATGCTTGCATCGCTGCCAAGTAATCGCTAAGCCACTTCAAAGGCGAACCTTGGACAAAACCTTGGTTCGCCTTTATTTAGAAAGAAGGTAACCCCATGGAAGAATCTCTTGAGGAAAAGCCCGAAACGAACGAGCCCACGCCCGATCCGGTCGAGCCTCAACCCGAGCCGCCTAAACACGAAATGAGCCCTTTCATCAAAAAGGTGCGTCGTGGCGCGAATACCACTTTGACGTTTTTCGGAGTTCCGGCCAACAGCATTTTGGTTCTTTTTGGTGTCGCTCTTCTTATCCTTAATGTCTACCCGATCATTTCTTTGCTTATCAAAGCCTTTACCACCTACACCATCTCGGGGGTTGGTGATTTTACTTTTAACAACTTCACCAAAGTCTTCGATTGGAATAACGCCACTTCGACCGGGACCTTCTGGGTTCCGTTTGGCCGCTCGTTATTGGTTTCGACACTAGCTTGCATCTTCGCGGTTGTCTTTGGCGGAATTACCGCGTATTTGCTGGCTCGGACGAACATGAAATTAAAGCGGTTCATCTCGGCGACCTTTATCTTCCCTTACATCATGCCGCAATGGACTTTGGCTTTGTTCTGGAAGAACCTCTTTATCTCGACGGCTTGCACGGGCGGTTATGTCGGTGAATTCCAGAAAATCTTTGGCTGGGCTGCNCCTCAATGGTTTGTTTTCGGAGCCTTCCCAATCGCGCTCATTCTCGGTCTTCACTATGCGCCTTTTGCCTATATTCTCTTCGGCGGCGTCTTGCAGAATATGGATTCAAACCTCGAAGAAGCGGCCACCATTTTGGGTATTCCGAAATGGAAAACTTTCACCAAAGTGACAATTCCGATGTTAAAACCGGCCTTGCTCTCGACGATCTTATTGGTTTTCTCTTCGGCGATGTCCTCGTATTCCGTTGCCGTTACCTTAGGCAATCCGGTGAACTATTATGTGTTGGCGACGAAGATGCAAACGATGTTGACCGGAACCGGCCGCAATTCAGGTCAAGGCTATGTCATGGCCATCGTTCTTATTCTCATCGGCTTAGTCATCTTGGCTTTGAACCAAGTTCAAACCGGTTCGCGGAAACAGTTCACGACGGTTTCGGGCAAATCAGGACAAATCACCAAAATCAACTTGGGCAAAGTTGGCAAATGGGTTTGGGGCATTCTGATTTCGATCTTGGTCATGTTCTTCTGCGTAGGACCGATGGTCTCCTTCTTCTTTGAATCTTTATTGCCGAACCCTGGCGACTATTCTTCCGGTCTTTCGTGGCGGGCTTGGGTCTCAAAAGATCCTCTTTCGACCAACGACTTTGTCGGCTTCTTCTACGAAAAGAAGATTTGGGGCGCTTTAAAAGGATCGGTGTTAATTTCGTTAGCCTGTGGCTTCACCGCTGGATTAAGCGGCTTACTGATTGGCTATGCCGTTAGTAAGAAGCGGAAGTCCAAAGGGGCTCGTTTCGTCAATGGTTTGGCTTTCTTCCCGTATTTGATGCCGTCTTTAGCCCTCTCGGTAACCTTCTACTTGATGGGACTTAACCTGAAGATGGCCGGAGCGTGGATTGCGGTGGCCATTATCGTTGGCACGATCAAATACATTCCGATGGCGTCTCGCAGCTCGCTCAACGCGATGATGCAACTCTCAGGCGAAATCGAGGAAGCGGGCATTATCCAGCATATCCCCTGGTGGAAACGGATGACTCGAATCATCTTCCCGATTCAAAAATCCGCGTTTATCTCCGGCTTCTTACTTCCGTTCATCTCCTGCATGCGTGAATATGACCTCTTCGTCTTCATTGGCGATGATCAGATGACCCTCACCAAATTCATGTTCCAGTTGGAAGCTGATGGCGTTCCGGCACTCGAAAACGCTGCAAACTTCGTGTTGATTGTGATTATCCTTGTCGTGAATTGGCTGACGACCTTGCTCACGGGCGCCAGTATTGATAAAGGAGTAGGAGGCAAATAATATGCCAAAAATAGTGCTTGAAAACGTGTCGAAACGCTGGGGCGGTTTCTATGGCGCCGACCACCTTTCGATGACGATCGATAACAACAGTTTCGTGACGTTATTAGGTCCTTCTGGATGTGGCAAAACCACGACCTTGCGTATGATTGCCGGTCTTGAAACTCCGACCTCTGGTAAAATCACGATGGATGGGGAAACCATCTTCGATAGCGATACGGGCGTCAACGTTCCGCCTCAGGATCGTCACGTGGGCTTCTTATTCCAGAACTATGCCCTCTGGCCTCATATGACCGTCTATAAGAACATCACTTTTGGTTTACAAGAACTCAAAGAGAAGATGCCCTTAATCGATTCGACCTATTTGAAGTATCGGCGCTTAAGTCAAGCTGTTCTTAAGATCGATGATATTAAAAAATACCTCAACTATTCCTTTGATAAGAATCACAAAATCGTCAAAGACAAGGCCCTGCTTTTCTTGGTTGATGGTTTTGAGATTTCGATGAGTTCGGCCAAAGAACTTTTTGACCTCCATTTCGAAGACAAGAACGATGTTGAGTGCCATCATCTCGCCGATGAGAAATCGGCCGAATATCTTGCTAAGGCCGACGCTTCGGCAAAAAAAGTCGAAGATAAAGGCTATTCGCTTGATGAAAAAGGTCAGTTCACCAAAAATGGCGAAGTCTGCACCAGCGTTCGCAAACTCGATCCCGAAGAGATCGATTTACGGGTGCGTCGGGTCGCTCGGATCGTCCACGTTGGTGAATTCATGGATCGTTATCCTTCGGAACTCTCTGGTGGTCAACAGCAGCGTGTCGCTATTGCTCGTACTTTAGCCCCGGGACCGAAAGTCATCTTCATGGATGAGCCGTTATCGAATCTTGACGCCAAACTCCGCTTGGAAATGCGAAGCGAATTGAAGCGTCTTCACGTCGAAACAGGTTCNACTTTCGTNTATGTNACTCACGATCAGCAAGAAGCCATGACTTTGGCTACCAAAGTCTGCTTGATCAATAACGGCGTGATTCAGCAATACGAACCGCCGCTTGATGTCTACCATAATCCTGCCAACCTCTTCGTCGCAGACTTCATCGGTTCGCCCAGCATCAACTTCGTCGAAGTTCTAGCTGAGCAAAAAGGCGATGATTTGAGTCTCACGATGTTCGATGACGTGAAGGCGGAATTTAAGCCGAACACTTATTTGAATCTCAAAGCGTTTACCCAGGAGCGGGATAAAGAAATCACCCTGGAAAGCGAAGAGAAAGAATCCGAAGGCAAAAAGAAAGGCTTTGTCGAGAAGGAGAATAGCGATCGGGCCTTTAATTACCACATCAATAAAGTCGCCGGCGTCATCTCTTCGGAAGAAGAGCATGAAGTCCAAGAGAACCAATACATATTGGGTATCCGTCCGGAATTCATCCGGATCGGTGACGAAGGCGCCCTCCCGGCCGAAATCTATAGTGCTCTTCCGACCGGCATGGAAACGACCGTCAAACTCCGGGTTGGTGAGTTCATTTTGACTGGTGTGGTCTTCGGCGGCGTCGATTACAAGATCGGAGCCAAAGCCAAACTCGATGTTGCGGGGAACGAGATTCTCTTATTCGACCGCAAGAGCGGGAAGTTGATGGCATCAGGCTCATTAAACATCGTCGGTGCCGTAAGCGACAAGACGAAGTAGTTTCGAGCCTCCTTTAAAGTAGGGAAGATCAATTCCCTACTTTTTCTTAGACGCGCCTGCGAAGGGGCGCGTCTTTAAAACCGCCTGCTATGCGGGCGAGACCCGGAGAAGCGGCAGCGGCGATGGAAAGGAAAAATCCTCCTTGGCAGGATGGCGATCGCTCAGTTGCCCTTCCCCCGGAAGGAGGATTTTTCCATGGCCATCAAGAATGACGGCACGAGTAGTTTAGCGCATACGAGGCGGGACTGCAGGCACCGCATCGCGTTCGCTCCGAAATATCGCAGAAAGGCGGTATATGCGAAATTGCGGGCCGACATCGGGAAGCGCATCCGGCGGCTCTGCGAGCACAAGGGCGTCGGGACCGTCGAGGCCCACGCGATGCCGGACCGCATCCACATGCTCGCGCGGATGCCGCCGAAGACGGGCGCGTCGTCGCTCATGGGGCACCTGAAAGGGAAGACGAGCCTCACGATCTTCGGCGAGCACGCGAATCCCAAAATGCAACAACGGAAGCGGGCGCTTCTGGTCCGAGGGCCACTACGTCTCCGCGGCGGGGCTGAGCAAGACGACCGTCCAGAACTGCATCGGGGACCAGGAGCTCGAGGACCGGGCCGAAGACAGGAAGTGCCTGAAGGAGTACAAGGACCCGTTTACGGGCGGGTAAGGGCGACAAAGGCAATTGGGCAGCCGTCAGAGGGGGCCGTTATCGGCCCTGCCAGCATCAAGCCTTATAGGCATAGGAGAAAAACCACCCCTTGAAAGGAGGTGGATTTTTATTTATCCGCGTCTTCGTTTTCTTATTCTTTCCTTCCGCCCGTTCGATGATAAAATAACAATATTCAGTTATCGATTCGTGTGGGAAGGGGGTTCTCATATGACGATCGTTGTAGTCGATGATGAGATTTCGGCATTAACCACTTTTTTGGTCAACGTTGTTAATGAAACTAAAGTCGATTACAAATTCTTTCAGAACAATCCGAAAGAATGTCTTTCTTATGTCGAAACGAATGAGGTGGTGGGGGCTTTTCTTGACATCAATATGCCCGAAATGAACGGGCTAGATTTGGCTGAAGCCTTATTGAAAATCACTCCCGCGATGAAAATTGTTTTCATCACGGGTTGCGCCTTCGATGTTGAAAGCATTGAAAAGACCTTCGGTGAACATCTTTTGGGTTTTGCTTATAAGCCTTTTGATACGGATGTGCTCAATCGTTATATCGATTTAATCTATTCCGCTTCGTTTAAGCCCGCGATCGTCTATCACTGTTTCGGACATTTCGATTTCTTTGTGAATGGGCGCCCTTTGGAATTCTATTCCAGCAAATCCAAAGAACTCTTAGCTCTTTTAGTCGTTTATCAAGGCGCTAACGTGAGCATGGACGACGCTTTGTGCCACCTTTGGCCTGATAAGACTACGGACTTGGCAAAAAGGCTTTATCGCGACGCAGTTTGGAAACTTCGTAAACTCCTCAGTGAAAACGGCTTGCTGTTTCTCGTGAATTTCCGCCGAGCCCACCTTGCCCTTCTTCCGGACTATGGCCAGTGCGATTATTGGGATTATCTTGCGGGAAAGAACCGCGATTATCATGGCGAATTCCTTCTCAATTACGATTGGTCGTTTGATTACCAAAATCGCTTGGATGTTCAAAGCGGTCTTTAGCGGAACTACGGCATTAGGGGCGCTACAGTAAGGATAATGAAATTGGTAGGGGCAGCAAAAAAGAAAGGGGCAGGGCTTCTTCTTTTCTTCGCGATGATCATCTTGGTCCTTCTCGGTCCCTTGGCTTATTTAATGACCTCGTATTACCCCCACGCGCTTTTTACTTACCAAGAAGCGGTGGATGGCGTTAAGGATTGTACAAACTATCCTCTCATTACGAATACTTGGGAACGGCTCAACGGTCAATGGTCGTTTTATTATGACCGCTGGATCGTGAGTGATCAGGATAGCGGAGAACGCGATGGGGTGATTGATCCGATGTCCTCCTGGGCTAATTACACTCTCCCAGATGGCACGAGACTTCCTCGTGAGGGTTACGCTTCTTATGCCTTGGAAGTCAAAGGTGCTCCCGAAGGTATGCCTCTCGTTTTTGATTATCTGGCTTTCGATGGTGCTTATCGGCTTTTTGTCGATGGCGAATTGACTTTACAAGCGGGCACGCTCAGCAAAGATATCCGCGAAGTCAAGAAAGCCTCTTTTTTCACCTTTCATAAGGATGGGGTTGTTCCTCAAGGCGGAAGTTTCAGGATTGTCGCTGAATTGGCCGCAAATGATCATGGCGGAGCTTTTTCTCCGCCGTGTCTTGTTCCTAATTATCAGCCAGGCACCGCCGAAGACTCTTTGACGAAGATGTTGCCTTTCGTTTCGGGCGGGCTGATTTTTGCCATGGCCATCGGTTCGTTGACCCTCTTCTTGTCACAAGGGAAGCGCAATCGGGATTGGAGTTTGCCGGCATTGCTCTTTGGCATCTCGGTTTATTTTTCGTTTTCTCTCGACACTCTTAATGCCCTTCGCTATTTTCGTTTTCCGACTTTCTGGCGTTTCTTTCAAGGAGCAACGATTGCTAGCCAAGTTGTCCTGACCATCATTCTCTTCATCTCGCTTCATCGGCGTGGATATTGGCATTATTCACAAAAGAAGAACGAACGCCTTATTTTCTTATCCGTAACTGGCATCAGCGTCCTTTTAGGTTTAGGCGCGTTTTTGGCTTATGGCTACGATTGGGCTCGTTTCTTTTTCGATGCCTTGACTTTGCTTCTATTGCCGTTGCTTAATTTTTCTTGCCGCTCTGTTGTTGAAAGAAAGAAACAATCTCTTCTGTTCACCTTCTTGTTGACTCTTTTGATGGATATTTTCCT
>JGI20225J20221_1002576_pt1 | contig 13042 bp, 9 predicted proteins | sample BioMet4_FD_20221 | JGI IMG/M metagenome (IMG submission 20221) | reverse complement strand
CATCGACTACGTAACCGCACCTGCAACAATGGCCGCAACCAGCAGAGAAAGTTCCGCCAGCGTCGTCGCCAGCGGCAATGCCACGGTGCGGACCTCCAACGCCGACGGATATTCCGCAGGGGTGCTGAACAACTTCAGCATTGATACAGACGGCGTCATTTACGGCAAGTACGACAATAACCAGACCATGGCCCTGTACCAGATATCCATGTACGACTTTGACAACCTGCAGGGCCTGTACAGGGAAGGCAACAACCTCTATTCCGAAACCAAGGAATCGGGCGTTGCCCGGCAGGGCGTTGCTGGCGACAACGGCTTTGGCTCAACCAAGGCCTACAACATTGAACAGTCCAACGTGGACATGTCGCGCGAGTTTGTGCAGATGATCGCCACGCAGCGCGGCTTTCAGGCCAACTCCAAAAGCATAACCACCGTAGACAGCATGCTTGAAACAGTTATCGGCATGAAGCGGTAACCAATAGATATTACAGTTGAAAGAAGGCCGGAGGGCCGCAAGGCCCTCCCAGCGTTGGGGATAGCGCTGCAAACCTTTCTTTCCCGTGTCGGGCGTCGTCCATTGTGGGCGACGCCTTTTTTGTGGCAAGGCTGCAGTCCTGCGGGCATAAAAAAACCGCAGCCAACACTACGGGTTAAAAAAGGCGGCCCAATGCCGCGCGCTGGAGAGCTTGCTCAGCGTACGTCGCTCACGCCCAGGGGTTTGTTGCCGATGGTGCCGCGCAGCCAGTCGCAATAGGCGGGAAAGCTGGTCAGCAGAATCTTGAGGGCATTTTCTTCCGCCAGGGCATAGCGGCGGGCAGTGACCTTGCCAGTGCCGACCCAGTGCTTGAGATGACGTGAAAGATCGACGTGCCGGGCAACCATGCATCGGGCGTGCATGCCCCTGAACCACTCCACGCCAATATCAAGGCAGACCGGCCCGCACTGCCGGTAAGCGCCGGGGGGTAAAATGGGGCCATGCGGCACGCACAGGGGGCGCGAGGCCTCCAGATCAAGCAGGCAGGCCCACTCGTTGATGCGGCACTCTGGCAGAGGCCATGGCTGCTGGTCAAAAATACCCGCAAACCCCACCTGATACGGCCTTGCAAAAATACCGCGCTGGTGCGCCAGAGCGTAAAGCTGCTGCAACTGCCCGTAGTCAGGCCGAAAATCCAGATACGCTTGCGGGCTGCAAGGCCCGCAGCCCATAACCTCGCGCGTCAGCTCCTCCACATGGGCCGGGCAGTTCCAGCACTGGCCAAGATGCCCCACCGCCACGGCGTTGCCCATCTGGCCAAGCAAAAAACCCAGTACATCCTGCAACACGAGCACATCATTGTGCATCAAAAAAAGCTTGCGACTTGCGCTGTGCTCAAAAGCATATTGGTAGCGGATGCCGTACCGGTATGAAGCCTCATGAAAGCGCTCAGGATCCGCAGCCTTGAGATCAAGCCAATAATCAGGCTGAAACACCCGGCAACGCTCGCCAAGCTGACCGCTCAGGTACTGCGCCACCGCATAGGGGCTGACAATATCGTACTGCGAGCCGTATGGCTCAAACTGCAGCCAGATGTTGCCCACATGTTTGCCGCTCTGCCTGAGCAACGAAAGGAGGGAAAGGGCGGTCTGATACGGCTTGGCAAAAATATTCATCGCCACGTCGATCTTTTCGGCCTCGCCCGCCTCCGTTGCCGTATGCATCACGTTTTTCTGCATGATATCACGGCGGCTAGCCCGCTGCGGCAGAATCCGCAGGCGCGGCCGCTGCTGTTGCTGCGGGTTGGGCGGACTTTTTGCTGGCGGCAGCGGCCATAGCTATGGCCTGCTGCAGCGCGGCAGGGGAAACTTGCGACAGCGCAACCACAACCTCGTTGTCAAAGCCCTTGTCCTGCATCAGCAGGGCCACGGCTTCTGCTGGTTGCATGCCCGCACGATATGAGCGCGGGCTGACCATGGCGCAAAAAGCGTTGACAACGGCCAGGATGCGGGCATTGCGATGGATATTTTCGCCAGCCAGATGCTGGGGCAGGCCGGTGCCGTCCATGCGTTCGCCCATCTGAAACACGGCTTCCGGCACGGGAAGGTTAAACTGCATTTCGCGCAGGATGCGGAAGGCGTATTCCGGCGCACGCATGACTTCGGCCTGCTCATCGGGCGTGAGTTTGCCTTTTTTGGTAAGCAGCTCGCGCGGCACAAAAATCTTGCCCACCTGCGAAAGACGGGCGGCAAGGCGCAGGGTTTCCCTGTCCCTGTCGGGCAGGCTCATGGAGCTGGAAAGCAGGTCGGCCACATGCTCCATCTTCAGGGAGTGGCCGATCAGGTTCACATCCACGCTTTCAATAGCCCGCACAAGGGCGGCAATGCTGTTGGCCTGCCGCTCGCGCGCGGCCTCGGCGCGACGGCGAAACTCCGTAATATCCTGAAAAATTCCCACGCAGCCGCCCCGGCCTGCCGTGCCGGGGGTGTCGCCCTCTTCAAACGGAAACAGCGTCACGCGGAAGAGGCGCATATCACCAGCCTGCGGAATGGAAATTTCGATGCTGTCCTCCTTGCCGCTGCCGGTGACCTGGGCCATGCCGTCCATAAGGCGGGCGGCGGCATCTGGCGGCAACACCTCGCCCACCGGCGCATCCGCGAGCTCGGCTTCATCCCTGCCTGCCATCTGGCTGAAGGCGGGGTTGCACATCTTCAGGCGGCCATTTTTGTCCATCAGCATAAGCCCGGCCTGCAGCGAGGCGTTCACGCTGTCGAGCATGATCTTTTGCTGGCGGATGACCGCATATAAATGCTGAAAATGTCGCGCCGTCGCCCTGTGCGAGCGGCTCACCAGCGAAGCCCAGATAAAGGCCAGCAGCAGCGCCGTGCCAAGGCTGCCCAAAATGCCGAGCCCATATATCTGCCAAGCCTGACCTTCCACAACCACGTCAACCAGATCGGCCGGGGCTTCAAGGGTTACAAGCCAGCCAAGGCTTTTGGTATAGCTGCCAAGCGAATAGGCCTCGTCGCCCTCGACCAGTGCCCGCCTGCGTTTAAAAGCAAGGCCTTCGGCCAGCGGTAACGCCCGCACGGGTTCCAGAACGGCTTTGCCATCGCGCAGCAGCACGGCCTCGGTGCGGTTGTCCGCGTGTTGCAATATGCAGGTAATGTACCCGCCATACTGGTCTTGCCGCAGGGCAAGAAATCCCGTCAGCACTCCATCCATAGGAATGGTGGCAAAAAGCACGGCGACAGGGGCGTTTTCGCCGCGCCCCAGCACTTCGTACATGGGGTCGGCCAGATCCATGACCATGGCGTCGCCAAGAAGGCGCACCGGGCCAAAAACAACGGTCTTGTGCTTGGCGGCCCGCGCCACAAGGGCAACCTGAGCTTCGCCCAGGGGCGCATCATCCTTTTGCGCCACATAGGGGCTGCCGGCAGGCGAAACTATTCTGGCGGAAATCCAGTTTTTACTACGGGTAAAGTCGCGCAGCAGATCCTGCATGTAGCCCATCTGCTCCGCCATGTTGCGCAGCGACTCGTCGCCGTTGTCCATGGCGTCAGGCGCGGAAAGCCGCGCCAGCCCTTCCGCGCCCAGATTGCGCACATCCACCGCGAACAGGCGGAACATTTCGGCGCTGCTCACAAGCCGCGCCTGCTCGCTAACAGAGGCGTGCCATGCGCGTATGGACTCCAGCGACTTGTCCACCCATGACTGCTGCACTTCGCGCTGGTTGTTCAAAATATCTTGTGTGACGTTTTTCAGCTGCAAGGTGCACAGACCATACGCAACGGTTGCGGCCACAGCCAGCAGCGTCAGGCTCACAGCCGCAACAGCCGCCTTTTTGAGGCGATAGCGCCCGGCAACGGTCCGCTCGTCAAGTTCCTGCATTTTCATAGGCGTATCCTGTTGCATGGCACGATTGGCGCAGCGCGGCTGCGGGCCATGCCTGCAGCGCTAGCGAAGCGCGTCGTACGGTTTCAGCGTCTCTACTCTATTTTACGGCCCTTCAGATGAGCCCAGCGTCCAAATTCATTGACCGAATACTGGGGGCTGTATTGCCGCACCTTGGTATGCGACAGCACAGAATTACTCAGATTATCAAGCACAAAAGCGTCGTCGTTCAGGTACACGACCAGGACGGCGTGGGCAAGGTTGCGGATGGTGTCGCGTACAACCACAATACGCATGTTTTCGGGCGCAATGCCCAATTCCTTGAGAGTAAAATATTTGATGATGGAATAATCTTCACAGTCGCCGGATTTTTTCAGAAATTCAGCGGGAATTTCCCAATAGTCTTCCTGTCGCCAGTTGACGATGTCTTCCACATACGGCCAGGTATTCCAGAATGAATTGACATAGCGCAGCAACTCCATCTTGTTGTTTAACGGAGCCTTGGACTTAAAATTGTCCCAGGTGACGCCTTTTTTGAAGACCTTTCCGGGCACAAAGACAGGATCCATCCTATTGCGTTTGAGCAGATCAAGCCAGCCCGGCAAGGTGGACAGCGGACGTTTGAATTCAACTGTGCCAAAAAGCTGTATCTTTGGGTCGTGCGCTGTGGCAGACTGCGCGGTTGACGCAGTGGGTGCGGCGGGTGCGGCCTTGCTGACGTCTGTCTGGCCGGGCTGGGGTATTGCGGGTTGCGCGGTTTTTTGGCCCGCCTGTCGCCCGGCGGTGGAGGCATCGGGCGCACTGGCCGCATCATGAGGTTGCCCGCTGGCGTGATTGGCTGGCTGATTTGGCGCGCCGTCTGCGGCTACGTCTGGCGCAAGGTTCTGCTCATGGTCTTGCGCTAGATATGATGGCGCCTGTTCCGCTGTATGATCGGCGGGTTGGCCCCTCTGCTGATCAGAGGGCTGTGCAAGCTGCTGCCCGGCGGACACATCCGATGGGTCAGACAGCTGGCGGGGCTGCTGCTCAACGCCTGCGTTATTTTCATCACCTGCGCCGTTTTGCCCCGTATTCCCCCTTTCAACCCTGCTCGGGGGCGCGTCGCCCGTGGCCGAGTCAAAAGAAACAGCCAGGGACTCTGGTACTGCGGCATTGCCTGCATCCGCATTGCCTGTATCCGCATTGTCTGCAATTACCGGAGCCTGCGGGTTAGCGGCCTCTGCCCAGGCGGGATTCCAGCCGTGCGTCCAGCACAGCAGATACGCCAACAGGGCCGCCATGCACCCAGCAAGAGCGGCGGTAATGATAAATTGGGGGGACCGAAGTTTGAGCATAGGCTCACCGAATACAGGAGTGCATGTTGCGGCATACTATACTGCCGCCCACCGCTCGTCCAGTGCAGTGCAGGTCTTTCGGCTTATTTTTCGGCATGCTGCGGATAAAATGACACGCAAAAGGGGCCGCCCGGCGACCCCTTTGCCTGAACCCCGATGGGCATATCAGCTATTTATCCGCGTCTGATCAGTGCGGCCTGCCTATGCGGTCGGCCAGCTGCCCCGCTGCATCAAACAGCACCGGGCGCGGCTCGTGCACCAAGGTAAAGCGCTGGGTGTCGGTCAGCTCCCTGAGCACCGCCTCACTCACAAAGCAGTCCGTCAGGTACAGCGTGTTGGGTATGTGCACCAGCCGCACCTCGTCCTGCGGGATGCTGCGCAGGCAAAACATCATGGTTTCCAGCGCTTCCTGCTCCGTATCGTACCATGTGGGCAAAAAGGCGCGTGTCACAAAGGTGGTGGTGAGGTTGTTGAGGTAGGTGGCCTTGCGGTCGACCTTGTCGATAAGCCGCTGGGTCACAAAGTCCACAAGCCCAATACCCGTGGCGTTGCCGTGCGATTCTTCCGAAAGGTCCATGACTGAAACATAACGGATGCTCGGGCTGGTCATTTCCGCCTCGCCCTGAATGCGCAGCCTGCCGATGATGTTGGTGTCCGCCCCCGTGCCGCTGAAGTTTTTGCCCATTTCTTCCACTATCAGGCCGTGCAGCCTGTCCACAGGCAGTGCGGGCATGAGGGTTTTTGACCAGGTCAGCAGCTCGATCTCGCGTTCGATCATTTCTTCAGACAGCAGGGCCTGGATGCGCGCGGTTTCTTCATAGGCGTTTTCCACAATGGCCACGCCGCCGATAACGGGCATCTTTTCAATGATAATGCGGCTTACGTCCACCAGCAGGCGCGGCAGCTGCGACTGCCCAAGGCTGTGAAACTGCCCCGCCCCACCGGGGCCGCCCAGCCCCACCACCAGCATCTTGCACATGCCGCTCTCCACGCAGCCCTTGAAGGACGTGTGCGTCTTGACGCGGTTGATGGGGATAATGGCGTCGACCGAAAAGGCGGAATCAAGCATGTGCGCGGTCAGACCGTCGGGGGTCTGCCCTATGCTGCGGCAGGTGGCGCAGGTAACCACCTTGGCCCCCAGCCGCTCTTCGGTAATGTTCAGGCTGTCCAGCACCTCTTTTTGCCCTTCGGGGGTACCGCCGCCGTGGCTGCCCATGGCCGCAAGCAAAACCGGGGTTGCGCCGCAGCGGCGTACAACCGCTATGGCCGCCTCAAGCATGACGCAGATATTCTGTATGCCCCGGCTGCCCACCGTGATGCCCACGGTGCTGCCCGCCTTGATGCGCGGGGCGAGCAGTTCCATCTGGGCAGTCATTTCAGCAGCGGCATCCCCCACCCTTGGTCTGACAAAAGACTGGCGAATACGCGCCATGGGCGGCAGGGGCCTGCGGGTTGTGGTCATTGTCTGCTCCTGTTTGCTTAAATAAGACCGATGACGGGAAACCACACCAGAGCCGTAGCAGCCCAGGCCAGCCAGGCAAATATGCCCACGGCAAAGGCTGCCTTGAGCTGCTCGCTGACAGTGTAGTAGCCAGCGCCAAACATGATGATGTTGCCCATGGTGTTAAAAGGCAAAAACAGCGCATACCCCATCAGGATGGCCTGCGGCAGCACAAAGCCCGCAATGGGAAAGCCAAAGGTCTGCGCAAGGCCGATGTAGATGGGTATCATGACGCCAGCCATGGCCGTGGTAGTGGACCAGATGACGTGACTGAAAATGGTAAAGCCCATGAGGCCGATCATGAGCGGCAGCATGTTGACGTGCGTGAGGCCCATGGCGGTGAGGCCGCTCTTGATGACCCATTCAAAGGCCTTGGTCTTCATGAGTACGTCGCTCAGGGTAATGACCCCGCCAAAGTACACAAAGAGCTCCCACGGTATGGACTTTTGCGCGTCCTTCCACGAGAGCACCCCGATGCCGGGCACAAGAATGAGCGTGCTGACCACAAAGGCCACCATGGTGGAGTTGAAATGGTGCCACATATCCGTCGACCACAGCACAAGGGCCAGCAAAAAGTAGAGCATGGCCTTTTTTTCGCGCCAGGTGGTGGGGCCCATGGCCGCCAGTTCTTTTTCTATGTAGTCGAGGCCGCCGGGGATGTCCTTCATCTCGGGCGGAAATATCCAGCGCACCACATACTGGCTGCCCACAAGCACAATCAGGGTGGTGGGCAGGGCCGCCAGCGCCCAGAAGCCCCATGAGGTGGCCACGGCAGCGCCGCCCATGGCTGTAATCATCATGCCGATGGCCACAGGGTTGGGTATGGTCGCCGTTAAAAAGCCGCCTGCCGTGATGTTGGAGGCAAAGGTGTTGGCAATAAACAGCGCCTTGCCAAAGTTGCTTTTGCCTGGCTCGACGCGGTAGGCCTGGGCGACGCCCTCCACAATGGGCAGCATGGCTGCCGTGCGGGCGGTATTTGACGGCGTGAGCGGCGCAACAAGCAGGTTGGCGATCATGGGCGATAGGATGGCCCCGCCCGGCTTTTTGCCAAACAGCCGCATAAGGTGCAGGGCCACGCGACGGGCCATGCCTGTTTCGGTCATGGCAATGGAAATGACAAAGCCTGTGATGAGCAGCCACAGGGCGGGAGAGGAAAAGCCCGACAGCGAAAACCCGGCATTATGCACCAGTACGCCATTTTTGACGGTTCCCTCGGCATTGCCCACCCAGAAATACAGCAGGGAAACAATGATAAAGCTGCTCGTCGCCACCGAGACGCTCAGGGTGATCCACAGCACCACCGCGCCGGAAAATATGCTCAGCAGCTTGTGCTGCGTTATATTCATGCCCTCTGGCGTGGGCAGCAGCCACACCAACAGGGCCACCGCAACCGCCACCACAGTGCCGTATTTTTTACCGTACTCCTCAAATCTGTTGGCCATGAAAACCTCCTCTTGCGCCAGCACGGGCGTCACCCAGGCGGGCGGCCCCTGCATCCATTAGGGTGTGCTTGCCATATGGGGGTCTGTCCCGCTCTACCGATCTTCCTCCAGAGTTACCACATCAAGCCAGTGACGCACCTGCCTGTTTTGCCCCGCCACCGACGCCAGCTGCATCACGCAGCCGCTGCAGCCGGTGACTATATGCCTGACATCAGGCGCAAAGCCTTCCATACATTTACGGGCCATGTCTGCGGACAGGTCCGGATTGCTCATTTTCAGTATGCCGCCCATGCCGCAGCACAGGGCTGTTCCCTTTTGCAGGCCGGGCAACCAGCTCTTGAGCAGCGGCAGGTCAGGGTCGGCCAGGCCCCAGTGACAGGGCTGATGGTAGCCAACAACCGCCGGGGCATGGCCCGTAGCCTTTGCCTGCGGCTCCACAAGCAAAGACGAAAGTCCTACGCATTTCTGCTTCCATTCCTTGCCTTCTTCCGCCGACATAACGGCTGTATAGCCGTCAAGGCTGTGCTTGCACGAGGCGCAAAAGCTCGCCATCAGGGGTTTGCCTGCCTTGCGCCAGAGTTCAAAGATTGGCGCCCGGCACCTCGCCAGCGCAACCCAGCGCCCGCCAAATGGTGCAACGTGCCGCCGCACAGGCAAATAAGCAGTCCACAAATCGTATCCCCAGCCCGCAGCAGTTGACGGGACCTTGCTCCCACGGGGACGGCGTTTTTGCCGTACACCGCGAACCGGCCACCTTGACGCCCCTGAACCTTTTGCCGTGGCCGCAGCGCCACCCATGGGTCTTCAGCGCAGTCAACCTAGGCGCGGCGGTATCGACGACGAGCCAGCCACGCCAGTAGAACCGCGTCAGGGCAGCATGGCGATTTTGCCAGCCATGGGCCACAGGGGGCCAACACGGCGTATCCACAAATCCCAAACAGCCTGCGTCCAGTGCGGATTGCGCGACCGGGCCTCGGCCAGCAGATCGCAGGTGGAGAGCTTGCGGGCGCAGGCCCGCTGGCAGCGTTCGCACCCGGCGCACAGACGCGCCAGCGTGCGTATGTCGTCCCAGGGCATGGAAGAATCGGGGTTGCCGCCAAATTCTGGGTCAATGGCCTCCAGCAGCAGCCGCTTGCCCTTGGGGGAATATTCCTCACGTTTATAGAGCGCGTACACAGGGCACACGTTCAGGCATTCGCCGCATTGCGTGCATCCGCGTTTCATGTCAGTACCCCTTGCCGGGATTAAGAATGCCGTTGGGGTCAAATACACGGCGCAGACGCTGCATGAGGGCGTGCTCCTTTTGCCCCAGCTGCCTGCCCACATCCTTCAGACAGCCGCCGCCGTGCTCGCCGGAAAGGCTGCCGCCAAACTCCAGGGCCGCCGCGTCAAGCTCGTGGTGGGTTTTTTGCGTGCGCCGGGCATCGTCGGGGTCGGAGGCGTCGTAGTGCAGGTTGGCGTGGATGTTGCCGTCGCCCGCATGCCCAAAACCGATAAGACGCTTGCCGTTGCTGGCCGCAATTTCTTCAAATCGGCGTACGGCCTTGAGTATGGAGCCGCGCGGCACGGCCATGTCGCCGCCGATGCGGTCCGGACCAAGCACGTACGATGCGGCCGATACCCTGCGCCGGTAGGCCCACAGCTTGTCTTCCTCTTCCTTGCCCACGCCTTCCATGCGCCACAGGGCATCGTCCAGCTGTCGGGCAAGGCGGGCGTTTTCAAGCGGCACGGTGTCCTTGCTGCCGTCCACCTGAAACAGCAGCAACGATTTTACGCTGTCGGGCCACGGCACCTCGCCGGTCTTGGTAAGGATTTCCAGCACGGTTTCGTTCATGAATTCCACGGCGCAAGGCAAAATGCCTGCGGCAAAAACCTTGCCCATGGACGCCAGAGCCGCATCCAGCGACGGGTAACCCACCAGTACCGAGGCAGAAGCCTCGGGCTTGGGCAACAGCTTGACGATAAGCTTGGTGATGATGCCAAGCGTGCCCTCGCTGCCCACAAACAGCCGCCCAAGGTCAAGGCCTATCACGTCCTTGTGGGTGCGTCTGCCAAATTTCACCAGCTCGCCGCCGGGCAAGACGGCCTCGACGCCAAGCACATAATCGCGCGTGACGCCGTACTTCACGGCGCGCAGGCCTCCGGCGCAGGTTATGACATTGCCGCCCACGCTGGTCGCCTTGCCGCTGGCCGGGTCAGGCGGGTAAAACATGCCCAGCTTTTCGCACGCGGCCTGAAACTGGGCCGTGTTCACGCCCGGTTCCACCACTGCCACAAAGTCTTCCTTGCTTATCTCGATTATTTTATCCATGCCCAGCATGGAAACAACAATACCGGGAACCGTAGGCACGCAGCCGCCAGAGAGGCTGGTACCGCGCCCGCGCGGGTGCACGGCCACGCGCTCGGCATCGGCCCAGCGCATAAACTCGCACAGTTGCCCGGCGTTTTGGGGGCGCACCATGGCCAGCACAGTGCCCGTAAGCAGGCTGGCGTCAGAGGCGTATACGCGCAGCACCTTGGGGTCGAACGACACGCCGTCCTTGAACAACTCTTCAAGAAACTTCTTATGCTCAGGGGTGAGCGAAGTTAGGTATTCCCCTGCCATGGTTTCCTCCAGTGATGTTAGCTTGCCGCACACGCAAATATCCCGTCTGGCTGGCCGCAGGTACGCAACGGCCGCCTTCTATTCTACAGAAATGTCAGCGTCGGCGTTACCCGAACATGCCGATCCACGTCCAGTAGGTGTAGACCATGATGCTCATAAAAATTGCGCCAAACAGACTCATGACCGCGCCGGTCTTGATGAGTTCTGCGGGGGTGATTTCTTCCGTTGCAAGGCCGATGATGTTGGGCAGGTTTGAAACAGGCAGCAGGTACTGGTGCAGCATGTTCATGCCCACAAGCAGAACAAAAGGCGTGGGATCAATGCCCTGGGTTGTGGCATAGGCAATGACCACAGGGGTAAGAGCGGTGGTTTTGGGCCCTGCCCCGGTAAACAGACACTGCAGAACAAGCATGATCCAGATGAGAATGACAACCTGCAGCTTGATGTCAAAACAGGCCAGCGGGCTGAAAAAAGTGCTGGCAATCCAGGCCGCCGCGCCGGACGAAACGAGCACAGCCCCCATGGAAAGACCAGCGCCGTAAACAATAAAAATGTTCCAGGGAACCTTTTTTTCCGCCTGTTTCCAGGTCATGATCTGCTGCGGACCGGGCGCGATCATGGCCAGAACAGACATCATGGCGACCAGCGTGGGGTTGATGCGGTGAAAGGTATCCGTGGCCCACAAGGCGAGGGTCACCAAAAAAACGCCCATGGTATACTTTTCGACAAGACTCATGGGGCCAAGGGCATCAAGCTCTTTGCGCACATAGGTCTGCCCGGAGCTGATGTCGGTGATTTCCGGGGGCCACATCCACAGCAGGATGGGCACGGCCAGCAAACCGCACACAAAGGCCGGCGGCGCGCCGATTTTGAACCACTGCGCCCAGGTCACGGGCTGGCCGGTGGCTTTTTCAAGCAGGCTGGCAGTAATGGGGTTGGCCGCATGCGAGGTCATGATGCCAAGGCAGTACATGGTGCCTGTGATGGTCACCACAAATATGAGGCCCTTGACCATGTTGCTCTTGCCCTTCTCCGCCCCAAAGGCGTGCCCCATCTGGGCGATGATGGGCATGAGCAAAAGGGTCTTGGCCCCAAGCGAAGGGATAAAAAACGTCATTACCAACGTAATGAGGGCCACCGCCCAGTACATCTTTACCGGCGAGGCCCCCGCAAGACTTACCATGTTCAGCGCCATGCGCCGCGACAGTCCGCTTACTTCCATACCTGCGGCCATGACCAGACCCAGCACCACAATCCACACGCCCGTATTGGCGTAGCCGGAAAGCGCCGGGCCCAGCTTGGCCGCGCCTAGCAAAACAAGAAAGGTAACGATGCAAAAGCCGCTCTGGGCGTCATCGAGTGCCTGCGTCACCCATACGATAATGGCAAACACGCCGACCCCAAGCGCCGCCCGCCCTTTGGCATCCAACCCTTGCAGGTCAGGAACCAGAAAAGCAATGCCTAGCATGGCCGCAACTGCCGCTAGCAAAGAAAAGAGCTGCCTTATTTTCATACGCACCCTTGCTTTCAGGTTAAACATTATATCGGGCGGGCGCGCCCGCCCGAATCTATAAAAATTATCTTTTTATTACAAATAAATAAACTTACCCCCGCATAAACCTGGCCACGGTTTCGCCCAGTAGACCAAGTTCATGTATTACTTTAACTCCAGCGTCTTCTAGAGCCGCGATCTTGTCTTCGCCGCGACCTTTTGAGCCACTGATAATGGCCCCGGCGTGCCCCATGCGCTTGCCCTTGGGGGCGGTAAGACCGGCAATGAAGCCAAAGACGGGCTTGGGATAAGCGCTTTCCTTGATATAGGCGGCGGCAAGCTCCTCGCCATCGCCGCCGATCTCGCCGATGAGGCAGACAGCCTGGGTTGCGGGATCGTCGCGAAACATCTTCAACAAATCAGTGAAGTACAGACCGGGCACAGGGTCGCCGCCAATACCCACGCAGGTGCTCTGCCCCAACCCCTGCGAGGTAAGCTGATGCACTGCCTCGTAGGTGAGTGTGCCGGAGCGGCTGATAAGCCCGATGTTGCCCTGTTTGTGGATGTAGCCGGGCATGATGCCGATCTTGCACTTGCCGGGGCTGATGACGCCGGGGCAGTTGGGGCCCACAAGCTGCGTGCCTGTGGCCTTGAGTCGAGCCTTGACCCGCACCATGTCCAGCACGGGGATATGCTCGGTGATGCAGATGACAAGGCCTATGCCTGCGCCCGACGGGAGTCGGCAAACGCCGCCTGCGGTAGACCGGCTTCGCCGTCTGCGTACCGTATCCGGGAACGAA
>JGI20225J20221_1002575_pt1 | contig 13042 bp, 9 predicted proteins | sample BioMet4_FD_20221 | JGI IMG/M metagenome (IMG submission 20221) | reverse complement strand
AAATACGTCCAGAGCATGGACCCGCCAAGCAGGGCCAAAAGCGGCGTGACCACCGCCCCCACATAGGCGGCGATGGTCTGCCATTTGAGCCGGACGTTTTCGAGCACGCCAAGCCATTTGTCGTGGATGGCCTGGTAGCGGCCGGTCTCGCGCAGGATGGCCAGGCCTTCGCTGAACCGGGCGAGCAAGGCCTCGTTGCCCTTTTTCACGGCATAGCCGTAGCGCACCGTGGCCACGGTGCGAGCCACGGGCTGGATGTTGTCGAGCTTGTTTTCGCGGATGATGTAGCTGCCGGGCAGGATAGCCACCACGGCGTAGTCGCCCTGGCCCGAGGCCAGAAGCCGCAACCCGTCGGCCGGGGTGTCGGAAAAGATCAGGTCCTTGGCAAAGCCCTTGGCGGCCAGGGTATCGTGCATGTAGCCGCCCCGATGCACGATGACCTTTTTGCCGGCCAGTTCGTCGAGACTCGACACGGGCAAGGTGTCGCGCCGAGCGAAAATAGCGTGGTTGACGATGGTATGGGGCGCGAAATCCAGGACCCGGGCCCGTTCGTCGGAATAGGTCATGCCCTCCAGGATATCCAGGCCGCCGTCCATGAGCGCCTGGCGTTCGCCGGCCCAGCCCCCCAGGCGAAATTCCACCTGCATGCCCATGACCTCGGCCACGGCCCGGGTCAGATCGACGTTGAAGCCGGCCGGCTGGCCGTCCTTGTCCAGGAATTCATAGGGCGGGTAATCGCGATCGCCGCCGACCCGGACCGGGCGCAAAATGCCGGGAATCTCCCGGGTGGTCACCACGACATCAGAGGCCCTGGCCACGACCACGCCAGCCCAGACGAGCCCCCCGAGGACCATGCCCGCCATAAAAACAAAGCGTAGCAAATTCCCTCGCATGACGCATGCATTGCCGCGTTTCCGAGGATTCGTCAATCAGCTCCGCACGCCTGGCGAAACGGCAGGCTGTCCCGGCCGAGCAATCGCTCCCCCCTCGGCGCGGGCTACGGAAACCGGCCTACGACACAGGGCCCACGACAGGCTTGACGAGCCTCCCCTCAGCAGGTATGAAGTCCGTCCATCTCATTGCCAGCGTAGCTCAGTTGGTAGAGCAGCTGATTCGTAATCAGCAGGTCGGGAGTTCGAGTCTCCCTGCTGGCTCCAGATTTCAAGGGGTTAGGACCACGGTCCTGGCCCCTTTTTCATTTTTCAGCGGGTCGACCTGTTGGCTCCTTTGGCCGATGGGATTGGTCTGGTATCCCACGGCCCGTGGTTTTCTGGGAGCCGCGGCCCGCCTCTTCGATGATTGTTCATAGAGTGCGATGTGTTGAATCGTGCCCGTATCGTCGGACAGACTTGCTGCAATTTTATATTGTTATATCAGTATGTTGGCACTTGTTGTCGCAAAGTATGGAGGGCGGATGGTCCGTCGCGGGATGGGAGCATGTTTCGTCAAGGGTCGAGCCGCTGGCTGGTGAAGTCATGCCGCTGTTGGAATTTCTTCATGTGGCCCGGTCTTTCCCCTTGTCATCTGGGCAGGATAATTGGTAAATAGATAGCAGATTTTGATAAATGATCATACCATGCGATCTTTATCAAATATTTTTGGTCCTTCCGGGTTTTCCGTGGGTAGGTGACCGGTATGGTCAGCCCCGGAGGGCGACCATGAAGGACACAGACCTGTATTCTCGGATTTTAGGGCTGAGCACCCATGGTTTGTTACTGACGTCAAGTTGGACACGACAGGAGGCCGCGTGGATGTCCATGTTGAGCACGCAGCTGGTATCAGATGGCACTGCCCGACCTGTAGGCACGAGCTGGCTTGTCCGGATCATGCCGGGCCTTGGGTGTGGCGTCACCGTGGGAACTGTCAGTTCAAGACATTCCATCCTTGCCCGTGTTCCGCGAGTGGAGTGCCCCGAGCACGGCGTGCTTCAGGTCAAAGTGCCTTGGGCCGAGGCCAAAGGGCGCTTCACCTTGCTCATGGAGCGCTTGATCATTGACGTGTTGCGCGAGTGCGCCACCGTGTCCGGCACCTGCCGGCTCATGCGGATCAGCTGGGATGAGGCCTGGAACGTCATGGATCGAGCCGTCCGGCGAGGGCAAGCCAGGAAGAAGACCACCCCCGCACGCTATCTTGGCATCGATGAGAAGGCCTTCCGCAAAGGTCACGACTACATGACCGTGGTCTGCGACCTGCTCGGCGGAACGGTGGAATTTGTGGCCCAGGATCGTAAAACCGAGAGTCTCGAGGACTATTACCGGCAGTTCACGGCGCAGCAACTCGAGCGTATCCGGGCCGTGGCCATGGACATGTGGGAACCGTACTTCAAGGCCACGATCAAGCACGTGCCCGATGCGGCGCACAAAATCGTCCACGACCGCTTTCACATCATGCAGCACGTGGGTCAGGCCGTGGATAAGGTCCGCCGGCAGGAACATCGCGAACTGCTCCGCCAGGAAGACGAACGCCTCAAGGGCACCAAGTACATCTGGCTTTACCGGGAAGAGAATCTGCCGGACAAGCACCGACCGACCTTGGAAGCCCTGAAGGCCACGAACCTGAAGGTGGCCAAAGCCTGGGCCATGAAAGAAAGCCTGTCCGGGTTGTGGAACTACCTCAGCGTCGGCTGGGCCAAACGGTTCATGAAGCGCTGGCTGACCTGGGTGAGGAAGTCAGACCTGACTCCGATGCGCAAGGTAGGGGAGATGCTCTCCCGGCATCTCGACAACATCCTGACCTTTTGCCGACATCGGATCACCAACGGCGCGGCCGAAGGGATCAACAGCAAGATCATGGCCATCAAGCGCAGGGCCTGTGGTTACCGGAACCGAGAGCACTTCAAGACCGCCATCTATTTCTTCTGCGGCGGCCTGGACCTCTATCCAAGGCACACTTGACCGAGGGACCCACGGAAATCCCGGAAGGACCAAAATAGTTAATCTTTTTCACAACAAACTGCACCTGCAAAGCAAGTTGAACTGAAGCTGCTTACGGATTCAGGCTGCATATTAAATGTTTTGACTATTAAGGAGATTCTTATGATTAATTGGACAATACGAGTTCAGCCTAACGGAAAGGGTGTGTCAATTCCAACATATGGCAACTATGGAGGACCAAATTATTCTGGCGGAAAAGTACTAAATGGAGAATTGGCTAACTATAGTATCCCACCGGTTGATAGTCTCGATGGATGGTTTAGGGAACACGACATGGCTTATGATGCAGCAAAAAACAATAGAGATAAAGCCATTGCCGATATACAACTTTTGCGAGCAATTGTCAACAACCTTGACAAAATTAATTCCCGTGATGCTCAGGCGTATGCTGGAATATTGATTCCGGCATTTATAAACCAAATAGATGATACCTATAGTGCTGGTGATTTGTTTTTAGACGGTGAAAAAGCTTATTTTAGTGGATACGGATTATATCTTCAAGCAAAGTCGACCTATAGCAGCGATAGAACGTTTGACCCAACAAATTACCTTAATTATATTCAAGGTGTCGCAAATGTTTATGGAGTCGGCAATTTCTTAGGTAATGAAATTAATCAAACCGCAAAGTGGACTGTTAAAATTGCAAAATATCTTTTTAAAAATTTTTTAAGTGTTGCAGACAAGATTTTTGAACAATGCTTAAACAATTCCAGTAGTTTGATTGAAGGGTTTGTCAACGGGGCTGAACATTTTTTTTCAGCGGCCATCCAAGCACAACTTCGCAGACTCCTTGATCCGATTGTTGTAGATGTAGATGGCGATGGAGTCGAACTCCTCGCACGTGCCGATGCTAGTGTTTTTTTTGATATGGATGGGGATGGCATTAAGGAGCTCACAGGTTGGGTAGGTAAAGACGATGCATTTCTTTCAATTGATGCTAACAACAACGGCATAATTGACAACATCAATGAACTAGTTGGAGATCTTAACCGTTCTGGTTTTGCTGAGTTGAAGAGCTATGATTTAAATGGAGACGATGTTGTTGATTCAAAGGATTCTGTCTTTTCAAAATTACGTATCTGGAATGATAAAAATTCTAATGGCATCACCGATGCAGGGGAGTTGCGAACACTTGCTCAAGCTGGCATCAAATCAATCGATCTCAAATACACTACCGTCTCATTTAATGCCGAAGGCAATCACATTCACGAGCAGGCAACCTTTGAAAAAACCGATGGAACAACTGGGACGATAGTCGATGCATGGTTGGATGTCTCAAATGTTACGACCGATTCAGACGCAAGGATGTCCGGAAATTCTACAATTGATGCGCTGCCAGATATTCGTGGTTATGGCAATGTAAAGTCACTTCACGTGGCCATGACTGCTGATGGAGCACTTACATCTTTGGTTTCCAGCCTTTGCAATCGTCAATTAGATCAACTAGGCGGGATAAGGGCAGCTGTTGAAAACATCCTTTACCGCTGGGCAGGAACAAGTTCAGTTTCTACGACCTCACGTGGTGACCAGTTCGACGGACGGAAACTTTCTACTCTTGAAGCCTTCCTCGGTACCCCCTACAGCGCCAATGGTGACACCAGCCCGACAGTGGCAGCAGTTCCGGATTTAACCACGGCTTGGAACTCTTTGGTTGACGGAATTTTGACGCGGTTGATGATCTCAGGCCCACTTGCCTCAGCTCTACCCGACGTTTCCTATGTAGAGGATATTGATTATATCCTCTCAGTAAATCCCGTTACTGATTTGATGAAGGAAATGGTGAAAAGCTCACCGAATGGTAGCGATATATCTTCAGCCTACTACTGGACTACGATGGCTGCTGTTCTCAAAGAAATTGCCAATTCGAATGGTTTAGACATAACGACTTCTTCATACAAAGCAGCATTCTCTGAAGTGCTTCAGCCGTTTGGGTTGTCGAACATGGTTGATTTTCTGAATAACAACGTCCAAAGTGTGGCACCCGGAACAAAATATTTGACAGATGAAGGCATTTTTTCTGGGACATCAGCAGATGATGTTATAATCCTTCAAGGATGTCGTCAAGCGTATTATGGTCAAAATGGTAATGATAAAATTATTTCTATGTCAAGTTACGATCAAAAGTTACTCTTTAGTGGTGCTGGAAACGATACTATACAGTCTTCTTCTGGAAATGATTGGCTTGATGGAGGGGCTGGAATCGATGTCATGTATGGTGGCCCAGGTGACGATACTTATGTTGTCGATAATGCAGATGATCAGATCGTCGAATCAACAAATGCAGGTACTGACACTGTCCGATCGTCGGTGACATACGCCTTGGGTGTCAATCTTGAGAATCTGATCCTTCTGGGCACGACCGCGATCAATGGCACCGGAAATGCCTTAGCCAATTCCGTAACTGGTAATGCTGCGACCAATATTCTGAAATGTCTTGGAGGGGACGACACTCTCGACGGGGGTGCCGGTGCGGATACGATGTATGGTGGTCTTGGACGGGATACCTACGTAGTAGATGACACTGGCGACAAAGTTATCGAGGAAGGAACGGACGCATCTTCCGAATGGTCACCTGACTGGGATATCGTGCGTTCTTCTGTCAGTTATACGGCTCCAAATCTTGTCGAAGAAGTCCAGTTGACAGGAACGACGGAGATCAATGCGTCCGGCAATGCCCAGAATAACCGTCTCTATGGTAATTCCGGTGCAAACATCCTGAATGGGAAAGCCGACAGTGACGCCATGTGGGGTGGTGCGGGAAATGATATCTATTACGTTGACAATACCGGAGATAGTGCCAACGAAAATGACGGCGAAGGAGTTGATGAGGTCCGTTCCTCAGTCGACTTTACGCTTGGGAATGCCGTCGAACGTCTCGTTCTGACGGGAACAAACGCCATCAATGGAACTGGTAACGATCTTGCCAATACGTTGACAGGCAATGTTGCGAACAATCGTTTGAATGGTGGTGGTGGTGCCGACACGATGTCAGGCGGAGTCGGCGACGACATCTATGTCGTAGACAATTCTGGTGACAAGATCGTCGAGGTTGCCAGTGGTGGAACAGATACAGTGGAGACCTCCCTTGCATCTTATATGTTGACAGCAGAAGTTGAGAATCTCTATCTTTATACAGATGGTTATTCCTGGGATACGACAAAACGCAATGGGACAGGCAATACTTCCGCCAACCGTCTTGTGGGAAATGAAGGGATCAATATCCTGAAGGGACTGGATGGAAATGACACGCTTCAAGGGGGGGGCGGTAACGACTCATTGGAAGGCGGAAACGGCGATGACAATCTTGATGGAGGCTCCGGAGCCGATAAGATGACAGGTGGCGCGGGAAATGACATCTTTTTTGTGGATGACACAGGTGATAAGATAGTTGAAACTGCGTCTGGCGGAACCGACAGTGTCTATGCTTCGGTGAGTTTCATGTTGCCGACTGAAGTTGAGAATCTCGAACTAGTCGGCAACGGCAATATGGATGGTCAAGGCAACGCTTCTGCTAACCGCCTTGTCGGCAATGACTACGACAACAATCTTGATGGTGGGCTTGGTGTCGATGTTATGATCGGCAATGGTGGCAACGACACCTACACCGTCGATGATGTCGGCGATCAAGTTGTTGAAACTCCAGAGGCTGGTGTTGATACCGTACGGAGTTCAATCAGCTATGTGTTGGGTGTGGCTATTGAAAATCTTACATTGCTTGGTAGTGCAGGCTTGTCTGGTACTGGAAATGAATTAGACAACATTATGACTGGAAATGGTGGAGCAAATAGAATTAGTGGTGGTTTTGGTGCTGATTCTTTGTTTGGAGGGTCTGGGAATGATACGTTGTCAGGTGGAGATGGCAACGACACCATTCGCGGTGAAAATGATAATGATTTGTTAGATGGTGGATTGGGTGATGACATTATTTCTGGAGATGCTGGAATCGATACCGTCACCTATTCCTGGGCCACCACTGCTGTTACAGTGAATTTGAATACGACGACAGCCCAGAACATCGGGGCTGGTGGCACTGATACCATCACGACTGTTGAAAATGTCATCGGTGGCACGGGCAATGACAAGATCATCGGGAATGGTAGCGCCAATACTCTCAATGGCTCCAAGGGCAATGACTCGCTCTATGGTGGAGGCGGTAATGATTACCTCATCGGGGGTGATGGCAACGACCTTCTTGACGGTGGTCTTGGCAATGACAACATAAATGGTGGCGCGGGAGTTGACACGGTTAGCTATTCCTGGGCCACCGCTGCTGTTTCGGTGAATTTGAATACGACGACAGCCCAGAACACCGGGGCCGGCGGCACCGATACCATCACGACCGTTGAAAATGTCATCAGTGGCACGGGCAATGACAAGATCATCGGGAATGGTAGCGCCAATACCCTCAATGGCTACAAAGGCAACGATAGCCTCTATGGAGGAACTGGCAATGACTACCTGATCGGTGGTGATGGCAACGACCTTCTTGACGGTGGTCTTGGCAATGACAGCATAAACGGTGGCGCTGGTGTTGACACCGTCACCTATTCCTGGGCCACAGCAGCTGTTTCTGTAAATTTGAATACGACGACAGCCCAGAACACCGGAGCTGGTGGAACTGATACCATCACGTACGTGGAAAATGTCATCGGTGGCAGCAGCAACGATACCCTCATCGGGAACAGCGCCGCCAATACCCTCAACGGATACAAGGGTAATGACTCTCTTTCAGGCGGATCCGGCAATGATACATTGATCGGTGGATTAGGTACAGACAGTCTGACTGGTGGCGCAGGAAATGACACCTTTGTTTTTACAGCAACAGCAGAAATCGCCTCTGGAACTAATCGTGATGTCATTACAGACTTCGCGTCTGGAGATAAGATTTCACTCTCGGCAATTGATGCAAACACTCTTTCGTCGGGGGATCAAGCCTTCACCTATTCAGGCTTGACCGCATTCACAGGTGTTGCCGGGCAATTAATTTACTCGAACGGAATTCTGTCTGGCGATACAAATGGTGATGGAACTGCTGATTTTCAAATCAAGCTTTCAAACAATGCAACTTTAACAGCCTCTTCATTTATATTGTAGACATTACGGAATAGGCAACGATGCGGCTGGATCAATGATTTTTTTGTCCGGCCGCATCATTTATTTTTCAGAGATGATTTTTCACTACTGCTTGAAATTCAAGAAAATATAATCCCAGTTCCCGTGACCACCGCCCCTCCCCCGGGTACCTTCTCAGGAATTCACTATAATTCCAGTGGGAAGGATGCCGACATGGACAAAGATTGGGAAATCATCTCCTGCTACACGCGGCAACAGGCCATCGAAGACGGGGTGCTGATTGATGTTACCGAGGAGGCGAAACGAATCGGATTCAAGGTGAACACGTGCGTCACGGACAACCTGTTCTTGGAATACGTGACGCCGCCGGTCGGTCTGGAGGGTGAAGGGCAATCCATCGAGGGACGGCTCCAGGACCTACTCTTCCGCACTTTGATTGCCGCCAGCACTATGGGAGGCACAGATCGGGTCGAATTCGTCGTGCTGTTTCTCATGAAGCCAGGTCATTGGGACAAAGTCCACGTCCTGGCCACCATGGGTCCGGGTGATCATCGAGAGCCGGTCTTGACGATCATGCTCCCAGAAGACGACTAATATGCTTATATGATTTGATATTTTATTTTGAGATGTCACGCACAAATTTCATACCAAATTGAGGTGAAATAGCTGCATGCCACCAAAGACCAATCCGTGTCAGGTGGTAGATTTGATTCATATAGACCGGGAAATTATGCACTCAGTGGTAAACAGAAAAGTCATACCCTGGTATTTTTCGCACTACCAAGCAAAAATTGCCACCCATGTGGTAAATTTGCTCAACGCTCTAACGGAATATGAGAAAAAAGCGAAATAACTGCAGCCGCGAAATAAGTCCGGAACGCTCTAAATAAATTCCATTAAATTTAGTATGTTGATTCATGTTTCGCTTTTTTCGTTTTTTCGCACCCCTGGATTCGTCTTGGTTTGAAAGAGTGGCCGCAGCAGGTAAAAAAACGCCTCAAAAAAAACGGTAGCAGCACTGGACAGCCTGTAGAGAATGATTATTATAGCAAAGTCTGAACCGTGTTTTGAAGGGTGATCTTTGACAATAAAGTGAGGAAAACATGCTGACATATGTTGGCGTGAAGCCTGCTCCTCTTGCGTGGCCAAAGAACCCGCAAGAGTTCTCGAACTCGGATTACGTTCAGCTTAATCCAGTGAGCGAAGATTCTAACCTTGTAATTCTTGCCAAACATGTGTTGCAACATGCTTGATTGGCAGAACACAAGCGAAAATTATTGCAACATTGGCTCCATGATTGCTTTGCCTGCCGGAACTGATACTCAAGAAACAGAAGTTGTGCACGAAAATTTGATCCCCTCGGATTTAGATACTGATTTTGATCACGAAATTGCACAAATTAGAGATGATGTTGAGAAGAGAATTGCCTCGGAAGAGGCTTTGCCCTCTGAGCAAAAAGCATCTAGCCCCATGGATATCAATGACGATGAAGATCTGGCGAGTTTTACATTGCCAGTTCTCTCTGATGCTGCCCTGTATGGGATAGCAGGGGATTTTGTTAAGCTTGCTTCCTATAATAGTGAAGCTGATCCGGCTGCCATTCTGGCAACCTTTCTTGTTCGAATGGGTGTCGAATTTGGCCCCAATCATATTTATAAGATCGGTGATTGCCCTCATTACCCCCGTTTGTTTTCCGTGATTGTTGGTATGACCGCCCAAAGTCGAAAAGGAACATCCGCATATCCGGTGAAGGCCTTGTTTCAGCAGCTTGGGAAATCAGGCGTTGAAGTCGCCGGTGAATCTCCCGGGCCGTTGAGTACTGGAGAAGGTCTCGTTGAACGGGTAAAAGATGTTCCTGCAGGAATTGGAAAAAACTCTGGTGCCGGCACATCGAATGATAAGCGGCTTTTCGTCCTTGATCAGGAGTTTAAGTCAGTACTTGATGCTTCAAAAAGAAGCGGAAATACTGTTCTATCTACGCTGCTGGCCTTCTGGGACACGGGTGATGTGGAGCCTCTAATAAAACACAAAAAAATTAAAACAACAGGTGCTCATCTTGGTATAGTTACCCACATTACCAAGGAAGTTCTGGAAGCGTCTTTAAGCTCTCAAGAATATTGGTCTGGATTGGCAAACAGGTTTTTGTGGATCTACGCTGATAGAAAAAAAATTGTTCCCGAACCTGAGCCAATGGATCCCATGAAACTCTCAACCATTTCCAGTAAAATTCAGCAGGCCCTCACCTCCATCGGATCGAATAGTGTCTTGACGCTGGATAGTAGTTCGAGAGCATGGTGGAAATTAGCCTATACCAAAAATGAGACATCTATTCCAGCCGGATTGTTGGGGGCAGTTACAAATCGTATTTCCACGCAGATTATCAGGCTCGCCATGATCTACACGTTGCTTGATGGTGGAAATTCTATCAAGCCCCAGCATTTGATCGCTGCCCAGGCTATGTGGCAGTACAGTTTCGATTCGGCTCGCTTCATCTTTTCGGGGCCAAAAGATGATTCGGTTGCGAAAACGATCCGTGAGTCCTTGAAACAGAAAGCGATGACAAAGTCTGAAATCCATAAGCTGTTCAACAATCACGGCAAAAAGGATTCGATTAACAATGCGATCAAGGCTTTGATCTCGCAGGGTATCGTCGAACTCATTGAAGTTAAAACTGGCGGAAGGCCCAAAAACGTTTTTTCCATCCGGAAATAATTCCAGGCGAAAAAACGAAATAAGGTAAAAACCCATAGCCGTCAAAGATCACCCTTCTTGGTTCAGACACCATAGAGAAGGTGGAAAAAAAATGCTCATCGAAGTCCTGAAGGAAGATGGTTTAAATCCTGTAAAAAAGTCGTCAAATAACGGCGGGGAATACTGTTCTCCTTGTCCTTGGTGTGGTGGGAATGATAGGTTTTTGATATGGCCAAACGAAGGACAGTCTGGAAGATGGTGGTGTAGAAAGTGCGGCAAAAAAGGGTCTGGGATTGACTACCTAATCCAGAAAAGGAATTTGACATTCTCTCAAGCAAAATCACTAATTGGCAACAGCGCCTGCAATGTGCCCTCAACAAGAAATCAATCTGCAGCAGACGGTAGTCTTATACAGCCAGAGCAGTGGAATATAGAGGCTGAAAAAATAACATATATTTTTGCAAGCAACTTGAATAAAGATATTGGAAAAAAATGTCTAGACTACCTATCCTCTCGTGGAATCAGCAAAAAAACGGCCAGCAATGCTTTCCTTGGCTACAACCCCAAAGATATTTATATTCCAAAGACAAAATGGGGTCTCCCATACGAAGTAAATGAAGCAGGAAATGAAAGAAGAATAAAGATACCAGCCGGAGTAGTTATACCCTGTATATTTGAAGGTAAAGTTATTCGATTGAGGATTCGGCTAGATTTTTCAGAACAGGGAGGGGCAAAATATATCTTAGTTTCTGGTTCTTCGACGCAGCCAATGGTACTTGGCATAAATAAGCGACTTACTATTGTAGAAAGTGAACTGGATTGCTTATTGATTTATGAAAAATGTTCTGATTTCACAGGCGTTGTAGGGCTGGGTTCAGCGACTATTTACCCGAAAGGCCAGATCCTTGAAAGAATATCTTCTGCTGAACAGATTTTGGTTTCTCTTGATTCCGATGAGGCTGGGAGCAAATCCTCAAAATGGTGGATCACCCAATTTCCAAATAAATCTCGAAGATGGCCGACACCAAAAGGAAAAGATCCAACAGAAGCAATGCAGCTTGGCACGGATTTGAGGAAATGGTTATACGCGGGATTCACTCCGTCAAAAAAAGACATGGATTCTGACAATTTGTTCAGCGCACAAGATGTAACAACATCTTTCTATGGAAAAAACGACAATCCTGGTTATCTAAAAAATATTGTCCGCGCAGATACTGATTCTATTCTTTTGAAGACAGAACTCAATGTCGCGCAGTCTAGATTCCCAGAAATATATGAAGAAGCAAAGTTGTTTGCGAGGGATATTAACGAATTAATAAAAACTGAATATTCAAAAATGATGTCAAGGGCAAATATAGATCAAAAATATTATTCACTAGACTTTAAGCTTGAGAATGTCATGTTAAAGATTGTAGTGTTAGGAAAAAAACAAGAAGCATATGAGGTTATCGTTCCGCAGCAAGATGGTAGCTTTGCAAATCGTCTTATAACAAAAGGCTTTGCGTGCAACAAAACGTCAGAATCTGATTTTACTAAGAACCTTGAAAAATCAATACTAAATATCATATTCGATGATTCCAAGAACTTCATAACGCGCTATAGAAGTGTTATGGATTTAATTTTTGCGCAGAAAAAAGAGTTTGAATTGAAGTGCTTACAGTGCGACATTTCATGCATAGGATGCCCTGTAAAGTTTACTAATGCAGGACAGATAAATTCTGGCATGCGTTTTTTTAATCAGCTTTTCGGGAAAGAATACTTCCGCGAAGACATTTCAGGAAGATATGTTTACAGTATTCATGAGGGCATGCCTAAGATTGTTGTTTTGCCTTTTGATGAAAACATTGTAGACCAACTCAATTTCTTCCAAAATAACAACATAATCATCAACACTAAAAGCCAATGGGAAAGAACTTTTGTTTCTACGATAAGAAAGATTGTTGAGATTTCAAATTATTGCTTATGCTGACATTTAATATGAAATGGCGTGTCTGTATTAGCTTGGCCGTATAAAAGTTATTCTTTATCAATCAGTAGTAATATAAGCTAGGGGTTCAGGAATGCATTCAAACGGTCCTCATTGATATTTCAAAACTGAGGAACATATGGAATAAATCTTGATATACCATATCCCATGCGCAACGATTGACAAATAAAAAATCTTTTCTTGTTTAAATCCTGTTTTCATAAATTACATAGAGAAATATTATAAATGTAAGAAAGATTTTCAAATCATTATTCAAAAAAATACTGTTTTAAATCATTTTGTATAGCGTACTTTAAAGCTGAAATATATTAGATTGAAAACCTGTCTTAATTCTATATTCATGTTGCAGAAATAATTG
>JGI20225J20221_1002574_pt1 | contig 13045 bp, 9 predicted proteins | sample BioMet4_FD_20221 | JGI IMG/M metagenome (IMG submission 20221) | reverse complement strand
GGCTCAGATAAATACTAAATGATGTAGAATAAAAGAGGAAAGACAAAACAAAGGCAAAAACACTCTAACTCACAACTGTCCTAAATATGGGGGAAGGTCATTGGGAATATAGACTGAATCAAGATTCTACATATGAGGATTCTTATAACTCGTTTAAAACTGAGTTATGGGCCGATAACACATTGATAGAAGAGATAGAAATTATGAGGGTTCATTTAAAATATTATTTTGTGGATAAAAAGATAGGGAATTTTAATGATATTTATCTCCCAATGTGGCAGATTTTGCATGGTGCTATATTAAATAAATATCGCGAAGAAAATGTAACATTGACGGAAAGTAATATCAATAGATTTATAAAAAGTTATTTGCCATTTAAAATATCTAATATGCTTTATCAATGTGAGCAAAGTCTAAATGTGGTCGGGAATAATTATACAAATGTTTTAAAGTGTTTAAATTACGATTTTCTCATTGATCTAAGTTATATAAATAAAAATCGCGACTTTGTATGTAAGAAAGTCAAACAAAAGTATGGCCTTTTATAATTTTTAATGTTTTTTATCCGTAGACTAAATTTAATTATAGACTGGGTAAGTCTTGAATTATTTGAGGAATATAGTATTTTGCTACTATTGACTATATTTGTGGTGATAGCTTAACTTGTTTAATATAAAATTTAATACGAAAACGAAAGTTTCAGCCAGAGTATTCTGGGAATAAAAAAGCCCGCTTTTTGGCGGGCTGTATTAATTTTTTGTGGACGTGAGGGGGATCGAACCCCTGACCTCCTGCATGCCATGCAGGCGCTCTCCCAGCTGAGCTACACGCCCTCGAACTTTACGGCTCTTACGACAAATAACCGTATGTAAATAGTATAGTAAATTTGCATAAATGTATGCAAATGAATTTTTGTATAATTTAATTATCAGGCTGTACTGTTGTTTTAGACGAACGGATAATATTTATTATGAAAAACCAGGAATATCAGAGAATAGAGAATTTGGTTAATAATTTCAGGGGAAGACGGATAGCCATTTTCGGCGATCTTATGCTGGACCGCTATATAAAAGGGTCCGTTCGCAGGATCTCTCCGGAAGCCCCCGTTCCGGTGGTTCTTGTTAAATCCGAGTCTTTCGTTTGCGGCGGGGCTTCGAACGTGGCGGTCAATCTGGCCGCTCTGAGCGGGAAGCCGGTTATAATATCCGTTTGCGGACAGGACGAGCCTTCTGAATTTCTGGAACATATACTTAAAGATTCCGGAGTGGACACTTCTTATCTCGTGAGAGATAAAAAATATCCCACCATCGAGAAGATAAGAGTGCTTGCGGAGAATCAGCAGATAGTGCGCGTGGATAAAGAGGCGCCTGAGCGCATGACTCCTTCGGCGCGTGCGAAAGCCCTTAACGCACTGCAAAAAGCGGTCGGCGACGGCTGCGAAGCTGTTATACTTTCGGATTACGGCAAGGGGCTTTTCGATTATCATACCATAAGGAAAGCGATAGAAATTACAAAAAGCGCCGGGCTGCCGGTTTTCGTGGATCCTAAGATAGACCATTTCCAGCACTATAAAGGCGTCACTTGCATTACGCCCAACACCGCCGAAGCTTTCGGCGGTATGAGGCAGACGCGAAGAGACGACCAGCAGTCAGCGGAGAAACTGGGGAAAAAGATACTTTCGCGCCTCGGCTGCGAGACTCTGATAATCACCCAGGGGGAACACGGGCTGACATTGTTTAATCCGAAGAACGCGGCTTCTCCCGTTACCCATATCCCGACCAAGGCCAGGGAAGTTTTCGACGTGAGCGGCGCCGGCGATACCGTAATAGCCACGCTGGCTATAGCTTCGGCCGCGGGGGCTATTCCGGAAGAGGCAGCTAAAATAGCGAATTTCGCGGCAGGCGTTGTGGTCGGCAAACTCGGAACGGCGACTCTTACGCCTCAGGAACTGCTTGAACACGCGGAATTTTGCTGCAGGACGGCTGATATATAATTTTAAAAAAAGTTTTTGCAATTTGTGTATAATAATTTATGATGACAATAAGTTTGCGCCATTGAGAAAGAAATTACGGAAGAGGAGCTTAAAATATGCAGGAAGAAATTCTGAAAAAAATCGAATCTTATGAAACTTACGCTGTCGAGATGCAGCGCAGGCTTACGGCCATTCCGGCTCTTTCGCCGCTTAGCGGGGGGGAAGGGGAGTATGACAAAGCTAAATATATAGAAAGCGAACTTAAAAAATTAAAATTTGACTCCATAGAATGGATAAACGCCCCTCAGGCGGAGGCTAAGAACGGCATAAGACCTAACTTAATAGCGCGGTACGGCGGCCGGGATCATTCCAAGACCATATGGTTCATGGGGCATATGGATATAGTTCCTCCGGGCGATATGAAAATGTGGCGCACCGATCCTTATAAACTCGAAGTGCAGGGCCGCAAGCTTGTGGGACGCGGAGTGGAGGACAATCAGCAGGCCATAGTTTCGAGCATTATGGTGCTGAAGGCGATGATGGAAGTCGATTACCGCCCGAAATACGATATCGCGCTTCTTTTCTGCGCGGACGAAGAAACGGGTTCCGGCTTCGGGGCCGATTTTATAACTAAAGAGCATCCCGATATTTTCGGAAAACACGATATGTTCTTCGTTCCCGACTCGGGCTGCGAGAAAGGCGACCTCATAGAAGTGGCTGAAAAATCTATACTTTGGCTTCAGGTTATCACCACCGGAAAGCAGTGCCACGCCAGCCGTCCCGCGATAGGGATAAACGCCTTCAAGGCCGCGAGCGAACTCATAGTAAAATGTCAGAAGCTTTATAAGAAATTTCCCGCCAAAGACAAACTGTACACTCCTCCCGTCAGCACTTTCGAACCCACTAAGAAAGAGGCCAATGTGCCTAATATAAACACTATTCCCGGCAAGGACGTTTTTTATCTGGACTGCAGAGTGCTTCCCTGCTATAAACTGGAAGACGTGAAGTCGGCGATAAGAACGCTGGCGGACGACGTGGAAGGGAAATACGGCGTAACCATAGAATTCAAGTCTTATCAGGAAGAACAGGCGGCTCCTCAGACAGATTCCGGTTCGCTTATAGTCACAGCCTTAAAGAAAGCCGTGCGCGAGGTCCTCGGCGTCAAGGCGAAGGCCCACGGCATAGGCGGCGGGACAGTGGCGGCTTTTTTCCGGCGCATGGGACTTCCCGCCGTGGTTTATTCAAGGATAAACGACACGGCTCATATGCCTAACGAGAGCACGACAATAGATTTCATGATGGGAGACGCGAAGGTCTTCGCGCTTACCGTGCTTCATTTATGCGGTGATAAGTAGACTTCGGTCCGCATATCGGAAAAAGCCGGCTGCAAGAGCCGGCTTTTTTATCGGGTTTATTCTTCCGTTGTTTCCGGCAGATTTTCGCTGCCTTTTATATACCAGATATATCCCGCCTTGTCCTTGTCTTCTTCTTTTATGCCGGGCGGACAGTCCCCGGAGCCGGTGAGATAGAAATTTACCACGGAGCGGTCCGGCATTATCTTTTTGAATATATTAGACATTTTCGCGTATACCATGAAACCGTTGTCGGTGAATATTATTCCTTTATATCCCTGGTTTTCCGTCAGCGCTTCGGCCATTTTTCCGGCGGCTATATTATCTATGGCGTCGACAGTGAGGAGATAATTTCCCGGGAGCGCCTGCTCCTTGTTTTTGTCCCCGGGGTAGAATTTTTCCTTTATATAATTGTCGAAAGCTTTATTGTCGGTCTGTCTGAATCCGGCCGGCAGATACTTATCTTCGGAGAAATTGAGATTGGACAGGCCTGAGGTGAGCAGCTTGTCCACCGTGGCGACGCCCGGGTAAAGGGCTTTCGCCTTCAGATTGTTTTTCTTTATATATTCCATTTCCGGGAGTACGGCGGTGTCGGCTCCGTTTTCGTTCAAAAATTTTATAAAATCTTCGCTGGACAGTTTTCCGGCCAGGAATTTATCTATCTCGTCCTGCAGAGCGGACTCCAGATTTCCGAAGCCGACTATTATCCTGTTGCCCTTGTTCATTATAAGCGCGTCCAACATCATTATGCGCGGCGCGGAATTCTGTATCTTGCCGCTGTCTCCTGCTATTATTATGTCGTTTTTCCAGATATTGAACCTGAAATTACCGGCGCCGAAATACGGTCTGCCCGACTGGCCGCCGAAGATACAGTATCCCGGAGTATGCGTTGTGAGTTCCGGCCTGGCGTACCCGGTGTTTTTCCCGTTCTGCTTTTTAGAAACGGCTCCGGAACAAACTGGAAAGAGCAATGAGAAGACAAGAAATAATGTTATAGCCCTCATAATAAGCATTATAGTATATTTAATAAAAAAGCCGGCGGATTTTAAGTATAATATATTTCTGCAGGAGCTATAATTTATGAAAAAATATATCGTATTGGCTGTTTTATTGTCGGTATCGGTTCCGGCTTACGCCGATATCGTAAAAACCGTTTCGGGAGCCGAACTGCGCGGGACGGTTATAATCAAAACGGATAAAGGCATAACTTTAAAGACGGACTACGGGAATCTCGATATCCCGGATTCCGATGTCGCGGAGATAATAAAAGTGGAAAAATCCACAGCTTCCGCCGCCGGAGAGGCTGCGATAGATCCTCTCTTCGAAACCGCCGGCAAGGATCCCGTGGACGTCGGAGAATATTCCGGAGTCGATATAAGCACGTCCGCGGACGAGCAGGAGTATAAGCCTGTTAAAGACGTTCTAAAAGACAATCAGACGGGATCTAATTATGTTTTTCTGATAATGCCGGCTGAATACGGAAGAACCAAAGCCATATATTTCGACCACAGGGTCCCCGTCGCGACGGAGATCTTCGGTTCCGACGGGAAAATAGAAAAACTTATAGGCCGTATACCTGACGCAGTTTTCAGCGAGTTTTATTCGGACGGAACGCCGAGAACCGTAAAAGGCATGAAGAACGGGATTCTCGAAGGGGATTTCAAGACATATTATCCCGGCGGGCAGGTAAGTCTTTCGGGAAGTTATAAAAACGGCGAGAAAGAGGGCAGATTCACTGCTTATTCCACCGGCGGCACCGTTTTGTGGACGGTAGATTATTCCAAAGATAAAAAGAACGGCTGGAAGAAAGATTATTCCCCTGAGGGCAAATTCCTCGCGGCGAATTATTATAAGGACGACAAACTCGCCGCTCCGCCGCGCGAAACCGACGACGGAAAATCCCTTTCAGGCATCGCGGATGAAAACATTAAGAACATAATGGAAAAAAACGCGGACAAGGGTAAGGCCGCCGTCGCCGGAGACACGGTGAAGACCGACGTGATCACCGTGAAGACTAAGAAAATAGCCAGAGGCGAGATTTACTATATAAAGGTAAATAAGAAAAACGCCGGAAGAGTGAGACTGGATAAAGATCTGAACATTATCGAGGAAGATATAAAGATGAAGGACAATACCGTCAATATATATTCCAAAAAAGATATTCTCAGACGGGCGCTGGTCATCAGGGACAATGCCGTGGCCGAGATTCACGTATATGAGGAAAACGACCCGATGAAGGGCGATTATACCGTTGACGCGGAGAATAAAGCTGTCAGGAAATAGCTTCTCACAGCGGAAGAAATCGCAGAAGGGCCCCGTAGCGGGGCTCTTTTGTTTCAAATGTTTCTCCGACGATGAACAAGAAAAGTGTTGAAAGGCCGAGCGAATAAGATATATACTATAAAAGTAGTCCGAAAGCGAACTGCGTGATCTTTAAAGAAGCAAAGAGTCAGGCTGTAATTCAGCAAGCCGAGGACCGGAATAGAAGCCGGGGAAAAGCCAAGGAAGAAAAGGTTTGACAGAAGCGCGGGAAGTTTGATAGACTATACTTGTTGTCCGAAACAGAGACGCTGAAGTGAAATAAGCGGTCAAAACGCAAAACAACATTGCTCTTTTGGAAGAAAAAGAAGCGGTGGGAAACTTTTTTTGTCGTCTGAAGTAAAGAAGGAAGAAAGAGTTGACAAAGCCGGGCAGAAAGAGCTAAACTATAGAAGTTGTCCCTTAAGCGGGGACCCGGGGAAGCGGCGCGGAGAGCGCGACGAGCTAAGCCGGAAGATCTTTAGAAAGAAGATGTATGAATGGGCACCCTGAACGGGAGCTGTTGAGTGAAAGCGGAGGAGCCGGAAGGTAAGCCTCCCATGGAGCTTGATAGTTTTTGTTGATGGTGTAATAAGTAATAACACGAAGCAATTCTTTAGGTGTGGTTACGGTAAAACGTAACGACGAAAGAAAGTAATTAAGAGCTAAACAAACGAGAATCCTATAAAACTTAGAGTTAGCGTGAATAACGTTAAATTTTATAAAGATTTATATGGAGAGTTTGATCCTGGCTCAGAGTTAACGCTGGCGGCGTGCCTAACACATGCAAGTCGAGCGGAGCAGTACCGGAGTATTGGGCTGCTTAGCGGCAGACGGGTGAGTAACACGTAAACAACCTACCCTTAAAGGGGAGACAACCGGGCGAAAGTCTGGCTAATATCCCATAAAATCACTGGAAGGCATCTTTTGGTGATGAAAGCCGAAAGGCGATTAAGGAGGGGTTTGCGGCCTATCAGCTAGTTGGTGATGTAACGGACCACCAAGGCGATGACGGGTAGCCGATCTAAAAGGATGAACGGCCACAAGGGCACTGAGATACGGGCCCTACTCCTACGGGAGGCAGCAGTGGGGAATTTTGGACAATGGACGCAAGTCTGATCCAGCGACGCCGCGTGAAGGACGAAGGTTTTCGGATTGTAAACTTCTTTTGCAGGGGGCGAAAGCCAGCAATGGTTTGACAGTACTCTGCGAATAAGCCACGGCTAACTACGTGCCAGCAGCCGCGGTAATACGTAGGTGGCGAGCGTTACTCGGAATTACTAGGCGTAAAGCGTGTGTAGGCGGGAGCTTAAGTCAGTTGTGAAATCCCGTGGCTCAACCACGGCGGGACGGCTGATACTGGGTTTCTTGAATTGGGTAGAGGAAATTGGAATTCCGAGTGTAGCGGTGGAATGCGTAGATATTCGGAAGAACGCCAAAGGCGAAAGCAGATTTCTGGGCCTTAATTGACGCTGAGACACGAAAGCTAGGGGAGCGAACAGGATTAGATACCCTGGTAGTCCTAGCCGTAAACGATGTAGACCAGGTGTGGGAGGTATCGACCCCTTCCGTGCCGACGCAAACGCATTAAGTCTACCGCCTGGGGAGTACGGCCGCAAGGCTAAAACTCAAAGGAATTGACGGGGGCCCGCACAAGCGGTGGATCATGTGGTTTAATTCGACGCTACGCGAAGAACCTTACCTGGGCTCGAACGACTGATGGTACTGGGGATGTGAAAATCACTGGGACCCGCAAGGGAGTCAGCCGAGGTGCTGCATGGCTGTCGTCAGCTCGTGTCGTGAGATGTTGGGTTAAGTCCCGCAACGAGCGCAACCCTTGTCCTGTGTTGCTTAACCTTAGGGTTAAGGACTCTCAGGAGACTGCCGTGGATAACACGGAGGAAGGTGGGGACGACGTCAAGTCATCATGGCCTTTATGTCCAGGGCTACACACGTGATACAATGGTACAGACAGAGGGGAGCGAGACCGCGAGGTGGAGCAAATCCTAAAACTGTGCCCTAGTTCAGATTGCAGGCTGCAATTCGCCTGCATGAAGCTGGAATCGCTAGTAATCGCAGATCAGCAGGCTGCGGTGAATACGTTCCCGGGCCTTGTACACACCGCCCGTCACACCACGAAAATCGGCTGCAACAGAAGCGCCGGGGAGACGCCCGGTTCCAAGTTGTGTCTGGTAATTGGGGTGAAGTCGTAACAAGGTAGCCGTACGAGAACGTGCGGCTGGATCACCTCCTTTATTATTCCTTTTCACGGGGGAATAAAGGTCGGTCCGTCAACTAGACGGTTCAGGGTGGCCATTCATACATGTTTTGTTGGGCCTATAGCTCAGTTGGTCAGAGCACACGCTTGATAAGCGTGGGGTCGATGGTTCAAATCCATCTGGGCCCAAATGACTTCGGGGCAGTAGCTCAGCTGGGAGAGCGCCTGCTTTGCAAGCAGGAGGTCGCCGGTTCGACCCCGGTCTGCTCCATAAAGGAAGCAGTCCGGAAGAGAAGAGAGAAGCTCCGAAGAAAGAGATGTAGTACAGATTTGAAGTAAGATCTTTGAAAACTTAATGCGCTGAATTCCAAGGCAATACTTATTAGACTCAGTAAGTGAGCGTAGTGTTAGCCGAAGGAACTTAAAAAGCCAAGCGTCTTGATGAATAATCAAGACACAAACAACACAATATATCACACCTTAGTAGTAAAATACTAAAGAAGTAAAAAACAACAATAGTAAAGGTTGAAAGTGAAAAAATGATCGCGACTTAAGAAATTAAGTCAGTTAGTAAGAGAAATAGTTAGATCAGGATTAAAAAATAAGGCCAAGCTACAAGGGTATATGGTGGATGCCTTGGCACTAGAAGTCGATGAAGGACGTGATAAGCTGCGAAAAGCCGCGGAGAGGAGCAAATATCTTTTGACCCGCGGATATCCGAATCGGGAAACCGCTGCAGGGATGACCTGCAGATCACTGCGTAAAGGGCTGGCCGACAGGCTGGCAGATAGCGCTTTGAAGACAACCCTGGGAAGTGAAACATCATAGTACCAGGAGGAGAAGAAATCAACGAGATTCCCCAAGTAGTGGCGAGCGAACAGGGAACAGTCCAAACCGTAGGAATTTATTCCTTAGGGGTTACAGGGCTCGTCCGGTTAAGAACCGGGAAGTGAAAACCGCGGGATAGCGGAACACGCTGGAAAGCGTGGCGGAACAGGGTGAAAGCCCCGTATGCGAAATCCCATAGGCTTCCGACGAGTACCTAAGTACCACCGGTCACGTGCAATCCGGTGGGAATTCGGGGAGACCACTCTCCAAGACTAAATACTCTCTAGTGACCGATAGTGAACTAGTACCGCGAGGGAAAGGCGAAAAGAACCCGAGACCGGGAGTGAAATAGAACCTGAAACCGTATATCTATAAACTGTTGAAGCGCTATGGCCCAAGCAATTGGGCAATGCGCGACAGCGTGCCTGTTGAAGAATGATCCAGCGAGTTGCGTGGTGCGAGCGAGGTTAAGGAGGCAGTAAACTCCGGAGCCGTAGCGAAAGCAAGTCTGAATAGGGCGAAAGTTCGTATCAGCATACTCGAAGCCAAGTGATCTAACCCTGGCCAGGATGAAGTCACCTTAACCGGTGATGGAGGTCCGAAGTGTTAAACGTTGAAAAGTTTCTACATGAGCTGGGGTTAGGGGTGAAAGGCCAATCGAACTTGGTGATAGCTAGTTCTCCCCGAAATATCTATAGGGATAGCGTTGTGTGTTAACCCGCGGGGGTAGAGCACTGAATGATGTAGGCTGAGCGACCCTTGGTCCGAACTCAATCAAACTCCGAATACCGCGGCGAATTACACAGCAGTCAGTTCGTGAGGGAAAAGCTTCACGTGCAAGAGAGAAACAGCTCAGACCGCCGATCTAGGTCCCAAAGTGTATGCTAAGTGGCAAAGGATGTGGATTTACACAAACAGCTAGGAGGTTGGCTCAGAAGCAGCCATCCTTTGAAGAGTGCGTAACAGCTCACTAGTCTAGCGAATCCGCGCCGAAAATGACACGGGGCTAAGCATACCACCGCAGTCGCGGATTGTTAAGGTAGAAGTATCTTAACAGTGGTAGGGGAGCGTTCTTAATGCGTCGAAGGTATACCGTAAGGAGTNCTGGAGCGTTAAGAAGTGAGGATGCTGGAATAAGTAGCGATAAACAAGGTGAGAATCCTTGTCACCGAAAGCCTAAGGATTCCTTGAGCAACGTTCGTCGACTCAGGGTTAGTCGGTCCTAAGACGAGGCCGAAAGGCGTAGCCGAAGGGCATCAGGTTAATATTCCTGAACTATTGTGTAAGCGTCATAACCTGAGGAGGGACGCAGGAGAGTAAGCTTACCGGGTAAAGGTTGTCCCGGGGAAAAGTGGAAGGAAAGGCATTGTAGGCAAATCCGCAGTGCTGTCAGATCCGGAAACTGAGACGAGGGCTGGTAACAGTCCGAAGTAGCCCAATCACACTGCCTAGAAAAGCTTCGCAGGGAGTTTACACGATAACCGTACCGTAAACCGACACAGGTGGGCGAGTTGAATATACTAAGGTGCGCGAGATAACCATCGTTAAGGAACTAGGCAAACTGGCTCCGTAACTTCGGAATAAGGAGTGCCTGAGTAGCCGTATAGGGGTAACAGCCTGTATGCGTGAAAAGGTCGCAGTGAAATGGGGATCGTGACTGTTTAACAAAAACTTAGGGCTCTGCTGAAATCACAAGATGACGTATAGGGCCTGATGCCTGCCCGGTGCCGGAAGGTCAAGGGGAGGGGTTAGCCGCAAGGCGAAGCTTCGAACTTAAGCCCCGGTAAACGGCGGCGGTAACTATAACCGTCCTAAGGTAGCGAAATTCCTTGTCGGGTAAGTTCCGACCTGCACGAATGGCATAACGAAGATCCCGCTGTCTCAACGATGGGCTCGGCGAAATTGTGGTGCAAGTGAAGACGCTTGCTGCGCGTAGCTAGACGAAAAGACCTCGTGGAGCTTTACTGTAACTTGTCATTGAATTATGATTTGTCATGCGTAGGATAGGCGGGAGCCTGTGAGATAAGGGTTTTGGCCCTTGTTGAGGCAATGGTGAAATACCGCCCTTGGGGAATTGTGATTCTAACTCCGAAGCCGTTAACCGGCCGGAGAACATTGGCAGGCGGGCAGTTTGACTGGGGCGGTCGCCTCCCAAAGAGTAACGGAGGCGTACAAAGGTTCTCTCAGAGCGAATAGAAATCGCTCGCCGAGCGCAATGGTAGAAGAGAGCTTGACTGTGAGGCCGACAGGCCGAACAGGGACGAAAGTCGGTCATAGTGATCCGGTGGTACCTCGTGGGAGGGCCATCGCTCAACGGATAAAAGCTACCCCGGGGATAACAGGCTGATCTGGTCCAAGAGTCCACATCGACGACCAGGTTTGGCACCTCGATGTCGGCTCATCGCATCCTCCCGCTGAAGCAGGTGGGAAGGGTTGGGCTGTTCGCCCATTAAAGCGGTACGTGAGCTGGGTTCAGTACGTCGTGAGACAGTACGGTCTCTATCTGCTATGCGCGTAGGAAACTTGAGGGAAGCTGCCCACAGTACGAGAGGACCTGGGTGGACGAACCGCCCGTATCCCGGTTGTAGTGCCAACTGCATAAGCCGGTTAGCGGTGTTCGGTAGGGATAAACGCTGAAAGCATCTAAGTGTGAAACCCGTCCCAAGATAAGGTTTCCCTTCCCAGCAATGGGACTGAAGGCCCCCGGAAGACTACCGGGTTGATAGGTCGGAGGTGTAAGCACGGTAACGTGTTGAGCTAACCGATACTAATCGGCCGTGAGGCTTGGCCTTATTTTCTAATCCTGATGGAAACATCAGATTATCTAACCGTTAGTGTGTGGTCTTTGTGTTCTGGCTTTCTAAGTTTCAGCGCTTTTTGGGATTTATTAGACTGGTGCTTATTCCGGAGAGGTTACACCCGTTCCCATTCCGAACACGGAAGTTAAGGGCTCCAGGGCTGATGGTACTGACACCCAATCCGGTGTCGGCAGAGTAAGTCGGTGCCAGTCTTATTAATCCTAAAAAGTGCTACCGGAATACAGCGCATTAAGTTTTTTTTTTTGTATAATATTACTATAAAGGTTTTATCTATGAGAATAACTAAAGAGAACAAGAAATCGCTGGCTCAGGATCTAGGCGCCGAACTCGCCGCCAAGAATTCCTTCTTCGCTTCCTTCAACGGCATGAAGTTTCAGCAGGCTAACGGCCTCAGAGACAATCTGAGACCCGCCAAAGCTAAATTCCAGGTCGTTAGAAACAGCGTCGTCGCCCACGCGGTCGGCAACGCCGGCCTCGAGCCCAAGGATAAGACCATCGCCAAAGGACCTACGGCCGTCGTCACTTTAGAGGACGCGGAAGAGATAACCAGAGTCGCCAGAGAGCTTGTTAACTTTACTAAAGATAATCCCCAGATCCAGTGGAAAGGCGGCTTCTTCGATAAGAACTGGCTGACACCAGAGGATATACAGAAACTGTCTAAGATAGGTTCCAAAAAAGAACAGCTTACACAGCTGGCCGGTACCCTGTACACGACCGTAGCGCAGATACGTTACGTGCTCGACGCCCTCAAGAGCAAACTCGAGAGCGAACAGAAGCCCGAACAGGCTAAACCCGAAGCTGCTGCTCAGAATTAAAGCTTACACTTTTTTAACTGAAGACCCCGTTGATTATTTAGATCACCGGGGTCTTTCTTTTTTTATCTGATAATATTGATACAGGCATGAGGTTTTGTTATATTCAGGACGCGAAGTCAGGAGCTGCAATTGTTTCGAGGCCGCGTAATTTCCTGCTGAAAATTCGCTTAGACTCGCGCCGCCGCGCTCCGGATATCCTCAAAATAACAACAGCTCCTGCCTGGGGTAAGTGTAGTAAGGAAATTTGCTTTTACATTATTGTTATGTATGTTTATCGTTGACACTGCGACTGTTTAATGTGTAAACTTTTACAAAGTAGCCTTTATAATTTATTAGCGCTATAAGATTATCTATAATTTCGGTATAGATAATCTTATGGAAGAGTCGTCGGTTTTTATATTTATTTAACTGTTATTTTTTTTCTTTAACTCAGGTTTTTATATAAGTTTTGTGCGTCGGACTGAAATTAGGGAGAGTCTTAGTTTAGCGCGTTTTATCTGATTATTAAGAGAGTTTCTAAAATGAAAAGTATATTTACAGCTATAGTTTTTATTTTCTTTGACCTGCTCCCCGAAAACTAGACAGTTAAGAGTTAGAGTAAAGCCTAAAAAAGTAATATATTTTTAGGCTTTATTATTTAAGAGGAGTGAAGATATGGGTAATCACGGGAAAAGATACAGTGAAGAGCAGATAATAGCGGCGTTGAAAGAAGCGCAAAGCGGTATAAGCGTAAACGACATCTG
>JGI20225J20221_1002571_pt1 | contig 13050 bp, 8 predicted proteins | sample BioMet4_FD_20221 | JGI IMG/M metagenome (IMG submission 20221) | reverse complement strand
CTAGACAAGGTTTAACACGCCCTTTCTTGAATTTATTTTAGCTTGTTAAACCTTTCGTGTCCATTCTTATATACTAGTACCATATGCTTAGCGTTGATAAAGTTAAAGATTTTGAAATTAAAGCACGTACAGAAAACATACATCCATGGAATGAAAAAGCGACAGAGGGATTCTTTAATGTTTTTGTAAATATTGTTTGTAGCGATGGTCATGGTCAATATATTACGGGTGAAGATAAGAATATAAAATTAAGCAATTTCGTTGTATATAAAAGGCCTTTGCTATTTGTTCACCGCAAAAAAACAGGGGCAAAGGCAGTTGTTAAGGAAATAATTGAGGATATATCAAAAAATGGCTTACGAGATGGAGTAATCAAAGATTTATTTAGTGATACCAAAGAGCAGGCGGAAGAGGCAGTTGAAAAAAACTTGGATGAACTGTTGGCTGCCACTAGTGGTGAAAGTTTAAATATTTTGCTGGCAAAACAAGCCAATAAAGAACAAATGAAAATTGCTGAACGTATTGAATTTTCAAAGGGTGTTTTAGTACAAGGACCTCCGGGTACGGGTAAAACACATACGATTGCTAATTTAATAGGCCATTTTATAGCACAGGGAAAGACAGTTTTAGTAACTAGTGAGAAAGAAAAGGCTCTGAAAGTTGTAAAGGAAAAATTGCCTAAAGATGTGCAAATGCTGTGTGTTGCCTTAGTAGGGGGCAACAATAAAGATATGGAAACTGCTATTAATGGAATGCTGGACTATTGTGGTACACATAATAAATTTGATGAAAAGAAACGTATACAGGACATACGGGAAGAGAGAAAAACTCTTTTAGAAAATCTAAGAGATTACAGAAATAAAATTTACGCAGCACGCTTAAAATCTCATAGGCAATATGTTTATGAAGGTAATGGGTATAGCGCTAATGAAATTGGAATTTTTTTGGAGCAAAAAGAAAAACTTAACTATATTCCTGGTTCTGTTAAAGCTAGGAGCCCATTGCCGTTGACCTTAAAAGAATTTGATGAATTATATGGATCAAATGGTGAGTTGTCTTTTGAAGAATGTGAAATGTTAGAAAAGAAATTGCCCAAGCCTGAACAGCTAATAAGCGCAGTTAATTTTAGGAAATATATTAATCATAAAAAAAGGATTAGTATTCAGTTGGATGAAATCGCCAAAAGTATAAATAGTGGTACGTCAATTTCCTTTGATTTAAAAAAGGATATTATTACAATTAGTGACTCTAAAAATGAAAATTTTGTTAACAGTCCAAATGTTGATTCTATAATGTCTTTAAAACAAGAAATTGACTACTTAAAAGAAATGAGTGCGTTAGAAAAACAAATTTTATGCGATGGTTCTCAAGGACACAGTAATAAAATAAGATGGGAACAATTGTTTGACGAAGTAAAAAATACCTATAAATTTTCTGATGAATATAGGGCATGTGCTCTTGGTAAAATTATTGTTGTAGATAATACTGACATGAAACTTGCTGAGTTAAAAAAAGAGTTAAATAAGCTTGGCACGTATTTAGGTAAAGGGGAAAAGGTTAGTTATGTTAAATGGGTTTTTAACCCAGGCATGAAAAAAGTCTATAAGGCCATTAAGATTAATGGTGAATCTGTAGGGAGTGCGGAGCATTGCAATTTAGTATCAAAGTTTTTGAGTTTAAATGATTTACGTAAAAATTTGCAACCTAAATGGGATCAACAGGTAGCAAATTGTGGTAGCAAGCTTTTTTTTGATTTAGATACAGAGTTTCAAGAAGTAAAATGTGCCCAAATTATTTCTAAATGCGAAGGCTATCTAGGTTGGTATGAAAATAGGTTTTCTAATATTATGGATTTGGTGCAGGAAACAGGCATTAGTGCCAGTACAATTTACAAAAAAAATGGACTGGTAACTGCCGATGAAATAAATGACTTAGTGATTAAGTTAACAGAAATACTTCCCAAATATCTTAAAGCAATAGCAGTTTACGTTGAATTGCGTGAAGACTATCTATACAAAAAGAGAACCATAGAATTTTTAAACAATGAAGAATTGCGGGATAATGATATTTGTCAGCAACTTCTGAGCAATTTATTGAATGATGATGATATCAGTTATAGTGATGTTTATAATAGTTATCTTAGGATTTATGAGAAATACAAAATTTATTATAGACGAGAGGAATTATTAAATAAATTAGAGAGTGCGGCACCTGCTTGGGGAAAAGCTATTGCTAATAGAATAGGTATTCATGGCAAAAATTTAAAACCAGAAGAGTTAACAGGAGCATGGCAATGGAAACAATTCGAAATATTTTATGAAGAAATTTCAGACGAAAATATAAGTTACTTGCAACGAAAAGTACTTGTAGATGGAGAAACATTGCGTAGGGAAACTGTTAATTTGGTCTGTGCGTCAGCATGGTATCATTTATTGGAAAAGTACAATGGTGATAAGAAATTAGCTACTTCGTTACAAGCTTGGAAGCAAACACGAAAGAGCATGGGAAGGGCTCAGAATGCCCGTACACGTGATTTGCGAGAGCAGGGGCAAAAACTGATGGTGGAATGCCAAAGGGCAGTGCCTGCATGGGTAATGACGGTAGATGACGCATTGACTAGTTTTGATTTGAAGCATAATAGTTTTGATATTATTATAATTGATGAGGCAAGCCAATCTGATTTAACAGCATTACCCTTGCTTTATATGGGCAAAAAAGTAATTGTAGTTGGTGACGATAAGCAGGTAAGCCCACTAGCAGTAGGTGTAAAGGATGCGGATGTAAAAAATTTAGCTGTTGCCTATTTAAAAAAATTCTATCCAGATCAATTCAATTTGTTTGATGCTAGATATTCTTTGTATGATTTTGCAGGGCTAAACTATACGTCATTGATGCTGCGAGAGCATTTTAGATGTGTACCTGATATTATTGGTTATTGCAATAATCTTTGCTATGACAATAAAATATTGGCATTGAGAGAGGCTAATTCTACGCCTATTTTACCGGCAATGGTAAATTATCGGGTGGAGGGACTAAGAGATTGTAGGGAAAAGACAAATATCAAAGAATGCGAAAATATAGCTGCGTTATTTTTAGCTTGTCATGAACAACCGGAATATCAAGGAAAGACCTTCGGTATTATATCGCTTCTTGGTATGGATCAAGTAAGAAAAATGCAAATGTTTTTGGATAACAGGGTGGATGGAAATATTATTGAAAGAACAAAAATGATGGTAGGGGACGCTGCAACTTTTCAGGGTGATGAAAGAGACGTGGTTTTTGCTACAATGGTTGATAGTAGTGAAGGCGAAGCAATGATGCGAAAAAGAGGAGAAGGTCAATATGACGCCTATATTAAACGATATAATGTTGCTGTAAGCAGAGCTAAAGATCAATTGTGGGTTGTTAATTCTTTGGATTATAAAAATTGTTTAAAAAGTGGTGATTTACGTCGCGGTTTATTAGAGTATATGGAAAACCCTGAAGATAATACTATGAGAATTAATGGTGTCAAGGAAAATGCAGATTCCGAATTTGAAGTAAGGGTGGGAAAAGCTTTATTGGCTCGTGGTTATGATGTTGTCCAACAGTATCCTGTCGGCAGTTATAGAATTGACATGATTATTAGAGATAGTAACATTGCTATTGAGTGTGATGGAGAAGCTTATCATACCGGAGAAAAAAAGGTGCGCGAGGATATGGAAAGACAAACAATATTAGAGCGTTTGGGCTGGAACTTTATCCGTATTCGTGGCAGTGCATTTTTTAGAAACGAAGAAAGCTGCATAACTAAAGTCGAAGAACAGTTGGAACAAATGCATGCACCAAAGCGATTTAATGTTAGCAGCAAGCAAAATGTAAATGATAATAAACTTTTATCAAGGGTTAGGTTAAGGGCTGCACAAATTCTGCAAGAATGGCAAGAGGATGTATCAACGAAAGTTATGGTAGAAAAAGTCATCGTTGATGATTTTGAGGGGCCTCAGAACCACGGTACTGATGAAACGGAGAAAAATAAAGCCCAGGAAAAGAGAAATACTTCTAATAACCTAGCTATAAAGGATGAGAAACCATTACTTGAGGAATCAGATAAGACTAAAACTACTGCAGGCGAAAAATCATTCGAGAATACGTTATTGGCAGAATTACAATCTTTGGGAAATGTTATTGATAGAACATCTATCAATAGAACTATTTGGGTCGTAGGCCAAAAATCACTAAAAAGTAGTGTGACTAAAATTACTGATAAATATGGTTTGAAATGTACTTTTGAACCGCGAGGGTCTGTGGCTACCAGTGGTAAATCAGGGTGGATTATTACTAGAAAATGAGGCGATTTTATGAATAAAAAAGAGTTTACATTTGAAGTAATTAGTGTTATTGGCGCAATTGCAGAAAACAACAAAGGTTGGAAAAAGGAATTGACTCGCGTTAGTTGGAGTGGTAGTGCACCTAAATATGATTTACGTGATTGGGATTTAGAACATAAAAAAATGAGCAAAGGGATTACATTAACAGAAGAAGAACTTCGCAAGCTAAAAGATTTGTTGGTTGCTGAAGTTGAATTTTTGGATGAAAACAAGTAATTTACTGGAGGAACAACTCAGGGTGAGGACAATTTCATGGACAGCCTGCCCACGGGACTTTTGCTTATTTTAGCTTGAGAAATCAGATTTGATCAGAAACACGTACACGTAACACTTGACAGTTCTTAGCAAGCCTATAAGAGGATTATTGTGGTCTCGCATAAGCTTGACGAGCAATATTTATTCGGGAAATAATTATAGTTTTCAGGGCTTTCCTGTAACAATAATTTATATGTACAATATATTTTTCGCATCTTTTAAATTTATACTAAAAATACTCAATATTCCAATTTAGCAACTTCTTGTAAATGGTAAAATAGACTGCATATATTCTGCCAAGAACTACACAGTTTTTGCCACAAAGCACACAGATTTAGGACGTAAAGTACATGCTTTCTGCTATGACTGGTAAAATAAAACCAATCTGATGAAACCATTAAAAACCGAAAAAATATCTAACAGCAGCAAACACAGGCTTAAATATTTGCGCAAAGTTTCTTTGGTAATTATTGACAAAGTTGGTTTTGTTTCTAGTATGGCTTAAGGTATATATCTACTTGTTACTTTTGACAAGGGATTTGACGAATGAGCAGAGTTCTTAGGATATGCCACTATTAATGTGGCTATTGTAGACCCTCTTATCCACTATTCTGAAATAGTTAATAAGACAGACGGTAGCTATGGGCTTAAAACAACGAAAACATATTGCCTAACCAAGGCTGACAGAAAAGAGTGTAGTTTGTGGCGAAAAAGGGTGCACTTTACTTGACTGCTTACAAGGGTATACGCTTACCTATACGGGTACGTTATAAAGTTATGAAATGTTGTTAAATATTGATGAGCTAGAAAATTAATAGCATAATTAGACAGCAGCCGCATTTTTGCATTAGAAATGTCTTAGTGGGGAATTCAATTGGCCGTTAGAGAACATGACAAAAAGTTAATTATTTGTGTCTGTAGTACTCTAAAAATGGATACGATCAGAATTCTATAACGTTAAGTTTTATAACAGGTGTTTAAAAGCAACTTTTAAAGGGGAGGGCTACGTATAATGTCTGAACAAGGATACATATATGTTTTAGTTAATCCATCAATGAAAGGCCTTATAAAAGTTGGCAAAACAACTAAGGCTCCCAACGAGCGAGCAACGGAATTATCAAAGGCCACTGGAGTTCCAACACCATTTTTTGTAGTATACGAAGAATTTTTCAATAACTGTTCTAAGGCTGAAGTATTTGTGCATACTTATCTTGAACAAAAGGGTTATCGGTTAGCTCCAAATAGGGAATTCTTCGAAGTTCCTACTAAAGAAGCAATAGATGCAATAATTGAATGTAAAAAAACAATGAAAGATATTGCTTTTGGTGTATCCTGTGCAGAAAATAATGACGAAAATGACATTAAGCCTTGGGGAAATGTTGAAAAGATGGCTACTGATTATTTTTGGGGGACCAATGAAACTTTCCAAGATTATAATAAAGCATTCAAATTATTTCGACAAGCTGAAATCCTGGGATCGGATAGCGCAACAAGGATTCTTGGTATTATGTATTACAATGCCAAGGGATGCAAACGAAATTTAGACAATGCAATTGAGTTATTTGAAAAAGCAATATATTTAGGTGATAAGAGTTGTTATGCAGAATTAACTTTTTCATTTTTGGAGAAAAAACACAACGCTAATGCCAAAAAGAGTTGGCGTAAATTTATAGATTATGTTAGAAACGAAAACCAAAATATAGAAAATATTGGAGCAAGTGCAGGTCAATATATCTGGCTCGTATATAAAAATAATTTTCAAATTGAAAACCTGGATTTTTTGTGCGAAAACCAAGAACAAACTACTAATTATCTAATTGGCTTAGCAAAGCAGGGAGATATGCCTTATTTTTTCTCATATGTTGGAAGGCAATTATCCCAACCAGAATATTTTAAAACATTAATCGAAATGACAGATGCTGAGTTGCGTAATATTCTTGGCATGAGGGGTTATTATAATAATTAACAAACATTTCAATTCTAAAGAATGTGCAATGAGAACGTGGCAGCGAGGTATAGTTAAAAGAGATAATACAAAGGTGGTGCTTATGATTCTCTCATTTATAATATTAGTTGTTGGCTTATTTATCTTTGGTAATTCCGATGATAACCTAGGTATCTTAGGTGCTGTCATTCTTGCACCCTTTGTTATTCTTGTGGCTTGGTGGTTAGTTATACCAGCGGCTTTCATATGGTTAATCTATTCAATATTCAAATATAAAATTTAATGGGAGATGTTTAGCAATGAAAATGAAACGAATGTTAATACTTATGGTTATGCTTGTTACCCTGTGTATGTCCAGTGTTGTCCATGCGGAATCTAATGAAGCAGCACAGGTACTCTTAGGACAATACAAGGACATGAAACTCAATTGTGAAGCTGGGATAAACTACTACGACTACTCTAAGTTGTATAGGGAGCTATATGTAGCGACAATGAAACAACAAGGGAATATCGATAAGGTAACATTTGATAAGTTCATAACACCCTTACGTTATTATGAATATGCACATACAGATTGGAATAAATTATATGACTCTAAATCAGTTTATAATGGTGATGTAAGACAATGGTTTAGAATGGCAAGCGAAAAAATCGATGAAATAGATAAAACCCTTAATGCTCAACAATAGAAAGCAATAGAAAGCAATAGACAAACAAAAGGTTCTATAATAAATGGGTTCTATACTAAATGTTGGNGTGAGAAATCACTCCAACATTTTTTTGCACTGTATTGGGTTTTAAGCCTTTCAAAATACATGATAAAAAAGTTGTGTTTTCAATCAAGAAAATTGTTGAGGCTTGTAGTGTAATAGAGGTTGCCACATAGGGATATTGAGTATTTTGAGTATGAAATCAGGTTATGTGAAAAATATACTACATATGTAACTTATTGTTAAACACAGACCATATAAACTATAGCTGTTTTTACAAGTAAACCTTGCTCTGCAATCAATATGAGACGCACGAGGATTCTGTACAAGACTTTCTAAGAGCTGAGCAGGTAAAATTGGCTACGCATCAAATACAAAACTTTTATTTACAAATTATTTAATATATCTTTAATATAAGAAGGAATTTGGTTATATATAGCGAACGTTATTTATATTTGTTGTTTGGGGTTATCCGCTAAAGAAAGTAAAATAAGTTATTACGTTAAGTAATCGTAGTTGTTAGAAAACGTATAACAATTAAAATCGTTTTATCAAGATGAATATTTGGACAGTTTTGAGCTTGCACCAACACATGATTGGAATTTTTCTAAGAATATAAGAAAGCAGACGGTTACAGAAAATATAGAATAGAACTTAAGTGAAGGTTTTAACGGAACATTATCAAACCAAATATGGTGAACTTAAAAGGGTGCGTAATAGGAGCAGTGGTTATGAAATTATATATACTCCCATTAAAATTATGGAGATGTATTTTAACAAAGTCCAGTCGATAGTACCGAAAGCTAATTCAGCATATTGTGGGGGGTTATATTGTCAATATATTAAATAATTGCATTGTAAAAACACACCCCCTATAATAACATTTTCAAATAGTTTTAAAGGTAACGCAACATAGCCAAAAAACTTTAAAAATTGGGAATAGTTTGGGTAACAGTAGCGTATAAAATAATCATAATAAGGCAAAACTGTTCCAACATAAAATGAGCACGAACAAAGTATTATGAAAAAGCAGTCAAATTAGGAGAGCATTTCGAAAAACTATTGAAACTTTTTGTAAGTGTAGATAAGAATTTAAAGTATGCAAGTTGTTTATGGAGGTATGAGTGTGTTCAAAAAAATGGATAAAAGGATGTTAGCTGATAAAATATTCTTAGGATTAGTAGCAATCATGTTGCTTGTTCCTTGTGCTAAATTCAATTTACAAGATAGAGAAATGGAAGAAAATCGTATGTTAAAACATTGGCCAGAGTTTAGTATGGCTTGTTTTTCTGATGGGAAAAACTATTTTAAGTCACTTGAAGAATGGTTTAACGACAGATTTAATCAGCGACGACGTTTGATTGCTTATGCGTATAACCTTGATGCAAAAATTAATCATGAACATGTAAATGATCACGCACTTATGGGAAAAGATAATTGGATATTCACCAAAGAACGCAATTCTGTAGGAAACTTTCAAAACACGACTAGCCTTTCAACAGTTGAACAAGTTAAAATTATTAAAAAACTAAAAACTTGGCAAGCATGGTTAGCAAAACAAAACATTAAATTTTATCTCATGGTTGCACCTGATAAGAATCAAATTTATGGTGAGTTCTATCCGAAGAACATTCAAAAAAAGGGCACAGAAAATCAAATTGACCTTGTTGTAAAATGCGCCAAAGAAGCTCAGGTACCTGTTATTTACCCAGTGCCTGAATTACTGGCCCAAAAGAGTAGAGGGCTCCTTTATTACAAGAATGACACGCATTGGAATAGTTTAGGGGCTTATTTTGGCTACAAGGCACTTATGTCATTATTGCAAAAAGATTTTTCTAAAATTGAAATTTTACAAGGAAAACAAATAGTTTACACTAAGGAAAAATTTGATAGTAAAGATCTTGAACGGATGCTTAATCTAACAATAGATGAGTACAATTACATTGAATATACAACCCCTTCTGTAGCACATCCCACTGCAGGTAATGTTGAAAAGTTCTCCCAAGCTACCTTCATAGAAAATGCAATAAAACCATATAAATTATTTATTTCAGGTGATTCTTTTACCGGAGCTATGTTGCCGTTTTTGGGTGAAACATTTAAATTAACAACTTATACTCATACAAATCATGATCTCTACCGTGATCAAGATTTAATTATGAAAATAAAACCGGATATAGTTGTAATAGAAGTTATAGGAAAATATGTCGGAGACTTACTCAATGATTCGCCTCCACTAAAGGAGGTGCAATAAAATGGTTTTTAGTTCACCTATTTTCCTTTTTGTTTTCTTGCCTTTAGTAACTACAATTTACTATCTAATAAAACAGTCCTATAGAAATGCTTGGCTTTTGGCCAGTAGCATATTGTTCTATGCATGGGGAGAACCAATTTACGTAATTATTATGCTCATTATTATATTTTTAGCATATTTGGCCGGTATGGGAAGCAAGTTCGCTTATCGAAAAAGGGCTACTATTTTATTTGTAGTAATATCCTTGAGTTTTTTATTCTATTTCAAATACCTGAACTTTTTTATTAAAACTATAAATGATATTTTTATGGTTCAATTGAGTTATTTGGAAATTGTTATGCCGATTGGTATTTCTTTCTTTATATTTCAATCTATTTCCTATGTAATAGATGTATATCGCGGAGAAGTAAATGTGCAAGAAAACCCTTTCAAGTTAGCTCTATACATTGCCTTTTTCCCACAGTTAATTGCTGGTCCTATTGTTAAATACCATGATATAGAGCGATACATAGATAAAAGAAATGAAACTTTTGAAGACGTCATAGGCGGTATAAAACGTTTCATTATTGGTCTTAGCAAGAAAGTATTATTGGCTAATGTGGTTGGTAAGGTTGCCGATGATATATTTGCAGCAGGTGTTGGCAACATTGATCTTGCTACAGCTTGGCTTGGTGCTATTGCTTATACTTTTCAAATATTTTTTGACTTTAGCGGTTATTCAGATATGGCAATTGGGTTAGGGCGTATGTTTGGTTTTCACTTTTTGGAAAATTTTAATTATCCCTATGTTGCAGATAGTATTACAGATTTTTGGCGTAGATGGCATATATCTCTTAGCACTTGGTTTAAAGAATATGTCTATATTCCTCTTGGTGGGAATCGCCGTGGTAAGTTGAAAACCTATCGGAATTTAATTTTAGTGTTTTTGGCTACAGGTATTTGGCATGGTGCCAATTGGACTTTTATTTTTTGGGGATTATGGCATGGTGCTTTCTTGCTTTTAGAAAAACACTTTGGGTTTGCATTCACGCCAAAACATGCTATTTTAAAGCATTTTTATGCGTTATTGGTAGTTGTTTTGGGGTGGGTATTTTTCAGNGTGGAGTCTTTACAAGAAGCATTTGCATATATAAAAGTTATGTTTGGTATTACACAAAATAGTGTAATACCTTTCGGCGTTGATTATTATTTAGCTAACAAGTTAATAATTTGCTTATTATTTTGTGCTTTGTTTAGTATTCCGGTAAAATTGCCGAATTGCATAAATAAATACAAAATTAGTTTGAATATAATATGTAATCTGTCACTATTGGGGTTATTATTTCTTTCTTGCATGTATATTGCTGGGGCAACATATAACCCATTCATATATTTTAGATTTTAAGTACTAAAATGAGTTCCTTTTATTAAACATCCTTAGTTATTTTAATATTTCGCATATTGACCAATAACTAAAGCATTTACACAAATATACCTTGAAAAAAAGATGGAAGCTTATATAACAGCCATTGCTCCAAGAGAAATAAAAAGTTTTATATTAAAGGTACCAGATAAGTATTTATGAACCAGAGGCACTATTAAACTTAGACGAGGATGCAAAAATGTTCAAGCCGAAGGCGAAATATTGAGCTATTTAAGAGCTAAAATGCCTAATATGTCAATCAACAAAGGTGAAAATATTTCATTTGCTTGTTCTTGTTCATTTTCTCTTTAAAAACTGAGTGGTGCTATTTCAAGATTTAATACAAGTTACATCTTCCTTATTGCATATGGTATCTAGTCAAATCGAAAGAGGCTTGTATATGATACAAAATAAAAACAAAATAAGCACAGGTCGTAAGCTTAAGATACTGGGAGCATATATGGGATTTCTATGTGGCTTTGGAGCATTTGCTATTCATAGATTGTTTATGAGTCTAATGGCTATGGCCGTTGTAGGAATCATGATTATGTTCATAGGTATGTCTATGGAAACAGAGAAAGACGAAAGATAATAAAGGATGAATGAAGACGTGACTTGTATTTGAAAATAAAGTTAAAGGGTTCAGTAACGTATATGATGAAATTAATACTATATTAGGCGAAAGTTGTAACTTAGACGAAAAATGTTAATCCGTGTCGTAAACTGTAAGGTTGAGTAACATGGTACTAGGTAGTTGCTTTGAGTAATTTCATATTAGTTGTTGAGATTAAACGATGTGGAAGGTTAAAAACCCCTATTTTTAAAGCTATATACAACGGTAATTATTGGGGGCAAAATGGGGGCAAAATGGGGGCAAAAAGAGTCCATTTGGGGGCAAAAACAGCCAAAAGCCGGACAATGATGTTTGCAAATATTCAATTATTAAGCTTAAAAACTATGGTAGCATAATAAAATTGCAAATCATGAAGATGGCTTAGCTACTGGGTTTTGCGATATATCTTGCGCAGAAAATTAACAAGTGGTACAATATTAAAGTTACCAATGCTACTATAGCTCAGTTGGTAGAGCATCTCATTCGTAATGAGAGGGTCGTAGGTTCGAATCAGATTAGTAGCTCCAGTTGAAAGTTAGGCTCTCAGGTTTTTTCCCTGAGAGCTTTTTGCTTTACAACGTAAGTGTTTTAAATGACATTTAGCAATGTATTTACAATTATTTTTTATCGAATTATAATTGTGCTAAGTTTAAATAAAAATTGCCTTTGTGAAGTCTCCCAAAAAGAACAAGGAGGTAAGGAATGGAAATCAAAGTTTTGGTAGAAAACAGGACATGTTCATCAGATTTTGCTTGCGAGCATGGATTAAGTCTTTATATTGAAACGGGAAAGCATAAAATATTATTTGATATGGGCGGAAGCACTATCTTTTTAGAAAATGCTCACAAAATGGGTGTTGATTTATCCCTCGTTGATATAGGGATTCTCTCTCATGGTCATTCTGATCATGGTGGTGGGCTGCCGGCTTTTCTAGATCTTAATAAAAAGGCGAATATTTATATTCATGAAAAAGCTGACGAAGGACACTACGCTCGTCGGGATCAGGAAAAAATAGCTGAAATAGGTATTTCTCCACAAATAATGAAGGCACCAAAAATAATTTGCACTAAAGGTGACTGGCAAGTGGATAATGGTCTTTTGCTTTTTTCCACAGTTGATAAAAAGCAACTTTGTTCTGTGGCCAACAATTCACTCCTCGTTCAAAACCACAATGAATATGTTAAAGATTCCTTTGAACATGAACAAAATTTATTGCTTACGGAAAAAGGGAAAAAAATTTTAATAACAGGCTGTGCTCACCGTGGCATAGTTAATATTATGGCAAGAGCAATGGAGTTGGCAGGTGGACCGCTAGACGCTGTTATCGGGGGGTTCCATTTGTCAAACCCAAGTACAGGACAATGCGAAGCAGACGAGCTTATTGCCGGAGTAGCAGAATGTTTGAATTCGTATGAAACAAAATATTACACCTTCCACTGTACAGGAATAGAAGCATATAGAAAATTGAAAATGACCATGGGAGACAAAATTTCTTATTTGG
>JGI20225J20221_1002567_pt1 | contig 13078 bp, 13 predicted proteins | sample BioMet4_FD_20221 | JGI IMG/M metagenome (IMG submission 20221) | reverse complement strand
AGCTTTGGTCGCTCCCTCGCGGGTGGCGTGGATGAAATCTTTGGGACTTTGCTACAATTTCTTCTGGCGTATAGTCGCTCCCTCCCGCGGGAAGCGTTGGATTGAAATTCTAATCTGCTCAGGTGTCAGTCCCAAATTCTTCCCGGTCGTCTCCCCTCGCCGGGAGCGTGGATTGAATTTCTCTTCCGACCCTTTGCGGATTATTATTTTGATAATGTCGCCTCCCCTCGCGGGAGCGTGGATTGAAATTGAAGCGGTATTTAGTATTGACCCGCTGAGATAACCGTCGCTCAACCCTCCGCGGGAAGCGTGGATGAAAATTTAATTACATTGGGACCTAATCGTAAAGCCCAAAGTCATCATTGTCGCTCCCCTCGGCGGGAAGCGTGGAGTTGAAATACAGCATTATCGTTTAATTGTAACTTAGTCCGCTGTGGGGGTCCTCCCCTCGCGGGAGCGTGGGATGAAATAAGTCAAGACAACCCTTTCTGAATTACCAAGCTCGGGTCGCTCCCCTCGCGGAGCGTGGGATGAAATTTTTTTTACGGCCTGTGTAATTGTGTCCATTTGTTTGGTGGTCCCGCTCCCCCTCCGGCGGGAGCGTGGATTTTGAAATCAGCAGATGTTGTAGGGAATAACCGAAATATTGGGTCCGCTCCCCTCGCGGTGAAGCCGTGGAATGAAATTCTTTATGCGCTTTCCTGTTCATATTTGTCGAGTTTAGGTCGCTCCCCTCGCGGGACGTGGATTGAAATTCTAAAATGTTTTCCCGCAGAGCCGCACTCCGTTTCGGTCGCTGCCCCTCGCGGAAAGGCGTGATTGAAATGTTTAATGTTTTAATATTTTTCACTTGCGCCACGCGGGTCGGCTCCCTCGCGGGAGCGGTGGTGAATTGAAATATCCGTGCGCCAGTAAAATGCCTCTCCATGTACATGTCGTCGCTCCCCTCGCGGGGAGCGTGATTGAAATCTTGAAAATTTCTCTTAAGTGTATATTACCAAAAAGTCGCTCCCCTCGCGGGAGCGTGGATTGAATTCCACGTCCCCCCCAAGTCCTTTGAAATCTTTCGTATTGTCGCTCCCCCCCTCGGCGGGAGCGTGGATTGAAATTCATATGTTTGTGGGTATATTGCATGATGTATGTCGCTCCCCTGCGCGGGAGCGTGGATTGAAATAAACAACCGGAATTGTTTTTGGATCTGGACCAATAGTCCGCTCCCCTCGCGGGAGCCGTGGAATTTGAAATAACTAAGTCCTAAAAGCTCCATTCCGACCCATTAACGTCCGCTCCCCTCGCGGGAGCGTGGAATTGAAAATCACAGACGGCCCATCTTCTTTTGCTCTGGACAATTGTCCGCTCCCCTCCAGCGGAGCGTGGATGAAATCGTCCAAGATAATGGCATATAGAACAATTCGTTTTCTTGTCGCGCTCCCTCCGGGACGGGATTGAAATATTTTTTTCCGGAGGAAACGATATATGTCCTCCATGCGTCCCGCTCCCTCGCGGGAGCCGGTGGATTGAAATCTTACGATGGTAGTTTTCAAACACAATGTCTATTATTCCGCTGCCCCTCGCGGGAGCGTGGATTGAAAGTCCTTTTACGTGGATCTCTACCTTCAAATTTTCCCATGTCGCTCCCCTCGCGGGAGGCGGTGATTGAATCGCATATTCATCTGGAATTGCATACTAATAATAGGTGTCGCTCCCCCTTCCGCGGAGCCGTGGATGTGAAATATGTTTTGCAAGTGTGTATTTTTATCGTTAATGCCAGTCGCTCCCCTTCGCGGGAGCGGGGATTTGAAATAAGACATCCTGATTGTTTGCCAAGAGGAAAGAAGTTGCAGTCCGCTCCCTCGGCGGGAGCGTGGACTGAAATCATGCCCTACCTTTTTTTGCGGGTGGTGAAAGTTATCTGTCGCTCCCCTCGCGGAGGCGTGGATGAAATACTGTATCGCCAGAGTCCTTCTTGGTCATCCTGGTCCGCTCCCCTTCCGGAAGCGTGGCATTGAAATAATAAATGCCTTTTACTTGTGGCAGCGGTTTGCCATTGTCCGCTCCCCTCGCGGGGAGCGTGATTGAAATCGTCTGTAAAAAAGTGTTAACTCTAAAAATCTATAGGTCGTCCCTCGCCGGGAGCGTGGATTTGAAATTCCCGGGTATTATGCAACCCGATTAAGTATATACAAGTCGCTCCCCTCGCGGTGAGCGTGGATTGAAATCCTGTCGGATGAATATCAAGCCCTAAAGAATGGCCAGTCCCGCTCCCCTCGCGGAGCGTGATGAAATAGGGCCGGTGCGCATCAATTAATACAAGGTTGATCATGTCGCTCCCCTCGCGGGAGCGGGATTGAAATATCCTTACGTCCTGTGGATCATATCCTGTGTTTATTTTGTCCGCTCCCCTCGCCGGGAAGCGTGGGATTTGAAATGCCAGACTTATCAAGACAATATAGCAGTTTTGCCTGAAAAGTCGCTCCCCTCGCGGGAGCGTGGGATTGAAATAGTATCAAATGGGAAACCTTACCATTGCGGAAGTAGTCGCTCCCCTCGCGGGAGCGTGGATTGAAATAATAATTCTCTTTTCTATATATAACTTATGTAAGGTCGCTCCCCTCGCGGGAGCGTGGATTGAAATATTGAAGTATCAATGAAATGCCGCAAGTTTTCTCGTCGCTCCCCTCTCGGGAGCGTGGATTGAAATAGCACTTGGCCCATATTGGGACGGCGGAATGATACGTCGCTCCCCTCTCGGGAGCGATAGTTATGTTTTTTTTATTGATTAATATAAACCGGAAACAGATTTTGGAGGAGTTGTTTTTACATAACAGTCAGATGATAAAGGAGTCACATGGATATAGACTGGAAGATCGTAACCGAAAATCAGGGGCAGTTCCTTGATTTTTCAGTTAATACGAATCCCTTTGGTATTCCGCCCAAAATAGAACAGAGCAGCGGAGATTTTGTCTCCACCTTTGGATTTTATCCGGATTCGAAATGTCAGACTTTACGGAAAGCTCTTTCTGAGAAATACAGCATTCCACCTGAATTTATTTACTGCGGGAGTGGAGCAGACGACATTATATACCGGCTGGTATTTGCTTTACATCCAAAGAGAGCGCTGATTCTGGAACCAACTTTTGAGGAATATGGTCGTGCGCTATCCTTAACGGGTTGTGAAATCAGTCACTTTCAATTGACGGAAAAACAGAATTTTCACCTGGATATAGAGCATTTTTTATCTGCCATAGATCGAATTGACATTCTATTCATATGTAATCCGAACAATCCAACCGGGCAGCTGATTAAACATGAAGATATAGTACAGATACTGAAAAAATGCGAAAAAAATAATGTCATCTGCGTGGTGGATGAGTGCTTTATGGAGATGCTACAGGACTGGAGAACGTTGTCAGTCAAACAGGAGAGCAAATCGTACCCCCAATTGGTTGTGGTTGATGCTTTTACAAAAACGTATGCAATACCGGAGCTTCGCCTGGGGTTTGCTGTTACGCAAAGAAGAGAATTGCTTGATGATATGCAATCATTTGGGCAGGAATTCAATGTATCTGCAACGGCTCAGTTGGCCGGTCTTATAGCCATTTCCGACACACAATACATGGAAAAGACCTATGCGCTGCTTGAGGAAGAACGCAGCTGGTTGACGAAACGTTTTCATGATTTGGGAATTTGTACTTATCCGGACGTTGCAAATTTCTTTTTAGCGAAAGCATCGGTTATCGGGTTCAATGAACTTTTGCTGGCACGGGGGATTAAAGTAAGGGACTGTTCAAATTTCTATGGGCTTGGCAGCGCATATTGCCGTTTTGCAATACGTATCAACTTCCAGCGCAAAGTAACGCTCAATAAAAGTTGAAAAAGAAAATGCTTTAAAACGTTGAAAATACGCCGTTTTAAGACGGAAAAACTTGCAAAATTCTCTATATGTGGTATAATTATGAGTAGAAAGTAACACTCAAATATGCCGCGGAGGTGAAGCCCATGTACATGGATTGCGAGATTGAAATTCCGGATGTCCCGGGCAAAATAAACCAGGTAAAAAAAGGTAATACAATCTACATCAGATATGTTGTTGGCAGGACATATCATGCAGATAAAAAATATAACATTCCAGATCAGAGAATTATAGGAAAGAGATCGGACAGAAATCCTGATATGATGATCCCAAATGAAAACTTTCTAAAGTACTTTGGAGATGTGGAACTACCGGACAAAAAGCGAAATGCTAATCGAAGCAGCTGTCTTCGGATTGGAACATTCATTGTTATTAGAAAGATTATCGAGGATTATGAACTGTCTCAGATCCTTTCCAAATACTTTGGCATAAAGGATAGTGGATTATTACTTGACCTTGCAGCTTATTCTATAACAGCAGAGAATAACGCCGCACAGTATTATCCGGATTATGCCTTCAACCATCCGCTTTTTACAAAAGGAATGCATATATACAGTGATTCCAGGATATCTGATTTCTTCGCATCGGTGACAGATGACCAGCGTGTTGGATTCCTGAATGAGTGGAATGCAAACAGAGACCACAGGGAGAAGATATACATTTCCTATGATTCCACCAATAAGAACTGCCAGGCGGGAGAATTGGAACTTGTGGAGTTCGGACATCCGAAGGAAGACAAGGGACTTCCTGTATTTAATTATTCTATCGCATATGATACTGACAACAGGGAACCGCTCTTTTATGAGCAGTATCCCGGAAGTATTGTAGATATATCACAGCTACAGTTCATGCTCCAGAAAGTTCAGGGGTATGGATATAGGCAAGTGGGATTCATACTGGACAGAGGATATTTCTGTAAGGAAAATATTAAGTACATGGATCAGTGCGGATATGATTTTATTATCATGGTAAAAGGGATGAATTCCCTGGTGCGAGATTTAATCCTGGAAAACAAAGGTAAGTTTGAAAATATCAGAGAATACAGTATCAGACAGTATAAGTGTTCTGGTATGACTGTAAAAAGGCAACTGTACTCTTCTGATGAGGAGGAAAGATATTTCCACATATATTATTCAGACCAGAAGGCATGTGCAGAGCATGAGCAGGTGGAAGGCAAGATTTACAGGATGATGAAATACTTAAACAGCATCAAAGGACAGAAAGTAAATGTTGGTGATGGATTTAAAGAGTATTTTCATCTCGAAATCTATGAGCAGGATGGAACATTTCTTTATGCAAGAGAGAAAACTGAGGCAGTTCAAAGAGAGATTGACCTTGGCGGATACTTTGTGATTGTGACATCAAAAAAAATGTCAGCAAAGGAAGCTCTGGAGCTTTATAAGAGCAGGGATGTTTCGGAGAAACTATTCCGTGGTGACAAGTCTTATCTTGGAAATAGGAGCCTGCGAGTGCAATCAGATGAGGCAGCATCAGCAAAAATATTTATTGAATTCATTGCATTAATCGTTAGATGTAAGATGTACACATGCTTAAAAGATGAGATGGAAAAGCTTGATAAGAAACCTAACTTCATGACAGTCCCTGCAGCAATCCGGGAGCTGGATAAGCTGGAGATGATAAGGCAGACAGATGGCAGATACAGATTAGATCATGCAGTGACAGCAACGCAGAAAATGATATTGAAAGCGTTTGATATGGATGCAGATTTGATTAGGAAAAATGCTAATGAGCTTAGCAGTATGCTGATGGACTATGACAATGAACTTACCGGGGAGAATTAAAGATGGCAAGACCAGGAAAAGATGGAAATACAACTATTGAAGATCAGATTACAAGGCAGGAAGATGCAGTTGCAAAAGCCAAGGCAAAGTATGATGCAGAGGTAGTAAAACTGAAAGATTTGTATGCGAAGAAAGATGAGATCAAGAAGAAAGAATTGCTTAAGGCAGTAGAAAACAGCGAGAGAAGCTACGAGGAAATCATGGAATTTCTGGGAGGACAGGGGAAATGACACTATCAGAAGAAGATGGAAAGCTTTATTATGAACTCTGGCTGCCACTGATGGATTATGTGAATGATAAATACAAAGTAAGAAAAGAACTCGGCAAAATGAAAGGTGCAGATAGCTTAAATCCAGAGGATGTAAAAACAGTATCGGATAAGCTATGTGAAAATATAGCGGTCATTGATGAATATCTTCAGGAACATCAGGAACTGCCGGAAGAACATAAAAATATCATTGCTGGATGGAAGCGATTTAGAAGAGGCAGATTTATCATGGAGCGCCACCTGAAAGGCGGAACAATGATGATCTCGATGGAAGATGAAAATGTGTATCAAGTCGTTGGAATCATTACAAGTATAGAAGAAATGTTTTATTATGCACCAATGCCACTCATGGTTGAAGCAACGTTAATGCCGTATAAAAATGTTATTATTACAGATGGATTAATCATGCCGTACAATCTGATGATTGGTGGCAACATGACGAAGACATTTAGGGATGTTTACATGGATGCAAAACGGTCAGGTGCAATTAAAAAATCACTCTAATATGACCTTTGAGTGAGAAAAAGACAGGAAGTTAAGAATACGGCGTCACGAAGAAAATGCATCTCTGATCAATGTCTTAAAAAGCATGAAAGATGAAAACGTATGGTAAGGCAAGCCAAATCAGCATTGGCAAAGTGATTATCTCATAAGATGGAGGAAGGCAGCATTTTGAATTCATATAACTTAAACCTTATACGGGATTTGCCTAAAAGTGATTTGCACAGCCACGCGGGACGTGGAGGAAATATCAAGTATATAGAAAAATGGGCAGGGGTTAAAATAATACCGAACAATAGGCCGTTTGAATCGTTGTCCGATATGCAGAGCTGGTTTGTGAATAATGTGAAATGCCATTACCCGGGTATTGAAGGTTATCTGAAACGAATAGAAGCGGCGTTTGTTCAGGCCGCGGACGATAACATCAGGGTTCTGACGCTGAGTTATGGGATTGATGAAATCAATTTTCTGGGAGGTATGGTTCCATTTATAAAAACGATGGAGAATTTCAGTACCAGGTTTGCTCCCGATACACTGTTCTTGCCGGAACTGGCTTTGGGACGTGAGCAGGATGTTGATTATGTTGCAACGCGGCTTGACGAAATATTCTCTTACGGATGGTTCAAATCTATCGATATCTGTAATGATGAGTTTGCGCAACCGATATCCAATTTCAAGAATATCTACAGGAAAGCCGGGGCTGCCGGTCTTAAGCGCAGAGCGCATGTTGGAGAATTCGGAAGTGCGGATGATGTAATGGAAGCGGTTGAAGAGTTGGAGCTGGATGAAGTTCATCACGGGATAGCCGCTGCAGGATCCGAACATGTCATGAAATTTTTGTCTGATAACAAAATCCGGCTCAACATTTGCCCTACCAGCAATGTTATGCTCAAAACAGCAGAAAGCTACGCTACTCATCCGATACGCATTCTATATGATCACGGAATACCGGTAACGATCAATACGGATGATCTGCTGATCTTCAATCAGAGTGTTTCGGAAGAGTATATTAATTTGTATCGTTCCAATTTAATGACAGCTGATGAACTGGAAGTTATAAGACTGACCGGTCTTCAATATATGCAAAAAGAAAAATAAATAATTTATATAACGTTTATATAGTGACGTAAAACAAACGCATTCATGAATCTGGACGAGCGGCGGAAGAAATGAAAACCATTATAACCGGCGCATATTTATTTCTGAAAAATGTTTTAGGTTGAACCATTGAGATGCCTGATGCTATCATACGGATATGGAAATGAGAGAGGGGTGAGTCCAATGGTAAAATAATTTTTTCAGATATGCGCGCATATTATTTAATAGAAATACAAAGTGGCAGGAGGTTCCAAAATGTGTACAAGTTTTGCAGTATATGGTCAGAAAAAAACTGTTTATGGAATGACCTTTGATACGGATGAAATTGATCTGAAATTAAAGGTCAACAGTTATAATGATATGAACTATTTTTTCTTTGCAGGATTTGCAGGTGACGGCTTTGCAGACATTGCAGGGTTTAACAGTGAAGGTCTTTTTGTCTGCACGCAGGCAGTGGAATATGGACCTGAATTTAAAGCAGGCTGTGATGAAAATGACTGGTACGCTTTTTCTATTTTTGGTGATGTAATAAAGAAAACAGGAAAAGCATCCGAATTTAATGAAATTTCCGGTGGCAGAGTGATCGCTTATCCGAGAAATCCGTTATATCCGCATTTGGGATTGCATACGCTTGTTGCAGATAAAAATGGTGATGCATTTATTATCGAAGAAGGAAATGGTAAAAACGTAGTATGTCCCATACAGGACAAGCTGATCGTTATGACAAATTTCCCAAATGGAAATTTTGTGGGATCGGATTATGATAAAGTATCCGGAATGGGTGCAGATAGATATATCCGTGCGTATGCATATATTCAAGAGCATATTCATGATTTTGACGTAAAGGAAGCCTTTGATATTCTGGGCAAAACGAGTCAGGCAAATACCCTTTGCTCAATCGTATATGATCCATCTGAAAATGAAATATATATCAATTTCAAAAAAGATTTCAGTAAAAAATGGAAGATTTCTATTACAGAAAAGACAATTCAATCCATGGATGGATTTTTATGTAGTAATAAGATTCAACTTACAAATGGTGAGATATTGGTAAATGATCTTCTTAGCCTGTATAAATGAAAACTTTTTAGAAGAATAGATAGAAAAACAGTTTTTTTAATATGTATGATAATTTGGCTTAGGGAATAAACATCCGTTTGGGTGAATGTTTCCCGGGCCTTTTTTGATGCTTTTTAATCATTCTATTTTATTGAAAAACATTGTTTGTGTACGTAATAGTGATAAAATGGTAGTGTTGTGTATGATATTATAAAAATGTATTTAAAGAAGGAATAAATGAGAGAAAAAACAGAAAATTCCATCAGACCATTTATTGCTCATACAAGAAAAGCAACAGGCAAGGAGAAGGCCTATATTGCATTGGATGAATCCGGTGCAGAGGTGTCGATTGAAATACAAACCATAAAAGAACATCTGGAAAATACGGCAACCCTTGCAACCGGCTTTGCATCGAAATTTGCTGCCGGGCAGATAGCCGGTCAGATTGGGCTCATGCATGATATCGGGAAATATTCGGAAGCTTTCCAAAAACGCATATGGGAGAATGGAAGAAAATGTGACCATACATCAGCCGGTGCACAGGAAATTATGGGGGTAAATGGTGATCCGTTTGGCCGTATTGCTGCCTACTGTATTGCAGGACATCATGCAGGATTGATGAATGGTGGAGCAGAATCTGATTCAAATGATATTGTGAGAAGTCTCGAAGCACGATTAAAGAAGAAACTTGAAGGAAACCTGGATTATCAGAAATATATGGAAGATATTCAACCTGTAAAATTATCTGCAGCAAAGCCTGTAAAGTGTCTTACTATATTAAAGACACAGAATGGGTTTTTTAGCATGGCTTTTTGGATCAGAATGTTGTTTTCCTGTCTGGTTGATGCAGATTTTCTTGATACGGAGAAATTTGTAAATTATGGAAAAAATTACAGAAATACCGGGGAACCGCTGCATATTCTGAGGGAGAAGCTTGATAAATATATTCAGGAGAAGAAATGGCTGGATGGAAGTCAGGGCATTAATGCTTTACGAAGTGGTATATTGAAAAACTGCATTGAAAAAGGAAAAAAGACTGATAAGAACCTGTTTTCGCTGACGGTTCCAACCGGAGGTGGTAAAACAGTTGCGTCACTTGCATTTGCATTGAATCATGCCGTTTCAAAAGGGAAAGATCGGATTATATATGTAATACCTTATTGTCACGCGGCAAATTATAGTTCCTACCTACTGCAGTTTTGCCGCAAACTAAATTCGTATATTTATTTTTATATCTACTACAGCGTGCCGTGTATGACTGCATGCTTTTTTCGTTGCTGATATTGACCATTCTCATTGATTTCTGTATATTCTTTTCGTAGCAATAAAAAAAGAGAAAGAACAGCCCCGACCAAAGTTCGTTCCTTCTCTCAACAAAGTCGCTGTGCCAAGTCCGGGATCAAGTCCCACTAGTAAGGCGTCATGCGCAACCACTGTTATGATAAGAAAAAACTCACTTTTTTGCAAGTTAATTCGTATAAAAATTTCATCAAAGTCCATTTTTAATGCATTCATGGATCAATTCATACCTCAACTTGAACCCTGTCCGGTCTGTGAAGCGAAGGGTACTTGCCATATCCATGACTACTACGGCAGAAATATCATCGACTTTCGCTATGGTCACCTGGTCAAGGATAACCTCTGCATCATGCGTGTATTCTGTGACAACTGCGAGCATGCACATGCTGTTCTGCCAGACATTATCATTCCTTATTCCAGCTATGGCCTGTTCTTCGTTCTTCGCGTCCTTGCTGAGTTCTTCGCCCATCTTCATACAGTTGAACAGATCTGTGAACGATATAATATATCTGAAAACCAGCTCCGCAAATGGATCTCTCTTTGGAAGCTGCATAAAGAGCAATGGCTTGGGCTTTTAAATGATTCTGAAACCTCTGACCTTGCCTTGCTGAAACGCCTATGTAGCAAGGATAAGTTCTCCTCATTTTCTCAGGAATTTACTCTCCATATGTCACATACATTTCTTCAGTCGCATCGGAATCCTATCTTAAAGAGACCTGCAAACGCACGATACCATCAGCACGCCTTTTCTCCTGATTACGATATCTGGTGACCACACGACTGATGAATGGTGCAATGCACTTTTCCCCCTTATCATGTAGAAAACACTTAAGGAGGGCTCTGTTTTATGAGTAAAGAAACCGAAACAACAAAAAATGATGCGCTGGTAGCTCAGTTCCGCTTCGCCATGATAGCTCCTGTGATTCAGGGGCTTTTTCCTGACGTCTCTGCAACGGCTTACTATAAGCGTGTAACCGAACATCCGCTGACTCTTCCTAATGGAACCGTCGTCCAATACAGTTACAAGACTCTTGAAAAATGGAAGTCTCTGTATCTTCGCGGTGGACTTGATGCACTGATACCAACAACCAGATCTGATAAAGGTATTTCGCGTGCCTTAAATGATGAGGCTATTAACGAAATCTATCGTGTCAAACAGGAACATCCTCGTATGAACGCAACTCAAATCCATGATTACCTGATTCGTGAATCATTTCTTTCTGCATCCGTCAGTGTTGACTCCGTCCAGCGATTCGTTAAGAACAATGATCTGAAATCTGCAAGAGATCCCAACCTTAGAGACCGTAAAGCCTATGAAGAAGACGAATTCGGTAAGATCTGGCAGGCTGATACCTGCTATCTTCCATACATTACAGAAGATGGCAAAACAAGACGCGTATACTGCATCATGATTATCGATGATCATTCCCGCCTCTTAGTTGGCGGTGAACTTTTCTACAACGATAATGCCTACAACTTTCAGAAAGTCCTAAAACAGGCCGTTTCCACCTACGGAATTCCAGATAAACTTTATGTCGATAACGGCTGTAGTTACAGTAATGAGCAGCTTTCCATGATCTGTGTATCCTTAGGCGTTTTGCTTTTACACACTAAAATAAGAGATGGGGCCAGTAAAGGCAAGGTAGAACGCCATTTCAGAACGTTAAAAGAAAGATGGTTATATACCCTTGATATCAGCAAGATCACTTCTCTTGCCCAGTTCAATGAGATGTTGAAGGACTACATGCGCTCTTACAACACGACATTTCACCGCGGAATTGATGCAACTCCTATGGAACGCTTCCACAATTCAAAGGATCATCCTCAGTGTCCGCAATCTCGCGAATGGCTTGATGATTGTTTCTATAACCGCATTACTCGTAAAGTCCGCAAGGATTCTACGATTACCATTGACAACGTCTGCTACGATGTTCCAATGCAGTTCATCTCTGCCAGGGTGGATATCCGTTTTCTTCCTGATGACATGGATGCCGCATATATCCTGATGGATAATACAAAATTTCCAATACGAACAACGAACCGCAATGAAAATGCCCACACCAAACGTAATAATACAAAGCCAGCTATCGACTACTCTAAGATCGGAGGGACCCGCTAATGTTCAACTCTTTTTATGGGCTATCTTACAATCCCTTTGATAAACAGCAGATCCATGAAAAAGATCACTTTGTTTCAAACGACTTCACCGAAATGATCCATCGTCTGAATTACCTAAAAGAAATCCGTGGAATTGGCGTATTCACTGCCAGACCGGGTATGGGTAAATCTTACGCACTCCGGTGCTTTGCATCCAGCCTGAACCCAAGCTTATATCACATGGAATACATGTGCCTTTCCACCATTAGTGTTGCTGATTTTTACAAACAGCTCTGTTCCATACTTGGAGTCAGTGAAAAAGGGGGAAAGCCTGCGATGTTTGCAGCCATACGTGAGCAGATCACATATCTTTATAAAGAGAAGCGACAGCCATTACTGCTTGCAATTGATGAAGCACAATACCTGAATACCGGCATTCTCAATGACATAAAGATGCTGATGAATTACGGTTATGATTCTGTAAACTACTTCACTATGATTCTCTGTGGAGAATCGCACCTGAATGATACTCTTCGCAAACCAGTCCATGAGGCACTTCGTCAACGAATCACTGTTCATTACAACTATAATGGTCTCTCTGATGATGAAGTTGGAAAATATGTTCTTCATAAACTCCATCTGGCCGGTGCCGCTGATTCGATTATTGATACCGCTGCACTATCAGCAGTTCATAGTTATACCCAGGGAAATCCTCGTCTGATTGATAATCTCATGACCGACGCACTTATGATTGGTTCTCAGTTAGAAAAAGCAGTAATCAATGCTGATGTCATCCACGATGCTGTTGAGAATCAGGGACTTTATTGATGAAATCTTTAGTTTTCAATGTTCAAGGCTGTGATCACAACCGTGGTCATGGCCTTATCTGAAAAGCAGAAAAACTGCTCCTCAGATAAGACTACGACAGTGTGCGGTGATTCCTCTGAGAGTTTGCAGTTACCTACCAAACCGCACAGTCGGGGATGTGAAAGCACCTACAATAAAGTGCTGTTCACACCTCCCACAATGTGCCGTCTGACA
>JGI20225J20221_1002565_pt1 | contig 13078 bp, 11 predicted proteins | sample BioMet4_FD_20221 | JGI IMG/M metagenome (IMG submission 20221) | reverse complement strand
CCTGCAAGTCCATAATATTTCGAGAAGACAGGTGACTGTTTAGATAGATGGTCGTATGGATTATGAGAATCTAGCATTTGTATGCTTGACTAAATAAATGACTGAATCTTAAAAGTTAACGCCTTTTAGGGTATATAAAATGCCCCCAAAACATCGCTTATTAGCATGTCTAAATTTTACACTCATTGTTATATATGTGTGAATTCAATAAAATAAAAATCGCCGTAGCTGGAACCGGCTATGTCGGAATGAGTATTGCTACATTGTTGTCACAACACCATGAAGTGGTTGCAGTAGATGTTCTACTTGAAAAGGTGGAGAAAATTAACCATCGAATATCCCCTATTCAAGATGATTGCATCGAACAATATTTGGTCAGAAAACCACTACGGCTTTCAGCAACTCTTGATGGAGCAGCAGCCTATAAAGATGCCGACTTTGTCGTTATTGCAGCTCCCACCAATTATAACCCGTTGGAAAACTACTTTGATACGCACCACATTGAAGATGTTATAGACCTTGTACTTCAGGTCAATCCTGCTGCCATTATGGTCATCAAATCGACTATACCTGTAGGATATTGCCGTAATCTCTACGCCAAGTATGCACAACGAGGCGTGAAGCGGCTCAATCTTCTCTTTTCACCGGAGTTTCTCCGTGAGGGCAAAGCACTTTACGATAATCTGCACCCCAGTCGTATAATTGTGGGCTATCCCAAATTGATGAATGACAGCGAATTCAATGCAGAGAATGAAGCTATTATGGAGGTTGCCGATATTCCCATGCTTGAACAAGCCGCTAAAACTTTTGCTGCTTTATTGCAAGAGGGAGCTATCAAAAAAGATATCCCAACCCTTTTCATGGGCATCAAGGAAGCTGAAGCTGTAAAGCTTTTTGCTAATACCTATCTGGCATTGCGCGTCAGTTACTTTAATGAACTTGACACATATGCCGAAGTAAAAGGACTTAATGCACAAGCCATTATTCAAGGCGTGGGTTATGATCCTCGCATAGGAACCCATTATAATAATCCTAGTTTCGGTTATGGTGGTTATTGCTTGCCCAAAGATGCCAAACAGTTGCTTGCTAACTATGCAGATGTTCCTCAAAACATGATGACAGCGATTGTGGAAAGCAACCGTACTCGTAAGGATTTTATTGCCGACCAAGTGCTGAAAAAAGTAGGTTATTACACAGCCTCCAGCCAATGGGAAGCACAAAAAGAACAGCGCATTACGGTAGGGGTATTCCGGCTGACTATGAAGTCCAATTCAGATAATTATCGTCAATCATCCATACAAGGAATTATGAAGCGTATCAAAGCGAAAGGTGCAGAGATTATTATTTATGAACCCACACTTGAAAACAATACTTCTTTCTTTGGTAGTATTGTGGTGAATGATCTCGCTAAGTTCAAGCAGATGAGTCATATTATCATCGCTAATCGTTATGATACTTGTTTAGATGATGTACAGGATAAAGTGTTTACCCGCGACATTTTTCGTAGAGACTAATTTTATATGACTATATTAGTTACTGGGTCTGCAGGTTTTATAGGTTCTAACTTAGTGGAGAGACTTCTTTCTACTGAAAGCTCTGTATGTATTGTAGGCCTTGACAGTGTGAATGATTACTACGATGTCAATATTAAAGAATATCGTTTAAATCGTTTACGACAGATAGCTGTTCAACATACAGAGAACACATATATTTTTGTCAAGGGAAATCTTGCGGACAAAACTCTCATTAACCGTCTTTTTGCTGACTACTGTTTCGATGTAGTAGTCAATTTAGCTGCTCAAGCAGGTGTGCGTTATAGCATTACTAATCCTGATGTTTACATTGAGAGTAATATTATAGGCTTTTACAATATTCTTGAAGCCTGTCGTCATAGCTACGATAATGGACTGAGAGGAGTGCAGCACCTCGTGTACGCTTCTTCTAGTTCAGTATATGGCAATAACACAAAAATGCCGTATTCCACAGACGACAAGGTTGATAACCCCATCAGTCTTTATGCTGCCACTAAGAAGAGCAATGAACTAATGGCACATGCCTATAGTAAACTTTATAATATTCCTAGCACCGGACTTCGTTTCTTCACTGTTTACGGACCCGCAGGACGTCCAGATATGGCCTATTTCAGTTTTACTAACAAACTGATAAAGGGAGGGATGATTCAAATATTCAATTATGGAAACTGTAAACGTGACTTCACATACATTGATGACATAGTGGAGGGGGTGCAACGTATTATTCACGGAGCTCCTCAGCGTAATATCGGTGAAGATGGCTTACCTATACCCCCTTATAAAGTATATAATATAGGTAACAGTAATCCTGAAAATTTGCTCGATTTTGTGCAGATTCTTCAAGAAGAACTCATCCGTGCTGGGGTACTTTCTGAAGATTATAACTTTGAAATTCATAAACGATTTGTACCTATGCAAGCTGGTGATGTTGCCGTTACTTATGCTGATATATTAGCTCTTGAACGTGATTTCGGATTTAAGCCTCATACATCGTTAAGGGAAGGATTGCGGAAGTTTGCGGAATGGTACAAAGTGTTCTATTTAAAATAAAATATATGACGTTTTTATATTATTGTATAAAATTTTAACAAAGTAATAATGAAAATTTTCTTAAGATCAATAACTGCTTATGATTCTGAGCAAATAATTAAGTGGAGAAATGACGAAAGAGTTCTAAGTCACTGCATGATCAAAACTCCTATTACGCTAGAATCGCATAACAAGTTTTATGAGGAGTATATTCTTACCGAGAAATACAAACAGTTTATTGTTGAGCGTGTAGAAGAGGAATGTGGTGTAGCTTCATATCCTATTGCTACTGTATATCTCAAAGATATTGATTACGGCAATAAGCGTTGCGAACTTTGTATTTTTACAAGCTGTGATTCAGAATGGATTGAAGAAAGTCAAAGTATCGCAATACGTATGCTGGTAGAAAAAGCATTTACTGAATATGGTATGCATAAAATATATACTTATGCTTTTTATAGAAACAATGAAGAAGTTGAACTTTTAAAATTGGGAGGTTTTAAAGTTGAAGCAATTTTAAAAATGGAGGCAAGAAATCAAGAAGATGAATACGAAGACATTGTACGATTGTCTATTATTAAGTGATGGTTCTATATTTAATATTGCATTATGAGAACAATAACAGTACTTTATGATCAATCTGCATACACTTATCGATGGCTAAAACCTCTATTTGCTGCAAAAAATGAATTTAAGTCATGTGGTTACAAAGTTGAGTATATATCATTTATGGATTATCTGCCTTTGAATCAGATAATTGATGTTGTGAAAAGGGAAAGATATATACTAAACAAGGCTATGAAAGGTCATCGGGATATTGTTTTTATGGCATTTCATCACTCTTCATCATGGATTTGTTCTTTGGATGAAGTAAAGAAAAATGAAATAATAAAAAAAATTAAAAAACATTGTAATAAGCTTATATGGCTTGATACGGCAGATAGTACAGGCACATGCTCTTTTGAAGTAATGCCATATGTTGATTTATATTTTAAAAAACATATATTAAAAGATAGAAGTTTATATTTAAAATCCTTTTGGGGTGGACGCATTTTTTGCCAATATTATCATGATAAGCTACATTTAGAAGATGAAACCATTACGAATACAAATTATGAACCACTGAAAAAGGAGCATTTTAATAAGTTGAGATTATCATGGAATGTTGGGATTGGAGATTTATTTGCTACAAGAACGCAGTTGTTTTTACATCCATACTCTAGGGTTGTTCCAAAGTTCATCAGCCCTCTATCAAAGAAAACATTAGATCTTCAATATAGAGGAAGTAGTTATTCCCCTATAGCAGGGTATCAAAGGCAGCAATGTCTTGAGCTAGTTATGAAGCTTAATCATATTTCACATTCTGACGCTTCGAAAAAAGTACCAAAAGAAGAGTATATAAAAGAAGGACAGAATGCAAAGGTAATTTTATCACCTTTTGGATGGGGCGAAATATGTGGAAGAGATTTTGAGGCATTTGTATATGGTGCAACTATGATAAAACCCAATATGAACCATTGTATTACATACCCTGAAGTGTATATCGAGAATGTCACATACATTCCTATTAACTGGAGTTTTAGTGATTTTGATGAAATAATAAATCAAATAGAATCTGTAAAATTTAAAGATGTAGCTATAGAGGCGCAAGAGCTCTATAAAAATTACTTTAATAAAAACTTTAATAAAGAATTTGCAAAACATATAGTTAATGAATTAGAAAGATAATAATGAATAAATATGATTATCTGATAATAGGATCAGGGCTTTTTGGAGCCTGTTTTGCGTATCGTGCAAAGAAAGCAAATAAGAAGTGCCTTGTGATAGAGAAACGCCCACAATTGGGTGGAAATGTTTTTTGTGAACAAATAGAAGGTATAAATGTCCATAAATATGGTGCTCATATCTTCCACACCTCAAACAAGATGGTATGGGAATTTGTAAATAATATTGTGGAATTTAATCGTTATACTAATTGCCCAATTGCTGATTACAGGGGCGAGCTCTATAATCTTCCATTTAATATGAACACCTTCAATCGTCTATGGGGAGTTAAGACTCCAATTGAGGCTCAGCTAAAGATTGAAGAACAGAAAGCAGAGGCTGTCGTTGCATTGAATGGTTGCAACCCGCAAAATCTTGAAGAACAGGCACTCTGCCTAGTCGGTAGAGACATTTACAATAAGTTTATTAAAGAATATACTGAAAAACAATGGGGACGTGATTGCAAAGAGCTACCTCCATTTATTATTTGCCGTTTACCTATACGCATGATTTTCGATAATAACTACTTTAATGATAAATATCAGGGTATTCCTATGGGAGGTTACAACAAACTTATCGAAGTTTTGTTGGAAGGCATTGAGTGCAAAATAAATGTGGACTTCTTTAGTTCTGAGTATAAAAATTGGGAACGATATGCTACCAATCTTGTTTATACAGGTGCATTAGATGAGTTTTTCGGTTATTCATTAGGTAGACTCAATTGGCGAACCGTTAGCTTTAATACGCGAATAGAAAATACTCCCAATTATCAAGGGAATGCAGTAGTAAACTATACTTCTCATAATGAACCATATACTCGCATCATTGAACACAAGCATTTTGAGATGTTCGGTAAAGAGGTTTATAATTGTCCAAAGACTGTAGTCAGTGAAGAGTACTCTAGTGAGTATAGGGATGGTATGGAGCCATATTACCCCATAAACGATGACCGTAATAATGCACTTGCAGGCGAGTACCGTAAACTAGCAAAGAAACAAGAAAATGTAATCTTTGGTGGACGCCTAGGGCAGTATGAGTATTACGATATGGCACCGATAATTGAGCAGGTATTGAAAATTCAATTATGATATCAAAGGTGTTTTAAAATGAATTTAAATAAAGAGTTTGCATATGATTATGTAGTTTTTGACGGCTTTGACTCTACAATAGCTCTGAAAACAAACGGATATTATTATATCTGTACTTTAGATTTACGAAATAAAGAAAATGTTACTTTAGTAACATATCCGTTAGATTACTCGTTTTTTTTTATTAGACTATTATTTGCGATACATCATTCTTCGTTTATAAATAGATTTATAAAGTTACCATTTAAATCAATTTGGTTTCCTTTCTATTTTAAGAAAAATAAATTAAGTGAGAAGAGAAAATGTTTTGTAATATTTAATCTAAAATTATCATTGGATTATTTAAAATATATAAAGAATAATTATCCAAATTCGAAGATAGTTATTATGCATAGAGATTTGCTGAAAACTCATAATACAGAAATTGTAAAAAATGCAATTGCAGATATTGAAATGACTATTGATATAGCAGAAGCTGAAAAATATGAAATGGAGTACTTCTGTGAATTTGAATCAAAAATAGATATACGACAAGAAGGGAATAAACGATATGATGTTTTTTTTGCAGGAAAAGCAAAAGATCGCCTACCAAAATTAGTAAGAGCATATGATATTCTTTCAAAGGCTGGGCTCAACTGTTTTTTTTATATAACAAATGTTCCCAAAGAAAAGCGAGTTATTAGAGATGGAATAAAATACGCTTCTAAAAATATGCTATATTTTGAAATGTTAAAATATAGTGTTAGCAGTAGGTGTCTTCTTGAAATTAATCAACAGGGGGCATTGGGATATACTTCGCGCTTTTTAGAGGCAGTAATGTATGATATAAAATTGATAACAGACAATGCGTCAGTACTTGATAGTAAGTTCTATAATCCAAAAAATATACAATATATTAGCGACGTTGATAAGATAGATCCTAAATTCGTAAAGAATAGAGAATTTGATAGTTTTAATTATAATGATGAATTTTCGCCTATTTACCTATTAAACGATATTGATTTAAAATTATCAAAAAAGTAGATTTTTTTATATATAGAAATGAAAATATGGAATTTAGTGGGGAAGTAATTGATAAAAAAAAGATATTTAATTCTTTTGTTTGGAAAGTGTTAGAAAGACTTTTTACACAAGGAATCAACCTAATTGTCCAAATCGTATTGGCCAGAATCTTGTTGCCTGATGATTTTGGCAGTTTAGCTATAATTGTAGCTATCACAAATTATGCAGCAATATTTGTTCAATCTGGAATCTCGACTGTTATCATTCAGAAAAAAGATATAGACAATTTGGATATATCAACGCTTCTTTCTTCTAGCTTACTGATCGCATTGATTGTATATCTGTTAATATTTATCTTTGCGCCCTTAGTTTCAGCTTTTTATTCAATGCCATCTTTAACATGGCCACTGAGAATATTAGGCTTAATTCTTTTTTTTAATGCAATAAACTCTATTCAAACCGCAATTTTAATTCGTAATTTAAAATTCAAGTCACTCTTTTTTAGAAGTGTCATTGCTATTCCGATATCTGGTACCATAGGCATAGGAATGGCATTATCGGGATATGGTATTTGGGCATTGATTTTTCAAATATTATCCAATATATTGATAGTTGATATAATAATGTCCTTTGGATTAAATTGCAAATTTAGTTTATCTTTTTCTTTGAAAAGAGCACGGAAATTATTTCCTTTCTGCGTAGGGTTACTGATGACAAGCCTATTAGCAGGCTTCAGTGATATATTAAGAACTTTAACAATTGGTAAAAAATACACAACAGAATCTCTAGCGTATTATGATAAAGCTAATACTTATTCTGCCTATGCGACGCAAATTGCAACTCAGTCAACAGCAAGCGTTTTACTTCCAACTTTTTCTAGAAGTCAAGAGAACTACGTTAGATTGAAAGGAATGGTTAGAAAATCTGTAAGATTAACATGCTTCATTATGATGCCTTTACTTGCTTTTGTCGCTATTAATTCTCATCAGATAATATCTATATTATTAACTGAAAAATGGTTAGGGTGCGTTAAATACCTTCAAATATTTTGTTTGCTAAGAATAGCTATCTGTATTTCTACTATAGATAAACAAGTTTATTTTGCTATGGGAAATAGCCTGATAGGGGTCTATTATGAAATAGGATTATTAATATTTAACACTATACTTCTTGTTTTTGCTCTGCCTTTTGGAATAATGTATTTGGCTATTGGCATCACTCTTGTTGAACTGGTTGGAATGTTAATTTTATTTTTAGTAAGTAATAAACTTTTCAATTATAGTTTTAAGGAGAGGCTTAAAGATTTAGTAAAGCCTATTGTTAGTACAAGTACATTAATTGTATGGCTTATTATTGTCAATTCAATTATTTTAAATTCATTTTTACAACTCATTCTTGGTTTTATTTTTGGTGTAATAATTTATCTTTTTACTAGTTATTTTTTAAAAGATGAGTGTATGGATAGTATTAGATTAAGAAAGTAATCCTTTGTCTTATACATTGGTATAGGATATTTATATTCAACTTTATCTCATGGTAAGCAGCATCTATAATATAAAAAAAACAGATATTATTCTATTCAACATAAAATGTTTTTTGTTGTTTTTTTATATATATAACACACCTTTGTCATTTTTGCCGTCTGCATTAACTTCTATTAGGCTTGCTGTTTTTGCGTCTATTTTCTTTTCTATAGCTATTATTATGATAAAGTATCACTCTATTGTTCCATTTTTTAGAAAAGGTTTATGGCTTAAGAATTATAAACAACTTATTGCAATACACGTGTTTTTGTTTGTGTATATTCTTATGCTATTAATATTTATAGGAAGAGGGAAGGGACAACATATGATTGATATTCTTGGCAATATGTTCTTTTTTTCTTTTTTTCCTATATATACATTTATTCTAATATTTAGTAATTTTGATGAATTTATTAATTCCTTACTTATTGTTACTATAGCTCAAACAGTGATTGTATGGTTCTGTTTGCTAGATTCTTCATTCGCAAGTGTAATAGATACTTTATTCCCCATTATGGAAGAGCAAGCTAAATTTCGATTGGAGTATGCCGGAGGTCTTGGTTGTATTGCGGCACCAGGTGCGTTTAAATATGCATTAGGACTTGTTGCTCTCTTTTATAAAATGTTGACAAAAAGAAACTATAAGTTTTTAATATTATACATTATTTTTTCTGTGACAATTACAATGATTGCGAGAACTGGTATATTCATTTCCCTCACAGGCTTAATTCTTTATATTTTGTATACATTTGATCCTAAAAAAATACTAAAGTTTATCTTTCGTGCATTGTTATGTCTTATTTTAGTATTAATTGTAGTTGCTGTGATAGCATGTGTACCAGAATGGTCATTTTTTTTTAAAGAACGTTTTTCTCGCTTAACACTAATGTTTGATATAGGTCTTAAAGCAGCCTTTTTTCAACATTATTATGCAGGTGCTGACACCATTCTTCCAGAAATATCATATAAAACTATAATAGGAACTGGCATAGTATCAGGGGTCTCTGGTAATGGAGTAACTATTAATGCAGACGGTGGCTTTTTAAAACTATATGTGGGTTATGGTTTAATCGTATCTACCCTAGTCCATATGTGGTTTTTTGTGGTTTTTTACAAAATGGCAAAACACGTGCATTGCTATAAGAAAAAACAAACGCTTTTCTTTTTTCTTATAGTAATTTTATTTGGAGAATTTAAAGAATGGCTTATCTACGATATGTATATAGTGTGTATATTTTATGTTTTGACATATTTGGCAAATCAGAAGTTCGATGTAAAAACAATAAATAGACTGTAGTGGTCATATAATAACTAGCTAATATTTTTAAGTTATGATTAATGTTTATCAACCAACCCTTGGCAAAGAAGAGTTGGAAGCTTTGGAAAAAGTATTTGAGTCTAACTGGCTTGGTAAAGGCAAGCGAGTAGCAGAGTTTGAAGAGAAGTATGCAGAACACATCAGAAGTTCTAAAGAATTAGTGTTGACAACAAATTGCTGTAGTGAGGGTCTTTTCTCTTCTATGCATCTTTTAGACATTCAACCAGGAGAAGAGGTGATTGTTCCTACTATCAGTTTTATTGGTGCAGGTAATGCTGTTTGTGCACATGGTGCAAAGATGGTTCTTTGTGATGTTGATCCTCATACTCTTAATGCACGTGCAAAGGATATAGAGAAGGTAATTACTACTAAGACAAAGGCTATCCTTCTGCTTCATTACGGAGGGAGACCTTGTGAAATGGATGAAATAATGGCTCTCGTAGAGAAGTATAATTTGAAGCTTATTGAGGATGCAGCTGCTGGCGTAAATTCTTTTTATAAAGGAAAAGCTGTTGGTACTTTTGGCGATATGGGTATGTGGTCTTTCGATGCAATGAAAATTCTCGTTTGTGGAGATGGTGCTATGCTTCATTTTAAGACTCCAGAACTTCGTAAGAAAGCTGACCGTTGGTTATATTTTGGCCTTGAAACTAAAAGTGGTTACCAAAATAGTGTTGCCCAGAAGTGGTGGGAGTTCGATATTTCAAGTTTTGGGCATCGTGCAATTATGAATGATATCACTGCAGCTATAGCACTTGAACAGCTGAAGAAGATATCTATCTATATGGAGAAACGAGCTCACGTTCAAAAGTTTTACAATGAGAATCTTACTCAGTTTTCTTGGCTTGATCTACCGCCGGAACTTCCAGAGTATGTGCAAACATCCTATTATTTTTATCATGTACAAATCAAAAATGGCAAACGAGACTTATTTGCTAAATTTTTACGTGAGAATGGCATCTACACTACTTATCGTTATTATCCACTTCATCGTGTTCCTAGTTATGGAGTGACTGGCAATTTCCCGAATGCAAATTATGCAGCCGATAACACTCTCAATCTTCCTATTCATCAGAGTATTTCTCAAGAGGAATTGGAATATATTCTTGATAAAATAAGAGAATTTGGTAAGTTGTATTGCTAATGATTAGAACAAAACGAGAGCTATACTTTTATATTTTGGCTGACAGAATGATGAATAGAGGCGTTTTTCATTATTCATTATCAGATAAAATAAAAAAAATATTCATTCCTGATTATATTATGTCATTTCTTGAATCAATGCGTAAAGCTGAATATTATAAAGGAAAACATGGTATAATTAATAAACTATATTTCTATTTGAGCTCTATTAAGTATAATAAGTTAGGTTACAAACTCAGTTTTTCTATTGGCCTCAACACATTGGGATATGGTGTGTCAATACCTCACTATGGAACCATAATCATTGGTAAAAAAAACAGCATAGGTAAATATGCTGTTCTTCACACTAACACTTGCATTACTTCAATGGGGACAATAATAGGAGATGGTCTGAATTTATCCACAGGTTCAATCATAACTAAAAAAATTATACTGGGTAATTATATTACTATCTGTGCAAATTCAATTATTAATAATGATTTTGAGACAGATCGGAAATTAATAGGAGGAAACATAGCTAAATATATTAAAGATTATCCAGAATGGTACTTAAATGATGGAATGACATACCTAAATAGAGTAAAGGAAATAGAAGCATTGCGTGAAAAAATGAAGTTATGATTTCAATAATTACACCTGCATTTAATACTGAAAAGTATATTGGTGAGACAATAAAAAGTGTACAAAATCAAACTTTTAGAGATTGGGAACTTATTATAGTAGATGATTGTTCTACAGATAATACAATAGATGTTGCATTATCGTTTGCTAAATTAGATAATCGAATAAGAGTCATTAAGGCTATTTCCAATGGCGGAGTTGCCAAGGCGCGCAATTTGGGTCTTGAAAATGCCAAAGGAGAGTATATAGCTTTTGTTGATAGTGATGATTTTTGGAAACCAACCAAATTGCAAAAACAGTTTGCTTTTATGCAGGAGAAGAAATATATACTAACATATACAGATTTTCAAATATTCCGTTCCTTAGACGGGACGTTAGGAAAAGTTATTAATTGTCCTGATAGAATGACTGCCAATGATATTTTAAAGAATACTGCAATAGGTTGTCTGACAGTAATGATTGACAAAAAACAAGCAGGTGAATTCCGTATGCCAAATCTTAAACATACAGAAGATAATTGCACTTGGTTTAGTATTTTAGAAAAAGGCTATACTGCTTATAAATATCCAGAGGTTTTGTCTTTCTACAGAGTCGGCAATTTATCATTGACAAACAACAAAGGTAAGTGTGCAAAACAACAATGGGAAACCTATCGTGGCTACTACCAATTCAGTATTGCAAAAAGTATTTACTATTATATTTGGTATGCCATAAATGCAATCTTACGTCGCTTTTGATATTTTTTAATTTATAATATTACTGATTTTTTAATTTTAATACATTATGAAAATTCTTCTTTTGAACCCACCATTTCTGAACAAATATTCCAAAAGTTCACGTAGCCCAGCTGTTACTAAGAGTGCAACTATCTATTTTCCTCTTTGGTTATCTTATGCAGCTGGCGTACTTGACGAAAAAGGGTATGAACTTATGCTAATTGATGGCCCTGCGCGCTGCATTAGTAAGGAAATATGTCTTGAACAAATCAAAGCATTCAATCCAGGCTTTATTGTAGTAGATACCTCTACTGCAAGTATCAATAATGATTTGGCTTATGTCAAAGCTATCAAAAAAGAATTTCCTAATGTGAAAATATGCCTTGTTGGTACTCATGTGTCTGTTACAGTAAAAGAGATATTCCCTAAATGTGCAGATTATGTAGATTTTATTGCACGTCATGAATATGATTACACACTTCCCGAAATTGTGCAAGCAATTGAAGGTAAATTGAGTCTTGCTGATGTAAAGGGGATTAGCTATTGCGAAAATGGTAATCTGAAAGAAACTTCAGATCGTGAGTATATCCAAAATCTGGATGACCTTCCTTTTGTTAGTAAGGTTTATAAGAAATATCTTGACTATAAAGATTATTTTTACGCTCACGTTAATTTTCCAACTATCAGTATTTTTTCTAGTAGGGGATGTCCTTCTAAATGTTTCTATTGTATGTATTCTCAGGTAATGTTTGGGAAAGGTTATCGCAAACGTTCTGCCAAGAATCTCTTTGATGAGGTAGTTTATATTACTAAAAACTTTCCTGACGTAACAGAAATCTTGATCGATGATGATAACTTTGCCGTTGATCAGAAAAATGTCAAGGAATTTTGTAAACTTATGATTGAAAACAAAACCAATCTAAAGTGGGTGGTTCAGTGTCGTGTCACTCTCCAGTATGAGACGATGGTTTTGATGCGTAAGGCTGGTTGTCGCCTAGTTGTAGTAGGCTACGAGAGTGGTAGTCAAAAAGTACTTGATGGCATGCATAAAGGGATTACTTTAGATATGTCAAGAAAGTTCAATATTTCTGCAAAACAAGCAGGTATGCGAGTACATGGTTGCTTTATGGTTGGAAATCCTGGTGAAACTAAGGAAACAATGCTAGAAACTCTTAATTTTGCAAAAAGTCTGAAGATGGATACTGTTCAATTTTTTCCACTAATGCTCTATCCTGGAACTGAAGCTTATGAATGGGCTAAAAAAAACAGCTACATTATGGCTAATAGCTATGATGAGTGGATAAAGCCCAATGGTATGCATAATTGTGTTCTCTCTACACCT
>JGI20225J20221_1002564_pt1 | contig 13082 bp, 10 predicted proteins | sample BioMet4_FD_20221 | JGI IMG/M metagenome (IMG submission 20221) | reverse complement strand
GTCGTACGTGAGGGAGCCGCAAGGCAACGGCATCGCCGAGCGCTTTGTCCGCATCCTCAAGGAAAATCTTCTCTGGGTTCGCAGCTTCGATACAGTCGAGGAGCTTCAGTTAGCGCTCCTGACATTTAAGGAAATCTACAACCGCCAGTGGCGCATCGGCCGGCATGGCTATCGCTCACCGGCGCAGGTCAGGGAAAGGCAGAAGCTGGAGGTCGCCAACGCGGCCTAACTTTGGTCGCGAAACTGTCCAAGAAACCCTAGACCGCTACATCGCCATCTGATGCAGCGCTCTGAGATGTTGTTCCGTTTGTGTTGTGCCCTGTAACAAGTTTCATTCCTTGCTGCGTCTGAACTGTCGAAGAAAGTATGCCGCTTATCGTGCTCATGACATCCTCCATGGAATGGATCGGACAGAGTACGTCGTCGTGTTTTCTCTGCCCTTTTAACACAAAATCGACGCTATTGCTGCCCTCCTTTACCCGGCAAGGGCAAACATTACACCGCCGTATACATCCAACCACCCCTCTGTGATCTCCTCGCCTTATCTTGCCCCTAACGGACGTACCGATGGTTCGTTCGGTAAATCCAAAGGAGATCAAAAAAATGAAACACTTGAAGAAAGCCGGCATGGTCGCTGCGGTATTTTGCCTTGTTGGCATCCTCGGGGGCACAGCCAAGGCAGAGCGGGAGCACACAAAGGACATGACTGCCCTTGCTAGCGCGAAGACTTCCCTGATCCAGGCAATCGGCACGGTCGAACAGCAAAATGGTGGGCAGGCCGTCAAAGCCGAATACCGTGAACGCAACCACACGCCGATTTACGTCATCTCCACGCTGTCCAACGGCAAAGGAGAGAAGACGCTTGTCGATCCGATGTCAGGAAAAATCATTGGAACCGACCAGAAGGGTTTCTTAAGCCGCATGTTTGATGATGAGGCCAGCGAATGCGCGGGGATCACGACATCGAAACTCTCGTTGAAGGCGGCCGTGACCATGGCCGAGCAGCAATCTGGCGGCAAAACCATCGAAGCCGACTTCAAGGACAAGCATGGTAAGCCGCGCTTCGAAATCGAATTGGCCAAGGATGGAGCCGCCCAAGAGATCGTCCTCGACGGCACATCCGGGCAGGTCGTCAAGACCAAGGCCCACAACGAAGAACACGATGACGATTAGTCGGGAAAAATGACATTGGGGCGTCCCGTCGACAACCGTGGGCGGGACGTCCCCCTTGAAATGCATCATTCCGCAGCCTTGCCGTGAGTAAAGGAGGTGCCCAATGCGAACAGACCAACGAAAACTTTTTTGGGGTATTATCATCGTCTTACTGGCCATTATGGCCACGACGTTTCCCTATCTTACTCGCCACACCAACCTCGGACTCGAATTCAAGGGCGGTTACGAGATTGTTTATCAGGCGATTCCTGCGGCTGGCCATGAACTTGACCACGCCACCCTCGTCAAGGCAGCCGATATGTTGGCTGAAGTCGCTAACCAGCAAGGTGTTGCCGAGCCCCTTGTGAACATCATGGGGACCGACCAAATTCGGGTGGAACTGGCGGGGGTCAAGGCGGGAGCCCCTGTCCTCGCCGATCTTCACAAGGTGGCGGGACTGCCTGTGACCCTGGTCGAGAAATACTCGGAAACCGTGGGGGGCGTGCTTGGAGCAAGTGACCTGCACGACACCGTCATAGCCGGCTTGATCGCCCTTGGCGCCATCTTTTCGTTCCTGATGCTGGCCTATCGCGGCAAGGGATTAATCGCTGCCTTCACCACGACCATCTCCCTATGGCTGCTTCTGGCCGCCTTTGTTCTGCTCCACGCCCCGCTTTCGCTTTCGGCCATCGTCGCCTTCGTCCTGGCCATTGGCATCGCTTCCGACGCCAATATCATCGCTTTCGAGCGTTCCCATGAAGAAGCCCGTGGAGGCGCGGTGGTGCACCATGCCTTGACTCATGGGGCGAAAAAATCCTTCCGCACCATCCTCGACGCCAATGCCACCGTCTTTTTGTGCGCCATCATCCTACTGGCGGTCGGCATCGGCCCCATTCGCGGTTTTGCCCTGACGACCATGCTCAGCATCGTGCTGAGCTTCCTGGCCAATGTGCTTCTGGCCCGCTGGCTGTTGCACCTGGCCTATGGCCACGACACGGGCAGGCGACTTTTCTGGCGGCGACATGATCCAACGGATGTGGTTTCCACTCCGTTCGCCATCCGGGATTATGTCCGCTACGGCATTCTCGCCATAGCCGGTTGTGTGCTCTTCTTGTTGGCCGGCGGCTATAGCCTCGCCACCGCGCCGCTCAATCTCGACATCGAGTTCAAGGCCGGAACAGCCCTCGATATCCAGCTTCCTCAAGGCATCACCCAGGATGCCGCCACGCAGCGCATCACCGATTCCGGCATCGCCCCGGCGACCGTGGCTATCGGTGGTGCCGGTCATAATATGATCGCCGCCCGGTTCGACGACGTGCTCGACACGGGTCAAGTCAACGCCGTGGTGGCCCAATTTCGCAAGGTCTATGGCCCGACCGTAACCTTTGCCGAAAATACGGCAGACCCTGGCGTGGCCCGAAGCCTGGCCAGACGCTCGGTTACCGTGGTCTTGTTGTCGCTCCTTGGCACCGCTCTTTTCATCTTGTGGCGTTTCAACTGGCGCATGTCCCTGGCTTCGGTGATTTCCGTCCTCACTTCCGTCCTCTTCGTCGTGAGCTGCTTCGCCCTGTTCCATCTGGAAATCGACATCACCTTCATTGCCGCCATGCTCATCGTGATTGGCTACGCCTTAAACGAGGCGGTGGTGGTCTTCGACCGCATCCGGGAACGGCTGCGCGACGCCGGACGGCCATCGGTCGAACTTGTCAACGTAAGCATCCATCAGGTGATCAAACGCTCGCTTTACACCGTCCTGACGGTGATCATCGGGGCCGTTTCCCTGTTCGCGTTCGGGGCCGAGCCCTTGCAGATGTTTTCCCTGGCCATCTTCCTCGGACTGGCCTGGGGCACGTTCGCCTCGCTTTTCATCGCACCCCGTCTGTGGCTGGTCTTTGCCAGGCCCATACCGCAAGTGGAAGTCATGGTGTGCCCGGGCAAGGAAGACCGTTGACCAGACACGCCGCAGCATAACTCTCAAGAACTATGGAATGATCTCGGCGAGGACGCCGTAAGGAGTCAACATGAACGATACCATGGAACGACAGATGAGCAAGGTCCCTGAAGTTACGTTGATCTTTTGGATCATCAAGGTCCTGGCCACAACCCTGGGTGAAACAGGTGGCGATGCCCTCTCCATGACCATGCACCTGGGCTATGCCGTAAGTACCGTGATCTTCTTCGCCTTTTTCGCGATTGTTGCCATCTGGCAGGTGCGGGCCAAGACCTTCCACCGTTTCCTCTATTGGGCTGTCATCGTCGCCACCACCACGGTCGGCACGACCATGGCGGATTTTGCCGACCGATCCCTCGGTATCGGCTATCTCGGTGGATCGTCGCTCCTTTTTACGACCTTGATGTTGGTCCTGGGGCTGTGGTGGCTTTCCGTTGGCTCGGTATCAGTCAATGACATACATACGCCCAAGGTCGAACTCTTCTATTGGGTGACGATTCTGTTTTCCAACACTCTGGGCACCGCGCTTGGCGACTTTCTGGCCGACACCTCGGGTCTGGGCTACGGAGGAGGCGCGATCGTTTTCAGCCTCGCCTTGCTGGGGCTGGCTGTCCTTTACTTCCAGACGGCCCTCTCGCGTACATTCCTTTTTTGGGCGGCCTTCATCCTGACGCGGCCTCTCGGCGCAACCGTCGGCGATCTGTTCACCAAGCCCTTTGCCAACGGCGGGCTTCACTTTAGCCGGATAACGTCTTCGCTCATCCTGGTGGGATGCATGCTGACCTGCATCCTCCTTTTTTCCTCGACCCGGGCGGGGAGCCACCCGGAAGCGGTCAGGTCTGATGACGGGCGGATCAACGCCTAACAGCACCTGACCATGCATTGCCATAAGCGGCAAATCAGGGGTAACCTTTCCTGTCCATTTTCCCTTAAGGCAAGGAACTGCCATGAAGATACTGTTGATCGAAGACGACGCCGAAACCGCCGCCTATGTGGCCAACGGGCTGAGGGAGCAGGGACACGTGGTGGACCATGCCGCCGAGGGACGCGACGGCTTGTTTCTCGCGACTGAAAGCCCTTATGACGTCATGATTGTTGACCGAATGTTGCCCGGGCTTGACGGTTTGACCTTGGTCAAAACAGTCCGGGGAACAGGCGTCAAGACACCGATCCTCTTTCTGACGACGTGCAGTGGCATCGAAGAGCGGGTCGAAGGCCTGGAAGCCGGTGGCGACGACTATCTGATCAAACCGTTCGCGTTTTCGGAATTGGTGGCCAGGGTACAAGCACTCTCGAGACGCCCTCCATTGGCGGAAGTGACCACACAACTGAAAGTCGCCGATCTGGAGTTGGACCTTCTGGCCCGTACCGCCGCTCGGGCTGGCCGTGATTTGGATTTGAAGCCCTTGGAATTCAAACTGTTGGAATACCTCGTGCGCAATACCAACAGGGTCGTAACCCGAACAATGCTTCTTGAAAAAGTCTGGGAATTTCATTTCGACCCCCAGACCAACGTCGTGGAAACCAATATCAGCAGATTGCGTGCCAAGGTTGACCGAGGTTTTGGCTGCGATCTTATCCACACCGTTCGTGGAGCGGGGTATATGCTGCATGTTCAAAGCTAGGCTCTTTCGAAATGCCAGTTTTCGACTGGCAGCCCTCTATGCAATACTTTTTGCTATTTCAGCTTCATTGCTCTTTGGCATTATTTATTGGATTGCCAGCAAAGCTTTACTGCAACAGACCCATGACGCCCTGGCCCGGGAATCCTCGGCTTTGGCCGATGACTTCCAATCCGGAGGCATGGATGAACTTGTCAGGTCCATCGCGGAACGCTTGACCGCTCCCGAACTCCCGCCAACCTATGCCCTGCTTCTGGATGCCTCCGGTCGCAAACTGGCAGGCAATCTTGACCGTAAGGACAAGATATTGGGTTTTATAAGGCTGCCTCGGCCACCTCGGGCCGGAAGAGAGGCGGATCATGACGAGGACAACGAGCATGAGGTCATTGCCTTTGGCCGGGAATTACCAGAAGGGGCCTACCTCTTGGTCGGCGAAGACGGGGACCGTATCGATGAGGCCAAGGAGGCGATACTACGAGCTTTCGGTTGGGGAATGGCCACAGTCCTGGTCTTGTCCGTAGGCGGCGGCATTCTGATTTCAATAGGCTTTTTAAAACGCATCGACGCCATCAACCGCACGACTCGGGCCATCATGGCCGGCAATCTGGAGGATCGTGTTCCCACCCAGGCGACGAACGACGAACTGGACCAGCTCGCCGCCAACCTCAATGCCATGCTCGATCGCATCCAGGTCCTCATGGACAGTCTGCGTCAAGTATCGAGCGATATCGCGCATGACCTGCGTATGCCACTCGCCCGTCTGCGGCAACGCCTGGAGGGGGGGAAGCTCCGTTCCATGAGCGAGCCCGAATACCAACACATCCTGGATGCAGCCATTGAGGACACGGACAACATTTTATCCATCTTTTCCGCCCTTCTTGGCATCACCCAGATTGAATCCGGGACGCGCAGGAAAGCATTCATCCCAGTTGACCTTGCCGAGATTCTCACTACCCTCGCCGAAACATATGGAGCAGTGGCCGAGGATCGGGGGCAGACCATCGTGACCAAAATCCCCCCAGGCGCGACGGTCCGGGGAGATCGTGCCTTGTTGACACAGATGTTTGCCAATCTCCTGGAAAACGCCATTCGTCATTGCCCGGAAGGAACGCAGATAACCTTGTATGTTAGTCGGAAATGTGATTTCGTCTTGGCCTCGGTCAGCGACAACGGACCAGGTATCCCCAAGGAAGAATGGACAAACGTCTTTAAACGCTTCTACCGGTTGGATCGAAGTCGCAGCACGAGTGGCTCCGGTTTGGGGTTGGCCCTGGTCAAAGCCGTAGCGGACCTTCATGGCGCAACGCTGGAACTGTCTGAGGCCAAGCCTGGCCTTCAAGTCTGTTTAAAATTTCCTGTTTCCCGAGAAGGGTGCAAGGCCATCGACCACGCGACATGATTTGTCGATTCAAACAAATCTTTAATATGCACAATAAATTTACGCGCATCAATTGCCATCGTTACACTTTTTAACATATCGCTGCCATCATCTGCATTCTACAGCAAAAAGGGCAGGAAAACCTACCCTTATCTTCGGCATGAAGCATGGTCGCTAAACAAGCTTATTGATGCTCCCTCCCTTGCCTACAGCAGCAGCCTCAGCGGCCTTTGCCATGGGACTCTCCCTGGCTTCCTCCTGTGCCGACTGCGAGGGAATCGTTGACGCCGTTTGCGTTGTCGTCGCCTGGTTGATGTGTTGCGTCATGGCACCAGATTGCATTCCAGAAATTTCCATTTTGGCCTCCTTTCGTAACTCTTATGTCCTTTCGACGGCCTTCTGGAAAAACATAAGCCTGCGGCCAAAAGATTACGCCTTCGTATACTTTCACCCTCTGGCCTCAAAATACAACTCTCGCAGGGAAGCTTCGTCCCCGCGCATATCTCCCCAAATTCATTCAACTCCATCACATGCGACCTGGATTCGCCTTGGGACGCAATAGCAACATTCAAGGAAATACAATGAAAACGGATGATTCCGATGTATTTCTGCCCCCGACAGTGGTAAAACTTGGCTGGGTAAGCTTCTTCACGGATGTCGCCTCCGAAATGCTCTACCCCGTGATACCGCTTTTCCTGACCACGGCGCTCGGCGCTCCGGTTGTCGTATTGGGCATCATCGAAGGCGTGGCCGAAGCCATCGTCAGCCTCATGAAGGGCCTCTCCGGCTGGCACTGCGACCAAATCGGGCGTCGTATGCCTTATATTCGCTGGGGATACGGGCTAGCGGCGTTGTCGAAACCGCTCATGGCTCTGGCCTTCTCCTGGCCGCTTGTCTTTCTCGCCAGATCCATCGACCGGTTCGGAAAAGGGCTTCGCACAACCGCCCGCGATGCGCTCATTGCCGATACGGTAGAAGCCTCCCGAGGAGGCAGGGCCTATGGTTTCCACCGGATGATGGACACGTCCGGAGCCATTCTCGGCGTCCTTTGCAGTATGGGGTTACTGGCGCTTCTTCCAGGGCGGTATCGAACCATATTCCTCATTGCCACGATCCCTGGCATCGCCGCTGTCTGGCTGACATTCGGCCTCAAAGAAAAACATAAAGAAAACCAGCAGAATATGGCGGTGGGGACGTGTCCTCCCCAGCAAAAGGAAGCATTGCCCAAACTTTCAAAGGGCTATTGGATCACCCTCGGCATGCTGGGCATTTTTTCTTTTGCCAATTCCAGCGACACGTTTCTCATTTTGCGGGCAAAAAACCTCGGCCTGTCCGATCTACAAACCATATTCGCCTACACCCTTTTCAATGCCGTCTATGCCCTCAGCGCCTACCCTCTCGGTTTGTTGAGCGATCGTTTCGGGAGATGGCGCATGGTCGTCTCCGGCTGGATAATCTACTCCATCGTCTATTTTGGCTTTGCTTTTTCAGGAGTGTCCGCCGTCTGGTTTCTCTTTCCCTTTTATGGCCTGTTCATGGGCCTCACCGAAGGCGTCGGCAAGGCCCTCATTCGAGACAAAATCGACGAAGCGCACAAAGGAACGGCCATGGGCATCTTTCATATGTGCCTCGGTTTTTCTTCACTGGCCGGAAGCGTTGTGGCCGGGCTGCTCTGGGACAGCATCAACCCGAAAGCGCCCTTCATACTCGGTGGCTCGATCGCTCTCCTTGCCGTATTGCTTTTTCTTCTCAGTCATCGCCAGGTGATGCGCATAACCAAGTCGACTCCGCTGCAATAAAACAACGTCTTCACCATGCGCCACAGCCATTTCCCAAGGCAAAAAGGCGCTCCCGACCAGAAAAGGCCATCAGGCAGGCCGCACCGACACAAGTCCGCCTCTATGCCTTGATCACCACCACGGTCACGTCATCCTCGACCGGCGCATCCCCCTGGTATTCCCGAATGGCCTGCTGCAAAGCCTCCACGAGATCCTTGGATGTCCCGGTGGCATGCCGGCGCACGACTTCCCTGAAGCGTTCCTTGCCGAACATTTCTCCTTGGCTGTTGCGCGCTTCCCAAGCCCCATCCGTTGCCAGGACGAGCACTTGGCCGGGAAGCAGGCCTTCGCAGGAGGATGTCGCATAGGTATAATCCGGAGAAACGCCCAAGGCGATTCCCTTCCCCTGCAGTTCTTGGAACGTGTCCGCCTTCGGATCGAACAGCATACCCGGATCGTGTCCGGCCCTTGCCCAAAGCAGTTTCCCCTGTGGCGCAAGCCCTCCTGCCTCCAGTCGCAGGTAGAACAGGGTGACGAATCTCCCCGTCATATCGGTATCCTGGCAGAGCAGGGTATTGGCTTTGGCAAGCTGCGCCCCGGGTAACATCTGTTGTGTGGCGCACCCGCGCAAAAGAGCCCTGCTGGTGGTCATGAGCAGAGCCGCCGCAATACCGTGCCCTGTCGCGTCTCCTATGACGATGTCACAACACGGTCCGTCCGGAGCGGCAGAGGTCAGAAAATCATAGTAGTCCCCGCCAGTCGCATCGCAAAAGACGCTCGCCGCCGCGATATCGAGTCCAGGCAAAACGGGGGCCTCACGCGGAAGCAAGGTTTGCTGCACTTCCATGGCCAGTTCCATATCCTGTTTGAGCACCAACCGCTCAGCCAGTTGCGGAACCATCGCATTGAAGGCCTGGGATAGGTCGCTGAGTTCATCACGCCCCGTCACCGAAACGCTCGTCGCCAGGTCACCCTCCGCCAACCGCTTGGCGGCTATGGCTAACGCGGCAACCGGACGAGTCACTACTCTGGAGCCGCTAACGGCCAGCAACACGACGGCCCCGATGGCGAGCAGGGCGACTGCCGCCGTCACCGACAGTATTTTCCAGGTTTGCCCCATGATGCCATCTTCCGCTTGGTCGGCATGTGCGAGAATGGCGTCCTGGGGAACAACGACTGCGAGCGTCAGGTCATCAAACAACGGCTGATGGGCAAGAAAAACTGACGTTCCAGCAAGTTGCACGTCCCGGACGCCGCTTCGACCAGCCTGGATGTCCTGGAGGAGCATTGCCCCGTTTGGGGATTGCCCGGGGTGCAGCTGCTGCTCCGCATCGTGCGGGGCTTTCCAGACGAGATTGCGATCACGGAGCTCTCCGTTTGCGACAAGATACAGCACACTGCCGCCATCCGGTTTACTCCTGACCTCCAGCAGCAAAAAACGCATCTGAGTATCGAAGAGGGAAGACCATTCCTTATCGGGGGCAGCACTGCAAATGGGAGCCTCGATGCCGGCAACCCCGGCCAGTCGGCCGTCCGGGAAGTATATGCCTTTTCTCAACGTCGCCGTGACCAACCCATCGGACTGACCAATGGCTCGTTTGATTTGTCCCCGCACGATACCATCCGCGACATTTTGCCAAGCGGTATCGAGAGACGCCGGTGGAACAGGAAGCTCCTTTTGATCTGGAACGTAACAGCCCAATCCTGAAGCCAACCGGACCCAACCCTGGGGACGCACCCCAACCGTTTTCGGGAAAAGTACCGTAAAGGCCGGTTCCAGTCCGCGCAAACGACCGGCTTCCTCCAAAAAGACACTACGGTCCATATCGGGTGGAGCATGAAAAACAAGCGGAGCGGCTTCTTCCCCCTCCCGTACCAGACTTGAGGGTAAAACAGCCTGCCGCTCAGATTCTGTATCGAAGACGACAGGTCTCGCATTCCCAGGTGGGCCGATCAAAAGGGCCTCGGCTTCTTTGGCCACAAGGGTCAGGGTACGCTCAAGTTCGTGATGGCGACCACGCATATCCGAACGCATGACCGCCAACGAGAGCTGAAGACGCTGTTTGGCCGTCCGAACAAGGCTCTCCTCAGCTCCGTCAGCCAGTTTTTGCCCAAGATTCTGCGATTCCCACACGGCATAGGTGCTGACAACGATCAACGGCGGCAGAACAAGCGCCAGAAGAAAAATCAAAAGTTTAGTTCGAATGCGCATAGGTGAAAACCTGGTAAAAAAGGATTCTTAACTAAGTTGATTATGGCAGCGTGACTCCATCGAGCAAGTCAACTTCACGGGAGCTTCTCTCGCATCGAACTCGATGGGTAAGGTACAGCGACCGCCATAACGCATTGCTTGCATTTACTATACTGCGTTGCAATATCATTTGATACCCGTCTTGCATACGACGAATACTAAAGAATTTCTTCTATAGCATAATGCCATTACCGCACTCACGAGAAACTCTACCATGATTTAAGGCAGTGACCAACCGACTCTTCAAAGAGAGGGTTTCGGCCATCAGGCAAGATTAGAAACCTAAAACTCGAAAAAGCAAGTAAAACGGAAGGATATAGTCATTTAAGACCGAAAATGAAACCATCGGATGGCAGAACTCTGCCATTCTCCGGTGGGGGGGTGTCAAAAGCGCGGGGAATCGCGTATTTGCCACAGGTAGAACCATACCAGTCCTATCTGCGATCAAATATTAGCAAAATCAATGGGAAAAGTGGAATCACCAGTTTCCGTTGGCAACCACCGCCAACGGCGGACCAAAGCTGCGCCAACGTACGATTCTCAGGCCAATAAAAAGAAAAAGACCCCGTTGGCACTTCGCCAACGAGATCACTTTGTGATAGGGGCTTTTGGAAGNATTTTAGGGGGTTAAATCACGCTTGTGGTGTGTCAAGCAAGCGCTCTCCCCCTGAGCTACGGTCCTATAAACAGAATCAGGGAACAGGCTAAATGCCCCAAACTCGTCCCGAAGTCAACCCCAAAATTCCCGTTCCCCAGAAAAAGTTGGGTGCCAAGTGCGTTGGCTCCGTTGGCGCGTTGTTGGCTCGGGGGATGTACGGTTTCGATACGGGGAGGTCAAGGGGTTTGTTGGGATTTTTTCACGGAGGGAGGAGAAACGGACGTTGAGCGAGATGGGATGAAGTAAATAATTAATTATTTTTATATGTTAAGCTAAAACACAAAGGGTTACAGGGGGGGGCGTGTATTTTACTAGAAAAAAATTAAGGAGATTGTTATCATATTTTAAATGACACGCGAACACCAGGAGGCAAGCTGGTGTCGAGATTTGCCAAGTGAAAATAAAATTGACAATATCGGTCAAATGCAACCTGATGATAAAAATGAGGGCACGTATACTTTGATTTTTAAAGGATTTCCACCTGAAGTTGATGACTTGGTTGCACATTACTGGACTAAAGTGATACGATTTTGCTAGAGCAAAAAAATACCGGCTAGTTAGTGAACAATTTAGGCATGCGTTAAATGTATTGCCTAAAAGTAGCGGGCATGCCAAAACCCTAAATAGTGTCATCGAAAGAATAAGTTAAACAAAGCAAAAAGCAACATCTTGCTGAAAGCTAACTGCTTAAAAGTATATTCAAACAATTAAAAACGAGATGCAATATGGGTGCAATTATATTTTTGCTAGTAATTGTTTTATTTGTGTGGTTGTTTGTTGGTGGACTACAAAACATAATGGCAGATCCAAGAAAACAAAGAAGACTTGCCCGGAAAATGGCAAGGGGGTTAACCAGAAGACGATTTTAATTTGGGGAAAGCTCATGAAGAAATTAAGTGGTTGGAAAAGGTTATGGATTATTTGCAGTCTTTTTTTGTTTATTCCAGTCTCTGTATTTTTATTTCACAATATTTCATTGGTAAGTTCTGAAGCGATAAGAATAAAATATTTTGCCGAAGCAGCCATCGAATGCAAACAACAGCCTGTGAATATGATGATCTATGGATATACAGAAGATATGCATATTCCACAATCGAAAATAGTTGATCAAATTAAGAAAGATTGTGGCAAAAAAGTTAATTTTGACAGCATAGAAAAGAAGGCTAATAAAGAAGCGTCATCTCAATTTGTCCATAATATTATTTCCTATTTGATATGTTTTCTGGGAGCATTTTTTGTCTGCGTAGCTATTACAGGAGTTTTTATAGGAATTATGCGGTGGATAATTTTAGGTTTTTCACCTGCTAAATAAATCCCCACGTCGCCTTCTTCGCTGGACTCAAAGAAAAAGCAGTGTCCATAATTAGCTGTAATCACCCTTGATTATTCTATTATATTTTAAAGAGGCAAGATTAGAAAAAACTACCATAAACTCTTCGAATTCGATAGAAACATAATTAAACTCACTTTTCCAAATAGGGAGACCGCTCTCTACTATCGCATCTTTAATTGGACAACCAATCCATATTTCATCTTCTGAGCTAAATCCATTGGGTTTAGCTGCTTGAAATAGGCCACACCATCTAAGGATTTCCTTAAAAATATAAAAATTTTTAGAATGTGCGAAGATATCACGCAGGATATCTTGAGTAATCTGTTTGTATTTCTCATCCATCGTCGATTCAAACATTTTTGCATTTACTATCCACCTATCCATTGTCCGATCTCCTTGCTATAAAAGACAAATCAATATTAATAGCCATCCTTATTTCTTTGTGGCATCACATGAAAATTCAAAGTCTTCTTTGTCGTTTTGCTTTTGTCCACAATATCTACATATTGTCGCTTTGTTTTTAATAAATTCACCACAAAATGGACAAGTTATTTCATTGGGTAATGGTCCAAATTTTGGTAGTACAAGAACACTTATAAGAGCAAAAGGCCCTATCGCAAAACCTAATAAAAGCCACAACCCTGGAATGCGACCTTTACCATAGGCAGCAACTGCGGATACGATGGCGATGTAGCGGTCTAGGGTTTCTTGGACAGTTTCGCGACCAAAGTTAGGCCGCGTTGGCGACCTCCAGCTTCTGCCTTTCCCTGACCTGCGCCGGTGAGCGATAGCCATGCCGGCCGATGCGCCACTGGCGGTTGTAGATTTCCTTAAATGTCAGGAGCGCTAACTGAAGCTCCTCGACTGTATCGAAGCTGCGAACCCAGAGAAGATTTTCCTTGAGGATGCGGACAAAGCGCTCGGCGATGCCGTTGCCTTGCGGCTCCCTCACGTACGAC
>JGI20225J20221_1001663_pt1 | contig 13087 bp, 17 predicted proteins | sample BioMet4_FD_20221 | JGI IMG/M metagenome (IMG submission 20221) | reverse complement strand
GCCATGTGCCGCGTGCTAGAGGTGACCCGTCAGGGGTACTACCAGTGGACCGTCCGCCCGATCTCGGCCCACGACGAGCGCGACTTCGAGATAAGCTGCGCCATGGTACCGCTCTGGGAGAAGCCCGACAGCTCTGCTACGGCGCCCCGAAGATGGTGCTCGAGCTGCGCAAGGCGGGCATCCGCGCGTCGAGGAGGCGGGTGGCGCGCCTGATGTCGGAGAACGGCATGGCAGGCACGTGCGGCGTGGGGCCCGAGAGGCCCGGCGCACCGAAGGAGAAGCCCGAGACCGACAATGCGGAAGACCTGGCAAGGCGCGACTTCGAGGCCGACGGTCCCAACCGGGCGTGGTTCGCGGACATCACCTACGTCAAGACGTACCAGGGCTGGCCCTGCGTCGCGGTCGTCATCGACATATGGTCACGCATGGTGGTCGGTTGGGCGATGGGTCCCAGGATCGACGCGGCGCCCGCCGACGACGCTCTCAGGATGGCGATAGCCAGAAGGTGCCCTTCATCAGGCCTCATACGTCATTCAGACTATGCCGATTTCGGCTTAGTTCAGATCATGGTTCGCAGTATCGCTCGCTGCTGCCCGGCAAGACGATGCGCGAACACGGTGTCAGGCCCTCCATGGGGTCGGTCGCCAGTCCCTGGGACAACGCGCCGACCGAGAGCCTCGTGGGGATCCTGAAGCGCGAGTGCGTGCACCGCAAGACGTTTGAGACACGCGAGCAGGCACAATTGGAGATATTCGAGTACATCGAGGCCTTCTACAACAGGCTGAGGATGCACTCGGCACTGGGCTTCATGAGCCCGATGGAGTTCGAAGAGAAGATGACGAAGAAAGAAGATGTGGAAAAAGCCGCTACCGCGGCTTAAGGCCTGTCAACGAAACTGGGGTAATTTCACTTGCCTACCTCGTGCTCCTCTCGTCGTGCTTCTGTATGGTCATGCAGAACGTGGGGCAGGAGCACGTGCCCCCTGCGCAGGCGGCGCTGCTGCTCTCCCTGGAGAGCGTCTTCGCGGTGGTCGCGAGCGTGATCTTCTACGGCGAGGAGGTCACGCCCCGCCTGGCGCTCAGCTTCGCCACGATCTTCGCCGCCGTGCTCGTGAGCGAGCTGGGAAGCTCGTGGCCGACGCGCCGGCGCGCTTGGGGCGACGTTGTGACGGACGTAGACGGGAGGCCCGCATGATCCAGGAGGTCGGTCCCGACCACGTGCTCGACAACCACTTCGCGAGGCTGGAGCCCGAGGGCTCCGACCGGGTGCTGCACTTCCGCGACGGCGCCTGCCTCGCGCGCGCGAGCTCCGTGGGCGCCACAACCACGCGGCATCATCGAGCGTACGCTTGCCGGCGCCTGCCTCGCGCGCGCGAGCTCCGTGGGCGCGGCCGATGCTGACGCGCGTGACGCCGGCGACGTGGTCGACCTGCCCCACCTCGCCGACTACGCGCGTGCCCCGGAGCTCGTGACCTATCTCTTCTCGCTGGGCGAGGAGCGATTCTTTCTCTGTCTTGACGACGAGGCCCACGCGGGCGGCGACTTCTCCTACGCGAGCATGGGGTGGCTGCGCCATGCCGAGCCCGCCCACCTGCTCTTTGCGGCCGTCACCGCCTCCCAGCTGGATTGCTGGTATCGCGACAACCGCTTCTGCGGGAGCTGCGGCCACGCCATGGCGCTCGCGCCCACGAGTCGCGAGCTCGTGTGCCCGGCGTGCGCGCGCATCGTCTACCCCAAGATCTGCCCGGGCGTGATCTGCGCGGTGACCAGCTGCGACGGCGACGACGAGGAGATCGTGCTTACGCGCTACGCCGGTCGCACGACGGCGCTTTGGGCGCTCGTGGCCGGCTTCACCGAGATCGGCGAGTCGCTCGAGGGAACCGTGCGCCGCGAGGTCATGGAGGAGGTCGGCCTGCGCGTCAAGAACCTGCGCTTCTACAAGAGCCAGCCGTGGAGCTTCACGGACACGCTGCTCGCGGGCTTCTGGTGCGAGGTCGACGGCGACCCGGCCATTCGCGTGGACCACACCGAGCTCAAGGAGGCCCGNTGGTTCANNCGNAGCGGAGATNCCNGNNGAGCGCNCNGNCGACCNCGNNAGCCTNACNGGCGAGATGATCGAGCGCTTCCGGGCCCAAGGCCGCGCCGGTCTGCTCTGAAAACCGCCGCTGGGGCACGTGGCAAGGGTTTCTTGCCTGCCACAGGTCCCCATTCCTGCGCAAACGTCGCCGTACCGGGCCCTTCTAGGCAACTGAAGGGCCTGTCAACTGGGAAAACGTCGGGCCAGAGTCACGCACCAGGGCGACTTCCTCGCAGACACATCAAGAGTGCGCCTCAATCCAGCGAGAGCGGGCCAGGCGCAGGGGTGGTCGGACGGGAAAGCCTCCCTTGCGGGCAAAGGGCCGCGGCATGGCTCGCCATGGGGGAACACGGATGAGAAGTCGAGAAAAATTTAGATATTTTTAGTTTAGAAAGTTGTTCCGACCGTTCGCCCAATAGAAGGAATTTGGCCCTAGGTCACTAGGGGAGAAGTCTTACATTTTGAGATATTGATAAGGATGCCAAGCAAAAAACGCTTGGCAAGAGCAACGTGCAGTGAAGGAGAAAGACATGTCTATAACGAGAAGAAGGGGAATCGGAATTGTGCTGGGTGTTCTTCTGGCGATGCTCGTCGTGCTTCCCGCAAAACCGGCACTGGCTGACGACTCCTACACGAATTGGGGCTATACGTTTCCGTTCTCCGGGACTAATGCGACGTGGGAGACGGCCGGTCGGTATAAGGCAACTAGCACGGAGGCATTCCTGCAGATTCAGGATATCGTGGGCATTAGTGGATGCTACTTTCGTCTTGATGGCTCCCACTCCAGCGCAGGACCTTGGAACACGGGGCTAACGCGTGGCGGCTCGGCGTACGCAGCCAGCTACAGAAGGGGATACTTCCTTATTAGTAATTACGTCAACGAAAACGGATACTCCTATGCTCGTCTCGCCGGTCGATCGGCAAGGGGCCGTGGCACCATTTGGGGTCAGTGGAGCCCCGACACGCACGAGCGCTATCACACCATTCTGAATTAGCCGTTTGGAGGGACGGAATCAGGTGCAAGGCCTGATTCCGTCCCCGTCTGCAAGGAGCTGCCGATGACCAAGGAAAGAGGCGGACGCGGCCCTCTTGTGGCGGGCGCTGCAATCGTGATATTTGGTATTACTCTTTTTCTGTACAAAGTCTTTCCTTGGCTGACGTCCAGCACGTCGCAGGGGGCATCCCAATGGGGAGCTCCCGCATCTGAGGAATCCCAGACGGACGATTCTCATCAGGAGCCGTCCTCTACCTACGCGGTGAGCGTTCCCTTTGATCTCGTGGGGATTCCGATGCCCGAAAGCGGGCCCTTTGCAGACGGTGACTACTCTGGCTCGGGTTCCTTTCTCTTTGACGCCGCCTGGGAATGGGACGGGACGATGCGCATGAGCGTCTCCAAACCGGTCCTGTACGACTCGCTCGAGGAGGCGGGCTATGTTGATGACGGGTCGTTCTCGAACCAGGGAAACTTCGAGGGGTGCAGGGTCGTCGTGGTGGACGTGACGGTAGAAAACGTCGATGCAACCTGCAAGCAGAGCGTGTTGGAGTACACCGGTGTCCCGGCGTTTAACACGGCGATGTTTCATCTGGAGTCGTCACTGGCCTACGGCGTGTATGCCGATGCCAACTTGATCTCGGCACCGCGCGTGGAGGGTATCTCCTATGGATCTGAAAAGGCGCGAAGCTATACGTGGGTCGAGCCGGGAGGCAGCATCACCGTTCGCATGGGCTATTTTGTGACGCATGACGAGTCCTCACATGACGCGGCATCGACGATTAGGAAGATTGACGACACCGGGCTCGACCCCGATTACGTCCTCGTTCTCGAGGCGGCCGGGTGGCGCAACGGCGCACCCGTGGTCTCGCTGGGCAAAGCGACTGCTCCCGAGGAGAGGGGAGCGCAATGAGGGTCTTTGCCGCACTGTTCAGGGTAGAGTTCAAAAAGGCGTTGCTGGGCAACCCGTGGTTTTGGGGCGCGGTGGGACTGGGAAGCATCCTTGCGCTCTTCTCTGCGGCTCAAAACCTTGTGGTGTTCCAGAACACACTTGAGCTTGCCCAAAGATACTGGAACCAGTCCGATGCGCTCTACTCGGCCGTGAGCTGCTTTGCGTTCTGGATGCCCACGCGACCGTACGAGTTCGCCCCGGGTATCTTCATTATGGTGTGGCCGCTTCTGGCGGCTGCCCCCTATGCGTGGTCATGGTGCTCCGAAAGGAGCAGCGGGGTGCTCGCACAGGCCTACGCCCGGGTGATCCGATTGGCGTACTATGCCGCCAAGGCCCTCGCGGGGTTTGTGGCCGGGGCCCTGGCCATTGTCCTGCCGCTTATTTTGAACCTCGTGGTCTGCGCGTGCTTTGCGCCCGCGGCTCCCGTGTGGGTGAGTGACCTCCTCTATGTGGGCGTGGACGGCGCCGCGCCCCTCTCCTCGCTCTTCTATAACAATCCCCTTGCGTTCTGCCTAGTGTGGGCTCTTGTGGCGGGGGTGGTCGCGGGCTTGTGGGCGACGGCGGTCGGGGCCCTGAGCATGGTGGTGAGAAACTTCCTCGAGACGTTCGTCGTCTCCTACCTTCTTCTCCATGTGCTCGCATTCGTGGGCTCTCAGGTCCAGATGCTTCCTTTGGTCCAATCCCAATGGGAGCTCGCCCATTCGGCGTTGCCCACGCTTGACGTGTTCTCGGTGGTGGGAGTCCGTTCTGATCTTGATGCAGGACCGGCCCTGATCATCGTTGTGGCATCTTTGCTCCTGTTCTCACTCATGGTGCCGAGCCTGCTGCTCAGGAGGGACGTGCTATGANNGGGAGGCGATCNCTCGGAGGGCTCATGCGAGCCCTTATGGGCCGCGTGGAAATGCGGCTTTTGCTCCTCTTGCTGGTGAGCGTGGGCATGAGCGGGCTTTCCATGCTGTCGCTCTTCTCGCGGTCCAGCTTTGTGGAGGCGGCTTCGGGGAGGGTGGTCATGGCGAGCGAGGTGAGTGTGGGCGATGCCATCTTGTGGCTCTTCCTGGGGCATCCCACGAGCCTTGCGGTTGACTGGGGGGCGCTCTGGGCATGCGTGCTCGGGCTGGCTCTGTGTGACCTGCGTGGTTCGGGCCCGGGATTGGGCGTGATCCCTTATGTGCAGATGGGGAGTCGGGGCCTCTGCTGCGCCGCATGCTGCCTGGCGGTGGCTGCCTGTGCCGTCTCTGCGGTGCTGTCTCTTCTTGCGGAAGTCGCGATTTTTGTCGTGGCGCTTGGGGGACAGCCGACCTTGAGCCCGGCCGTGATCTCACCTCTTTCCCTCGGCATGATAGGGGAGGGTGTCTCGGCAAACGCGGTGCTACAATTCGTGGCGCTCCTTGTGCTGGGGGCCGCCGCGCTCTCGTTGTTGCAGCTTGCGCTCAGCCTCTATGGCGAGCCCATGGGCGCCTTCGTGCTCATGGCGATCATGATCGTAGCCTCGGCGCTGGCTTCCTCGCTCCCCCTTCCAGGCTCGTGGCTCATGGCGTCACGGACGTCTCAGCTCGCGGCGGGTGGAGCGACGCCCTTCTCCTTTCTGCCGGGGCTGGCCCTCTTCGGGGCGTTGCTGGCCTTGTCCGTGCTTGTGGCCGCCCGCTTTTTCTCCTGCCATGACCTTGGAATCGGGGGAGCGAAGCGATGAGGGCCACGTTCCCGCGGATCGACCTGGGAGTCCGGGAGGAGGGGAGGTGAGGCGCCGCGCGCTCGCCCTTCGCGTGGCCGTCAGCCGGCTGCGCTCCGCCTCCTGGCTCATGCTCGCTATGGCGCTGGTGGGGGTGTTGGTGGCCTTTGGCCAGTGCGCGGCCCTGCTGCTCCGCGCTCGGCAGGCGGTGGGGGCCAGCGTGGCCCCGAGCCTGGGGGACTACGTCGCGTTCCTCATGGCCGGCACGCCGCAGCCGGCTCCGCTCTCCCTCTTCCTCGAGCCCCAGAGGTTCGTACTGGTCCCCTTTGGGTGGCTCGCGACGGTCCTCTTGCCGGCGGCGGTGACGTCTCTTGCGTTTGGGGGCGCCGCCGACCCTGACCCCCTGCTCGTCGCGTCGGGGAGCCGCTGGGGCCACTTTGCGGGCCGCTGCCTCGCGGTGCTCGCGTGCGGGGCCGGGTACTGGGCCACCCTCACGCTCGTGTGCGCCGCCGCGGCCGGGCTCTCCGGCGGCGAGATGTCTCTCACCGCGTCCTCGTGGCTGCCGCAGGCGGCGGGGCTCGCGCACGAGACACAGACTCAGCCTCCCTACCAGGTGGGCGCGTTCTACGGGGCCGCAATCCTGTTCTCACTGGCGCTCCTGCTGGCGCAGCTCGCGGCCTCGGACGCGTGGGGGAGCCGAATCGGCTTCATCGCCGTGGCGGCGCTCGTCGTGGGCTCGGTCTATCTGATGACCCCGGCGCTCCCGGGAAACCTGATGATGGCAGCGCGTAGCTCCGTGTTCGTAGGCCCCTGGCAGATCGAGGTCGAGGTTGGTCGGGGCGCCCTGCAGGCGGGGATCGACTCCGCCTTTGTGATGGCGGCGGCGGGCGCCCTCGCCGCGGCCGCGCTCGCCTGGGGGGCGCTGGTCGCGCGGGGCAAGGACTATCTGGGGAGTGATGAGCGATGAGCTATCTGGACGTGCGGGACATCGGCAAGACGATCGGTCCCGAGCGGGTGCTCGACCACGTGAGCTTCTCCGTCGGCCGCGGCGAGGTGGTGGGGCTCGAGGGAAAGAACGGCTCGGGCAAGACGATGGCCATGCGCGTGGTGCTGGGGCTCGTGCGCCCCGACGAGGGTGAGGTGGAGGTCGCCGGAGAGGTGCTCTGGCGAGACGCCTCGTTTCCCCCGAGCGTGGGGCTCCTCATCGAGGAGCCGGCGCTTCTGGGTACCTACTCCGCCCTGGCCAACCTGCGGTTCCTGGCCGCCATAAGGGGGGTCGCGCGTGACGAGGACCTGAGGCGCGCCCTCGAGCGCGTGGGGCTCGACCCTGACGACAAGAAGCGCGTGCGCAAGTACTCGCTCGGCATGAAGCAGCGCCTGGGCATCGCCATGGCCCTCATGGAGGCGCCCGACCTCATCGTGCTCGACGAGCCGACCAACGCGCTCGATGAGAGGGCATGCACGGAGCTCGTGGGGATCATCGGCGAGGAGCGGGCACGCGGGGCGGCGATTCTCCTCTCGAGCCACGACGCGGACTTCCTCAAGGCGACCTGCGACCGTGTCTGCCATATGGAGTCTGGCCGCATCAAGGAGACGGGCGAGACAAGATGAGAGGGCGCAGGCTTCTGGTCGTGGCGCTTCTGGCGGCCGCCGTCGTAGCCGTGGGGGCGCGCATCTGGTGGGTCAACGCGAACCTGCCCCGGATTCCCCTCGAGTACTACGGGCAGGGGGAGTGGGTCCCCCTCGAGGGGGCGTTCCAAAGCAGCGCGGACGAGGGCACCGACAGCTACTCGGTGATGGTCGAGGACGCGACGATCACGACCTACGACGGGTACCTCGGGGCGCACGGAGACGGCACGCAGGAGCTGGGCGAGCACGGTTCCGCTCACTGCGTGGTCGACGTGACCCTGCGCATCAGAAACGAGGGCACCGACCAGGGCGGGCTCAACACCTTCCAGATGGTCCTGGTCCCCGCGCGCGCCAACGAGTACCTCATCTGCGACGTCATGAACCCCGACGCCCTGTGGCCGCAGGTCCAGGAGGGGGCCGGCTCCATCGTGAGCATACGCCCGGGGACCGAGTACGTGGTCCACATCCCCTACGTCTTCAACGGCAACGAGGAGGTCTACGAGCGAGAGATTACGGACAGGAGCTTCACGCTGCTGGTCTCTCGCATGCCCGTGCGCAAGATGATCGAGGTCACGGCAGGCGACGTCGCGTGACCTTTGGCGCCGCCCCGGGCGCCCCCGCCTACCCGTCGCTGCGGGAGAACCCGTTCCTCATGCGCATGCTGGTCTCGTAGAGGACCTTGTCCAGAAGCTCGTCGGTCTGGCGACGGCACTCGTCGGCGACGGCGTCGTTCGCGGCCTCGCGCCCGCCGCCCGCCTCGTCGCAGGAGCGCACCAGTGCGGTGCAGGTGGAGCCCACCGCCTCCTGGTAGCGCTCCACGTGCGGCAGACAGGCGCCAAAGGCTGCGTCGGCGAGGGCCCCTATGAGGCGGTTGGCCCAGTAGAAGTTCTCGTTGGTCACGCGCATCGTGGTGTTCTCCAGATAGGCGGGCGTCCCGTCCACGTTAGCGTAGAGGGGCACGAGGGCGTTGAAGGCGTTGGAGCCCAGCGCGACCCACTGCAGCGCCTGCCAGGCCTCCCCCACGTAGGGGCGCAGCTGCAGCACCGAGAGCTGGCTGTTGCGGTTGATGCCGATCGGGCGGTACAGCCCCCGGCGGTCGGGGCAGCCGGCCTGCGCGTAGGGGTCGTACGGCGTGCCCTGGTAGTGCAGGGAGAGCACGTACTTCACGTCCTCGATCGTGACCTTGCGCTCGGGCACGCGGCACCAGGCCAGATGGTCGCTCTCGGGGCCAAAGTCCTCGCTCGGGGCGGTCGTGTCCCACGGGCCCGCGTGCGGGCTCAAGAAGCGCTGCATGGACCAGGCGCGCGGCGTGTTGTAGACGTGGTCGGAGTCGGAGTGGCTGCCGAAGGCCTCGCGCGGGTTGAAGCGCCGGCCGTCTCCGCCCATGGTGAGGTCGAGGTGGTTCTTCTCCATCCAGTCGCCCAGGTCGGCCGAGCACAGGTGCTCGGTGCCCCCGCCCAGGGCGTCGTCGAGGTCGAACGAGTCCAGACCCAGCTGGTTGGGCATGGTCACGTAGCAGTCGTCCGGTACGCGCCGTGCGATCCAGTGGTGGCCGCCCACGGTCTCGAGCCACCAGACCTCGTTCACGTCCGAGAGGGCGATGCCGTTCATCTCGTAGGTGCCGTACTGCGCGAGAAGGGCCCCCAGGCGCAGTACCCCGCCGCGCGCGCTCGTGGCGTAGGGCAGGACGAGGGTGAGAAGGTCCTCCTCGCCGATGCCGCCGGCCTGCTCGGGGACGTAGCCGTCCTCGCCGGGGGCGCCTTGGGCCGCGCGATACGCCACGAACGGGTCGGCCGCGCGCACGCGCTCGTTGGTGGTGAGGGTCTCGGTGGCGCTCATGCCCACGTTGTGGGCGTTGATGCCCGCCTCCTCCCAGAGACCCTCCTTGAGGTCGACGTTGGGCATCGCGGTGTAGCGCGCGCCGCCGTCGGGCAGGGGGACCGTGAGGCGGCCGAGCACGCTCGTGTAGCTCTTCCTCTTGGTGGGGTCCACGGTCACGAGGCGCTTGGGGTTGAAGGTCCCGTTAGGGGAGTCCTCGTTGCGCGCGACCATGGTCGACCCGTCGTAGCTGGCCTTCTTGCCGACCAGAATGGTGGTGCAGGGCATGATGCCTCCTTGGTCGAGGTTCTTGTCGGCCCCATTCTAGCCGTGTCGGACGCATGCCCGCCCGGTCGCGCGGGGAGCCCTCCGCGGTGAAAGCCAGCTTGGGTGTGCTCGCGCCCGTTCGCGTCTCCGCGAGCCTGCCTCCTCGCACAAAATCGCCTTTGAGAAGAACCAGTCCGTGCGCCATGGCAGCCTCGACGCAAGGTGTGGTCGCACGTTTGTTTCGGGAGCCGATCATCTTGGCCGCCCCGCCACCAGCGAGAAACGCCCCCGTCATACTGCGAGTAGTTCTCGATAAAGACGGAGGAGCCCCATGCCCATGAAGTTCAAGCGCCGCCTGCCCATCCCCAAGGAGATCCGCGAGGAGATGCCGCTGTCGGTCGAGCTGGCCGAGCGCAAGGTGGCCGTTGACGCCGAGGTCGCAAAGGTTCTGCGCGGCGAGGACGAGCGGCGCCTGCTCATCGTGGGCCCCTGCTCCGCGGACCGCGAGGACTNCGTGCTCGAGTACGCGAACCGGCTCGCCAAGCTGGCCGAGCGCGTCGAAGACCGCCTGGTCGTGATTCCGCGCGTCTACACGAACAAGCCGCGCACCAAGGGGACCGGTTACAAGGGCCTGCTCCACAACCCCGACCCCGAGGCGGCCGACGACATGCTCGGTGGCATCAAGGCCATTCGCCACATGCACCTGCGCGTGGTGGAGGAGACGGGCCTCTTCACGGCCGACGAGATGCTCTACCCCTCCAACTACCAGTACCTCATTGACCTTCTCGCCTACATCGCGGTCGGCGCTCGCTCGGTCGAGAACCAGGAGCACCGCCTCGTGGCGTCGGGCGTCCCCATGCCGGTGGGCATGAAGAACCCCACGGGAGGCTCGACCGCCGTGATGCTCAACTCCATCTACGCGGCGCAGCAGCCCCAGACCTTCATCTTCCGCAACTGGGAGGTCGAGACCACGGGCAACCCGCTCGCGCACGCGGTCCTGCGCGGTTACGTGGGCCTGGATGGCATCAACCACCCCAACTACCACTACAAGTACCTCGAGCGCCTCTGCGCGAGGTACACGACGGACACCTACGCCTCTCCGGCGGTCGTCATCGACTGCAACCACGACAACTCGGGTAAGCGGCCCCTCGAGCAGATGCGCATCTGCCACGAGGTCATGGACTCGGTGCGCCGCTCGCCCGCGATCGGGCGGCTCGTGCGCGGCTTCATGGTGGAGAGCTACCTCGAGGAGGGCAACCAGCCCGTGGGCGGCGGCGTGTACGGCAAGTCGATCACCGACGCGTGCCTGGGCTGGGAGAACACCGAGCGCCTCGTGCTCGAGCTGGCCGAGCGCGCGTAGCGCCCCGGTGCGCCGCCCATTCCCGGTGCCAGCCATTGTTGCGAAAATGTTACCATGTCAACGAGGCCCAGCCTCGGGCGGCGACGCGCGAGCGCGCCACTTTCTTTGGTCATTGGAGAGGATGATGCATGTGAAGGCAGCACGCTGGTACGAGGCGGGGGACATTCGCGTCGAGGACGTTCCCGAGCCACAGGTTGACGACTACTATGACGTCAAGGTGAGGCTGCACTGGTGCGGCATCTGCGGCTCCGACCTGCACGAATACCTCATGGGCCCGATCTTTATCCCCGTGGGCACCCCGCATCCCATCACCGGCGAGAAGGCACCCGTGATCTTGGGCCATGAGTTCTCCGGCGAGGTCGTCGACGTGGCCCCGGGCGTCACCAACGTCGAGGTGGGTGACCGCGTGGTCGTGGAGCCCCTCGTCTGCGACGACACCTGCCCGGCTTGCCAATCCGGTCACGAGAACCTCTGCGTGAACCTCGGCTTCCACGGCCTCGCCGGCCGGGGCGGCGGGTTTGCCGACTACACGACGTTCCGCCACCGGTTCGTTCACAAGATTCCCGACTCCCTGCCGTATGACAAGGCCGCGCTCGTCGAGCCGCTCGCGGTGGGCTACCACTCGCTCGAGGCCGGGGGCTTCCAGGCGGGCATGACGGCGGTCGTGGCCGGCGCGGGCACGATCGGCCTCGCGACGGTCGAGTCGCTGCGCGCGCTGGGTGCCAAGCAGGTCATCATGGTCCAGCGCAAGTCGGTCCGCCAAGAGTACGCCAAGAACTCCGGCGCCGACGTGGTTCTCGACCCCAACGAGTGTGACGTGGTCGAGGAGATCAAAAAGCGCACGGACGGCTTTGGCGCGGACGTGGCCTTTGAGTGCACGGGCGCCGAGGCCGTCTTCCACAAGCTGCTCGACGCGGTCCACGTGGGCGGCACCGTGGTCGTCACCTCCATCTGGGAGAAGCCCGTCCAGCTCGACCTCAACGACGTCTGCATCCCCGAGAAGAAGGTCGTGGGCTCCATTGCCTACTGCGGCAGCGACTTTGACAACGTGATCGAGCTTTTGTCCTCCGGCAAGATCCCGGCCAACGGCTTCATCACCAAGAAGATTGCCCTCGACGACATCGTCGAGGAGGGCTTCAAGACCTTGACCGGCCCCGAGAAGAAGAAGCAGGTCAAGATCATCGTGAGCAACAATGCCGAGGAGCTCGCCACGGTCTAGGCGATCGCCCGGGCATGTGCGAGGGGGTCGGGGGCCACTGCGCCCCCGACCCCCTCGCCAAAGGGCATTGAGAACAGCGTGACTCCCACCGTGACGGGCTGTCGTGCGCTCAGCTTCTGAGGGACACGTGCACCGCTCCGTTTCCGTCTGCCCTGTGCAGGGTTGCCCTCCCACACGAGCGCAGGGAAACGAGGAGAGGGCGCTGTCGAATGAGCGACGGCCTGCACGCAGCACGCTAGCGCCCGCGCTCCCGACGACGCTCGACGCGGGCCCGCAGGGCAACGCGGCGCAGCTCGCGGCAGCGCGCAGCGTCCATGGCCGGGACCCCCTCGAGGGGATAGGCGATGCCGAGCCGCTCGTACTTGACGCGGCCCATCGTGTGGTAGGGGAGCAGGTCGAGCCCGATCACGTTGTCCCAGTCGCCGATGATGCGCCCGACGCCGGCGACCTCCTCCTCACCGTCGGTGAGGCCGGGCACCACGACGTGGCGCACGATCACGGGCACGCCGCGGCGCGCCAGCTCGTCTCCCAGCGCGAGCGCGTGCGTCGCGGAAAGGCCGCACAGCCTCCTGTGGAGGGCGGGGTCGGACGCCTTGATGTCGAGCAGCACGAGGTCGCATTCGTCCAGAAGGGCCGAGAAGCGCTCGGCACCCGCAGTCTCGTAGGTAGCCCCGGAGGTGTCGAGGCAGGTGTGGATGCGCCCGGCGGGGGCGGCGTGGGCGGCGGCGAAGAGGGCGGCCACGAAGTCCGCCTGCGCCATGGGCTCGCCCCCCGTGGCCGTGATGCCGCCGCGACGGTAGAAGGGGCGGTTGCGCTCGAATACCCCCAGGATGAATTTGAATTTGAATTTGCCCCGCTTTCGTTGACATATCAGTTTCCTGATATCGTGTCAGGAGAAAGGAACGGAGGATCGACATGTCGACGAAGTACACGTCAGAGCTCGAGGAGCAAGCGGTGGCCCTATACCTTAAGAGCTCCACCACCTACGCCGCCGTGGCCAGGGAGCTGGGATGTGACCCGGGATCACTGTCCGATTGGATAAAGAAAGCGACCAACGCAGACAGATCCCAGGAGGACAACCCCTTCCAGATGCAGGAGGAGATCCG
>JGI20225J20221_1001670_pt1 | contig 13089 bp, 17 predicted proteins | sample BioMet4_FD_20221 | JGI IMG/M metagenome (IMG submission 20221) | reverse complement strand
CGGACCTCTTGTAGTTTTGAACCACTGTAGAAGGTGGCGGTTTCTACCACCCATTGGTCACACGGCTGTTGTACATGCGGTAGTTTTGGGGCACCGGTCCTTACTCACTTTTACTTGACCGTTCCATGGCCACCTGGGAGAGTAGCCACTTGCGGTATACGAGTCATACTTTACAGATATGCCCCGTACGGCCTGTTTCTCCCGTCCCAGTAGCATACACTAAAGAGGTTCTCCTTAATTTCGGCTATGCTCGTTGGTCCTTGCACGAGTCAGACTTGTCCCTGTACCGTCGGAATGCGGACCGATAAGATCGTCATCGTTTTCTTCAAGTTGTTATAGGCCATTAAAGCCCCCGGTACCTTTAAGCCCCCATCATTTATTGTAGATATGGTAGCCGCTGAGAAGAAATAACCTGAAAGCCGATATATTATTTATGCTTTTAGTTCATACTGTACTACTCGACGCGGTAGTTCAATCTGGCTGTTCTTCCTCACTTCCGTTGGTTAAGGGCGTTTGTTAACTTGACTGTGGACAAGATATACGAGTTGTTTTTGGGGCATCAAAGTTTCCTCGGTAGCGTACACTACCTAACCCTTGACCTGCCAAAGGGCCTACTTTTTCATGACTTCGAACCTTTTAGAGGGCTTTTAGTCTAAAGTCCACACGACTAGATAGAGAGCTACTCATACGCCTATAGGGGGAAGTACCGACTGCCGAAAGTCGCTACTTTTACACTTTATTAGACCCTGTAGAATAGGTTTATTTATCAACATTTGTTACTTTTTCTATAATAACCTATAAACAAGACGCGTCAGAAAAGGCAATTTTCCCAAAGCGTCCTCCTGCCTCTAAAGTAATAAAGTGGACTTAACGGGCCCAAAAGAGAAGGGGGGTTATGGTTGACTTAACGAATTAACCCAATACTTGCCCCGACCTTAATGCTTTACGCCATCTTGAGAAACCGCTTTCTACCCGTTAGCAACCCATTTCCTAAAATGTTCTCCGGCATAATGATATGGGTTGTCACATCTTCATTCACGTAAATAACGTGCTTGGCAGTTTCCATATCCTTAGGGGAAAGAATATAATGGGTTACAACCGTGTCCTTATTCGCTACAAATACCGTATCCTGCTGCGCCAGCATTCTTATTCCCGGCATTAAGGCCATTACCAGAATGACCGCTGTTTTAGTCATTGTCTTCATATGATTATTCATTTACTTCTTTATTAATCAGATAAACGATGGTATTATATTTGATTTTGGCTTTATTCTTCCGAATGTTGGCCGATACGGCACTCGAAGCCGATTGATAGGCATTTTGCAGTGCTTGTAAGGCAATAGTCTCTCCAGACAGTTCACTGCCTGCTCCGGAATCCAAATTGATGTTGTTTTGCAGGACTTGTGCTCCGGCATCCTTTATCATGTCCCGAAAAGCGGACTGAGGCACATAAAAGCCCTCCATACCGTCATTATCAAAGACAGAGAGATTGACGCGGATGAACTTGTTACCGACCAGAATACTTGTGATATCGGCTTGTACCCGCTGTCCGACAAATCCGGTCACAAGGCCATATAGGTAAGTCCCTCGTTTCAGCTTTACATTCTTGATGCAGACGTCATCCAGTAACTTGAACCTCAATCGTGTTCCTTCGTGCGCCCGAGTGGTTTTATCAATCATCGCCCTGATAAGAAGTGCATCAACGGCAGTTTCATCCGTGATCGTATTGAATTTATCCTGATTGTCGTTCTCCATCTTTTTTACGATTTCAGTTTTTTCAATAGCTTTGGCAAAAGCCTTGTTCCTGTTTTTACTTGTGGCGAGTCCATCCATTCTCTTATTTTCTTCGCCTTCAGAGATGTTTAAGCCCTGCTCCAATGCTTTTTGCCGTTCTCTACTACGTTTTTGTATATCTTCAATCTCTTTGGCGTAATCGTCCATTTCCTGTTTCCTATTGGAGGTGCTTCCGTTATTGTCATATCCATAACGATTGATGTGTCTTCGAGACTGAGCCAGGCTTTGTTCCAAGTCATCCATTTCTTTCTGACGCTTCAATCGTTGTGCATTTTCAGCATCGATACTCTTCAGTTCCTTACCTGAATAACCGCTTCCCGTACTGTCTTTCACTTCTTTCTCGTCACCAAGGGTACCGACAGCCGTATAGGCATCATCCTCTCCGAAATGTTTGTTCATCTCTGTCATTTTATCGCCCATCTCTTCATTTTGGGCTTCGGGCAATGTCATATTGATATTGTCTGTGGCTACAGTATGAACCTTCGTACTGCTTCCACCAAGCAGATTAGCCACCTCATAGCCCAGGAAAACCATTGGCAGGAAGACAATTAGAGGAAAGACATACTTTGGTTGTTTGAAATTTATCTTCTTCATACGTATATTGTATTTTAATTACCGTTCTTCAATTCAACCACAATGGTTTCGAGTTGTTTGTACCGGATAATAATACGAGCAGAATCCTCATGGCTTTTCTCCGGTAGTTTCACCAATGAATCCAGTTCCTCTTTTATCAGCTGTCCACGGGCTGCCAGTCCTTCCATTTGCCTTATCTGATAAGTCTTTCGGTCTTGGATGCTTTGCAGCCCGTCAAACATCGGTTTAACCTTTTCAATACCCGTCAAAGGGTTTTGTTCTGCCCCTTCTGTTTGACATAGTGAGAGTATGAATCCGACAAAGAGAGATGAAAAGAGAAGTCCTACCGTCCATCCCAAAGTCTTGCCCTTATGTCTGAGAGCCCATCTGTTGGCATAGTCAATTCGTTCTCTCAGTCTCCATTTTGTGAATAATTTATGGATCAAACCTTCAGCCTGTTTACGAGTTTCTTTCTCAACAGACATTTTCCATCTTTTGATTTTCTTTTTCATATCGTCGATTTTAATAATCCAAGTCTTTGTTTTCCAATGTACGCCAGTTTGTTATCAGCAGTCCGTGCGGGTTGTTCTGGGTGCGTGGCACATTCTCTAAATATCCTGTCGTGATGATGGAACGCTTCATGTCTCTTGACCTTCGTTTGATGATCTGTGTTCCATAATAAACGAACTTCCGCTGGTGCTCATTCAGATGGATGGAATCGCAGATGATGGTGCAGACCGAAGATGAAGAAACGATATCGGAATAGAATCCATTTTCATCCATGGCCTGTTTCTGCTTCATAGCTGTTCCGTCAGCCATGTACATGGCCTTGCCCAGTGTCCATTTGATATAATCGTTGTCAGGTGGCAGATTGAAGAAGTAGTAGTGGAAAAGTTGTATATGGGCTTTGGCTTCCATCACAAAATTGGCTTCCTGCTTACTGCGCTGGGCAAGAAAAGGAATATCTCCATCCAGTATGTATATCTGACTACGTTCGTCCGTAATGAGTTTTGCACAGTAGTATGCACAGAAAGAGCATGTCACGGTGCTTCCGACGATAGTCAACAACACTGTAAAAAGTGCAAGTCTTGTCTTTTGTTCCAAATTCTGAATCAGCATATGGGTATGTTATCTTTATCGTTTTTCATTCTTTCTTTTCGTCTTTGTCACCGCCATGTCTGCCCGAGTACTGTTTTGCAAGATTTGCGGCAGCACCGATGGCTGTACTTCCTCCCGAAGCGGAGAGGCTGGCCACTGTGGCAGCAGTACCGGCCGCATTTGAAGCTGCACCTGTTACGGCACTTGAAACGACACCCCCCGCTGCACTTCCGGCGCTGGAACTGATGCCACCGGGTATCAGCCAGGATGCTACCTCCGGGACATAACGGATGATATAGGCACCGATAAGCATTCCCATGGCATACATACAGTTAGAGCCGATGCCCTGAAGTCCTAATGCTCCTATTTGATTCCAGGAACTTACACTGCCCTTCAGCAAATGACTGTAAGCCTGAATATCCTCCTGTAAGTTGTACAATAGAATAAAATCAATGTAATACAGGCACATGTATGTCACAAAGCCCCATAACGTGAGCGATAGGAATTTTGACATCCATTGCGACCATGCATTCCTCCATGGAGGTACGATGGAGAGTGCAAACATGATGGGTGCAAAGACCGCCATGATCGTAATGAATATGCGTTGCGCCACAAGTATTCCGTAATAGCTCATCTGAAAGATCAGTTCACCAATAAAGCGTATGATGTCATTTATCCATTCCGAAGCTTTTGTCTCTGCCGCTACTGCAGCCCGTTGAGCATAGTTGTTGATGGTGGAAGAGAGGTTTTCCATATTGTAGATAAGTTTGTCCCACCAATGGGCATCCTGCCCGATAGCCTGCACTTGTTTGGCTGTCTCGATGCTGTCTTGGACGGCACGCAGTCTGCTGAGATAATCGGCCTGTTTCTGTGCCACTTTCAATTCCAGTGCCGCCACTTCTTTGTTTTTAGCCCGGGCCATCTGTTTGGTCGTATTTTCCAAAGCTTTACCCGGAACTTGTAATTCGCTGACAATAAGGCTACTGGAAGAGATACACATCGAAAGGCCTATGATGCGAAGCAGCTTCATCACATCCATTCCCCGTCGTCCAAGCATCATCATCCAACACTCGTAGGAACCCACACAGAGTGCCAGACATAAGCCCAAAATACGGGCATAAGCCACCGTATCACCTAGAATCGCCGATTTAGGAAAAGTCTCCATGGCAACCAGCAGTTTATCAAGGCTCTCATCGATTGAAGGCAGCCCGATGGTAAGCAGTATTCCCTGCATATTCAATAACAAATCCGTCATCTCATCTATCTTTTATCGTTCTTTAGTAATATACTTGTGCCATACCTACAAGATGTGCCGTACGGCTTACCAGTGTCTCCATACGTTTTTTCATCTTCAGGTAGGCTTTCTCTCTTTTGGTATTTTCCAGTTCATAACCTACACCCGTTTTGTGGATATAGGCGATATCAGCGCAAAGAATCTCATTCTCTTTGGAAAGTTGCTCTACCTGGAACTTCATTTTTCCCTTACTCTTTTTCAAACAGAAAAGCAGTCCGTCTGAAATGGATTCCTGCATCCGGTTGAAGTCACCCTTGAATGAAGAATAGGTTAGGTCCACATTACGGTCAGCCGTTCTTGCTACTTCTTCTTTATAAAGCTCTTCTATGTAAGCCCGTTCCGATTCCGCTTTCTTCATTTTCTGATTCTGAGTTTCCTCTGAGGTCATACGTGTCGGCATGATGCGTTTGACATCCGACTTGTTTTCTTTAAAACGAATATGATATCCGGACTTGAATCCTTTCCATTTCCAGTATTTCTCCGCACCACTGTAGTCCTTGTGTAAAAAGTAATAATACCAGTCAGGAGAGAAGTCCCATGGACCGTTTTCCATCGATTTCCATTGTTTCTCCTTTTGTTCGTCATGTACGGACTTCTGCGCTGAAGTGGGAGATTCGGCAAAAAGGAGCATTCCCAATAGTCCTACGAGTATCTTATAGATTTTCATTTGATTCAAACTTGATTCCACTTATTGATTACTTCTTTTGCTATTTCTCTGGTGACATCACTGTTTAGAATATCCCAGATGTGATCGTAACGAAAACCGCCTTCCGTGATAATGCTACACCATGTCCAGGCACTGTCGATGATACTGCGCATGTTATCTATGGAGGCTTTCAGGGAGAATAGAATATCCATTTTCTCATCCATGGAGGCTTTCATTACATTCATCCCGCTGGCCGTGAGAGAGACATACAGAGCCTTTACATTCTTTATTTCTCTGGCACAGGCGTAATTGGCTTCCGTATAGTACCAGCCGACGACAGGTTTTTTAGTCACATACCGAAAGGCCTGCCCGGTGAATTTGGAGTATTCGTCTATTAGTTTGTACAGGCTGACCGCTGTCGTGTTCAGTGAAGAGGCCAGCAGTAGGTAGGAATAGGCATTGCTGAGCTTCGTGTTAAGTGTGGTGCGTACATCATTGAATTTTCCGGCACCCTTTGTTACGAGAGACTGCTCACCAAAACTAGTAGTCACCCTTTCCATCGCTTTGTCCTCATCGTGCTTGATTAGTTTGTGAAGACTGATTAAGGCCTCTATGGTAGGCAGATCACCCGGTAGAGGTATAACATCGGCAAGACTCTTTTCTGTAAACAGAAAAATAAAAAGGATTATTAAAGCCTTTATACGGATGTTATTCATACGCCAAGTCCTTTCCAGTCATTGATGATGCCGTCAACCATGTTTATTCCCGTAAAATAAGCCGCCCATGATGCCGGATCGATGGCAAAGAACAGTTCGTTTATACCGGAGTATTGGCACATCATGGTCATCACTTCCAGTTTATAGCGTATCTCCATCAGATGCGTGTATATGCGATTGGCCAGTGTCAACCGCTCATAACGGTCCAGAAAGTTGTACCCGTCATTTTTAGAACTCTCGTTTTTAGAAAGGAACTTGTTAATATACTTGTTGTCGGGCAGAGTGATATGGCCATTGTTTACAATGTCCACAAATGCAGAGATGAGTCCTTGCGTTTCCACGACCATATCCGTCATTTCATTCAAACAGAGTAAATGGTTCTTGACCGGTGCCTTGCTTAGGAACTTGACCATAACGGGTATGTCTTTGAATATTTCTGCCGTTGTATTAAATATCTCCACGTAGTATTTACTTTCTTCACCAAATCCCGTAACATTCTGTATAGACAGTTTATAAAGCTCCTTAAAACTCTCCATGGCAGCCGTATATTTCATCAGTTTCTGCTGTTTGGAGGATATGGAATCCAGACGTTGATTATGCCGGTCCTCAATAGCTTTCTGTGAAGCGGCATTTGCCGTGACGGCTTTTGTCGTCTTCTGATCGATGACCACTCTCCAACCTGCATTTACGTGGGTGGTAAAGCATACCATCAAAAGGCATAGAAGTAATCTTATGCCTGCAAACTTATTTTTAGTTATTTCTGCGCTTCCCATAATCCCATGATATTTTGATGCTTATTGATCTCTCTTGCAAAGTCGAGATACTTGTTTATCTTTGCTTTCTTTCGGTCTTTTTCTATTTCCACGATGGCACGTTGTATATCTCCATCATAATGTCTCTCGTATATTTTGAGTGCTTCCTTTTCCACACGTTCTGTCGTATAAGCCCAATAGCATTCCGGCGGTTCTTCTACACCGTACACATCGGAATACTGTCCGCGACAGATCCATACTTCCTTGAAGTAGTTGCGCCCTTCGTGATTGTTGAGATTGTTGATGGTGAAGATTTGTTGACGCTGAATGGGGGTGAGTCCAAGAATGGCGGAAATTTGGTCATAGCGGTCCTTAAATTTGGACTGATCAAGTAGTATCTTCACATCGGAATTATTGATGATGGCTTCTTTAACGATAGGTGAGTCGATGACATCATTCAGTTCTTGGGTGACCACACCGGCAATACCGTGGAATTTTCGCACGGTCTTATAAAGGTATTTGATGTATTCCGCCATGGTTGGCGAGGCTATTGCTTTCCATGCTTCCTCAATAATGAGCGCCTTTCGCCCCCTCTTGATACGCATTTTTTGGAGGAATACATCCATGATGATGAGTACGACGATAGGGAAAAGAACAGGATCGTCCTTTATCTTGTCCACCTCAAATACGATGAATCGCTCCTCGAAAAGTGACCGGTCAGTATCGTTATTAAGTGTTGTTTCCAGTTCCCCGCCACGGTAAAACTGCTCCAGAATTGCTGCAAAGGTATTTATATTGAATTCTATCTTTTTTTCACCCGTTATCTGCGGTATCCGTTCCAGCGAAAATTCATAAAAACTGTTGAAAGACAGTTCGCACACGTTGAGCTTACGCTTTTGTTCTTCCATGTGGTCTATCTTTTTCTCAATGCGCTGGAGATAACGTCCTTCCATGACTTCTGACATCAGCCGTACCAGGAGAGAGCCGGCAACTTTCTTTTCACCTTCGGATGCAGCCTTGTCATTGATCAGGTTATGCAGCTTTTCAACTCGGCGTTCTACCTTTTTATAATGGATGTTTTCGTCTGCGGTAAATTTGAAACCGCCTTGATCCGGCTCCCTGTCATTATGGCTTTTCTCAAATTCCTCTTCAAATTTCTCATAAACGCCATTCTTCTTATCTTCCAGAAGCAGGCGCTTACGTATTTTTTCCTTTTCTTCGTCTGTAAATCCGTTAAAAGGATGGAAGAAAGCTTCATAGTATTCTACCAACGTTTGGTTAATCACCATATCCTCTATCTTGGTAGGAGATGTGGCACCTTTGAAGATGAGAAAAATCAAAGATTTCAGGAAGTTTTTCTTTTCACCGAAGTTTTGTGAATATTCCGTTTCCGTTATTTTGAACGGATTCATGGAGATGGGATGTTCTTTTGAGTAGGAGATATAGGTACCATGGAAGTAACCGCAAATCCCTTCATATGAATCACCCGTATCGACCATCACGACATCAGTCTCCTGTTCCAACAGTTGACGGACAACACTGTTCATATGGAAACTTTTTCCGCTACCACTCGGCCCGATACAGAAGAAATTGGCATTGTCCGTATATTTACGCTTGCCTTCCTTACCGGTAATGTCGATAGCGATGGGCAGACCTTGCCGGTCCGTATAGAAGGTCGTCAGAGGTGTATCCTCCGAATGTTTGAGATGCTCTTTGAAGAACAGACACAAGGCTGCATCAGAGAGTGTCAGAAAGAGATCATAGTCCGGATTGAAGCTGTAAGCGTTGCCCGGAAAGCTGCAAGTGAACAGCTCCAGCTGATTATAGGCAGAGCGTGAAGGCATGATGCCGCACTCATATAGTTTTGTTTCTATAAAGGAGGTGACAGGCGTTAATTTGTCCTGTGGACAACTGACAATAATGTTGAAGTTGGTGTTGACAAGCAGTTTACTGTCGGTAGCCAGAATATCAAGCACGGTTTCGATATCCGCTTTTGCAATCTTGTTCGATGGATCCGGCATGGAACCATGTCGTTTGGCCTTAGCCTGCAGTTTGCGTAGTAGTTTGCGTTGTGCCGGTATCTGAACCACCTGATTATAAATCACACAATCTGAAAAAGGTATCTCCGTGAGAAAGGCCAACAGGTCGGTGGCGATATGAAAGCCTCCTATGGTTGCAGGGAGATAGGGACGAATAAAATTGGGCAGGTCAATTTCATCCACGTCTACAAGAGGGAAAGATTTGACCACGCGGTCTCCAATTCTCAGATATTCATCCGTCGCCTTGAAATTCTGCATGGAGAATGGTCCTTTCTTGAAGCATACGGCCATGAAACGATGAAGGTATTCATTTACTTCTTCTTTGTTCAGTTTACGGTGCCGGATGCCTTTCTCCGTTAAGATGTCAGACACTTTGCTGACTTTTTCATGAAAGTCCATCCAGCGTTTGGGATCATATTTGATGAAAGAGCTATGGATCGCTTCTTGGGTGAGAATCAGAAAGGTTCGTATCTCGGTATATTCCCGTCCTTCAAAGAACTTGAAATAGCTGCGGGATAGAAACTCCATGTTATCGGTCATCTCATGGTGATACCACTGCCGGCTGAATACATCCTGTTTCTGGATAGCATAACCTTCGCCGAGTGTTTGAACTATATTAGCCAAAACATCTTGAAAAGCCGCATATTGCTCGGCATCCGTACACCACTGTTGCACCGGATTCTCCATTTCGAAGATAACGGAGCATTCGCCGGTTTTGGAGAAAAGCACCGTGTTAAGGTGTTCCCCCCGGCCGTCCTGCACGTCCTGCAATTGGGCGAAGAGTCCGTCAAATTGTTTTCGTTTTTGAACCATCATCATTCTTTTTCAATGGGTAAACAGATTGTTGTATATGATAATACCGTGATATCGATGCTTGGCATGAAGTCCTCCCCGCTGCTTGATATAAATGGTGATGAGTCCAATCAGCACCATGGCTATCATGGTAATGAATCCTGCCAATTTCCCCATCAGAATGGAAAACACGATGAAGCCGATGAACGACACACCAATGGCTCCGGCAGCCAATGTCAGGAATCGGCCTCTGATGCCCATCAGTTCCAATGGCTTTTGAAGTCCTTTGAAAACGGGATAACCTTCACGATAGATGTCCATAAGATCGTATTGAAAAGGAAGACGCCATACTCTTTTGCAAAGTGCATGAAATCTTCCTTTGGTCTGTTACTTGAAAAACAAGGGTAATGCTTCGGACATGGCGATGAAAGCCACACAGCCGCCGATGGTAAGCATGATGGTTTTCTTTACGTCTTGGTCTCCGTTCTGCATCTTGAAATAGACGTTGAACGCACCGACAAGCACGATGACCGCCGCTATGGCTTTCATCAGGTTGGACACGGGTGTCTGGTAAGACGAAATCTCCGAAGTAGCCTTGGAGAATCCACCGGCACCTTTGCTGCTTGCTATGGACTCTGACACACAGAAGGCCATCGTACAGCAAGTAACGACGACACGTTGGGCTAAACGATTGTTGAAAACTTTATCAAGGGATTTTCTCCCTTTTCTTTTAATCTGTTGCAACATAAATGATAGATGTAATCGTTAAACATTACGTTTCAGATTAAAGCAACAAGTGATAACAGATTAAAGAAACAGGTATTTGAATGATTTCTGAAATTACAGATAAAAATGTTCTGATATATGGAACGGGGAAAATGAATAAGGTGGCTGTTTGTCGTAATTTTAAGGTTATACTGCAGGTGTATATTCTTCCCACTTCACAGCCAGAGTTTGCCCCAGTACACTTTGGCTGCCTTTTTCGGCCAGCTCATTTGTCATAGGCAGAAGGTCTTCTACTTCAATACCGCCACTCATGGCGGGCTCTTCACAGGACGGATAGGTGGGCTCCTGGACCTTTTCTTTCGAGATACAGACCGGTTTGAACTGCTGAACTTCATCTGAGATGTCCACTTCTTCCTCTTCCGTCTGGGTATCTTGTGGTATATCGCCTTTCTTAAAATAGGTGTCATAAGCAATCATCCCCACATAGTAGATGATGTAGCAGATGATGATAAATGTGAGTATGTTTCCAAATGTCATATCTTATATGTTTTTAGTGAGACAGTATTTGTGCAAAGGTACATTAACCCGGTATGGTTGTCGCCCCAATTCAGGGTCAAACAGAAAGATGAAAACAAAGAGCCCTCTTTTAGATCGTTCCGGTCATTCTCAAAGTTGAAAATGAAGGCATTTGGCAGTCTGAGCCACCTACCGCATTTCTTTCATATTCAGAATCTGCATCACGAAAAGGAGCAAATCTAAGTCCCATCTTCAGACCGTTAACCTCTCGTCTGAAATGACGTTTGAAATCAGACAGGTAGTAGATGGTGTTACTTCCTTTCAGGACGATATACCCACAAGACTTCAGTTTAACGCGCAGACGGCTCCGATGTTTGTTGCTCACAACCTTGATGCGTGTAATCGGTGGCAAACCGAAAGTGACATGGGCCCGTTCTAGTCGGATCAAGGCTTTCCGTGACTTGGAGCGGAGACTACTTTCTTCATCGGCAGTACGCCGCAAGTTCAGTTCCTTTACAATACGGGAAACTGTGCGGTAAGATACCTTCGCTACTTTTGCCATCTCCCTGTAGGAATACTCGGTAAACATGGCGGTTATTACACTGACGGAGTCCTGTTGCCGGCCACTAAGCGGGTACTTTTTCAGTCCAAGTAATTTTGCTTTTTTGACGATAGACTTGCTGCCGATGTTCATTCTTTCGGCCAGTTCGATGTCTGAAAAAATGGAATAATAGTGCTTTAGTTGAGCCACCATATCCTCTGTCCAAATGATTTTTCTCATGATGATATGATTTTAGATAAGACTGTTCCGTCTCTTGATATATTCACGCAAATGTTCCGCGTTCTGTTCTATGAAAGTTCTGACTATGGCATTGAGAATGTCGGCTACTGACTTGTGATCGATGTCACAAGACTTCAAGGTCTCTGCAATGTCATCATCAATCCAATAGCCCTTACGACTGGCCTTCTTAACGAGATAACCGTAGCTGTCCAGATGCTGAAGAAAGAGCCTCCATTGGTCATTTCCTGTTTGGATTTCTTTCCCTTCAGTTTTTACCGTTTGCTGACCCTTTACCTCCTGAACTAAACCGTCTATTTCCGGCAGCTGCATGAGATCATCCACTGAAATGGTATTATTCTTTTCCATTGTTCTTCTCCTTTATAAAAATGTGATTGTAGATAAAATCAAATGCAGGGCTAATGATAATCTCTTGTGTTTTCATTAGATATAAGGTCGTATATCGGCGCATCTCTGCCCTATATTCCACCATAGGTGTTATCAAGCCATACTCGGAAAAACGCTTTGCCGTCATTCGCCATAACTCCAATTCCTCTTTCTTCCCAAAGCGCTTGTCGTGGCTGTTATCCACCAAGAAAAGTTGTGCCACATCCTTTGATATCTTGGTTCTTATCTTGTAGATAAACGAAATAAAGGTAGCGGTGGCATTTATGGAAGTCACTTCATACTGAAAGGGACAGATGATATAGTCCGAATTGGCGAAGATGGGAATCAGCCCTTGCTGAGTGAGATTACCGGGAGCATCAATGAGAATGATGCCCTGCATTTTCCGAAGGTTTGTTATTAGGTTTTGTACGTTCTGGACGTTGGCAATATTAAACGGCTGAATGTTATAAGGTATAGTTACATCCTTGTATTTCTGAAGGTCTGCCTTGCGTCTGAAACTGATAGTTTGTTGGACGTCACAGTCAATGACAAGAACCCTCTTCCTGTGAGCCACCAAATAATTGGCAAACAGCGTACATAGCGTTGTCTTGCCTACACCGCCTTTTTGATTGGCAAAAGTAATAATGATGTTGTCTTGCATATACGTTTACTCGTTGTAAAGTTTAAACAAACTCCTTTTTGGTAGGCCAATTATGAGAGGAGTTGGGCCCCAGAACAAGTAAACGTTGATGATGTACCAGTCATCTTGCACCTAAAGTGATCAACTATTAGTACAAAGATACGATATATCAATGATATAATTGCACAAAGACGTTATTAAATATTGGAATAAAAAGCACAGAATCGCATTAAAATGTCATCAAATTGATGTAATCTGCAATTTTTTTGACGATTTTTCAAGATTTATGGGGTACTATCAGGAATTATTGTTATCTTTGTAAATATAAGTTGAATTATA
>JGI20225J20221_1002561_pt1 | contig 13091 bp, 10 predicted proteins | sample BioMet4_FD_20221 | JGI IMG/M metagenome (IMG submission 20221) | reverse complement strand
AAAAAAAAAAGGGGGAGGGAGATATTTTTTCCGGAGATTACGGCGCACCAGTGATTTCGTTGCTATTCTTCGAAATTGCTTTTAATGTTTGGCCTAAAAGCGCATTGAAATAATAACAGAAACTGCAATAGATGGCCGGGCATTGATATTATGTTTGTCTTGTTTAAGACAATTCGCATACGGTCTCAACATGCGAGAGGCTAGAAATGTAAGCATCCCCTAACCTAGAGGCTATTAAGGTGGATATTTCCCCCTAGTCTCTTTACTTACGAAAATATCGGGTTCTTATTGATGCCCAACGCTGGACAGCCTTCTTTCATGATTTTGTCAGACAGGCTTCGATTGTCCCCCGTTTCAAGAATAAAGGATTCCTTGAGGCCCTCTTTTGAATTCGTTTTTCGGCTTGGTTGATGCCAAAGAACCTTCCTTTGCCGAAGTTTTTGCTCGTTGATCTCGATCATCTTCAAAAGCCGACGGTAGCCTTTCGCTTAGACAAAAAACAAAAATGGCGAAGGGGGGGTCGGTCGAATCGTTTCTTTCCAGCCCTTATCGCTCAACTTCAAGACGAGTAATAGCCATCGATGTTCTCCAAGACAACGTAGGGAGGGAGTAAAATGTTCAAGTGAGTAGCCCGCCTAAGGCAGAAGGGAACGTCGTGGAGAAGCCGGGAGGTTCGCCATTGCCATCATTGGAAAGGGTGATGCAAACGAAATCCAAACGAACAGCAGATGAAGAACAACCCGATTGACCGAGGGATCCGACCATAGTTGATGAATTGTAACCAGATTACCCACCAAGCCGGGGCGTCTCCCACGCGGCGAGTGAAAACGACTTCAGACCCCGCTTTGGAGACGGAAAGGATGACGTTGTTCTTGTCTTTGTAGCGGCCCGCCGAAAGACGGGTTTATCCGGCATACATGTCATAGTGGAGATCCTTGATGAAAGCCTCATCGATGGTTGAAAGAAAAGGAATCGAAAACCACTGAAGAGCCTTGTTATAGCCGAGAAGCATGTAATCCTCAAAGTCCTTGGGGTCTGCCCCTTTATCAAAAAGCTCGTTCTCCCGCTTCGGCGTGACGGAAATGTCCTCGATTGTGTTCGAGGAAGTAACGCTGCGCCGAACAGAGAGGTCATGAAGCCGATTCAGCTTTTCCTTCTTGGGAATCGCAAACAAGGATCCTTGGTAATGCTCAACCTGGCTGAGCAAAGCCAAAAGATCGTCAAGACGATATCGGGCTAACTCCTTTTTGAGATCGATGTCTTTCATGCCAATATTATAGAGGAAAATTAGTTTGGTGCAAATTTTCCATTATTTATTTGCACCATAATTAACAAAAATAGCGTTTGAATTCTTGCATATTCACAAGAATTCAAATGATATGGAAGCCAGACTCCGCACACATTCCCATCATCGTGTGTCTACCAGCAAAAAAAATCAAAAAACGCCTTTTTTGGCGATTCCCGGCCTCCTGCCGAGAATGCCCATTTCATCGGCACTTTTCATATGTTCCCGGACTCTATATCCTTTTTCGGATCTTCCGAAAATGGCCGAAAATAGGCCAAAATGGGGTTTCTCATTTTTTTAACATTATTCTGTTTATTTAGTGTTTATCTATGTTTCTTAACGACAATTCACATACGGTCTCAACGTGTGTCGACGCGATGAAGGGAACGCATTCTGCCTATCTCGACATTTTTAAATGGATATGTTGACCACCTAGCCAAAGCAAAGTACGTTTAGGTGCTTTTCGTTACGTTTCATGCGTCTTGGCTTCTCTTGGGGCTGTTTTTGTCCATTCGTTCCTTTGGCAGCAAATCGCTGATCGACGTCAAACAGCAAATATTGAAACTCCGCAAGACGGAATCCGAGCGGCTTTACGAAGTCAGGAACCCAATGAGATTATTTTGCCTTATCAACAAGTGCGATGTTTTCTTTGGCCATATGGTCTTCAAAGATTTTTTGGCAATAAGCAAGATCGCGAACAATCTTCTCGTATAAATCTGAAAAAATATTGCTTATACAATAGTTGTTTTCTGTCTTTTGGCCTATTCTGCAATATTGATAGACGTGGTTGTAATATGACTTATATGAATCAAATGCGCCAAGCATGGACGTCTCGTGCTCTTTATCATCGTCAGGCCAGTTTATTATTCTGTTCTTGTTTGATTTTTTGCCATAGAAAGCAGAATCAAAAAAATCGTTTTTGTATTCATCGAACAATTCCTGACACCCTTTTTGTTTGGAATCGCATTCCACCGTTCTCCTATATTCATCACCATCGATGGTAATCCCGACCAAAACATATTTGTCATGATTGTCGAGCCAAGAGGAAAAACGGAAATCCATTCCTGTCTTTTTGCGGTTAAAACCCTGACCGCACCGGAAATAATGGTTATTCAAAAAAGGCCGCTTTTCTTTGGCTGCTCTATTTAAGAAATAGGAAATAAACCGGCTACCCATCCGTTTATTGATAAGGTCTTGAATGCCTAAATCATCTATCTCTTTATCCCAAATATGGCATACCGTCTCGGGGTCGTCCTTTTCGATGCCAGTTACAATCTCGTAAAGGCTATCTATGTCTTTTGTGTATTGCTCAATCATTTCCTTATTTTGCTNGATAATCTTACTCTTTGATTCGCGCAAACAATCGCGGATGGAGGAAGCGATTGCCTTATGGGAGACGAACCGCCAAGGCTTGTTGGTGAGTCCTTCAAGTTGTATTGTCCCATCTTGGCCAACAAAAACCGGGCTAGGGTCGCCAAAACCAGTTAGAATCCCGCTTTCAAACGCATCGCCTAGATCGTTCGTGTATCCTTCTAGTTGTTGGGTTGTAGGGATTGATTTGAGCTTGTTCTCAATGACGATGGCTTTTTCCTCAGCCCCGTCATTTCCCGCTTTGACCCACAATGTAATGTCTCGGTTTCCTTCTTCCCTTGTCACGCGAATAACGGAGTCGCAAGGAACCAAATCGTCAACAAAAGCCTTAATAAAGGTGTGGTCGTTGTTAATTAACCACCACCAAACATTGGAGTGATACAGTTCCCTTGATCCGAGTGACATGGCGTAAACTACCGAATCTTCGAGCGCTTGGACTGGCTTCTTTACCGAATTGGTTATTCTCATTTTCTATTATCCTTTTACGAAAGAAACAGTTTGCCTTTTTCTATTATACCTTATGTTGGCGCATAGGAAAAACATCGGAAAGACTACTAATTACCGTCATTTTTCATGTTCTTATAAAGAAAGGATTTCTTCTAAATGTCTATGGCAATCCTAACATTTATGAAGTCTTTTTGAACCTTTATCCTTTCGTTGTCCTTGGATGGGTTAAACGTAAAGTGGGGCCAATAATGGCTTATCTCCATGATTGTCGTCGATTTATTCCCAGAATGTTGAGCCAAAGGCCCGAACTCCTTTTTGAAAACAAATGTGATTAAGTACGGATCAGGCTTTTTGTCTTTGTCATATCCGCCAACCACGACCTTCTCAACGCAGGTATCAAAGAAGTCTGCGGTGAAAGTAGACAGCTCTTTCCCGCCATTCTCCAACGCGGCGTTCCTGAAGCCTTCCAATTTGGCTTCGGCGTCGGCCTTGGACTTGATCTTGAAATCGATCTCCTCCCGCTCCTTCTGGAGTTTTCCTTTCTCGATAGTGAGGGATTTCAACTTGGACTCGTAAGCGTCCTGGGACATCGTTCCGTCAACAAAGGCGTTGGCCAGTTTGTCGATCTTGTTCTGGTTCTCGATGGTCTTCTTGTTGTTCTGGGCATTCTCTATGTTTAGGCCGCTCTTCTTGAGATAATCGCCGGTTTTGGCGATAAAGTCATTGAGGAAGGCCCTATCATCGGAGACGAGATGGTTGTAGGCATCCACGAAAGCCCCTTTGAGCGCATCTTCCGATATCGCCTTGCAGTAAGGGCACTGGTGCTTACCTTTCTTGGTGTAGCTCATGCATTGCCAGATGACTTTGTTGTAGTTGATGCCACCGTGCCACGATCTTCGGCTCAACTGCCTTCCACAGAACCCGCATTCGCAGATGGACGAGAAAACGTATTGCCGTGAGAACCTGGTCCTAGTGCCATCGGGATTGAGCTTCCTCACGTATGAGCGTTTCTTGAGTATGGCATTGGCGTTCTCCCAATCCTCTTTGCTCACGATGGCCTCATGGTGGTCGGCAATGTAGAACTGGTCGGATTCACCGTTGTTCACTAGCCTTTTCTTGGAGATTGGATCAACCGTGAAGGTCTTGCCTTGAAGAAGGTCTCCTTTATATTTCTCGTTCTTCAGGATCCCAAGTATAGTGGAATCCTGCCAAACCTTGGAACCGTATTTCGTCTTCCATCCATGCTCGACCAATTCCCTTGCTAGAACTGTAGTCCCAACGCCCTCGATGTATCTTTTGAAGATGTAGCGGACAATTTCGGCCTCGTCTTTGTTGACGACCAAAGAGCCTGTCTTCTGGTCAACGTCATAGCCAAGGCAACCAGCGAAGCCCACCAATTGCCCAGCGGTCATCTTCATGGCCAGGCCTTTCTTGACGTGTTCCGAGGTGTTCTGGACCTCTTGTTGGGCGACGGAGGAGAGGATGGTTATTAGCAGCTCCCCTTCCGCCGTCAAAGTGTCTATGTGCTCTTCCTCGAACCGTATGGAGATGGACTTCTCCTTCAAGGCGCGGATGTAGTTAAGGGCATCGACGGTGTTCCTGGCAAAACGCGAAATCGACTTGGCAAGGATAATGTCAATCTTCCCCGCCATGCAGTCGGCAATCATCCTTTGGAAGTCCGGCCTCTTCTCGGCCGTGGTACCGGTTATTCCCTCGTCGGCGTATATCCCCGCATTGATCCAGGCTGGGTTGCTGGCGATATAGTCCTTGTAGTATCCCACCTGCGAGTTGAAAGAGTCTTTCTGCTCTTCACTCGTGGTCGAGACACGGCAATAGGCGCAGACCCGTAGACGCTGCCCTGGGGATTTAATGGTCGCCCCCTGCTTGGTTGCTTTGATAATCGTTATCTTTGGTTGTTCCATGTGCGTTGTCTCCTTACATCCTTATCCCAGCGCATGGGAAATCGGGGCTTCTTCCGACCGAAAAATCGGAGACAACCTGGCAATCCTCCATGAAGCACTTCTTGAGATAGGAGTATTCCTCTTCCGTGATGCTCCCGCTCTCGCGCATCTTCGTCAAAAGCTCTATCGAGCGTACATAGAAGAGATAGTCGTCGTGGCTCGTGTTTGCATTCCTTCTTTTTTCTTTTTCCATATATCAGTTCCCTCCATGAAATCCGGTAAGCCTCGCAAGGTAGATGCGCCTCCATTCGGGGGTTACCTCTTCTTCGCGCAAACCCTTGAAATAGCAAGATCCGTCGTAGTAGCGTTCCCCGTCGTAATAGGAGAACAAGGCATCGATGAGACGGTTGGCCAACGGTTCTTCCTTCTCGTTTGTTCCCCTGGCCGTGAGGAACTTGTTTATGAGGTCATGGCTCCGCTTCAACTCGACCCATTTATCGTAGTCATCTATGAACTCGTCTTCGGCATCGTCAGCTGGGATTTCCCCGTTAATGTGATGAGACATGTAGTAGTCGCTGATGGCTTTGAAGATGGCTTTCTCCAGACCTTTGAATTCATCGTATTCGGGCAGCTTAGCGCACTTCGGCTCATCGCTGCAGTCGGCTGGTTTGAGTGGCGAGAGAACAAAGTCTTTCCCACTCTTCTTGTTGGTCGTTTTCATATTCTTTTTTCCTTGATGTCGGTCTTTCTGGCCGGTCATTTTCCTTTCTTTTGGAAGCGGGTTTCCCGCTTGCCGTAATCGCTTGAGTTCTAACTTTTAGAACAAAAGCTTATCCTGTCTCTAAAAATGGCATAAATTCCTCCCTTTCTAGTCCATTTCGGCTTCGTCACCGTTCTCCTTCTCCGTATCTTTCCTAGCCTTCTCCAGTTCCTTCAGTGTCTCTTGGTAATCGAGGTAGGCATCCCAGGCTATGTCGGCCGCTCGCTGAGCGAAATAAAGGGCTTGGTCGAAGAGGGATGCGCATGATTTTTGATGAAGCCTCTGGATGGCTTTCGGATGGTGAAGTCGCATGGCTAGTACCCGTTCCTCGCCTTTCTTGGAAACCAGTTCCTTGATGATGGCGTTGCCCTCCCTCCTCTTCATGTCCTTTGCGAATTTTGGCTTGTAGAGCATCCCTTCAGAATCGATGTGGTTTCGCTCGCAATAGAGCTTTGTTATCTGATCCCTTTCATCGGCTTCCTTAAGAAGCTTCTTATATGGAACGGATAGGAAACCCTTCTCGATGATTAGGTTGGTCAAGGCATCCACGTCGTCCCTCACGCAGTCCATGTTTGGGGGTTCGTAAGCCAGTTCGCCGGTAATCGGTATCTTCTCGTAGATGGCCCGGCACAGGATACCTAAGGACCCTTTGTCCTTTTCGAAATTCTCCGACACGATCCTTCTCGATTCGTCCACCAACAGTTTCCTTACGCGAGCCGTCCCTTCCACCGGAGTCATGTAATTGCGCTCGATGGACATCTTCATACCGTTGATGCTTTTGAGCGGTATCTTGCCATGGCGGTACTTCCTCCCCTTCGTCTTCCGGTCGTAGACTGTCGGCTCGGCTTGGAAGAACGACAGATGGATGTGGCGGTTGTCGGTGTTCTCGTGGAGCCCGGCGTACCACACGGTTTTCTCGGGGTCGAGGCCGATGCTCTTGAAGTAGCCCGGCAGCGTTTTCGCCAGCAAATCCTTCGCCTTTTGCCAGGAATAGCAGTTCTCCTTGCCGTATTTCTCCTCGAAGCTGATGACGCAGTCCCAGATGACCGATTGGGTTTTGCGGAGATTTTTTCGCAATACCTTCTTCTTTTCCTCGTCGATGAGGCCATCGTCATCGAAGATTCCAGAAGACTTCTCCTTGTTGCCGGCATAGGCGATGTAGTCGTTCTCGTCGTTACCCTCCTCGTGGGCGGTTACTTGTCTGATTCCCTTGTCCACATAGCCGACGTAATCGTCTTTCTTGGATGAGGAATAGAAGTCCCGGCCCTTGCCTCCTGGCTCGTAGTACTTGAGGCGAAGCACCACATGAGGACAGCTACTTCCCGTCGTAGGCATCCAAGAGCCTCCCTTCTTTGTCAAAAAGGTTCTTTGGGAGCCTCGTCATCTCCCCTTTGTCGACCTCCGAGTGGTCGATGTTCCAGAAATCGGCGATCATGACCAAAAGCTGGTAGGTCTGGGCCAGAAGATCCCTGTTGATCTCCGTCTCGATTCCAGCCCGGCACTGCCTATCCCCAAGAGCCTGGATGGCTTTCCCCTCTTCTTTGATGGTATCGAAAAGTTTCTCGGCCTCGGCCCTGTCGGTGATCCCCCTTAGCTTCTCTCGATAGCCAAGTGCCTCATTGATGAGAAGGACGCAATAGCCTGACTTGCTGCCCTTGTAACCGGAACTAGCGATATCGGCTTCCATCCTTTCCTTCGTGGCCTCGTCGAGGCCGTTGATAGTGATGTAATCTAATTGCATACATTTACTTCCTCCCTTCCGAGGGACACGTCTACCGGAATGGCCTCGGTAGAAAATCTCCCTCCAAACTCTAGATACCGAATTGCACCGGGGCACTTTACCTAGAACTTTCAATAACATCAAAAAATCCCGAGTTCATCGGGATAATTTCTTCAAAATATTTTCTTAAGTTCCTTGCCTTCTAGGGATGTCTTTTTAGAATTGGGCTCCTAACTTCGTCAAGCCGCTCGGATTCTATCTTGTGGAGTTTCTTCTTTTTTTCGTTCAATTCCTCAACCGCTTCGTGCTTGTCGAAGGAGTTGTGATAGTAGTCATTTATTCCTGGTATCGTCTTGTAGTCGTCCCAATGCCATTCTCGGAGCGCCAGGACGTTCTTCTTGCCATAAACCTTCTCGAAGGTCGGATGGAAATCGTAGAACTCACTTTCGAACTCATGGCAAAACTCGTATCTACTTGCGGCAGTCCCACCGTTTTTGGTCTTTGATGGATGAATGATGATGTAGCCTTTCTTGGCAAGATACCGAAGGTCGTATTGGATGGTCCTCGCTTCGCATCCTAACTTCTTGGCAAGGAAGCGTATCTTGATGGGCTCGTTGTTGTGCGTCTCGACGAAGTAAACGAGGATGCACCTTCTTTGGAAAGGCGTTATCTTTCTCACCAGCGCATCATTCTCATCATTCATGGGCGCGATGAGAATATAGCCGTACTTCCCTATCTTAAGGTCGGTGCCAGCAATCTGACGGCGTTCGTATGTGGGAATTCTTTTCTCATCGACCACGTTTATTTATTGGCCTTTCAAGAGCGTCTCCTAGGGATTGCCCATTTTCATTGACGAATTCTGACCATCCGTTGCTTGATCTTCCCGTGCACAACTCACCAGCAAAGGACGGGGTTTTACAAATAATGTCTTTCGTCGTTTTGTAAAACACCCCATCATCCACTAAAACTCCGCTCTTAATTAATCTCTTTTGCTCCTCTTTTGTTCCTTTTGTGACGTACTCTTTTATCTCTTTAGCGGTATGAGATCCTTTGAGTAATATAAACTGGGGTCCTTCTTTCACTTCAAGCAAACCATTTATTCCCGAGGCCTTAATCCTAAAAACATTGTCAGGAAGAGGACTTTGGGTTTCGCTATTTTGATCTAAAATCGGGTTGACATCGTAGCCAAAGAAAGACAAAGTCTCTTCCATGTTGTTGGAATAAAGCCTAGTTAGTTGAGATGGTTCGGCTTTGTTTGGTTTTCCATTACCCATTTTAAAATTTCCGCATTCAGTAAATCTTTGAATCTCTAAAGCCTCAAGTTCATCTACCGTTTGTAGAGAGAGCTCGCTTTTGGCGGCAAGGAACATGTAGGCCATGTTCCATTCTGGTTTTGTGATTCTATGATCAATTAGCCTCGATGGTCCTTGCTTAGTTTGGCCAACATACAAATACCTTCCACTGCCCTTTTCGTTTGTGTTTACAAGAAAATAAATGCCTTGTAGTTTGTCGTCCAACTTATTGATTGCGTCTTGGACACAATCCCGTGGAATGCCGTATAGTTTAAAGCCTTGGGTATCCGCTTTCGCAGAAAAGACACCCTTAATATCACCGTTGTTTAGAAACTCAATTGATAAAAGGTACATATGTCCTCCTTAATCAGCCATCATGTATTGGGCTTGTGAAATAACGCCGTCAATGGCTGATTCCCTATATTCTGGTGGGTATTTATATTTCTTGAGACAGGCCTTAATAGCAATTCGCATCTTAGCTCTAGTTGATTCTTTGTTAGCCCAGTCGGTCGTCGCATACTTATCCACGATATCTTTCAATTCCCGGGCTATTAATTTGAGCGTTTCATCGTTAAGCAATTCTTTAGCAGACTTGTCACGCACAAGAGCGTCGTAGAAGGCTCTCTCGCGTCCATTTATGCCTAGTTCCTCAGCCTTCTTCTCATCACCAACCAACTCCTGGGCAAACTGAACAAGTTGAACTATCGTCTCATCAGCAACGAATTTGTCATCGCGGTCGTTATATTCCTCAAGAATCTTCCTTAGCCGTTTTGAATATTCCTGCGATTTCAAGTAGTTGTTTTTTCTGCTCTCCGCTATAGCTCTTTCAAGAAGCTCTCTCGCGATCTGAACAAAGACCAATGGAGGATTGGATTTGCGTAGTTCCTCAATCTTCTTCTCGCTAAGTAGTTCAATAACGTTAACAGAATCATCGCGCTGAGTAAGTACTTTAACCTCGTCGCCTTGAACAGCGTCGGCCAGCAAAGAGGAAACATATTTATTCATGTCTGCGACCGAGACAATGACTGGATTTGAGCGAAGTTTTAATATGAAACCCCTAATGGCTAGGTAATAGTAAATATCGTTTCTTTCTTCTTCCGTGACGATGCCACCACAAACGACAAAGGCTTGCTTAATGGAAAGGGATATGTCGTCCATGAAAGAATTCTCGCGTTCCGTATCTTCAAGAACGAATTGCGCACCATTTTGGATTGCTTGAAATCGGTCAAGTGAGTTTGATGAATAGAATTTTGACTTGTCAATCTTATAGAACCATTCATTAAGGATACTAAGTTTTTCTTTTAGCAGGTTGTAGATTTCTTTTTTAACATCCTGGACATTGGTTTCGCGGTCTCTATCGGTGTATTCGGAAAGCGCAGCTTCAAGAGCCTTCCCTAAACCAATATAATCAACCACCAATCCATATGCTTTTCCAGGATAGACTCTATTAACCCTGGCTATCGCCTGCATCAAAGCGTACGACTTGAGCCGTTTTATGAAATACATCACATCAAGATCCGGAACGTCAAAACCGGTTAGCCACATATCAACAACAATGGCGATTTTGTATTTTGATGTGTCTTTCTTGAATTCCTCGCCAAGTTCTTTTCTATGAGCGGCATCGCCAAACATTTTCCTGGCTTCTTCGTCGTCTTTGTTGGACTCGGTGACAACCAATATTGTTGAATCGGCATACTCTGGCTTTAGTTCGATTATCTTCTTGTAGAGTTTTAGAGCCCCATAACGGGTTTGGCAAATAATCATCGCCTTTCCATGTAAGAATCCTTTTCGTTCCTCGTAGTGGGAGATTATGTCCTTGGCAAACAAATCTATAACAGAGTCTTGCTCCAAAATGCCGGACAATTTGAGCATCTCGCGTTTGGACTTCTCCACCGCTTCGGGGGTGCTTCGCTCGGAGTTCTCTATGTCGTTATAGTATTGGTCAATCTTTGATATGACACTTTCGTTGGTCCAAATCTTAGCTAGGCGAGATTCATAATACAGTTTGACCGTCGACCCGTCGATGATAGATTGGGTCATATCGTAAACGTCGATTATGTCTCCGAATATGTCGGTGGTTTGTTTGTCTTTGTTGGATATTGGGGTTCCAGTGAATCCGATGAAGGTCGCGTTTGGAAGGGCGTCTCTTATATACTTTTCGACGCCGTATTTAAACACCGGCGACATCTCGCCTTCTTCATCCTTCTCGTAATGAACGGTCTCATAGATACCATAATGGCTTCTATGGGCCTCGTCAGTCATGACAATTATGTTGTCTCTTCTATTCTCCGGAAGGTTCTCTTTGTCAAACTTACCGATTGTGGTAAAGATGATGCCACCTTGTTTGACGGTGCCAAGCTTCCTGACCAAATCTTCCCGTGACGTGGCGATAATAGGATCGGTTTTCAGATAGTCTCGCGCACTGCAGAATGTTTTAAATAGTTGATCGTCCAAATCGATTCGATCGGTAAGCAAAACAATGGTCGGAACGCCCAAAGAAGGCTCCTGAAAGAGTCGGTGGGCAAGCATAACCATTGAGAAGGATTTCCCGGAGCCTTGGGTGTGCCAAACAATTCCGGCTTTCCCGTTTCCGTTTGGCCTAACCGCTGACAGTACTGATTTAAGGGATTTTAGCACACCAAAATATTGGTGATACTGGGCCATTATCTTAATCGGTTTTTTGTTTTGCTCCGATATGAAGAATAGGTTGTTCTTTATTATGTCGAGGAGGTGGCTCTTACTGAATAAACCATCAACCAATATATCGATTGCGTGAGTACAATTCTTGTCATAGCCCTTTTCACCACCAACGCTCTTCCATTCGCTGAAGCGGTCTTCTGGCGATGTCAGCGTGCCAACTTTCGTCGTAACGCCATCGGAAATAACCAGGAATGCATTGTAGTTAAATAAAGTTGGGATGTCGTAACGATAACCATCCCGCTCAGTGCCACCACCAAGTTGCATAAAAGCGTGGTGAAGTGTCGCGTTTGTCCCAGCCTCGTCAAACGTCTTCAGTTCCATGACGATAAGAGGGATCCCATTTACGAAGATGATGACGTCGGGAATTCTCGTATCGTGGCCTTCTCGGAACTTGATTTGATGAGTGACTTGGAAAACGTTGTTCTCCGGATGATCAAAATCAATAAGCCTGATAAGCGGGTTAACCGCATAATCTTTGTCCTCGACCGTTATACCTTCCGTTATCATCTCATGAAATTGTCGGTTCCTTTCAAAGAGAGACGGGTTGTCAATCCTGAATATGGTTTTAATGGCTTCGTCGATTATCTTCGAATCCTTAACGGAATTAATCCTAATAAGACATCTTTCAAGCAAAGATTCATCAATGAATTCATCCAACTGACGATTCAATATCCAATCGTCGTTCTCAACATACTCATATCCGATTTTCTGAAGAAGGGCGATTATGCTTTCTTCCACCACGTTTTCGTTGATCATGTTTGTGCCCCCTAGAACGTCCAGCGACCCTTTCTATTTGACCCATCACGTTTAATGAGACCAAGTTCTTTGAGCTTCTTAAATATCTTTTTGATGCTACTAACGCTAACACCGGTTGCCTTGGCCACATCGTCAGATGTTGCAAATGGGGCGCTTTTAAGATAATCCAAAACGCTTTTCTGCGTGGAGTTAAGAGAGCCGACGACGTCGTTTGACCTGCTAAGAGCGATGGCCCATTCTGGAACGAAGGAATACGGTATCGTCACGTTAATGAAATTATCGGAGATATGGAAAGCCCCTCTGCCGTAAGCCTTGACTATGACGGGCACGCCGTGTCCGGTCTGCTCCGTGTAGTCGAGCTGGGTGAAGATTGTCTGGAGGGCTTTGTTCACCGGATGCGAATCGCCTTGGAAGAAATCCTCTTCACTTAAGCCAAAAGGCAAGCCGCCATAAGAGATTATCTCGATTCTATCGGTGAATATGTAAATCGCTGGCGGCGTCAAATCGTTCCAGCTATTGTGTAGGCAGGCGTTGATCCACGCCTCTTTGAAAGCCTGGAAATCAAACAATGGGGTATCAACCCTCTGGGGCTTCGACATGTCGACCTTCGTTTCATTGATCGACTCGATGTAATCCATCGCGAGTTGCATGGCGAGGACGAGGCATTTGCCCCCGAATTCCTTCCTTTGCGATATGGCGGTTTTGTCATTTCCGGAGAAGCGGACCACCTTTATTGAGGCGTCGCTTTCGTCCGAGAGGAGCTCGGCCATCTGGTTGAACTTGCCTTCGCCCGTCACAAGCTTCTCGTTTTTGACGAAAGCGGACTGGCTGGTAATGTGGAGCCCCTTCGAAGCGAGCA
>JGI20225J20221_1002560_pt1 | contig 13102 bp, 10 predicted proteins | sample BioMet4_FD_20221 | JGI IMG/M metagenome (IMG submission 20221) | reverse complement strand
AATAATGAATTCAGTTAGATGTAGGACGAAATATTTTTCGTCCTAAGGCTCAACACCTGAGGGGTTGAATGTTAATAGCCCATACATAAAAACAAAAAAGCCTTGCAATTCAATGAACTGCAAAGCTTTAATTTATGGTACCCAGGACGAGACTCGAACTCACACACCATTACTGGCACTACCACCTCAAAGTAGCGTGTCTACCAATTCCACCACCTGGGCATTTCAACTTGAGGTAAGAACGTAACGCATTACTGCGTTTTGTGGGTGCAAATATACAATAGTTTTGAGTTGTGGCAAGGGGGTGATGGAAAAAAAATGAAAAAAGAAGTTAGAGTAGATACAGTAAACGACCTGTCTTTTTCTCAAATAAGTTTTCTAAATAATTCGTTTGAAAAATCCTAAACCCACACCAATTTATCTCCTTTCGATTGTTGCCAAATATCAGGTTACTAATGGCTAAAAATGACTACTTCACGAAGTATTATGAGCCTGTTAGCCTTTTGAAAAATGTGGGGTAAATCAACAGTAAATATTGAGATAACTACAGAATAAATTTAAAAACCAATAGAGCCAAGGCAAATGCCCTGGCTCCATTACCATCAACTACTTAAACCCCAATATTTGTCGAATATCATCAGCTTGCTTTATATTCTTTACCTCAAAGTTAAAAGTATAGGCTGCATTGGCAACCAAGCGTAAGGAGTCTGCATTGATTTTGTTTTGCTCCGAAAGCGAGTAAATTCCCATCTGCTGGTTTGGCATCACCAAAAAGATTCTATGACCAGTAGCCGGATTAATTTTCATAATATCCTTCCTTTTAACTCTAACATAGCCGCTATTATCGCCTAGTATTAAAATCGCCTCATACTCATCAATGGGCTTACTGGATATAGCAAAGGTCGGTTTCACAATGATCCAATCCCTACTGTTTTTTAGTAAGCAATCGAAATTATAAAGTCCAAGCTGATTTATTTCAATGACCCTAAAAGTTTCTGCCATAAGGTTGACTCTAGCTTGCTCGGATTGCAACGAAACCATTGCCTCGTCGTATTTTTGTTGCCACTGCTTGGGAGGGAATTTCAGAATGGATGAAAGAGGAATAACTGCCTCCATAACCTTGGTGAAGGACTCTTTTCCATTCTTATAAGTAAACTGGTACTGATTGTTGCCTAAACCATGCATTTCGAAGTTTGAGATAACCCATTTCCCCTTGCTGTCCTTAACCCAGTCATATTTCATGTTACTTGTCCATTTAGGAATGGCTTTGCCATCGAGATCCTTCCAAAGCATCTCAGCGGGATGATAGTACCCTTTTAAAAATTTTATTTCGCCTTCAGCAATAGCGTTGTACAGCTTAAATCCGTAATCTTCCAATTTTCGCCTTATGGTTAAATCATGCTCCTTTTCGTATATCTCGCTATAGTCATTCTTCAGGTATATATCGAGGAAACGATTGTAGTTGAGTACGCAGTAGTTGTTACCCAGAAATACTTTTGGTAGTTTTTCACCAAGTTTTTGGGCAGCCTCTACCTTTTGCTGGTTAACCTCAGTTCTAGGGAAATCGACCCACTCCCAATCGGACTTTTCGGGGTTCAAATAAAAAAAACTGTAGTAGGCATCTTTGTACTTCGAAGCAAAACGGATTTGCATTTGCTTCCCATCTGCCATTCTCAACTTAACGCCATTTTGCTGGGCGTCGATATCAAACATACCCGCGGTTTGAAATATGCGCTTTTCACCCATTGACTGGTATTCCATGGGGATCCCAGCTAGGAAAATGTCGACCGCATCATGAAATTCACGATAGAGTAGCTCGTAATTTCCCTTCGTCGGAGTTCCGTCCTGCATCACAATGGCTCCGGCAGGGATGGCTATGGTGGTGCCGCTTGGCATCACAATGCTGGTATCCCTTTCAGCGTTGAGCATGAAGCTCGACATCTTGAGTTCCATGCCAGGGTATGGTGGATTTGCTTTCCACGTGTCTGAACTCTTTTTCTGGCAGGCACCTGCAAGGAGCAAGCTCGTTGCCAGCACTGCAAGCTGAATAACTCTTTTTGTTTTCATCTTTTTACAGTTAAGGTTAGATGTGCATGATGAGTATAGTAGTATTGGGAAACATCGTAGTAGGAGAAACGACCATTGATGATGGACCCGTAGGGGAAGGTCTTTTTTGTGGAGAGCAACTTTAGCTCACCATAGCTTGATACAATACCTCTATTGTAGGCCGTGGCTAGGATCAGTAGGCGATCCAGCGGGTTTGCCACTATCTCAGCGGAATATTGCTGCTCCGTTATTCGAATAAAGCAGGCTAGGTATCGAAGCTGCCAGCTGGTCTGCATCAGCCGATGAACGCGCTCTTGGCGAATCTCCCTATCCGAAAGAGAACTTGGGTAAGAGGCAATTTCCTTAAACCGCACGAAGAAGTTGGGATTTTGAACTACCTTTTGTTCCAATGCCTCTACAAAGGAAGGTTTCATCTGAAAGCGGCCTATGGAAAAATCGGCCACCGATTTACCACCCTGCACGTAGGCCAGCACCAAAGTGGTTGTTTCGGCAAAGTCGCGAAAGCGATTATAGCGTATAATCTCAGGAAAAACGACTGATAAGGCTTCGTTGGCATCCAGCCCATAGCCGTTAAAGAAGTTAACTAGCATATTGCTATTGCTCCGGCAGAATTCAGCTGCATCCACATAGGATTCGCCAAAGTATTGCTCCGGCGTAAGCTCTCTACCTGATCCCAATAGGCTAGATCCCATAAGCAGAATTAAACATGCCAACCCCAATATTCTAATGAAACCATCTCTCCTCCGAAGAAAGGAAACCTTGAACCTCGTTCGTTGCTTCTGCCGAGAATTGTCGGTGTTTATATAATCGGGGTCTGGATTCATTATGCTCATTGTTAATTGGGATACTGGATTGATACAACTCACAAAAGGCGTCAAACTCTTTTCGTAAGAATTTAGTTATGAGCGATTAGAATAGCTCCGAAACTTAGGGAAACCAAACTAATAGCATCAATATATACATCAATTACAAACAAATCTTGGCTAATCGATTATTCCCTTGTCATACTTTTCGGTTTTTACTAGCTTACCGCTCTCATCATAGTATTTTGATTTGCCATCACGCAATCCATTCGAAATTTTAAATTCGTAATGCAGTTGCCCATTACCATATCGCTGTATGAACCTTCCAGAATAGGGTTGCCCTCTGCTTATGGTAAAGAATTTCTCAACTCCCGGAGTATTATTGGTATACTCTTGGTTGATAACAATACCTATGTCTCGATAATAATACTTCCATAGCCCTATCTTACTATTCTTAAAAGATGAACCTTCAACTAGCAATTGATTGTTGGCATCAAACGATTTGAATTCACCATCTGCGTATCCAGAAGATCCATCGGAAAGCTTATCTGAGATTTTTACTATTAACTCAAATTCAAAAGAGTTGTAATTAAGTTCTTGCTCATCTTTTTTCATCCAGTAAACTTGAGAAGTCGAACCATTCTTGTCATATCTCGTTAGTCTGCACTTCAAATCATTGGGCGATTCGGAAAGTATTTCAAATTTTTCTTGCACAGAAGATCCAAGCGAATCATAGCATTTAACTTCAGTCAATTTCCCATTTTCGAAAAGCCTCTCAGTCCTAGGCTTATTTTGACCATTGAACTCAACAGTTGTTCCATCTAACATTCCATTCTTGTAGCTATACTTTATATTAACTAAGCTATCATTAAGGTACTCATCCCAAATTCCAGTTCGTTTTCCATCAAAGTAGTTTCCTCTTTGGCATAAATAGTAATGACTGCTATCTGACTTAACTTGATCATACTTTTCGAGCCAGGGTCCATTCTTCTGACCATTATCAAATGCACCTTGAAGTATCACATTACCAACAGAATCCTTTATCTCACAAGGTCCATTCAAAACATTATCCTTATAATAACCTATTTCATACAGCTTTTCATATTTCATTGCAAAGCAGGTATCTAATGAATTATTGTTAGAAATAGAATTATCGCAAGGAATAACAACCTTAACGATATTTGCATATTGAACTATTTTTCCATTCAATTTTCCCTTTTGGTAGTTTTCTACCAAATAAAGTTGCTTTGAGTAAGGTTCAAACTTATTAGATTCACCCTCTTTCTTTATTAGGTCAAAATAGTACTTCCATTCACCTGTCATTTCATCATTATAATATTGCCCCTCGGCAATTAATACATTTGATAGCGAATAGTATTTCCAATTGCCACTTTTTTGACCATTCAAATAGTTACCTACGGTTCTTAGAATCGACCCACTCGTATCACCAGAAACTTCATCGTTAAGAAGATTTTGCAATGAAGTATAAATTTTGTATTGCCCATTAAGTAGACCATTTCGGTAGGTTCCAAAAATGATGCTATCCCGGTGTACTTCTTTAAAATCACCATTATATTCATCATTTATATAGGTATGATAGCTAAATATATCGGAAGTCTGATTATTAAATTCAATGCTTTGCCATAGACCATTTCTGGCCCCATTTACATATTGACCAACAGTTTTAAAAAATAATTTATTATCCTCATAATAATATGATGTTGAAGGACCATCTAAGGAATCATCCTTCATGTTGTATTCTGATACTACTTTTCCATCAACGTTGAAGACTTTGAATAATCCATTTTTCTTACCCATTAAACTGTTACCAGTCTTTGTAAGTTTACCTGACTTATAAATCTTAAATGGTCCGCTAAGTTCCCCATTTAAGTAGCTAACCTCTGCTACTAGATTTCCCTCCTCATCAAATTCTTTTGAAGGTCCTTGCTTTGTTCCCTTGACAAAGTTTGCGATGACCCTGACTTGTCCATTGGGATAGTATCCTTTTGCGACACCCTCAATTTTGCCATCTCTGAGAGTATATTCCGATGCCAAGTTACCTGCATCATCATATAATTTCTTCAATCCGTTATCGTTGTCAAAAACACTTGACTTCTTAATAACCGTTATTGTATATGCTATTATTGAATTCTCCTCATACGAATCTTCTTCTTTTTCATGCTTTCCCGTCTCAATAGTTACAATGAATTTGGTATTTGCATACGTTGTTGTAATTTCATTATCACCAATAGAATTGTTAACAAGACGCAACCCAGCAGTAGCTATGCCACTTTTAACGGTGCTATACGACTTCTTGTTAAAGCATGAGTAACTAAGCTTTGCAGGGAAATCTTCATAGGTATAAAGATATAACCAAGCCTGGGCTTTTTCTGAATAAGCTTGTTTATTATAGGACCAAGTGATTGTGTTGTAATGTGTATCATCACCCTTTGAAGACGCATTGTATTCCCAACCCTTACTAATAATTGTTTCATTTACTTCTACCCAGTTTGGTTTGCTGCATAAATTGAAAAGCTCGGGCAGGGTCAAGTTTTGAGCTAACGCAGCCGATGAAAACAATCCGAAAAACAGTACTAAGTATTTTGCTTTCATGAGTTTTGATTATTTTTAGGATAATTTAAAAAACTCCAGTATTAAAAGAACAGGACTATTTGTCGGTAAAATTTATTGGCAATGTTTTGTAATTTCCTCCTTTGATTTTTCATTACCTAATCCTTCTGCCTTTTTCCAGGACTCACAAGCCTTTGGCTTATTACTAAGCAAATAAAAAGCTTCGCCCTTTAAAAAATAAGAATTTGCAATGTTGGGGTTTAGCTGCAATGCCCTATCAGCATCTTCGATACAACCGCTGTAATCTTCCAGGTGGAACTTTATCTCGGAACGACTATCATAGGCCACACTGTTTGTGCTGTCTAGTGCTATTGCCTTATTGGCATCAATGAGTGCTTCACCATACTTTTTCAATTTGAACTTTGCCCAAGCCATATTATTATAGGCCATCGAAAAAGTGGTATCAAGGGCAATTGCTTTCTGGTAGTCCTCAATAGCCCCATTCTCATCATTTAATTCAGACTTAACGCTCCCCCTGTTATAGTATGCATCACATGAGTTTGGCGCCAGCTCAACCTGCTTCTCAAAGTTATAAAGGGCACCGGTTAAATCTCCTGAATAGAATTTTGACCAGCCTCGAAATTTATATGAATCAACGTCTGAGGAGTCCAAACTAATTGAGTTTGAAAATGCGTTGACTGCCGCAGGGTATACATGAAGATAATAGTATGCCATGCCCATATTAAAGTAGGTTGCCATGTCAGGGCCATTTTCTCCCATAAATTTTTGATAATCCTTTATTGCTAACGAATAGTTGTCAATTTGGCTGTATGAAATTCCTCTAAAGTTGTATGCATATATAAAGGTGGAATCAATGGCTAACAGCTTGCTAAAATCCTCAATAGCATTAGTGAAATTTGCCTTTCGAAAATTAGCATAACCCCTATAAAAGAGAGATAGGGCATTACCCGGTTCTATTGCCAGCGCAGCTGTTAGGTCAGCAATGGCACCATCGTAATTTCTTATACTGGCATTGGCTTCTCCTCTGGCGCAGTATGCCTCCATATAGTTAGGCTTGAAGGCTAGTGCAGAGTCGCAATCCTCCATTGCTCCAAATGGGTTTGACAGGCTATTTCTCACATTGGCTCGGAATCGGTAGGCATCGGCGGTTGGATTAATTTGTAGTGAACGGCTGAAATCCTTCTCCGCCTCCTCATATTTTTCAAGCGCTATTAAAGTAATACCTCTAAATAGATAGGCTTGTTCATCGTTGGGTTGAAGGGTAATAGCCTTAGTTAGATCAGTAATTGAGGCAGTGTAATCATGAATAAGCTTCTCTTCAATGCCCCTATAAAAATATGCCGGAGCGTATTGTGGGTCAACTGCTATGGCCTTAGAGAACTCTTCAATTGCAGCTTCTCGGAGACCATCATAGCTTTTTAACCTCCCCCTTTGCACAAACTCCTCTGCCGTTTGGCCATATCCATTTACAAGAAGGATGGCAAGACTCGAAAACAATAGCAGCTTTTTCATGGTATTCATTTTAATATTCACTAAACCGTATTTGCAATTTATAGCCAAGTTAATAAAATAACTTCAATGAACATGCAGCTATTTGGTTAAATATAATTATGCTTAATAGCACTCATTAGATCATTTGGAAAAGAATATTAGGGGATATATCCATGTTCCGCTTCAATTTCCTCCTTCGTTGGCCATACCTTTTCCAGTATGTTTTTCCGATAGTACCACTTATTAAAAATTCTGATAAACTTGATTGCATACATAAATTCCTTTCGGGCCACCATGATATCAAACTGCCCGAATGAACCGGTACCAACATACAGGTCGTGCTTGGGGTTGTCGTAGCAAAATTCAGTGTCGGTATAGTCGTAAAAGAATTGCGAAAACGTGTCGCTTCCCAGCACCTCGTTGCGGAGCACCCACTCCCTTATCAGGTCAACATTTCCGTTCATAGAATCGTACCGCTTAACCTCCTGCTCCAGGTATGGCTCATAGGAAAAAAGAAAGCACAGCTGGTCAAGGGCGCGGTATAGTCTCCTAAACTGCTCCGCTTCGGAGTAAAGGGTCGACAGCTCTTTTAGTCCAGCAGTAGCGCCGTCCTGGCTAAGGTACCTGTTGGCGTACTCAAGCTTGCTGCGATGCTCCTCCGCCCAATACAGAATGCTCTCCATGGTAAAAATCTTGCCCCGGGAGTAGCCCCTCAGCTCCTTAATCGCATGGTTCAAGCTCGCTTTCATTGGTGGGTGCTGGTGGTGGTTTGTTGAGCGGTTATGGAGAGGCATTATAATTGCCCTAAAGCTATTTTCAACAAAATGAATTGCTGCTCCACTATTCTCTTGTGTTGTTATGGGTTCGGGTTACTCTAATGGTCTTCTTTTATATACTGACGCCATACGAAATAGGATGTTCTTTTGTAGGCTATTCCATCTCGAAAATCCTGATCAAAATAGATCATGGCATAATTATTATCTTCATTTGAAACATTTATTTCAAAACCATACTTTATTTTTTCATTTTCCGTAAATACATACATATAATTAGTAGACTGGTTATTTTTGTCAGTCATATTGCGGTGCGTAATCGGATAGACAACCTTGCTCTTGTAATTCTCGCCCATCCATCCGTCTGAATATAAGATTACTTCGTCTGACTTAAATACAAAAGCATATAACCCGGTTGGTGTTCCAGTTGCCCCCATTCCTTCATAACGATTTGAAGTTACATTTAAGGTCTCTTCAGAATATTTTAGGCTCCAAAATGCGCCACTTTCAGGGTTTTGTGCAAATAAAAAATGGAGATTGGCTATTGCCAGAATCAACAGTGTTGAAAATATTGTTTTCATGTCTTATGTAAGAATAAATTTATGATAGTCAGAGTCACACATACTTGCCCTAGCTCATTTATAACCCCGCCTCTTTGGCGGTAGCTAATTCTCACTAAATTATATACTTTTTTACAGAACATCAAGAAAAGGTCCCCTTTTTTCTGTCAACCGACAAGAACCTTGCAAGTGAGCGATGCGCTTGGCATACCATCAAAACCCTGATGTTTTGTACCGCGAGTTGCCAGAAGTTTTTAATCATTCGGTCCGGGGAGGCCCATTGTATTCATCATATTCTGTTGATATTTCCCCGTATCATTTACAATCCTTTCAGCCATTTTTTCTTGGTCGCCATATTCTTGAAAATCCCATTCCATTTTATGTTTTCCAAATACCGGACCATCAACCTTCCATTGAACAGTCACCTTACCAAATGTTTGAGTCAGAACAAACAGCGTTGTTCCTCCTGCATTCGAAATACCGAGCGTTATTGAGTCTGATGTCTCCTGAAAAATTTTTGACCTAGGGTCTCCGCTCATAAGAAATTTAATCAGATCACGATATTTATTTCTCATTCCGCCCTCCATTGTTATCTTGGACGCTTGTTTGTTTCTGTCGTATAGGAATTTACCTATAATAAAGACCGCTATTAAAATTATTACTGTCCACATAGTTTGTTATTTTAAGATAATGCATTTTTAATGTGATTTGGTATAGCTCGGTCAATTTCAAAATAGGCGTTGCCCTTATCAAGTATTTCATTTATTTCATCTGAAACACCCATTGTTTCGGCTAACATGTAAACTCGTCCGACTGTTTGCTGAAAGGCAAAAGTTAAGGTTAATTTGCCCTTTGACATCATCGGAACTGCAATTGGCGATGCCATTGCCCACCTATATTCTTCCATTCTATCCAGAATCTCCTTTCTGCAGAGGTATGCTAAAATGAAAATATCTTGTTCAAATTCCGAAAAATCACCTGAATGGTTATTCTCAATCTTGACCTCAAGTTCATTAATCATTACAAAAGTGCCGTTAAATCCTTTTGCAAGATTATTGTATTCAATTCCTTTCTTAAAAAACTTCATGGTCTGTTCTTTTAAATTGCACCCAACTCATTTATACATAAGGAAAAGCTATATATACACTCCAATAGGCAAATACTGTTTGGGTTTAACCGTAAAGTAACGCTATCATCCACTACAGATCGTAAAGCAGCGGCTTAATTTTACTAAAGTATATTCTTTTTTACATATTTTCAAGAAAAGGCCCTTTTTTTTTAAAAGTCCTAAGTGTCGCGCAGCGCTGCCGCGGAGAGGGTTGTTTTGCCCTAGGAGGTGCTGTAATCGCTGGAATTTGTCCAGCAAAAACCATCGTGGCTGGCAAAGCGAGCCGCTGCTAGAACGGCGGAGTCCACACGAATTCCAAGAATAGATAATAGAGCATGGGCAGACCCGTAAATGCAACGGAGGTGAGACCTGCCTGCCCGGCGGGGCAGGGGCTCTCATCAGCTTAGTTGGCAGGGAAACTTACTCGATTGTCTGCTGTGTTTACTTCTGTCGTCATACATTGTCCTTTAAAAATGAGATGATTTTCTCCTTGCGTTTTTGTATTTCTTGTTTTGTCCAAGTCAAGTTGTTCTTTGTCATTTCTTGAATTTCTCTTTGTTGAGCCGAGTGATTATATGTTGCTCTCTTGTCAGCAAAAGGAATGTTACCAACGGAACAGTTATGAGATTTTGAGAGAAGTAAATAATTGCCTAAACAGTCAATGAATTGTTGTCTAAACTCTTCGTCATACTCACAATAACCTGCTGCAACAGGTTTTCCGTCTGTCGTTGTTTGCGGTGCAATATGTTCCAATTCGGGGCTAATAATTTTGTCAAACCGAGTTGGAGAGTATCCGCTTTTGCCTTGCCCTTCCAAGTGGTTTTCGTATTTCCAAAGAAGATACTTTGCTGTCGAGTGTGGAATAGCAGCTTGAATTGAACGTTCAAACTCTGTATCATTCCAATATGCCCACCACCAAGAATCACTGCCTGTTTTTTTCATCGAGTCTATTCTGTCAATGATAGGTTTGATGTATGGCTTCTCTGCTGTAAAATTTTGAAAAACATCATTCACTCTTGATGTTATGTCTGCTCTTGTTCCAATTAAACGATGTCTTAAAACAATGGATTCAAGTTTATTGCAAAGTTGGTTAATTGTATTTGTCAGTAACCCGAATTTGTAAGCCTTGATTACAAAAGGAATTGCAATTCCAATTCCCCCAAGTGTAATTAGTGAATGAATTTCTAATTGTTCTCTTTCGTCTTTGCCGAAGAATGTTGTTAGATGCTCAAAACTAATTGCTAAAGAATGAGTGAATGATTTTATGAAAGCAATAGGATTGTCCTCTGAAAGAAGTTTGTTTATTTTTTCAATAGCGTTTGTTTCCCAAAGTGAATTGAAATGAACTCTAAGTGTGTAAACCAAAACATCATCTTCGTTGATGTTGTATTCTATTGATGAGATTGATTTATAGATTTTCTCGAAACGATTTTTGATTTCTTCGATTAATGATTCTTTTTCTTCACCTCCGTAAAGATGAATATTGAACATAAATTGAGCCTTGATAATTTCCAAGTTGGAAGGTTTTTTACCCCTGTTGTTCTGGAAAATAAACATCTGTATTGCTTCAGATTCATCTTTTACAGGATGTGTTGTGCAAGTTGCATTTTGCACAGTGTTCAACATTTTCAGTAAATAGGCTTCGTTCTTATTTTCAAATTGAGTTGTGAAAAAATCAAAAGCATTTACAATTCTTTTTGCAGATGCTGTTTCAAGTCCGTTTCTGTCTTTCTTGGCTTGGTCAATTACATAATCTTTGAAAAGTTGTTTGTCATAATCAACTGTGTCAAAGCGATAAGTTGAATTACGTTTAATGATGTCTTCAAAAATTTCTTGTTCACTTTCACTCAGTTTTCTGATTGAATTTAATCGTTTAAAAAGTGCCGAAAGAAAAATTACAATAGTTGTAAGTCTTTGCTGTCCGTCAACTACACCAAATTTTTTGTCGGGTTTCTCTTCAAATAGAAAATGTCCAAAGTAGTATTTTGATTCTGTTGAACTTTTATTGTAGTCTTCTAAGTCTGAAAGAAAAACGTTCGTCTGTTTAGGCGTTTTACTTTTTTCAAATTCAGTGTCCCAAGAATATGCTCTTTGGTAAGTAGGAACAAATATTCTGTTCCCTGCTAACATTTGTTTTATTGTAGTTGATGCTTCCATTTAAAATTTTTTGTGCTAAAAATATCACAGGTGGCTTAGCCACCTGTGATAAAATTATTTTTTACAATGCTGGTTGATGTTTTTTTGTTGGACTTTTTGAACAAGGATTTGCGGTCAAACTTGAAAGGCTTGAATACTTAGTACCACAAAACTTGCAAGTGTATTGGGCCTTTTCACTCCCTTCATACAAAGCATGTTTGTTTCCTTCTGGATTTTTTGAACAAGGATTTGCGGTCAGGCTCGATACGCTTGAATACTTGGTTCCGCACCATTTACAATAAAAATTTGCCATTTTTTTTACGTTAGTTGCTTACTCTATTCGGTTTTCAGCTTTCCCCGTTTTTCAAATTCGAAAATATGTCAAGTCTACGCCAAAGTATGTCGTCATTCTAACAAACTGTCTGCGTATCTTTCTTTACATTGGCTCTAGCTTGTTTTATGGGGAGGTTTACCTCTTTCCCATATGTGTTTTATAATAATGCGAGACAGGCGAACTTGCCTTGCTACTTTAATAGTTTTGCCTTTTGTGTGTCGAATTCTTGTTGAGTAAGGACTCCAATGTCAAGTAATCCCTTCAATTTTATCAACTCGTCAGCAACACTAATTTGCCCATTATTTTTAGCATTACCCGATGCTGATGAAATGGCGTTTGCAATTAATTCAGTTTGGTTTCGAGGGCCGTTTGCCAAAATTTTTTCAGAACAAATTTGCTTTATCTCTTTTGCTTCGCTTTTTGTAAATCCATGTCCAACGATTTTTTCACCACCAACAACAAATGTAATTGTCGAATACCCAATCATTGGGGCATCAATATTAACACCCTCTATCTGTTGATACACAATGTGTTTAGATTTTCCACTAAAAAAGCCAGGAAATTTTAACATAATCTCAGTTTCTTCAATATGTATTTCTGCAGGGAATATTCCATTTCCATCAGAAAGCCTCGATGCTTTATAAATTTTTTCTTCCATAATTGATGCGATATTGTAATAAAACCTACTCGTAAGGCTTTTCGGGTCGCCCCGTTTTTATGGTGGTATCTGGTCTCCACCTTTTTAAAATTCTTAAATGACTATCAAGAACTATAAAAGTATTTCTTAGGTGGTTCACGTTTCTGTCCGCTGTATTGTCTTTTAAGCTTGCCCCCAGCTCAGTTATACATATGGCAAAGTCGTATATACGCACCCTATAAGCATGTGCTGTGCAGTTTTAACCACATGGCACAGCTATCATTCACTACAGATCTTAAAGCGGCGGCTTAATCTCACTAAAGTATATACTATTTTACAAATTTTCAAGAAAAGCCTCTCTTTTTTTAAGACCTAAGCATCTCGCAGCGGAGGTTGCTTCGCCCCGAAAGAACGGATAAAGGGACTGCAAACCATGCAACCCACCCCTAGACCTTTACAGTGCAAGCTCCGCTGGGACGAATGAATGGCAGCTCCACTTCGGCTACGCCTTCGTTCCGCTGCCATTCACGCTAACTAAAATAAAAAAATGATACCTTTGAATTTAGAAGAAGAGCACATTACACACAAAATGGGATACTAC
>JGI20225J20221_1002558_pt1 | contig 13111 bp, 9 predicted proteins | sample BioMet4_FD_20221 | JGI IMG/M metagenome (IMG submission 20221) | reverse complement strand
GTAATGACACCCGTATTATTAGAAACATAAGAAACCGAATAGTTGTTTCCATTATTACCATCATTGAGAACGAGTCCGCTTGCGATCATCGTTTTTCCTGTTCCTACGTTTTTGTTGTTATAAACCTGAGTAGGTGAGGTAGAAACCACGTCACCGGTTTGCAAAGCATCAACAACCGGAGCTACGCTTGAAGAGGTTGTTCCATTATAAACTCTGCTATCGGGTTGAGCCGTAACATTGATCGCTTTGGCGGTAATATTTGCTGAGGCTGTTGGAGCTCCGGTTAACGATAAAGTATAATATGAAGCATTAGCTCCGGTAATTGTTGATCCGGTCAGACTTACTGTTTTGGAGTTACCAACATTTTTATTTGCAAATACTGCAACTGCAGTTAATGTAACAGCATCGCTGCCCACTTTTCCAACCAGAGTCAGGTTGTTTGTCAAGATGGATGAAGCGGCGGTTGCGTCATAAACTTTATTATTGGCAACAAAAGAGCCTCCGATGGTTAATGTTTTTATTGCAACGTTTACACTGAATACATCGGAGTATGTTTCGGAACAGCTACCACTTTTAACCAAGGCACGATATTGCCAGGTTCCTGGGGAAGAAGGTGTTTCGCTATAAGTGGTTGCAGTATTGCTGATATCGCTCCATTCGCTGGCCGTACTAATTTTTTTCTGCCATTTTGATACCGTTCCGACATGTCCGCTCAGAGTCATAGTTCCGGTAGAACTTCCATACGTTATAGAATCGGTTCCATTGATGCTGCCTCCTACGGATACCGGATTAACGGTTATCGTAATGGAAGCACAACTTGTGCTGTATAAACCATTGTTATAGTTTTTGGCATAATAAGTTGTCGTTGAAGTTGGACTTACCGTGATGGGATTGCCTGTTGTAAGTTGAGTGCCTCCGCAACTTCCGGTATACCAGTATACTGTTCCATCGGCTCCATTGGCTGTAAGTTGAGTAGATGAACCAATACAGATTGGATTTGTGGTGGCAGCAATTGAAGTGGGAGCATTGGGAGCAGTTACGGTACTAACTACAATTTTATAAGGCGAATCAGAAAAACCGGAAGTACAACTGGCGCCATGATTGTCTATTGATTTTATGTAGTAATCTATTCCCTGATCTGTCATTTGAGCGCCGGGAATTGTTGCTGTATATGTATCGCCGGAAGTAAAAGCCATGTCTAATGCCGTATAAATAGGAGTTCCTCCTGTTTTTCTGTAATAGAGTTTAACCGATTGTACATAATCTGTAACATCTGTTACGTTAGCCGTGATAAGTATGTTTGTGTTAACCGGACTGGAGGTAACCGGAGTATGAATAGTTTGAGGAGGCGCATTATCAACACCTACAGAGTATGGACTGTTGGCAGGATCAACAGCAGGACTGGTAGTAATAGTTTGTCCATCGGTGGCAAGAATATAAAAATCTACGCCAGGAAAATCCGTAGCAGAAGCAGAAATGGTAGCGCTATAAATGGTACCGCTTCCCAGAGTCATAGGTATTGAGGTATAAGTAGTCGTTCCTATTTTACGATAATACAGTTTGGCACTTTGAACAAAAGGATCAATGCTGTCAGTAATTGATGCAGATATTACCAAATCAAGAGTTGTAGCGTTTGATGTACAAAAGAGGTCAACCGTAGGCTCCGTTAATGCGATGACTGGTCCGCCTCCTGAGTTTATGCTTCCATATCCTGATCCTCCGGGGTAACCATAAGAGTCGGCCTGGGTAAATCCGTAAACGGAAATGCCAAATGATTTTCCAATTGTATTAGTAACATGATGAGTGGAGTTAATGGCGATTGGGAATGAAGCGACTGAATAGTTTGTCCCCGATATTGCCGTAAACGAAGCTGCATTTAGTGGCGACCCATCCATTTGCATTCCTGATACTCCGGTAGTTTCAACGGTAACATTAAAATAGTTTGTCGCAAAACCTTCGGCGGGTGTTGCAAAAGTATAATCATTGAGAAATTGCTGGTAGGGAGGAACAATCATCGAAAAGGGATCACCGGTTGTGTTATCATAGAGAATACCATTTGAATATTGCATTGACAGAATAGGCTTATCTGCCTCCACATAAGAGGCTGTTTGGAGTATCGTTTCATAAAAATCACCGAAATTCAGTGTTGCCTTTGTAACTCCATTTATTTTCAGTGTGGTATTGTTCTGTGATGCCATAAAACGCCAGGTATCACCGCCCGTCCTTGATGCAAGAGGACAGGTAACAAATTTATTTCCATAGGCCGATAGAGGAGGCATTTGTTCTACGATCATATCACATGCAGCAAAACCTGCGGGTATGTTTACACAACCAGCACCGGCAAATACAGCAACAGGTAATGATGACTGAATCACTGAACCCGACATATCGGTAGTAGAAGATGATTTAACTAAGTAAGTTTGTCCTTGGTTCAGTGTAATATTGAAAGGAACACCAGCTGGCTGGCTATTATCTGTCGCTGATTTTGGTGTAATAGTAACCACATTATTATCATAGGGACTGACAATGGCAAAATTTGATGCATAAGAAGCAGCTAAACCATTATAGGACAGAGTAAGATAGTTTGTCCCAAGTGCAGCAACAGGTATTCCGAGAAATGAATCCGTACTGGCGGTTATTCGATTTGCTCCGTAAACGGTAACATTTTTTAAGGAGACCACGTGAACTCCAAGCGATTGTATGATACCTGAAGTTGTGAGTTGTGCACTATTAGGAATTGTGATTCTGGTAATTGTATTGGCTGTAATAGTAAAGTTTTGTGTAAAACCAATTGCTGAACAACTAACTGTTCCTGTCGTATTTTCAGTTCCTGTAATATCAAGAAAAAGAAGTGGACCGTTTGAATAATTAGGTGTAAATGCCAGCCAAAAATCCGTACCTTGGTTAGTTTGCATAGACCCCGATTTTGAACCGGAAATGATTTGTTTGAAATCTTTTGGCATCGTCAGATTGCTTCGCTCAATACGTGGCTGATATTGATCTCTTAATCTCTGTGACTCTTCCGGAGAAGTTGTCGCTGGACAATGGTCACATTCGATAGTTGCAGGATTGTTTAGTATTTCCTGTGCATTTGAAAAACTTTGGTTTTGCGCCATGGCATTATTGCTTACAAATCCTAAAGCAATAATTGCAAACAGCATAACCCATAAAGAAGTAATTTTTTTCATACTTGATAATTTATAATTCATAATTCATATTTGTTTGTATTCAGCTATTTTTTATTTAATGTATAATTTTAAAGCTATTTATTAAAAAAACGAATGGCTATGTTGGATGCATTATTTTTAATTTGCTATTATTTGTAATATTTTGATATTTTTAATTTATATTAAACATTTTTGCCGCAAGTATCCTTTTTGTCTGTAATAATTACAAATTTTTATTGTCAGGATTTAGAAACAGATGTCAGGATTTATTTAAAATATTATTTAACCGTTGATCATTAATCGTTTATAAAATTACAGGGATAACAATACCTTAACAGTTGGCATAAAAACCGCAGTTGTAATAATGTTGAAATTTATTGCTCGGATTTATCTAAACCGAATTGCCGGTAATTTATTAATAATCAGGTAAAATAAAGAGCAAAATATTTCACTATCCTTTTTTTCGGGCGATGTTAAATAGTGAGCAGTAAGTATGCAGTCAATAGCGGGGTGATTACATGCTTTGGAAAAGTTTCCTTTGAATAACTCACGACGATTCGCTTCTTTTTATATTAGCTAAAAAGAAGGATGGAGTTACACCGGTAAAATGTTTAAAGGCTTCATAGAAAGTTGTGCGATTGTAAAATCCTGCCTTTAAAGCCATTCCTTCAAAACTGAGATTGGCATTTTCGCGATTGGTCATCCATATCAATATTTCGTGAATACGGTATTCGTTAACCATGTTGTTAAAATTTTTTTGGAAATATGTATTGATGATTTGTGAGAGATAAGTTTTATTGGTTTTCAATTGCTTGGCTAATTCATCTATGGTCAGTTTTGGATTAAGAAATAGCTTTTCGTTTTCCATCAGATGAATTATCTGAGCCATCAATTCAAATGGAGGATTTGTTTCTCCATCATCATCTTCTTCTTTAATTTTGGTCTGTGTTTCTGCTTTAGCAACTGGCAAATGATCATAAATGGAGATTTTATTTATCAGTTGATGGTTATGCGATTCGGCTTGTATAAAATCCAATTGTTGCTCTACTAGTTTGCGATTTGCATTTAGTAAATTGTAATAAAGTCTGTAGATGATAATGCTGATGATGATAATTAAAATCAAACCGGTAATGAGCACGTAGGTGGTATTTCGTTGATTTTTTATTTCAACAGTCAGCATGTTCAGTGTTGTTTGCTTTTCATTAATTTTCTTACTCACTTCAAGATTAGCTAAAACCTTTTCTTTTGGGGTATGCTTTAGCTGATTCGTTAAACCGACAACGGTAGACGAAAAAGCAACGTTGGGTGAAAAAAAATAAAAAGCAACTGTAATAAATATTACAGTTGGATAATATAAGTACTTCATTATTATTAAAAAGCGGGATTAATAACTTTGAGGCGGCAAATATAAAAAAAGACTTTTGACAATTATCAATTAATAAAAATTTTAATTTAGCTTCGTTTTTAGAAATCAGAAAATAATTCTTTAACTTTGTTTCTGATTTATGAATACTGTATTGTATTAAAAACGATTAACCGGAAAGTTATTGATACATTAAAAATTGTTTTATCGCACACTAAAAATCTATAAAATGGAAAACAAATCAGTTTATAAAAGATTTATCACAATTTTAGTAATAATTCTTTTACCCTTTCTGATGAAAGGACAAAATGCTCCCGTTACAACGGCAGGNTCAGCTCAGACATGCCCTAACGGCGTTGTGAATGTTCCATTGACTGTTACCGGTTTTAATCAAATTGCTTCCATAACATTAAGGCTTGATTTTAACCCGAATTATTTAACTTATAATGGATGCTCAAATATTAATCCATCCTTATCCGGTTTTTTTGTAAATGAAATTATTGTTTCATCCTCACTCCATAAGGTAATGATGGTTTGGTCGAGTATGGCGGCGGTTACTCTGGCAGACGGGGCCAAACTTATGGATTTAAGTTTTACCAGTCTTAATGAATCTTCGGAAATCATTTTTAACAATACGGCAAATGGCGGGAGCGATTGCGAATATTCCGATGTGAATATGACTCCGCTGAATGATATACCCACAAGCAACTATTATATCAATTCCGTTATTACAAATTTGGGCGCTGGAGCAGCCGGAACCATAAGCGGAGCCGAAACGGTATGCCGGGGGCAAGCAGGAGTGGCTTATTCAGTGCCACCAATTAATAATGCCATCGGTTATGTCTGGGAACTTCCGGAAGGAGCTTCTATAGCAAGCGGATTAAATACTCATGCGATTACCGTTGACTTTTCCAATACAGCTGTTTCGGGAAACATTTCCGTTTACGGAACGAATAGTTGTGGCAATGGAATAGCTTCTCCCGATTTTGCAGTTGTCGTTAATCCCTGTGGTGTAGATGTTTTAGGTATGGTTTCCTATCCAAACAATAGCAATACACCCTTAAGTAATGTAACGATAAGCTTAAAAAACAGTGCCGGTTCTATTGTTGGAACCACCACCACCAACGTTGCTGGTATTTATTCGTTTTCAAACGTTGTTCCCGGTAATTATTCATTAGTGGTTTCAACCAATGAGCCTTGGGGCGGTGTTACGGCTACAGATGTTTTATTATACTCCAAACATATTGTTAATATTGCCCATTTAAGCGGTATTTACCTGGCGTCCGGCGACGTGAACCTTTCCGGTAGTTTAACTGCAACCGACCTTCTTTTAATTAAAAAACGAATTGCTACTCTTATTAATACTTTTCCTTCCGGTAATTGGTTCTTTAATACTTTGCCATTCACGGTTGGAAATGAAAATGTAACCCAAAATTTTAATGGAATAATTTATGGAGATGCCAATGCTTCCTATGTTCCGTAGAAATAAATTTTCTTTTTTATCTTAAATGGGCAAATTGTCGTTGTGCCTCCTTGTTATGGCTATTTAACTTTTTTTACTTTTATTTTTGAAAGAACATTTAATGGAAAACGAACTAAAGGAAAACGTATGTCCCAATTGCAACAAGCCAATGGGGGAGGGAGACCGCTTTTGTGCTTATTGTGGTCAGAAATTGCTTGGAAAGGGAGATTATTCGGTAAGGAAATTTCTTGTGGAATCGGTTGGCGACTTCTTCCATTTCGATTCAAAATTCATGCATACGATTGTTCCATTGCTCTTCAAACCGGGATTGCTTACCAAAGAATACCTGGAGGGTAAACGGCAACGTTTTTTTCATCCGTTTAAGATGTTCTTATTTATCAGTGTGGTGTATTTTCTTGTTACCGGAATTACATCCGATAAAAAAGAACCGGAATTTGAACCGGCAGTTAAAAATGCCCAAACAGGGCAAAATAAATCGTCCAATACCTTTCATATCACTACAAATAATCCATCGCTTCAAAGACTGAATTCGATAAATCCGGATACTTTGCGTAAAAAAGTTAAAAATGAAGGCCTCGATAAGTTTATCAAAAAAGAATTTCCGGGAATGAGCAGCATAAAACGGTTTGTTGCCAAGCAATATGTTAAAATTAACCTGTCGGGTACCGAAAAATTTACAGAAGAACTGAATCATATCATCTCCAAAATGGTTTTTCTGATCATTCCTTTTTTCGCCGGGTTGTTAAAACTTTTTTATATTCGACGGAGAACAAATTATTTCAATCATTTGATTTTTTCTTTTCATTTCCACAGTTTTATTTTTATGCTTTTCCTTGTTTGGGAATTACTTTCGCTGGTAATGGAAATTTCATTCTTTTTTATTTTACCCATTATCACTGTTTACCTCTTTTTTGCATTAAAACGAGTATATTCTCAAAGCCGGGGAAAGACAATTGTTAAAACATTTTTATTGCACATTGGTTATATTATCGTATTACTTGTGTTTTTTATAATTGTTATTGGATATTCTTTGGTAATGTATTAGTATACATTATTTTAAAAATATTTAGCATGCAATTTAATAGTGCTGCATAAATCCTTTTCCGGTCAGAAATAAAAAAGTTGACGGTTATTTTGCTTAGTTGATTTGGTTCGGTGCATTTCAATTTTTGTACATTTGCAAGCGATATGCAACAAAATGCAAGTCGTGTATCTTTTTAAACAATTAAAAAAATTATCAAAATGAATAATGCTATTTATAATTTCCCGGTACCACAAAATGAAGCGGTCCTGAATTATATGAAAGGAAGTCCGGAGCGCATTGCACTTGAAAAGGAATTACAGAAACAAATGAGTCAGAAAATAGAAATTCCGCTAATCATTGGTGGAAAGGAAATTCGTACCGGAGATACCGGAACCGTTTGTATGCCTCACCGGCATTCTCATGTTTTAGCTACTTATCATAAAGCTACGGAAAAGGAAGTTCGTCTTGCCGTAGAAGCAGCACTTAATGCACATAAAATCTGGTCGAATCTTACCTGGACCATTCGTGCTTCTATCCTGCTGAAAGCAGCCGAACTAATTTCTACCAAATACCGGGCAGTGATCAATGCTGCCAACATGCTGGGACAGAGTAAAAATTTCTATCAGGCCGAAATTGACAGTGTTTGTGAAACCATTGATTTCCTCAAGTATAATACATATTTTGCAGGTAAAATTTACGAAATACAGCCCCGTTCGGCTTACAATCAGTTAAACCGTATGGAATTCCGGGCACTGGAAGGTTTTATTTTTTCGGTTACTCCATTTAATTTTACGTCTATCGCTTCTAATCTGAACATGGCTCCGGTGATGATGGGCAATACCACCGTTTGGAAACCTGCTACATCAGCGTTGCTTTCTAATTATTACCTGATGAAAGTGTTTATGGAAGCCGGCTTACCCGATGGCGTCATCAACTTTGTACCAGGAAAAGGTTCGTTGATTGGGAATACGGTATTAAAATCGCCAGACCTTGCCGGATTACATTTTACCGGCTCTAACCGGACTTTCAACCAGTTGTGGTCGCAGGTAGCTGCTAATCTTTCGGTTTACAAATCGTATCCTCGTTTGGTAGGTGAAACCGGTGGCAAGAATTTCATTTTTGTCCATCCATCAGCAGATGCGCTGGAAGTAGCTGTAAATGCAGTACGTGGAGCATTTGAATACCAGGGACAAAAATGTTCGGCTGCTTCGCGGATGTATGTGCCGGAATCTTTATGGCCTGCTATCAAAAAATCAATGGTGGAAATGACCAACGACATAAAAATGGGAGATGTAACCGATCCTTACAACTTTATGAATGCGGTTATCGACGAAAATGCCTTTGATACTATCACATCCTATATTGATTTTGCCAAAAATTCACCGGAAGCAAAGATTATTGCCGGAGGTTTTTACGATAAATCGGAAGGATATTTTATCCGGCCAACGGTGATAGAAACCGTCAATCCGAAATTTAAAACCATGGAAGAAGAAATTTTTGGACCAGTACTCACTGTGTTTGTTTACAAAGACAATGATATGGAAAATGCAATTGACCTTTGTGATACGACTTCTCCCTATGGACTTACCGGTGCTGTTTTTGCAAAAGACCGCTCTGCAGTTGTTCATCTTTGCGAAAAATTAAGAAATGCGACAGGTAATTTTTACATCAACGATAAGCCTACCGGTGCTATCGTAGGTTTACAACCCTTTGGTGGTTCGCGTGCTTCGGGAACCAACGACAAGGCGGGCGGAGAATTTAACCTGATTAGATGGGTGAGCCCGCGTACTATCAAGGAAACTTTTATTCCGGCAACGGAATACCGCTATCCTTACATGCTTGAATAACCAATGCTTTATTTATATTAACAAAAATCAAAGAAATTATTACTCATGGAATCCATTTTATTACGATTAGGAATCAATAACATTAACGATGGTGCGTCTACCGGCGCCAACTGGATTAAAACTAACGGAGAGGTGATCACTTCTATATCGCCTATCGACGGTAAGGTAATTGCTAAAATCAAAAATGCAACGCTTGAAGATTATGAATATGTTGTTAAGCAGGCGGAAGAAGCTTTTAAAATCTGGAGAAAAGTGCCTGCACCCCGGCGTGGTGAAATCGTAAGGCAGATAGGCGAGGCTTTGCGTGCTTATAAAGACGACCTTGGCTACTTAGTTTCCCTCGAAATGGGAAAAATTTATGAAGAAAGTAAAGGTGAAGTTCAGGAGATGATTGATATTTGCGATTTTGCCTTAGGCCAATCGCGTCTGCTTATGGGCTATACCATGCACTCCGAACGGCACGAACACCGTATTTACGACCAGTATCACCCAATGGGTATCCTTGGTCTGATCACAGCTTTTAATTTTCCGGTAGCTGTATGGGCATGGAATTCTATGGTCGCTGCCATTGCTGGAGACGTGGTCATCTGGAAGCCAAGTTCCAAAACGCCTTTATGCTCTATTGCCGTTCAGCATATCATTGGCGAAGTATTACGCAGGAACGAACTTCCCGAGGGTATTTTTAACCTTTTGATTGCCAAAAGCGATGTGTTGGGAGATAATTTTGCTGCCGATAAACGCATTCCTTTCTTTTCTGTAACCGGTTCCACGGCTGTGGGGAAAAAGGTATCGCAGATTGTTGGTCAACGCTTAGGCCGTACCATCATGGAACTTGGCGGAAACAATGCCGTAATTATTTCCGAAAGCGCTAATCTTGAAATGGCTATTAAGTCGGTGGTATTTGGAGCCGTAGGAACCTGCGGACAACGTTGCACCTCTACCCGTCGTATCATCATTCACGAAAGTATTTATGAACAGGTGAAAGAAACTCTTCTCACCGCCTATCAAAGTGTGTCGGAACATATCGGCAATCCATTGGAAGATGGTATCCTTGTAGGTCCGATGATAGACGAAAAAGCGGTAAAACAATTTACCAATGCACTTGCTCAGGTTAAAAAGGAAGGTGGAAAAATCCTGTTTGGCGGACAAACGCTGAAAGGCGAAAAGTATGCTTCGGATAATTACGTGGTTCCCGCCTTAGTGGAAGCCGAAAATCATTACGGAACAGTGCAGCAGGAAACTTTTGCNCCCATCCTTTATCTGATAAAATATCGCACCATTGAAGAAGCNATNGCTTTAAACAATGATGTGCCGCAAGGGCTTTCTTCTTCCATTTTTACCCAGAACCTTATCGAATCGGAAAAATTCCTTTCGGAAGCAGGTTCGGATTGTGGAATTGCAAACGTCAATATCGGAACTTCCGGTGCCGAAATAGGTGGCGCTTTTGGTGGTGAAAAAGAAACCGGTGGCGGACGCGAATCGGGTTCCGACTCGTGGAAGCTATATATGCGCCGTCAGACCAATACCATTAACTATGGACAGGAACTCCCGCTGGCACAGGGAATAAAATTTGGATTTTAAAACCAGAACTATCCTTTAGCTTATAAATTTTCTCATATAAAGCAGGGAAGCCCCTTTCTTCAGTAACCCCAAATTATGGTTTCTGGAAATTCAAGTGGCTTTCCTGCTTTTGCTGTATTGTTTAAATTGAATATCAATTTTTAATTACATTTTATTTTAAAAATTAATGATGTATACGCTTTCGCCGGAGAAATTTGTTACCAATGAAAAAAATGCATTCACCTTTAGAATAAACTATTCGTTTTAAAATTTTCCATAAAAATCGGTGATGTCGAAATAATAGGATATCTTTTCTTTTTGAGGTAATGTCTGAATATCCAAAACATCATACTTCCGGTTATTATTCGTTTGTAAGCTTTGTGAAATAAGTTCCCAGTTGGTATGCTTCTGCCCGTGAATTTTTGATATGTATGCATATTCTGAAGCAATGCCATTGGTTTCATTCTCTGCATTTTTAATAATAATACAATTATCTATTGATTTTCCATTTCCACCTTCATAAATAACTTTAGAAATATCAGGACGTCTGTTCTGAAAAGCAGATGAATTTGTAGGCTTATAGGCTGTGCTGCAAGAAACAAGAATAAAGGATAATGCTATTACCCTGAATAATCTAATCATGATGTTTTATTTTAAAATTTTAATTTAATTTGCATTACAAAAATACCAAAATTCAGAGGTAGACCTCGAAGGCTTATCTAACTTTAATTAATAACCAATGAAAAAAATAATACTACCGTTGTTTATTCTGATTGTCCTAGCGATAGGCTGCCGTAAAAACGATGATAACGATACAAATTTATCGTATAATCAAATTGCTGTAAAATATGATTGGGCGTTGGTGTCTATATGCGATACGGCAGGAAATAATGTCCACTATCCCCATTATTACCTTTATGATTTTTCGGCTTGCGATGCTTATTTAATCCGTTTTGTAAATGACAGTTCTCTTGTTTTTAAAACAGATAACTTTCCGGTAGCACTGTATGAATCCTCAACATGGAAAATTATAAATAATTCAACATTGATGCTGGGGAATGATTTAGCAACCATTCAAACGTGGAATAAGAAAAAACTNGTATATATCATGGAGNTTGCCGACCAGGGAGGAAGCATAAAGAAGTATGTATTTACAAGAAAAAGTGTAATACAAAATACTCGTTAAGGTATATTATTCCTAATGGCAAACGTTTTGGCGGCGAGATGCACGAGATGGGTCATGGTTTATTTCGGAACGCTTTGCTGTCCGCTGGTATTGCAAAACGCATTTGGTGCCGATGGATTTGAAAAGATAGGTAAGAAAAAACCCTCAAGGTTTTCAAAACCTTGAGGGTTTAGAATACTGGCTCCCCGTTCCCGATCAATCGGGAGCGGGGCAGTATACTTGATTAGGTGCTACTGAGATTATTTAAAGTCATTCTTCAAAATTTTCATTACGAATTTGTTTTTTCTATCTGTTGTGATTTCTAAAATATTTTCATTCTTATTAATAATCCAGTATAAAGGTCGTTCACCGTATATTTTAGGTTCTTGATTCGAAAATGATAAAAGGAATGTGTCGTTTTGTATTTTATATTCACCTGAATAAATTTCAGTTCCTGTCCATGAAGAAACTTCGTACTCGAATTTATTATTAATTCGAGCATTTAGTATCCTGCCCCCAATTGGCCCTTCGTCCATTGCAATAAATATTTTCTCAGGACGAACAGAATCTTCAATTTTAAAACGAAGATTAAAAATTGAATCAATGACAGGAATTAGAGATAAAACTATCAATGGTATAATTCTATACCTAATAAATTTTACTTTTAAAAGCAAGATAATAGTCCATACGATTGAAAACAGTAAAAGAACAGGGAGTAAAAATATAAAGAAAATAAAAATAGGGGAATCAATGAATCTCGAAAGAATCCAGATTAAATAAAAAATAATGGGAATGAGTCCACTTATATACCAAAGTTTTTTCATGTAAATTCGATTTATTTCAGTTCTACCTAACTCGTTTATCCCCCAAATTTTTCAGTATCGTACATCCCTTTTAATGAATGCCCCTGAAAAATCCTGGTTTATATGCAAAAGTAAATCAATTCTGTTAAAAAGATCATCATATGGCAGTTTATTTTTTAACTTTATATGCCCGGTAGGTTTGAAACCCCAACGAAAGTATAACTCCGCCATTACGATAATCGCATCCGCCGTTACAATGATGGCATCCGCCGTTACGATGATGGCATCCGCCGTTACGATGATGGCATCCGCCGTTACGATAATGGCTTCCGCCGTTACGATAATAGCTTCCGCCATTACAATGATGGCTTCCGCCACCGGAAACGCTCGTTGTAACGCTGCCTGACGATGGCGTAACGGTGGTTTTTAAAAGATAAAACAAGGTAACATTTTTCCGCCCATTGCCGGTAGTCATCCTGAAATAATTTTTTTTTAAAAATTATCAGATAATTTTCAATTATGGCTTGTTTATTTTAAATAAATATTTTATACCTTTGCGAATAACAATAAAGTAATAACTTTTTAATCAAAAAAAACCATGGAAAAAGCTGATGAAATAAAACCGGACTATCAGATTCCAGCCGATGAAATGTTATTGGAATCGCAGACTAAGCTTGATCTTTTTAAGGAAGACGAAGC
>JGI20225J20221_1002557_pt1 | contig 13116 bp, 9 predicted proteins | sample BioMet4_FD_20221 | JGI IMG/M metagenome (IMG submission 20221) | reverse complement strand
ATCACCGCTAAACTTCTCCGCCAGCCAATTAGCCGCGTCGCTGATAACAGCAGCACACTTGCGTAGTTCTTCGATGGTCGATGCCATCTCGCTCGTTTTGCTCATTCGTTTTCTCTCCTTCCTTAGATTTGCTTTGTGCAGCGAGGATAGTGAGGTTTCTCGCCAGCCGCTTGGACACGACGGAAATTGCAGTCAAGATGTCAATCAATTCCTCGTCCGTGTCGGTCGTTTGTCTCTTATCGTTCATTCGGGCTTCCTCCAATCTGGGGACTTGTCGTTTTCTCTGTCCTCACTACCCACTGGAAAAAAAGGAGCCCATCGTACAAAAAAACAGAAAAATAATTTTGCCCTCCGCCAACTTTCTGTGACAGAGGGCAAAACCATGTGATTACTTGAGACCAAATATACGTTTGCGAAGCTGGTCGAGCACTTGCTTTTCGCGGTAGACGGCTTTTGACTTGTACCAGTCGCCACCGAACTCGCGCTGAAGGGTATCTGCGATTTCCGTCTTGGAGCTACCCTCCATAATAAGCTCACAGATGCGTTTGCCTTCAGGGTCGCGCTCCGAAAGCTCGTCGAGAAGCTGTTCAAGCAGAAGCCTGTCCACAAGGACGTCGGCAAAGCTGCCGTCCGGGTCCTCAAGAGTATCCAAGAGGCAGAACTCCTCACCATTTGCGTTTTCCATCGGCGCATCGAGCGAGACGGTGTTTCCGGCTGCGCGGTATTCGCAATTTGCGCAATCGCCGTCGCAGACCCAGAGCTTGTTCTTCGGACAGATGCACTGACCGGCTTTTTGTGCGGCCTTCTGTGTACGCCATACAGGTCGGTAATAGGCGAGATAGATTTCTTCGGTTACGGGCACCCACTGTTTGGTGCTGCGGATGTAGATTTTGTACTGTTTGTCATGATTGTCTTGAATTTGCATTGGGTTTTCTCCTTCCGGCGTTTAAGCCGAAGCGGAGATAACCTGCATACCTGCCAGTTCTAAATTTCATAGATGGTCACCTCATACGGATTTCTCCGCTTCACATCGGTGACCAGCCGTTCGCAGCTGGCACTCTATTCTTTTTTCTCGCCGTCACAACGACTACGAACGCATCTCCGTGGCCACAGAGACGAGCCGTTGATCAGGCAGACCTTTTAACGTCTTGTCCGGGACGATTGCGTTAATTGTCGTTGGCGATCAGTTCCATGTATCCAAATACTTCGCTGTAGTAGCTGGGGCTCAGATCGTACAGCCCATGAGCGTCGAAACGCCGAAATACCGACTCAACGACCCCATTTCCGTACTGCTCGGCGACCGCTGCCGCCGTGTTTTCGATGTTGATACGCCACATTCGCTTCTCTGAGGATTTCAAGTAAATCACCTGCCTTCTTGGTTCTGACATCATGATAGCAATCCAAAAAGACACTTGAAATTCGCTCCGGCACAGGAAAAAGGACACTTTAGACACTTATTCGTACACTTTTGAATTAGGGTTAGTTCGAGATAGTTTATGGTGGCTTGTTGTTACTGCATATGGTTTTTTTGTGCGTTTATGTGATATAATAAATTTAATTTCGGTATATCCGCGTCCGAGATGGGCTATAAGGAGGTGGCGCGATGCAGCTAAAAGACCTATGCAAGGGCGTTTATAAGTCATGTCCTTCTCTTACCAGCCATGAAAAATTTATTGATGCTTTGTTTACTGCTGCTGGCGGCAACTTGTATCTTTCGCCAAGCTATAAAAAGCAGTTCTACAGCGGAGATAAGCAGCTTACTGAAAATCAAAAGTCTTCGCTCAGAGGGAGAGACAATATCTCATCACTTACTGAGTTCTTCGAAACAAATATTTCGGATGGACAAAGCAGTGTTGTGATTGCAGCTTTTGGAGTTCCAGAAAAAGCCGCGCCAAATAAAAAAGCCCTCGCCGCTGCACTTGCATTGCAGGCGAGAGCAATATTCAACAGTGATGAAGATGAGGTCGATGACATCATTGCAATGGAGTATCAGAAGGCCTTATCAGAGCCTTCAACAAGTAGCCCGCAACAGGCACTTACTCCGCTCTATCCCGGAGATAGCGCTTGGACTGAATTCAAGCCGCATCAAACTTACGCAGTTGAATGCTACGAGAAAATAGTTCATACATGGATAATTCACAATACTGGGAATCAAACGTGGTACGGAAGAAAACTCGTATTCTCAAATCAGGATAGAGTCAGGCCACGGGCAGAAGCTACCAGCATTGACATTCCAGATACACTACCAAATCAAATAATCAGAATAGTGGCAAATATAGATGCTCGCCACATTGAGGGTAAATTCGATTGTGAGTGGGTAATGCAAGATGCTGACGGTATAGACTGCTTTCCAAATAGCAGGAGAATGTTTTATATTTATATTGAAACGATATATAAGCCGCAGAACAAATAAGTGGAGGTCGAAAACGTGAGCAAAAACATCATTGAAAAATGGTCTACAATGAAAGAGGTGCAAGAGTATCTCGGTGTCAGGCGTGAAACCATTTTGCAGTGGATATCCAAAAGGAATATGCCCGCCTATAAAGTGGGTCGCCTTTGGAAGTTCAAGCTGTCCGAGGTGGACGAGTGGATTCGTTCCGGCGGAGCGAACGATGCTGTCGCCGAAAAAACCGAAGACAATGCAGAATGAGTCCGTTTTAACGGACAGCGTATTTGATAAAATGATAATGGCGTGGTAGCTAAATAATGAAAACATGAGGTAATCAAAATGGACAATCAACAACACAATGCAATTGTGAGTTTTATATGGGGCATTGCCGATGACTGCTTGCGCGACGTATATGTACGCGGCAAGTACCGCGATGTCATCCTTCCTATGACTGTTATCCGGCGTCTCGACGCGGTTCTCGAACCGACGAAAGCCGCTGTTCTTGATATGAAAAAACGCATGGACGATGCGAAAATAACGAATCAAACACCGGCGCTGTGCAATGCTGCAGGTCAGTCCTTCTGCAACAGCTCACCGTTCTGCCTTCGTGACCTGACGTCCCGCGCAAAGCGTCAGGCTCTGAAAGCCGACTTTATTGAGTATCTTGACGGCTTCTCTCCCAACGTTCAGGAGATACTGAAGAAGTTCAAATTCCGCGACCAGATAGGCACAATGATTGACGCCGATATTCTCGGAGCGGTCATCGAGAAGTTTGTATCGCCGACCATCAATCTCAGCCCAAATCCCGTGTATATGGACGACACGATGACCGCCATCCGTCTGCCGGGGCTTGATAACCATGCTATGGGTACGGTTTTCGAGGAGCTTGTCCGCCGCTTCAACGAGGCAAATAACGAAGAAGCCGNTNTAACACTGGACGCCTCGTGATGTTGTCGAGCTCATGGCAGATATCGTGTTTGCTCCCGTTGCGGACAAAATAAAAGATGCCACCTACTCCTGCTACGACGGCGCTTGCGGCACAGGTGGTATGCTTACTGTTGCACAGGACAGATTGATGCAGCTTGCAGAAGCGTCTGGCAAAGATGTCTCAATCCACCTGTTCGGTCAGGAAATTAACCCCGAAACCTATGCCATTGCAAAAGCAGATATGCTGCTCAAAGGTGATGGCGAGGAAGCCGAGCACATTCATTTTGGCTCAACACTCTCCGACGATGGATGGGCAACCTATCACTACGACTTCATGTTATCGAATCCTCCCTACGGCAAGACATGGAAGGTCGACGCCGAAAAGATGGGAGGCAAAAAGGACATCATGGATAGCCGCTTCAACGGCGCATTGGCAGACGGCACCCAGCTCACGATGATTCCGAGAGTGAGCGACGGTCAGCTCCTGTTCCTTTTAAATAATGTAGCGAAGATGAAAAACGACACCCTACTCGGCAGCCGTATAGCCGAGGTACATAACGGTTCGTCGCTGTTCACCGGCGATGCAGGGTCTGGCGAAAGCGATGCCCGTCGCTACATGATAGAAAGTGACCTTGTTGAAGCCATCATCGCGGTGCCGGAGAAAATGTTCTACAACACAGGCATCGGCACTTATATTTGGATTTTAACCAATCGTAAGGAAGCTCGCCGAAAGGGTAAGATTCAGCTTATTGATGCAACTGCAATGAAGTCCCCGCTCCGCAAAAACCTTGGTGAAAAGAACTGTGAATTCACCGAAGAACTGCGTCGCCAGATAGTCGAAATCTACATGGCATATGAGAATAGCGAAGTCAGCCGTATTTTCGATAACAGCGACTTTGGCTATTGGCTTATTACTGTAGAACGTCCGCTTCGGTTGCGCATTGACATTACGAAAAATATACCAGCGACAGCTCTAAAAGCCGAAGAGATAAAGACTTATCTCGCCGCCATTGCCGGGTTGCCGCAAGGCACTCCGATGGACGATTGGGCAGCGTTTGTAAAAGCAACGAAACTGAAAGCTGCGTTGCTAAAAAAGGTGCGTCCATATATTGCCGAAAAAGACCCGCTGGCACAGGCTATTGAAGGCGAGGCTGATACGGAGTTACGCGACACAGAAATTGTGCCGTTTGACTACGACGGCGGCACCCCCGCTTTTATGGAAAATGAAGTACGCCCATATGCTCCTGACGCTTATGTCGATGAAAAGTCTACAAAAATCGGTTACGAAATCAGCTTTACAAAGCATTTCTATAAGCCTGTGGAATTGCGTAGCATGGCAGAAATTGTCGAAGAACTGAAAGCCCTTGAAGAAGAGACCGATGGTATGCTAACGGAGATAATCGAGGGGGTTGGAAAATGAAAGCAACGTTTTGTGAAACGCCATGGGAAACGAAACGATTAGCCATGCTCTTTTACGAGAACAAGGTAAAAAACTCGGATTTTTCTGAGCAAACCGCACTTCAATTTCGCTTTGGAGAGATAGTTGCTAAGAATCAGTTTGCACTTTCACCCGAATTGATTTCCACATATAGCAAGTATACTGTCGTTCAAACAGATGATTTGATGTTAAATGGACTCAATCTGAACTATGACTTTATTACACAAAGAGTGGCAAGGGTAATAGTCCCGGGCATTATCACATCTGCATACATTTCGTTACGTCCTCGTGATGGCGTGAACTCCTGCTACTACTGTTATTTACTTAAAGCATTAGACAACAGGAAAATATTCAATGGTATGGGCACCGGCATTCGCCTTACCTTATCATACAATGAACTGCGCAACATGGAATTACCCGTACCTCCTCGCGAAGAACAAGACCAGATTGTTCGCTATCTCGATTGGCAGGTATCAAAAACAAATAAGTTGATTTCCGCGCTGAAGAAGCAGATTGCATTGCTCAAAGACCGTAAACAAAGCGTTGTGAACGAAGCGGTTACAAAAGGGCTTGCTCACGATGTACCCATGAAGTATAGCGGTGTCGAATGGATTGGTGATATTCCTGCACATTGGCACATCGTTAAGCTCCGTAGTCTTCTGAAAGCCGTTAGCGTAAAAAACCATCCAGAATTGCAATTACTATCGGTTGTCAGAGAACAGGGCGTTATCGTGCGCGACGTTGAAGACAGCGAATCAAACCACAATTTCATCCCGGATGATTTGAGCAATTATAAAGTTGTTCGTGCCGGACAGTTTGCCATGAATAAAATGAAAGCGTGGCAAGGCTCATATGGTATTTCACAGTTTGATGGCATAGTCAGTCCTGCATATTTCATTTTCGATGTGTCTTTTGAGAACAGCGAATATTTCCATTACGCTATCCGTAGCAAGGTGTATGTAAACTTCTTTGCGCAAGCCTCTGACGGCATCCGCGTCGGGCAGTGGGATTTGAATATGCATAAGATGAAAGAAATCCCGTTCATCGTTCCACCAGCCGATGAGCAGGCAGAAATTGTCGCATATATTCCGCAGGCCTTTGCAGAAATTGAACGGGCAATTGACGCTATCGAACGTGAAATTGTGCTTTTGAAGGAATACCGCACAAAGCTTATTTCTGATGTCGCAACAGGACAGGTCGATGTTCGCGGCGTTGAAGTACCTGACTTTGAGTTTGTCTCGGACGAAGCAGATGAGGCTTCGGACGAAGAAAATCCAGAAACAGACGATTCCGAAGAGGAGGAGGTATAAACATGGCATCCACAAACACCAAAGAAAGTGGACTTGAATCCTTAATTGTGGCTTGGCTCGTTGAACATAATGGCTATGAGCAAGGAACAAACGACGATTACAGCCGCGAATACGCGGTTGATGAAACTCGGCTGCTGCGCTTCCTCGGCGATACGCAGCCAGAAGAGATGGCGAAGCTCGGCGTTTTTTTGAGCGACCTCAAAAAAACGAAGTTTCTTGACCGGCTGCGCGGCGAAATTGCCAAGCGCGGTGTAATTGATGTTCTCCGCAACGGGATGAAAATGTATCCTGCAGACCTCATCATGTTTTACACCACACCGTCATTGAAGAACAAGACGGCGCAGGAAAACTTCAGGAAGAACATTTTCAGCGTGACGCGCCAGCTCATGTATTCAAAGAATGCGACACACTTGGCGCTCGACCTGTGTATCTTTATAAACGGACTGCCGGTCATCACCTGCGAACTGAAAAACCAGCTCACGAAGCAGAATGTTGACGATGCTGTTTATCAGTACCAGCGCGACCGTGACGTGAAGGAGCTGCTGTTTCAGTTCAAACGCTGCATGGCTCACTTCTCCGTGGACGATGCCCGTATCAAGTTCTGCACGAAACTGGATGGCATGGATTCTTACTTCCTGCCGTTTGATAAGGGCTATAACGATGGTGCGGGAAATCCGCCAAATCCAAACGGTCTGATGACGGACTACTTATGGAAGGATATTCTGACAAAGACCATGCTTGCCCACATCATCGAGAACTATGCGCAGGTCGTGGAAGAAAAGGACGAGGAAACCGGAAAAAAGAAGTACAAGCAGATATTCCCACGATTCCACCAGCTTTCGGTTGTTGAGAGCCTCCTTGCAGATGTTCGTAAAAACGGCGTAGGTCAGCGGTATCTGATTCAGCACAGCGCCGGAAGCGGCAAATCGAACTCTATCGCATGGCTTGCACATCAGCTCATCGGCTTGGAACAGGCTGACGGAAGCACCATTATTGACACCGTGCTTGTTGTTACCGACCGCGTGATTCTGGATAAGCAAATCCGTGACACCATTAAGCAGTTCATGCAGGTGTCCAATACTGTCGCTTGGGCGGAGCACTCCGGGCAGCTTAAGTCCGCCATTGAGGACGGCAAGAAAATCATCATCACGACGGTACATAAATTCCCTGTAATCCTCGACAGCATCGGCACTGAGCATAAAGGCCGCAACTTTGCCATCATCATCGACGAGGCGCATTCTTCGCAAAGCGGCAGAATGTCCGCCGAAATGAATATCGTCCTGTCGGGTGAATATACAGACGGTGCTGATAATCCTGATGAGGACGACGAAGACCGCATAAACCACATTATTGATGAGCGCATCAAGGGCAAGCGTATGCTGACGAATGCCAGCTACTTTGCTTTCACTGCTACGCCGAAGAATAAAACGCTTGAAATGTTCGGCGTCCCGTATCAGGAGGGTGACGAGGTCAAGCACAGACCGTTCCATGTATACACGATGAAGCAAGCCATTCAGGAGGGCTTCATTCTTGACGTGTTGAAATATTACACGCCTGTTGACAGCTACTACAAGCTCATAAAAACCGCGCAGGACGACCCGATGTTCGACAAAAATAAGGCGCAAAAGAAACTGCGCTATTTCGTGGAAAGCAGCGAGTTTACTGTCGGTCAAAAAGCTGCGTTGATGGTCGAACACTTTCACGAGCAAGTTATCGCCAAGAACAAAATCGGTGGTAAAGCCCGTGCGATGGTTATAACGGGCAGCATCAAGCGCTGCATCGACTATTATTACGCTATCACAAAATGCCTCGCAGACAGGCGCAGCCCATATAAGGCTATCATCGCCTTCTCCGGCGAATGCGAATATAAGAAAGACCAGCCCACGTTGACCTCTGCGGCGCTGAATGGATTCCCTGACAATACCATAGAAAAGGTGTTCCGCACGGAGCCATACCGCTTCCTTATAGTAGCGGATATGTTCCAGACGGGTTATGACGAGCCGCTGCTCCATACGATGTATGTGGACAAAATGCTATCCGACATCAAAGCCGTGCAGACACTGTCACGTTTGAATCGCTCCTGCCCGAAAAAGTACGATACCTTCGTACTCGACTTTGCAAACAAAGCATCCATTATCGAGGATGCGTTCTCGCGTTACTATCGGACAACGATTCTATCGTCTGAAACCGACCCGAACAAGCTCTACGATATCATCGGCATTATGGACGGTTACCAGCTTTTCACACAGGAACACATCGACAGATTTGTTGACCTGTATTTGAATGGTGCTAACCGTGACCGGCTCGACCCGATTCTTGATGCCTGTGCCGCACAGTACAAGGAACTCGATAATGACGATAAAATCAAATTCAAAGGTGCGGCTAAGTCCTTTGTGCGGACATACGGCTTCCTCGGCGCTATCCTGCCTTACGGAAACGCCGAATGGGAAAAGCTCTCCATCTTCTTGAATTTCCTTGTGCCGAAGCTGCCATCGCCTGAAGAGGATGATTTGTCGCAGGGCATCCTCAGTGCCATCGACCTTGACAGTTATCGTGTTGAAGCGAGGGATGCTATCTCCCTTACGCTTGAAGACGCAGACGCCGAAGTAAATCCCGTGCCTGTAGGCAATGTCGGCGGTATGACTGACCCTGAGATGGATTTACTGTCCTCCATTTTGTCCGCGTTCAACGATATGTTTGGCAACATCAACTGGAACGACGCCGATAATGTGCGCCGCCAGATACTCGAAATACCAGCGATGGTTTCAAAGGATACCAAGTACCAAAATGCCATGAAGAATTCTGACAGACAAAGTGCCCGTATGGAAAGCGAACGTGCGCTACAGCAGGTCATTTTCAGTATCATGGCTGACAATATGGAACTGTTCAAACAGTTCCAAGACAACCCATCGTTTAAGAAATGGCTTTCTGATTTGGTGTTTAATCTTACTTATAACGAGGACGGAAAACCGTTTGACACACCGAGTCAACCTGACTGAGGCAGAATATTACAACAACCCAAAATCCAATTAAGATAAAAGGAGTAGAGCAATGTCATTATTTATCTCTTACAACAGAGAACAAAAAAGCTTTGCGGATGAGATTGAATCCTCCGTTAGCGCCGTGTGTCCAGTACTTCGCGATACGAATGACATCGCTCCATGGGGCAGCATTGAGGAATTCATGAAGCGAATTCGCAAAGCCGATTATGCTGTGCTTCTAATTTCAGATGAGTATCTAAAGTCTACCAACTGTATGTATGAAGCCTGCCAGTTATACAAAGATGCTAACTGGAAATCACGCACCATGTATATTGTTCTTGGGAATGCCGATACATACGTCTACACCGTAACGAATCACGAACGGTATATTCAGTATTGGCAAGAAAAAAAGAGCATGCTTGAAGGACAGATTAAAAGTTTGCCACCTGAAAGCGTTGATAGCATTACAGCGGAATTCAAGCGCGTAAGCGAACTTCTCCTCATGCTTGGTGATTTTCTGAAGACCATCCGCGATACAAATAATCTGAAGCCTGAAGAAACCATAGATGCAATCAAACACTTTGTCACAGCTACACCTTCTAACAAAGAAGATCACGGCGAAGGAAAATCTCACGCAACTGCAAAAGTATTGGAAAAGACACTCGTTGACGCCGGGTTCGATGGCATTTTCACCGAAGTACCCTATGACGGTACCTTCGCCCTTTCTAATCCGCCCCAACTGCGCCTATTCCATATGAATGTTGTTGATAATGCTTTCACTTTTGATGCACTAAAGCGCTTCCTGCTGATAAATATCGGGCAGTACATCTATTCGCGGGAACGCATACGAAGGTTTATGAACGAAAATGAAGTCACACTCATTGGGCTGAAAGCGGTCGAGCTACTACGCTGCCGTTGCAACGGTGACCTATCATGGCTCGGTGACGAATTGGGCGACCTATTACTTTACGTTTTCTTGGAACAGATACTTGGTGCACCGAAAATATTCAGCAAATTTGACCTTCCATCCGATGGACAACTTGTGCAAGGAAGTGGCGGCGTTCATCTTTTACAACCCGACAAAGCGATACCCTCTTATCAAATGGTATTTGGCAAGTCACTCATCGTCGGTGACCCCAAAGATGCCATAGATCAAGCTTTTGTTACACTTGAAGCAATCAAAAACGATACCTCCCGCGAAGTGCGTTTTGTGGAAAGCACTTCGTTTGATAAACAGTTCAGTCCTGAAGTCGCGGAACACTTGAAAAGCCTTATACTGCCGACCAAAGAGCAATGCATCACACACGATACCGCCTTTGGTGTGTTCCTTGGCTATTCCCTTGGTTTAGATGCAGAAAACAAGTCGTCTAAACAGTTCCGCACCGAGCTGGTGGAGAAAATGCGACTCGACATCGAAAATCATATTTCTTATATAACTGACAAAATCAAAGCGGCTAAAATGGGTCGTTATTCGTTCTATTTCTATTTTCTGCCGTTTAATGATGCAGACAACGAAAAGCAAAGCATAATGGGTTCGCTTATCGGACTGAATGGAGGGGTGTAAGATGGCTGACAAAACTGACATCACCTTGGGCGAAGCTATATTTTCGGGCATCGACCAAAACCCCTATTTGAATGAGCTGTACGAGAATATCTTGTACAACTACTCTTTATACCTGTTTCAAATTAAGCGCGAACGGAAACCCGTCAATGTGGCTGATGCCCTGCGCTTTGCCGACATACTGTCAAAATCCTCTTCTGACCAGCACATGACTTGGTCGCAGGAAATAGTTGCATTGTTGAAGGAAACAGAGCAAAACGATATAGCTGTCGATGTATATTTGAATTCCGTGCTGTCCAGTACGGGAAACTATCAGGGGCTTGAAACCGTAGAGAAAAAAGCCATAGCGCCGATTTCGCTGCGACGCAGTGCCCTTGACAGATTTCATGAAGAGTATAGCAAAGCTTTGGCGGCAGTTCCTGCTGAGCCAGATAAACTATTTTTCCGTCCTCAAAAGGAAATCTACGACCATTTGACAGAGCCGTATTTCAGCTATTCGGGTCCCACGTCAATGGGAAAATCCTTTATCATGAGGATGTTCATAAAGAAACAAGTGCAATCTGGGACGCGGTTTAACTACGCCCTTATCGTGCCAACCAAGGCGCTTATTAACGAGGTATCGAGTAAAATAATTAACGACCTCGGTGTACTTCTTAAAGACAAAAACTATAGAGTAGTGACCTCTGCAGGTGCGCTGGCACTTGAAGAGGAACACAGCTTTATCTATGTTCTCACGCCGGAGCGGTTACTTTACTTACTTATACGTTATCCCGAAAAGGACATCGACTATTTGTTTATAGACGAGGCACACAAAATAACCTCAAAAGATAAGCGGAGCGTCTTTTACTATAAAGACATCGATATGCTTGCACAGCGCCCAAAGAAAACTCACGTGATTTTTGCGTCACCGAATATACCAAATCCAGAAGTATACTTGAAGCTCATTCCAGAATTGATTGACGTAGCGGATATAAGCAGTAATAAACTCACCACCAGATTTTCACCAGTCAGTCAAATAAAATACTTAATAGACTGTGTGGCAGGCAGTATCAGGTTGTTTAATGAGCATAGCGGCAAGTTCATCGACATTGACAGGGCACCAATCTCATCTCAGTTTTGCGATATAATTGCATCCTTAGGCAAAGGTGTACAAACCATTGTCTACTTCAATTCTAAGGATAAAGCTATTCAGGCCGCGATTGATTATGCTAAGCTGGAAAAAGATAAAGGCGACAGCGAACTTGACGCTTTGGCAAAGGAGATTGAAAATCAGGTTCATAAGGAGTATTTTCTTGCCAAGTTGATTAAACGCGGTGTGGCGTATCACATAGGCTACTTACCCGCTTCCATTCGAATGAAGATTGAGAAACTATTCCGTGAAAAGAAAATTGTTGCCATGTTCTGCACAAGCACGCTGGTCGAGGGTGTGAATCTCCCGGCTGACAATCTCTTCATTACTACCTACCGTAAAGGTCGTGGAAAAACGAAGATGACCACAGTCGACTTTAAGAACTTAGTCGGGCGGGTCGGACGAATCGACCACGGTCTATATGGTAATGTTTTTCTTGTCCGTCTTGAGGACACCCTTCAAATGAAGGATTTCGTCGAGTTGCTCGAAAAGCCGGTTCCTGAACAGAGGTTATCTCTTGTAACAGAATTGAAGGATAAGCAAAAGAAACAAATTATCGAGTGCCTGCTACAAGGGAATACAGAAATTGCAAAGGGTAAGAATCAGTCTCAAGATTCGTTTGATTTAACTCGCAAGTTCTGCCTGATTTTGCTCCGTGACATAATGAAGGGCAGGAATAGCATTGTCAGAAGAGCCTTTTCTGATTATCTATCACCGGAAGTTGAGACTAAAATAAAAACCGCTTTCGAGACGGATGAGATTGCTCCTGATGACGACATTAACACGTCAGTTGATCAGACAAAGAGCTTGTCAGCAAATATCGCCTACGGCTTGAGTTATCCGACCATAGATGAAGACGGATGGACGATACAGGGAGAGCCACAGGCTTTCCTTGAAAAACTGTGGCATGTATTTGACTGGGGTAAATGTGAAAATAGCGAAACCATCGGAAATTATAATCGTTTGAAGTGGTATGCTGTTATTCTTCGGCGTTGGATAAGCGGAAGCGGGCTGGGGATGATTATCGTCGACTCGTTGAACTACGCCCAAAGCAAGCCGGATTATAAAGTTCGAATTGCGGGGCAGCTAATTCCATACGATCACACGTCCATGTTTCATAGGAATATCGTGATGTCGGAAACTTTGTGTTCGTCAAGTAAAAATGTTAGCAAAAGGTCCCCAAAAAGGTTAGCACCTTGGAGCACCTAATTTGTTGTTCGTGCATGTAGCATCGAGGCCTTTTTCGGGGCCAAACAGGGTGAGACCCAACGCTCACATTTTGGAGACCCACGGGGCCAAACAGGTCGGGGCCCAATGCTCACTTTTTGGAGCACTTTTTCAGTGGGTACGCTGGCGTTGCATGGACTGGGTCAGCCGGTAG
>JGI20225J20221_1002554_pt1 | contig 13126 bp, 10 predicted proteins | sample BioMet4_FD_20221 | JGI IMG/M metagenome (IMG submission 20221) | reverse complement strand
AATAGGGTATGGGTCTGAAAAAGCATTATGTGCTGTTCCAGTTTTGTGACGGATATATCCGGTTAGCACCTTTTCATTCGTGAATCTTTCGGCTAATTTGGATGCATTGGTAATGATGCCTCCTCCGTTATTGCGAACATCAATGATTAACCCGTCGCAGATAGCCATATAATTCAGTACTTCGTCCAGATTTCCACTTCCGATTCCATCTGTAAAACTTTCGTAATAGATGTAACCAATATTATCCTCCAGTATTTTATATTTGATGCCTCCGGCAATGCGATAGTCTGTTCCTAAATAGTTTTTCAGTAAGCTGTCACTGAAGTTTGTTGGATAATCTTCAAACCACTTCCAGTATCGTGCCACATTATTTGCCGAATAAAGATTAACATGTCCGTCTTTTAGTTCGGCAAGCATATCTCCCAATACCTCAAACAATCCATCATTTGTCATGTTTGCACTGATCCTTTTCTTATATTTGGTATGAATAGCGTCCCAGTCAATCTCTTTGTAATCCAGAAAGCAATACTGCTCATCAATAATCTTCCATAATTCCTCAAAATTGCCTTGTGGCGTATTATTGTAGGTAGCTTCCTCCACACACGAAGAGAAAAGCAATGGAAGGAAAAGGAAAGCAATGCTCCAGATTGTATAGTATGTGATATATTTTTTAGATTTCATCGCGATAATTTGCTATATACATTCTAACTAATACGCTCTTACATTTGCAGGAAGCGGATTCCCTTTCTTGTTTTTCACAAGGTATAAGTCTCTAACAAAACCAACCATGAATATATGCGAATAGGTATGAGTCTTTAACTGATTGACTTTGGATTGTTGAATATCCCACAAATAATTTAGCCGTAATTTAGAACAGCCAACAGGAAAATCAAGTGAAAATAATTGCCGTACAGAGGGTTGATTTTTCAACGTTGTGAATTTTACAACTCCGTCACTATTTCCCAATGTGAATATCTCATAGTAAGATTGTCCGTAGTTGGGTGAAAACAATACGCCTGCCACAGGGAGATTAGCCTGATAACGGGCCACCAGTTGATAGTTTTTGATCTTGAACCGATAAATAATCATACCTGAGGCTGCGATATTTGCATAAGCTTTGGCTGATGCCGGATTATTGGAGTTCTGGAGATTATAAACAAAACCGCCGTTAAAATCGCCCAATCCTCCGGCAAGTAGTTTTAAATGATCATTGATATGAAACTGATAGTGCAACCCATAGTTCCAGTTTACAAGTCCGGCAAAAGTATTATTGTTGTCCGGGTTATTATGAGTATAGGATAAATTTGCCTGAAAGAAGTTCTGCAACGAAACATTTCCGTTAAAGAGCTTTGTCATTCGCATTGTTTCTCTGGCAACCCGCCCCTCTATACCTTTGTATTCCTGTGGGGAGAGGTATGTATCGAGTATATTCGTGTATCCTACCCCCAACGTTGTGGCACGAGTAATATATCGGTTTGCCTGTAATGAGTCGCTTTGAGCGGAAATGATTCCGCTCATTCCAATCAGGATTGCAAGTAATGCAGCAGTTTTTCTCATTTTTATTTTGTATTTAACAGAAGTAGCAGGACTTGCAGAAATTTACAAAGTATATCAGAATAATTTCATCTGTCCTGTTATCTCATCAATAATGTCGCCTTCACTTTTGTCTTTGTCTGGATCCATATTCTCAGATTCTGTCTCTTCATCTTCAGACTCTTCAATGGTCGCTTCCGGAAAACGAATTGGTTCCAGCTCGTTTATGGTATCAATTGTGAAGGTTGTGATTCGTTTGCCTTTGGCCTTGAAACTTTTGACAGAAATAAACTCTTCCACATCAATTATCAGCGGGTCACGGAAACTATCATTGCCCCCAAATACGACTTCCAAACGAGGGTAGTATTCATCACTCAGAAGAATTAGTTTACTGTCCTTGCTTTCGCCCAGATAATTCTGTTTACGGGATGAATTATCAAAGCAGAAACGTTTCAGATAGGGGAAGTTCTGCTGATCGGCATCATAAAGAGCAGCAGACCATACTTTATTTGGATCGAACTTCTCTACGATGCTGACATTATCCTCATAGTGATTGCTGAGGTCAAAATTGGAAGTGTAGAAATCTCCGTTATTGAGTACGATAAGAATCGTTTCATCACTCTGAAATTCTCCCAGAAACTCTCCTCGTCCGTCATAATTCAGACGCAATACATCACGATCAAACCACACTTTTCGTCCACCCAGCGTAGAACCTCCTTTTTGTTTCAATCCAACCTTGTGTACATCGTTCTTTGTCAGGATATTACCCATTGACTGACGTCCTTTGATTGCGATTTCACTAAAGTCCTTTTCGAAGATAATTCTTCGGATACGTGGGTTGGGTTTTAATGTTACTTTGATTACTTCGGCCTCACCGTTTGGATTTGCAGTGAAATAAACGATGCGCGAACCCGGAGTTCCTTGTGTAACATCGTACTCACGGTCGCGAGTCATAGCGGTTATGTTGAATCGTTTGATATAATGGAACCCCTCTTTGCCGTCCCGATAAACAGCATTATAAATGGTCCGCTTGTCATTCTTCTTGAAGATATTCACATAAAGAACGTTTTTGCCTACAAACATTTTGTCGGCCACACGGACAATTTTGTATTTACCGTCCCGGTAGAAGATAATCACATCATCAATATCCGAGCAGTTGGCAACATATTCATCTTTTCTTAGTGAAGTTCCGATAAATCCTTCTTCCCGGTTAATATATAGTTTTTCGTTTGCTTCCACTACTTTGGCTGCTACAATTGTGTCAAAATTGCGAAGCTCGGTTAAACGAGGGAAGTTCTTGCCGTATTTGTTTTTCAGCATGGTGTACCAGTCAACGGTGTACTCCACGATGTTTGCCAAATGTTTGTCAATCTCTTCGATCTCACTTTTCATCCTGGCAATAAGCTCTTCTGCTTTATCGGAGTTGAACTTAAGGATACGTCCCATCTTAATCTCCATTAACTTAAGAATATCCTCTTTAGTTACTTCGCGTATTAGAACTGGATAGAAAGGAGTGAGTCTGCTGTCAATATGTTCACAAGCTTCATCCATTGATTTTGCCTGTTCAAACTCTTTGTCCTTGTAAATTCGCTCTTCAATAAATATCTTCTCCAAAGAAGAGTAGTGCAGACTATCCAGTAACTCTCCTTTGTGGATTAGTAATTCCTGTCGCAGTAAACTTAGTGTATTGTCTACCGACTTTTTCAGTACGTCGCTAACCTTTAGGAAGTGAGGCTTTTGCTCATCAATTATACAACAGTTGGGTGAAACACTTATTTCGCAATCAGTAAAAGCATAAAGTGCATCGATTGTTTTATCTGAAGATACTCCAGGTGCCAAATGAACCAGAATTTCTACTTGAGCTGAAGTGTTGTCATCTACTTTACGGATCTTGATTTTTCCCTTATCAACAGCTTTTAAAATAGATTCAATCACCGATGTAGTGTTTTTACCGTAAGGAATCTCTGTGATGGCAAGAGTTTTATTATCTATTTTATTAATCTTGGAACGTATTTTTACTGCACCTCCGCGTTCCCCGTCATTGTATCTGGATACATCAATAGAACCTCCTGTCTGGAAGTCGGGGTAGAGTTTAAAATCTTCTCCGTGCAGATAGGATACAGAAGCATCACACAGCTCATTAAAGTTGTGCGGCAATATCTTGGAAGAAAGTCCTACAGCAATACCTTCCACTCCCTGAGCTAAAAGAAGCGGGAATTTAACCGGAAGAGTTATTGGCTCTTTGTTTCGTCCATCATAAGAGAGTTTCCATTCAGTGGTTTTAGGGTTAAATACCACATCCAGAGCAAATTTGGAGAGGCGTGCTTCAATATAACGGGGAGCAGCTGCACCGTCACCAGTGAGTATGTTTCCCCAGTTCCCCTGGCAATCTATTAATAGATCCTTTTGTCCCAGCTGAACAAGTGCGTCGCCAATGGAGGCATCACCGTGAGGGTGAAACTGCATAGTGTGCCCCACAATGTTTGCAACTTTGTTATATCTTCCATCATCCAGCCGTTTCATTGAGTGAAGGATTCGTCTTTGAACTGGTTTTAACCCGTCGTTAATATGGGGCACAGCACGTTCCAGAATAACATAAGAAGCGTAATCCAGGAACCAGTTTTGATACATACCAGACAGTTGGTGCTTTACGTTTTCGTCCTGAGCATCAACAGGTTTGTAATCCGAATGTTTATTGTTGTCTTCTAATTCTTCTTCTGTGGCATTTCCTCCTTCCGTGATATTTTCTCCGGAAGAAGATATCTCTTCATCGTTCAAATCCTTGTTATCTATCTTGTCGTTGTCCATAAATATTCTGTTTCCCTTTTTTCTGTGTCGTTTTAACAACAAATTATGTTTTTTACACCTATAAATGATGATGTGCAGACAAAAATACGAATNTTATTGAAAAAANTCANTTACTTTGCATTTTATTTCTATAGAGTGAGTTAACAAATAAAACAAAAGATATGGCACAAGAAGATGTTTTTAAGAAAATAGTATCACACTGTAAAGAGTATGGTTATGTATTTCCTTCAAGCGATATTTATGATGGACTTGGAGCAGTGTATGACTACGGTCAGATGGGAGTAGAACTGAAAAATAATATTAAGAAATATTGGTGGGACAGCATGGTGTTGCTGCACGAGAATATTGTTGGTATTGATTCTGCCATTTTTATGCACCCTACGATTTGGAAAGCTTCTGGCCACGTTGATGCTTTCAATGATCCATTGATTGATAACAAAGATTCTAAAAAACGCTATCGTGCGGATGTGTTGATTGAAGATCAGCTTGCTAAGTATGATGAAAAGATCAATAAGGAAGTAGAGAAAGCCAGAAAGAAATTTGGTGAATCATTTGATGAAGCTCAATATANATCNACNAATCCACGTGTANTNGGTCATCAGGAAAAACGTGATGCTTTGCACATTAGATTTGCCAAGGCTTTGAATGATAATAATCTGGAAGAACTTCGTCAGATCATTATTGATGAAGAGATTGTTTGCCCTATTTCGGGAACAAAGAACTGGACGGAAGTTCGCCAATTCAATCTGATGTTTTCTACAGAAATGGGATCTACCAGTGAAGGTGCATCGAAGATTTATCTTCGTCCGGAAACTGCTCAGGGAATTTTTGTTAATTACCTGAATGTACAAAAGACCGGTCGTATGAAAATACCTTTTGGTATTGCTCAGATTGGTAAAGCTTTTCGTAATGAAATTGTAGCTCGCCAGTTCATTTTCCGTATGCGTGAGTTTGAGCAGATGGAGATGCAGTTCTTTGTTCGTCCGGGTGAGGAACTTAACTGGTTCAAGACATGGAAAGAGCAACGCTTGAAATGGCACAAAGCCCTTGGATTAGGTGATACTAAATATCGCTTCCATGATCATGATAAATTGGCTCATTATGCAAATGCAGCTACTGATATTGAATTTGAAATGCCATTTGGATTTAAAGAGGTAGAAGGTATTCACTCTCGTACAAACTTTGACTTAAGCCAGCACGAAAAATTCTCAGGAAAGAATATTAAATATTTTGATCCGGAATTGAATGAATCTTACACTCCGTTTGTGATTGAAACTTCTATCGGGGTAGACCGTATGTTCCTTAGCGTAATGTGTTCTTCTTACTGTGAAGAAACGTTGGAAGGTGGAGAAACACGCGTGGTGCTTAAATTGCCTGCTGCTCTTGCTCCAATCAAACTTGCGGTTTTGCCATTGGTAAAGAAAGACGGACTGCCAGAAAAGGCACGTGAAATTATTAATGAATTGAAGTTCCATTTCAATTGTCAATACGATGAAAAGGACTCAATTGGGAAACGTTACCGTCGTCAGGATGCTATCGGAACTCCGTACTGTGTCACAGTAGACCATCAAACCCTTGAAGATAACTGTGTGACGATACGTCACCGTGATACAATGCAACAAGAACGTGTGGCTATTTCTGAACTGAATAATATCATTGCTGATAAGGTTAGTATCACTAGTCTGTTGAAGACATTGATTTAAAATCCTGAATATGAATAAAAAAATAGTTTTACTTCCAGTGTTATTGCTGATGATGCTTTCTTTTACTTCTTGTAATGAGTCAACAGCAGTTAGTCAATACGATAACTGGCAGCAACGTAACCAGACATTTCTTGATTCTCTGCAAAATGTTGTGGACAGCAAATCAAACCCAAACTTGTTTGTAGTTACTCCGATGAGTAATTCAAAACTTAAGATTTATGCAGAAAAGGTAGCTGGATATGAAGGGCAGGGAAGTGCACCTTTGTTTACAGATACCATACAGGTCTACTATAGAGGGAAATTGATTAATGGAGAAGTGTTCGATCAGAATTTTCAAGGAGTAAACCCAGATGCTAACTTGGATGTTCCAGTTAAATATCCGGTTTTTACTAGTGATGCGAAATATCAAATAATTACAGGCTGGACAGAAGTGCTTCAAAAGATGAAGAAAGGTGAACGTTGGTTGGTTTATATTCCATATCAGCTGGCTTATGGAAGTGCAGGCAGTGGAGCAATCCTGGGTTATTCCACATTAATATTTGATATAAATCTGGTCAATTACTGGAGTCATAAATCGAATTGATCTCAGATAGAAAATTTGATTGAAAGCCCCGGCTCTTACCTAAGAACCGGGGCTTTCAGTTTATTCAAGTTTTGGGAGATGAATTTTACTTATTTAAGAGAATCATTTCTTCAAAATGCTCTCTGGTGTTACTTAGTCGTGGCACCTTGTGCTGACCACCCAATTTCCCTTTTTCTTTCAGCCAATCGTGAAACAGTCCTTTGCGGGCAACGATCACTTCCAGTGGTTGAAGAGCAATATCTTTGAAGCGTTTAGCTTCGTAATCTGAGTTTACTTCTTTGAGAGAAGTATCTAATATGGCAGCAAAATGATCGATTGAATCCGGCATTTTTGCAAATTCGATCAGCCATTGATGGCGACATTTGGCGTTCTTATCCATAAAAACCGGAGCGGCCGAATATTCGTTTACTTGTGCCCCCGTCGCATTACAGGCCTTGGCCAGCCCTTTTTCAGCATTGTCTATGATTAGCTCCTCACCGAAAGCATTAATAAAATGCTTTGTTCTGCCTGTTATTACAAATTTATATGGATTCTTAGAGGTGAATTTAATCGTATCTCCAATCATGTAGCGCCATAATCCACAGGAAGTGCTGATAACCATTGCATAATTCTTGTTTAGCTCTACATCGGCAAGGCAACAGGCTTCCGGGTTCTCTTTGCAGAGTTCATCCATGCTGATAAATTCATAAAAGATTCCATAGTCAATCATAAGCATCATGGCAGGATCTGAAAGATCGTTTTGAATGCCGAAGAACCCTTCTGATGCATTGTAGGTCTCAACATAATGCATCTTTTCTGATTTAATGAGTTGTTTGTATTGCTCACGGTAAGGTGCAAAACTAACACCTCCATGGAAAAAGACCTCCAGGTTGGGCCATACTTCTTCCAGCGTTTGCTTGCCTGTAATTTCTAGAACCCGTTTAATTAGTACCAGGAACCAGGAAGGAACTCCCGATAGATTAGTTACATTCTGATGGATAGTTTCCTGGGCAATCTTTTCAATCTTGCAATCCCACTCACTCATTAATGCTACCTTTTTGCTAGGAACACGAACCAGGTTGACTAAAGGATTGATATTTTGAATTAAGATTGCTGATAAGTCGCCTACCAGACTGTGCTTTGAATCCAGGTTCGGGCTGTGACTTCCTCCTAAAATTAATCCTTTGCCGGAAAAGAACCGACTTTCAGGGTTCATTTGAAAGTATAGGGTAATGCAATCTTTTCCGCCACGGTAATGAATATCTTTTAAAGCCTCTTTACTTACCGGCAGGAACTTACTCTTGTCGTTTGTAGTTCCTGAGGATTTTGCAAACCATTGAATCCTGGAAGGCCAGATCAGGTTCTGTTCTCCTGTACGTAATCTTTCAACATACGGCTTAATATCATCATATGATTGTATGGGTACTCTTTTTTTAAATTCCTCATAATTTTTAATTCTATTATAGTCATATTTTTTCCCCCATTCAGTATAAACAGCCTGTAGAATAAGCCTGTTTAATACTTGTTCTTGGATGGATTCTGCAGCTGTGTCGTATAAAGCGAGCTCTTTAAGTCGAGGAAGGAATAATTTACTAATCAGTTTTGTACTGTTCATTCTTAATTCGATCAGATTACTAAATGTTATGCAAAAATAACTTTATTTCTTAATATTACTTCACTCAATGTTATTTTTTTTGTTCTTTTCAATATTGCTTCTATTTTTTTCTATCTTTACGCTCAGATTTATGATTAAAATACTTTAAGATATGAGAATAGGTATATTGACTTCTGGAGGAGATTGCCCGGGAATTAATGCAACCATAAGAGGGGTTTGCAAAACGGCAATGAATTACTATGGTATGGAAGTAGTCGGTATACATAGCGGTTTTCAGGGACTTCTGACAAATGATGTAGAAATCTTTACTGAGAAGTCAACGTCTGGGCTGCTAAACCAGGGAGGGACAATACTGGGCACCTCCAGAGAAAAGCCCTTTAAGAAAAAAGGTGTTTCACCAGAGGTAAATAAACCTGCAATCATGGAGCAGAACATTCATCAACTTGGGCTTGATTGTGTGGTCTGTATTGGTGGTAACGGTACTCAAAAAACGGCTGCAAAGATGGCGCTGATGGGATTGAATGTAGTTTCTGTACCAAAGACTATTGATAATGATATTTGGGGTACTGATTTCTCGTTTGGTTTTGATTCTGCTGTAAGTATTGCTACTGATGCCATTGATCGTCTTCATTCTACTGCCAGTTCCCATAAGCGGGTAATGGTCATTGAAGTGATGGGCCACAAGGCAGGGTGGATTGCTCTTCATTCGGGCATGGCTGGAGGAGGAGATGTAATCCTGATTCCTGAGATAGAGTATGATATAAAGAACATTGGAGAAACTATAATGAATCGCCTGAAAAAAGGGAAACCATATTCGATTGTTGTGGTAGCTGAGGGTATCAAAACTGTAGAAGGAAAGAGGGCTGCCGAATATATTGCTCAGGAAATAGAACATGAAACTGGAATTGAAACCCGACAGACCGTACTGGGGTATATTCAACGTGGTGGTTCACCTACCCCTTTTGATCGGAATCTTTCAACCCGCATGGGCGGACATGCTACTGAACTGATTGCGGATGGAAATTTTGGACGAATGGTGGCGTTACAAGGTAATGAAATATCTTCTATCCCTTTAAATGAGGTTGCAGGAAAACTAAAAGTTGTTACGGAAGATCATGATCTTGTTGTTCAGGGAAGAAGAATGGGGGTTTGCTTCGGCTAAAAAAGCTCTCAATAGCTACAGCTGGTTAGTCTCATAATCTAGTTCACCATCTTCGGGCTCAAGAACAACTACTTTTGTTGAATCAGTCTTGATTGTACTTGTTTCTGGAATGGTAGTTTCAATAGCTTCATCAGTATCTGAGCTTTCCTGTTCAGTAGCAATTGTAGCTTTTTCTTTCTTTTTGGCCGCTGCATTAAATACTTCCTGCAGGAAATTAGGAGTAGTCTGAATCTTTTTTAGAGCCATTTTGGCTGCGTTCTGCTGTGATTCCTTTTTGGAATATCCAATTCCTGTACCGGCAGAAAGACCTTCAATAAATATTTCCGACTGAAAGATTGGGTTTGCCTCCTTGTCTAGAAACTGCTCAATCAAATCGAAAGAAGCCGTAACTCTATTCTTCTGAGTCCATTCAATAAGCTTCGACTTGAAGTTTACTTCCTTACGAGCTATTTTGTCCAGATCAATGAAGCGTTTCATGATTTTTACTTCCATAAAATACTTGCAGGCATCATAACCCCGGTCAAGGTAAATGGCTCCCACTAATGCCTCAAATGCATTACCGCACATGTAACTATTGTGAGAGGAGGTACGGGTTGAATATTTAATCAGTTTATCAAGTCCTATCTCAACGGCAAGCTTGTTAAGTGTCTCACGCTGAACTATTTTAGAACGGGTGTTGGTTAGGAAACCTTCTCTTTTTCCCGCAAATTTCTTGTATACAATGTCGGCAACGATGGCATCAAGGATGGCGTCTCCTAAGAATTCCAGACGTTCATTGTTGAGTGGACGACCTTTGTCGGACTTTACAGAAGATGATTTATGAAGTAAAGCCTGATTGTAGATCTGAATGTTATGTGGGTAGAATCCAAGAATAGAATAGAAACAAGAATAAGACTCTTTATCCTTGCGGAACAAGAGCCTTATTCTATCTATTTTATTGTGTAACACGATCTTACTCGCTGTATTTTTTAAAGATAACGCATGCATTGTGTCCACCAAAACCAAAGGTNTTAGANAGTGCTACATTAACTTCACGCTTTTGCGCCTTGTTGAAGGTGAAATTCAGGTTATAATCAATGTTTTCGTCATTATCTCCTTCTTCGTGGTTGATAGTAGGAGGTACGATTCCATTTTTTATAGCAAGAATACTTGCAATTGCTTCTACAGCACCGGCTGCTCCAAGGAGGTGACCGGTCATAGACTTAGTGGAACTTATGTTCAGCTTATATGCATGTTCACCAAATACTTCTTTAATTGCTTTTACTTCAGAAAGGTCTCCTACCGGAGTAGAAGTTCCGTGAACATTGATATAATCAATTTCTTCCGGTTTCATTTCTGCATCCTCAAGAGCATTTTTCATCACGAGTTTAGCTCCCAAACCTTCTGGGTGTGAAGCTGTTAAGTGATATGCATCTGCGGAAAGTCCAGTTCCTACAATCTCAGCGTATATTTTGGCACCACGTGCTTTGGCGTGTTCCAGTTCTTCTAAAATGATACATCCGCCACCTTCGCCCATAATGAATCCATCGCGGCTAGCACTGAATGGACGAGAAGCTCTGGTTGCATCTTCATTTCGTGTAGATAAAGCATGCATTGCATTAAAACCGCCTACTCCAGCTTCAGTAATAGCTGCTTCAGAACCACCGGTTACAATAACATTTGCTTTATTCAATCGGATATAGTTAAATGCATCAGCTATAGCATTTGAAGAGGTTGCACAAGCAGATACCGTTGCAAAGTTCGGACCGTGAAAGCCATACATGATGGAGATCTGTCCGGCTGCAATATCCGAAATCATTTTAGGGATAAAGAAAGGATTGAACTTTGGACCGTTTTCTTTGTTGGTAGCATAGTTCTTTACTTCTTCTTCAAAAGTTTGAATACCACCAATTCCAGCACCAAAGATTACACCTATTCTGTTTAAATCTTCTTTTTCAAGATCAAGTTCTGAATCCGTTACGGCTTNTTTAGCTACAGCAACTGCATACTGTGTGTAATGGTCCATCTTTCTTGCATCCTTGCGATCAATGTATTCGGTAGCATTGAAATTCTTTACTTCGCAAGCGAATTTAGTTTTAAACAAAGACGTATCAAAATGAGTAATAGGTCCTGCTCCGCTCACACCGCTGATCAAATTTTCCCAAAACTCGGGAACAGTGTTGCCTATGGGAGTAAGAGCACCAAGACCTGTTACTACAACTCTTTTTAATTCCATATGATGAAATCAGAATTAAGCTTTAGCAGCTTCAATGTATGTAACAGCGTCACCTACAGTAGCGATCTTTTCTGCTTGATCATCAGGAATAGAAATACCGAATTCTTTTTCGAATTCCATAATGAGTTCAACAGTATCAAGTGAATCTGCACCTAGATCATTTGTGAAGCTTGCTTCTAATGTAACTTCAGATTCTTCAACGCCTAATTTATCAACGATAATCGCCTTTACTCTTGATTCAATTTCAGACATAACTTTAAGTTTTTTAATTAATAAATTGAATTATTTTTTTAAATTTGCAGCTGCAAAGGAATGAATATTTATTGTTTCGAGCAAATATTTAACCAATAAAATTCATTCTATTGCACATTTTTCACGATTGTGTGCACAGAAAAGCCGTTTTATGAGTATAAAAATAGCAATTTTTGGTTCTGGATCAGGGACGAATGCTGAGAATATTATTCAATATTTTGAAAAAAGCTCGTCTATTGAGGTTGGTTTAGTTTTATCAAATAAAACTGATGCTTATATATTGGAAAGGGCCAGATTGCATCGTATACCGTCTGTGGTTTATGCAAAACCGGATTTTCAGAATGCAGATAATCTGCTATCACTATTAGAGAAGTATAATATTGATTTTGTGGTTCTTGCTGGTTTTCTTCTTCAGATACCTGTTGAACTTATCCATAGATATCCTAATAAGATAGTAAATATACATCCTGCGTTGCTTCCCAAATTTGGTGGTAAGGGAATGTATGGTGATCGTGTGCACGAAGCTGTTATTGCTGCCGGCGAGAAGAGCTCAGGTATTACTATACATTATATAGATGAGCACTATGACTCTGGTAGTGTAATTTTCCAAACAACATGTGATGTACTTCTTTCTGATACTCCTCAAAGCCTTGCGTCGCGAATTCATGCTTTGGAATATAAATACTTTCCCAAAGTTATTGAAGAGACTATCTGCAAAGAGTTTCGTTTATCTTCTGTTTAAAAGAATAATTTGTTGTAAGACTAAAGTGGTAGTAACAAACTTTCTGGGGAACTTCTTTTATATGTCTTGTGCTAAAATTTAGCACGTTCACTGTTACGGTGTTCCAGAAGGAGTTTTTTTTTGTTCTTTTCAAATCAATCTAATGTTTTTCCATGAAAAAGAAGAAAAAATTTCAGTCCCATAAAAAAATTGCCGAATTATCTGATTTTATTGTCCAATAAATAAAAACCATTCTCCAATAAATGAAAATCATTGGAGAATAAATCAGAATGATTCACCAATTATTTTTCAAAAAAACATAAGAAGAATGACCTTTCCTGGAATGGGTTTACAGTTTTAGTTGTTATTACTAAACTGACTTTACAATATTTTTCTTACTCCTAAATTCGGTTTACATTATTTCAATGGGTAATGTAGACCGGAAGTTCTGTTGTCGCATACAAAGTTAGTATTCTGTTCTGTTGATTCCAACTTCTTAGCATACTTATTCTTCCAATGTTTCTTCAATATTCCACTTCTCTGACGAGCTTCCCG
>JGI20225J20221_1002553_pt1 | contig 13127 bp, 13 predicted proteins | sample BioMet4_FD_20221 | JGI IMG/M metagenome (IMG submission 20221) | reverse complement strand
AGGCCGCCCCGGTGCGGTACCGAGCCGGCGGCAGCAGGTTGAGCGACCCAGTTCGTTAGCTGCGGAGCCGGGGGGTAGCTATGGAGCGTGGCAGCAGGCTTAGCTCAAGTTCGGGGACCGTAGTACCCCGCGGCGGTTCGGCCAGAACCGCTCGGCCAGGTCTGCCCCAGAGTACGGGTAGCTACGGTACCACGTTAGACTGCTACCCGGTCGCGCTCGAGCAGTAGCCGCCCTGGCGTTCCTGCCCGTTCTGCCCGGTAGGCGCTAGCGTACGGTAGGCAGTGGTCGCGCTCTGGGCTGTACTAGACCGTAGATACCAGGCGGTAGCCGGTCTTCCGGGGAGCTGCAACGGTGGTAAGTCCTCGCGACGAAGGGTCGCGCCGCAGGAGCGTGTTCTGCCAGTAGCAGCCCGGGTGCGGCGACTGCGCCGGCGGGTACGTCATGTACGAGGGGTACCGCCTCGGGCGGTAGCCTCTCGAATAAGTACATGTTGCCTGCTCATAACGTTTGGGGCGACTACCGGCGTCGTAGTTGCCCGCCAAGTGCACGAGCCCAGATGCCTACTGGAGGAAGGTTCGTCCGCCAGCGTATAGCAGTCTACCAGGCGAATGCGAGGTGGCAGGCGGTCCTGCGCTCCGTAAATGGGGACCGCTGTAGGAAGATAGAAGTGAGCGCAGAAGAGGCCTCGCGCGGACGTTCTACAGGCTGGCGGGTTACCGCCGCCGGAGAGAGGTGCCGGGTGAGGGGTTAGTAGCTCTGCGTCCTCCCACTGCAGGAGCGGATGTAGGGGGTGCTTGCACTAGAGTTAGTGGCTGCCCGTCCTAGATGGACGTCAGTTTGAGAAGAAAGGTCCCGGTCGCGGGGCCGCCAGCTGCCCCGTAAGAGGCACAGCGGCGCAGCCACCGACTGCGGGTGTCCACCTCCCGGTACTTCGTCCACCGCCCGTGCGACTCCGAGCTGGAGCGCTTCCGATAGGCGGCTCCCTTTCGTCAGGAAGCGCGTCAAGCCGAGCCTGGAGCTGGCGCTGGTGCGCGTCATAGTCGAGTTAGTGGGCCTACGCGTGATACTTACCCTCGACGGGAGTTCGTCCGGCGATGCCCGGCGCGAGCCTGCAGCTTGCTGGTCCTAGCACAGGTAGAAACGGGCGCTTCCTCTTGGAGGAGCTGCTGTAGCTAGAGCTTGGGTGGCAACTCGGAACAAGGCTCCTGCTCGACCGTTTTCATGTACGTCCTCTCCCGTAGGCCGCCGACGCGTTCAGGGAGTACTGCCGTTTAGTCGCTGGGCTCCGAGTTCGTCGAATTCGTCGTTGTAAGGTGCCCTCGAAGTTCTTCGTAAAGGACGCTGCGTAAGGGGTTGTTCCAGTTCCCGTCTCCTGCAGTGGCAGTTCCGCCTCTCGTTGCTACCTGCTTGCGCGACCTGGTCTTTGCATTTCCAGCTCCTCATCGTAGGTACCCGGTTGGAAGCGATTTATAGTTCTGCTACAGCAGGTAGAGCTCGTGGTACGTCACTGCCGCGGGTGGTTACCTCTACCTTAGAGGTGGCCGTGCCCTTAGGCGGTCCCGCGAAAGTCGTCCCCCGCTCGTCCCCGGCGAAGGAATGTCCATGACGTGACCGGTGGTACGGCACTCGTCACCTTCCTTGATGGCGTCCGCGTCCCCAAAGAGGACGGCCCCTACCGCCTCCTCGTCCAGGTTCTGGGCAAGGCCGTATACGCTGCGACCGGTGGTGGTGCTCGTGAACTGCAGCAGCTCGCCGGCCATGGCCGTACGAAGGCCGGTCACGCGGGCGATGCCGTCGCCGACCTCGCTGACCTCGGAGGCCTCCTGCTGGTCGACCGTTGCCCCGATGGTGCCGAGCTGGTCGAGCAAGGTGTCCATGATCCTCTCCGAGCTGATTTCCGGCTGCTCGGGGCTTTTGGTGGTATCTGTCATTGCTCATCACTCCCGATGAAGGTCGACGAGAGCGTCTTCCTGATGTTTGAAAGCTGGGCACGCACGGATGCGTCATAGCGCTTGCCGCGCGCCTCAACGATAATGCCGCCGACGATGGAGGGGTCGACGCGCTCGACGAGGTAGACGGGCTTCTTGAGGTCCTTCTCCGTCTTGGCACGAACCTTCTCGCGAAGGGCGTCATCCATGGGAACCGCGGTGGTCACGGTGACCGAGACCGTGGTGTCCTCGGAGTCAAGGAGCTCCTTGTAATGCTTGGCGACCTGGTCGATGAGGTCAAGGGCATCGTCCTGGTGCATGGCGCTCAGGGTCTCGAGCACCTCGGGCGAGAACTTCTTGGCATGCTGCCACTGCACCAGATCGGAGTTGGACCTGCCCTCGGAGCGGGCGGCCTCCATGAGTGCCCTCGTATAGGCCTCTATCTTTTCGCCCTCGCCATGGTTAGCGCTCATCTACGGTACCTACTTCCGCGAGGTACTTCTCCGCAAGCTTGCGTTGGTCCTCGTCACTCATGTCATTACCGATGATCTTCCCAGCGATGTCCACCGAGAGGTCGACCACGGAACTCGAAAGCTCGATCATGGCCTTCTTGCGCTCCGAATCCACGGCACCACGTGCCTTGGTGATGATGTCCGAGGCGTCGTGCTGGGCCTTCGCGAGGATCTGCGTGCGCTCCTCCTCGGCCTCCCTCTTGGCCTGGGCGACGATGGCATCGGCCTCCTTCTGGGCGTTGAGGAGCCTCGTCTCGTACTCCTTCGCCTCCTCCGCCGCCTTGAGCTTGGACTCCGCAGCGGAATCGAGGTCATCCTTTATCTTCTGCTGGCGCTTGTCCATCATCCCGAGGATGGAGGGCCAGGCCACCTTGGCCATGATGACCCAGATGACCACGAAGGCGATGAGAGCCGGGACGAACTCGGCCGGCTTGGGAATCAGCAGATCCATGCCGGTCGTCGATTCTGCCAGAGCCGTGGTAGGCGCGATCGCGGAGGCGACGAGCGCCGCGGCGGATGCGCCAGCGACAATCCCGAGCCCGTTCATCTTGCTGTTCATGCGTGCCTCCAACCTAGCGTTTCGTCTGCGTTGTCCAAGGTACCTATTGCATGAGGACGACAACGAAGCCGATAAGGGCGAGCGCCTCAACGAAGGCGGAAGCCAGGATGAAGATCGTGAACAAACGACCCTGGACCTCAGGCTGACGTGCCATAGAGGTGGTTGCACCATAAGCGGCAAGACCGATGCCGATGCCCGCGCCAATGACACCGAGAGCATATCCAATGACGTTCACAGTTCCTCCTTTGCCATTCGCCCGACCTCCCGGGCGAGTTACACCGAACCTATGCAAGAGCGGACGACGCCCGCGGGTTGCCGTACTTCCGTTACGCCGCTACTCATCCTGCTCGACGAGCTGGACGTAGACGGCGGAGAGCAGCGTGAAGACGTAGGCCTGAATGACAGCGACCAGAATCTCCACGAGATAGATGATGAGCAGAAGGAGGACCCAGAACATGGATACGCCGGCATCACCAATGGCCGAAACGGACACGCCCTGCAGGAGCGGTTCGAAGAAGAGCGAGGCCAGGATGGCAAAGGTCCCCATGACGATGTGGCCCGCAAACATGTTGCAGAAGAGTCGAATCGCCAGCGTGATGGGACGCAGGAACGTAGAGAAGACCTCGATGACGGCGACAAGGATGTTTATCGGAAAGGCAACACCCGAGGGGGCGAGGCTCTTGACGTAGCCGCCCACGCCCTTCCTCTTGCAGCCAAAGTACACGAAGTACCCGAAGGAGCAGAGCGCGAGCGCCGCGGTGACGCCCATCGTCCCGGTCCCGGGGTGACAACCGGGAAGGATGCCCACGATGTTGTTGAAGAGGATGAAGAAGAAGAGCGCCGCAAGGAAGGGGAAGTGCACGCGCCAGGAATCGCCGAGCAGACCCTTGCAGACGTCATCACGTACGAACTCGACGACGTATTCGACCGCGTTCACGAAGAAGCCCTGAGGGACGAGATCACGCGACTGTTTCTGCCTGAACACGAGAAGCACGACGAGCAGCAGGATGATGGCCACGCTCATCCAGAAGACATACTGCGTGAGACCAACTGTGGTATCCCCGACAATGGCATGCGTCATAAAGCTGTCGATGAGCTCGTTCATCTCGTCTGGCAGCTTGGAGAGTGCGTCCACGTTACGTCCTTCCCTTCCTTGGCCGCGACCAGGGTCGTACGTTCTCTTTCCTGGAAGCGCCCTGACGGGCGTCGGTCAGATACCTGGGTGAGCCTGAGAAAGCCAGTCCCTCCATGATAGCCGCTCTCGGTCCCTACCCGCATCCATCGGCAACCGCCGAAGCATTCTGGCAATAGATGAGGATAGCACCGAGCCCCACGTCATACCAACAGATGCATCCGCATCATTTTGAAGAACGTTCAAAATGCATACGAGCCTGCTGATACCCGTTCTTCTCGCGCCCAATCAGGACACGATATTCTTCCATGACCTTACCCTTTCTGCTCATAGTCCTAACCACGGTTTCACAGACATTCGACATTTGGCAGAGGCATGAGCGGGGAAGTCCTACTCCCCCATCCTTCTCCATGCGACAAGACCCTCCACCAGCGCAGCCACGAGGAAGCTCGCGGTCGAGCACACCCCGAACGACAGGACCGACGCAGGGCATACGAGAAACACCACGAGAAGCGCCGCCTGGATCGCAACGAGGGGAACGATCGCACAGGCAAGCCCAAACGAGAGGTCCCGCCGCCCGCCCCCGATGGCGACCCTCCCGAGGAAGTATGCCATCGGAATGGTGGAGGCGACGCCAAGTGCGACGCCAAGCAGGTCAACGAGCAGCTCGTCCATCTCCACCCTCCCCATCCGCTTGCGGGCGCCCTGCGCCAAGCTTACCGCGGCGACCACCGCACATAGCACGAACAGAACGCGGCTGGCACGCATGCCCAAGGCCACCCGATACCTTGGGTATGCCTTGACGCTCAGAAGCAGACCTCGATGCGAGCGGAAAGGCATACCCAAAATGACGCGCCACCAATAGCTGCAAGCGACTTGACCCTGTCGTATCGGAGCGGGTGCCATCCTCGGGAGATTCTTGGGTCGACTCCTACTTCGTGCCGTAGATCCTATCACCGGCATCGCCGAGACCAGGCAGGATGTAGGCGTTCGCGTTGAGCTCGCGATCGAGCGCGCACGTATAGAGCCGCACGTCGGGGTCGTAGTCGAGTACGGCACGCACGCCCTCGGGAGCCGAGACGAGCGTGAGGCAGCGGATGTCCTTGGCGCCCGCATCGCGGAGGAACTTGATGCAGGCCGTAAGCGAGCCGCCCGTGGCGAGCATCGGGTCGACCACCAGGCAGGTGCGATCCCAGATCGCGGGCGGGAACTTGCAGTAGTACTGGACGGGCTCGTGCGTCTCGGGGTCGCGGTACATGCCCACGTGGCCCACGCGCGCGGATGGTACGAGGGTGAGGATNCCGTCGACCATACCCAGACCNGCCCGCAGNATCGGGATGATGGCGATCTTCTTGCCAGCGAGGCGCCTGCAGGTGCACTCCTCGAGCGGGGTGTCCACGTTGACGTCCTCGAGNGGGAGNTCCCGCATCGCCTCGTAGCCCTCGAGGATTGCCAGCTCGGTCACAAGCTCACGAAAGTCCCTGGTGGTCGTGTCCTTGTCGCGTAGGATCGAAAGCTTGTGCTGAACGAGTGGGTGATCGACGATGGTGAAGCGCGGATCCTCAAACTGGGCCATGGTGGTGCCTCTCTGCTGGTGGCGCGAACGTTTCGTAGGAATTCTATGCCTAATCGAGCTCGGGATAGAGCGGGTGCACCGAGAGGAGCTCGCAGACCTCGGCATGCGTGCGCTCCTTGGTTGCGTCGTCGTCAACGTGGAGCACGACGTCACCGATGAGCTGGCCGATGCGCTCGCACTCCTGCTCGCCGAATCCTCGCGTGGTCGCGGCAGCGGAGCCCACACGGATGCCACTCGCCACGAAGGGGGAGCGCTTCTCGCCGGGAATCGTGTTCTTGTTGACGGTGATGCCGACCTCATCGAGCGCAAGCTCGACGTCACGCCCCGTGACGTCACCCGCAGGGGTGAGGTCGACGAGGAGCAGGTGGTTGTCGGTGCCGCCGGTCACGAGGCGCAGACCGCGAGACTCCAGGCCGCGACCGATGGCCTTGGCATTGACGAGGATGCGGTCGGTATAGTCGACGAACCCCGGCTGGAGTGCCTCGCCGAAAGCCACGGCCTTGCCAGCGATGACGTGCTCGAGCGGACCGCCCTGCGAACCGGGGAACACGGCGGAGTTGATGCGCTTGGAAACCTCGGGGGTGTTGGAGAGGATGATGCCGCCGCGCGGTCCGCGAAGCGTCTTGTGCGTCGTGGAGGTCACGACGTCGGCGCAGGGCACCGGGCTGGGATGACGGCCGGTGGCGACGAGTCCAGCGATATGGGCCATGTCGACCATGAGCGCGGCACCGTTGTCATGTGCGATCTGGGCAAAGCGCTCGAAGTCGATGGTGCGAGGGTAGGCACTCGCGCCCGCGATGATGAGAACGGGCCTGTACTTCTTGACCTTGGCCTCGACGTCATCGAAGTCTATGCGCTCGGACGTAGGGTCAAGACCGTAGGAGATCGCATGGTAGAGCTTGCCGGAGAAGTTGGCAGGCGAGCCGTGCGTGAGGTGCCCGCCGTTGTCGAGAGCCATGCCCATGATCGTGTCGCCTGGGTCGGCGAAGGCGGAGATGGCGGCATAGTTGGCCTGTGCGCCGGAGTGCGGCTGCACGTTGGCATAGCCCGCGCCAAAGAGCCTCTTCACGCGCTCGCGTGCGAGGTTCTCGACCTCGTCGACGGCCCAGCATCCACCGTAGTAGCGCTTGCCAGGCAGGCCCTCGGCATACTTGTTGGTAAGCGGGGAGCCGACGGCCTCCATGACGGAGAGCGACACGAAGTTCTCCGAGGCGATGAGTTCGATGGAGTTGCGCTGGCGAGTGAGCTCGTCGCCGATAAACGACATGACCTCGGGGTCGGTTTCGCTCAGATGCTCAAAGGACAAGGGTGTCTCCTTTACTCGGGCCGTCCGCGTCGCGGTCGGCATCTGCTCGCGATGACGGGGCTCGTGCTGCCTGGCATTGCGTCCTACAGTCCAGAATCCTCGCCGATGCCCTTGAACGAGGGGTCGTCCTCACGCATGATTTTATCCACACGCAACGCGTGGCGCCCACCGTCGAACCCGGTCTCGAGGAACGTCTTGACGATGCCCTCGTTGACATCAAGGTCGACGAAGCGCCCCGAGAGGCAGACGACGTTCGCGTTGTTGTGGTGACGTGCAAGGGCGGCGAAGTCCGCGCGGTCGATGGGGAGGGCGCGCACGCCCGCGACCTTATCGGCCGTGAGGGCCATGCCCAGTCCCGTGCCGCAGATGAGGATCCCGCGGTCGGCCGTACCGGCACCCACGCGACGTGCGGCGACGTCGGCGTAGTCGGGATAGTCCACCCGATCGTCAGTGGCAGGGCCAAGATCCTCGACCTCGTGACCAAGCCCTCTTACGAAGGCGATGATGTCCGCCTTCTGACAGAAGCCTGCATGGTCTGACGCAACGACGACACGCATGGATACCCCTCTCGCATGGTCTCACCTAGATAGCTGTAGCGTAACGCAACCTCGACGGGTTGGGAACGAGGAGGAGTGCCGTCACGCAAACGTTCGACGAGGGAGGCCTGGGATCCGCTCGCGCCTACGCCCCGATGTCTCCGAGCGCGATCGCTCCCTCGCGCAGGACCCGTGGCTCGGCACCGGTGCAGTCCACGATCGTGGACGCCACGGCAACGGGTGCCGGTCCCGCGTCTATCACGAGGTCGGCCATGTCGAGCAGGCGATCTTCTATGTCGGCTCCCGTCGTGGCGGCCGCCTGGCCGTGCGTGTTGGCGCTCGTCTGTGCCAAGGGCGTGCCCGTCTCGCGCACGATGGCGCGCACGAGGTCCGAATCCGGCACGCGCAGCGCAACGGTCCCGGTGTCTGCTTGCGCATACTCCGCAGGAACCTCGTCAGAGGCCCTCACCACCAGCGTGAGGGCACCGGGCCAGTACTTCTTCGCCAGGCGATGCGCCCACTCGGGCACATCTCGCCCATAGCGGTCGAGCCCGGAGGGATCGGCCACGAACCACGGCAGCGTCTGCGCCAGGTCACGTCGCTTGATCTCGAAGATGCGCCGGTGAGCGGGATTGTCCGGCGTGGCGGTGCAGCAGAGGCCATATACGGAGTCGGTGGGCACCACCACGACCCCACCGGCGAGAAGCACGTGCGCGGCCCGTCTCACCACCTCGCCGTCCACCTCGTCCTGGCTCGCCCGCACGATGCGCTCGGCCCGACGTGCGGCGCTCTCCATCCCTTCGGGAAGTGCGTCGGAAAGACCCCCCTCCCGCACGGCCACGAGCACGCGCGGACGGTGGGTGAGGTCCTCGCGCACCTCCGCGCTCGCCCAGCCACCCTGCGCGCGACAGAGCTCGGCCGCCTGGGCCGCGTTGTCCTCGAAGAGCTCGCAGCAGAGCATACCTCCCGGCCGCAGGACTCGCGGCGCCTGCTCCAGGATGCGACGGAACACGTCGAGCCCGTCCGCGCCCCCGTCGAGAGCGAGACCAGGCTCATAGCCGATGACCTCCTCGGGAAGGGTCGGCACCACGGCGCTGGGGATGTAGGGAGGGTTGGAGACGAGCACCGAGAAGGTACCCCCAAGTCGTGCGTCGACTCCCGACGCGAGGTCTCCTGGAACCACACGCACGACATCCTCAAGCCCAAGGGCGTCTCGGTTGCGCACGGCAAGCTTGACGGCGCCTTCCGAGATGTCCGTCGCGACCACACGTGTCCCAGGGCGCTCAGAGGCAAGCGAGAGCGCGATGCAGCCCGTTCCCGTACCGATCTCGAGCACGCGCACGGTCTCGACACCAGCCGCGACGGCCGCGTCCACGCCATCGAGCGCAGCGTCTACCAGCACCTCGGTCTCGGGACGCGGGATGAGCACGCCGCGCTCGCAGTGGAGCACGATGTGCCGAAAGGGCATCTCGCCCGTCACGTACTGGAGCGGTTCCCCCGCTGCCCTTCTCGCCACGGCAGCGTGCATGGCATCGAGCTCCTCTCGGCTGAGCGGACGGTCGAAGCTCATGTATATCTCGACGCGAGAGAGTCCCGTCACGTTGCTGACAAGCCATTCCGACGAGAGGCGCGGATGCTCGTCACCCCTTTTGCCGAGATAGTCGATCGTCCAAGCGAGAATCCTGCGAATGGTCCACGGCTCCTGCTCTGCCATGCGCTCCCCCGTGCTCGTCAATAAAAGCGGCGCCGACCTTGGCCGACGCCGCACGTTTGCGTGATTGCCGCGTCTAGACCGCCTGTGCGAGCTTCTCGGCACGCTCGGCGGCAGCGAGCGCCTCGATTACCGAGGGAAGCGTATCGCCGAGAAGAACGCCGTTATACGTGCCGTTGAAACCGATGCGGTGGTCGGTCACGCGATCCTGGGGCTGGTTGTACGTGCGAATCTTCTCGGAGCGGTTGCCGTGACCGATCTGCGAGAGNCGCGCGGCCCCCTGCTCGGCCTGCTGCTTCTCGAGCTCCATCTCGTAGAGGCGGGCACGCAGCATCTGCATGCAGACCTCGCGGTTCTGGATCTGCGAGCGCTGCTCCTGCGACTGCACCACCGTGTTGGTAGGCAGGTGCGTGATGCGCACGGCGGAGTAGGTCGTGTTCACGCCCTGACCTCCGGGGCCCGACGAGCAGTACGTGTCGACGCGCAGGTCCTCGGGGCTGATCTGTATGTCGATGTCATCGGCCTCGGGAAGCACCGCCACGGTGGCCGTNGAGGTCTGGATGCGCCCTTGGCTCTCGGTCTTTGGCACGCGCTGGACGCGGTGGACGCCCGACTCGAACTTCATGACCGAGTAGACCTTGTTGCCCGTGACCTTGAACTCGATGGTCTTGAAGCCGCCNGCATCGGACGGTGACGCCGAAAGGACCTCGATCTTCCACTTGCGGCTTGCGGCGAAGCGCTCGTACATGGAGAAGAGGTCTCCCGCGAAGATGCCCGCCTCGTCGCCGCCCACGCCGGCGCGGATCTCGATGATGGTGTCCTTCTCGTCATTGGGGTCACCGGGGATGAGCATGACCTTGATCTCGTCCTCGAGGCCTGGGACCTTGGCCTCGTTGGAGACGACGTCCTCCTGGAGCATCTCCTTCTCGCTCGCGTCACTGGTCTCGCGCTGCATCTCTTTCGCGGCGTCGATGTCGTCGAGGGCCTGGATGTACTCCCGCGCCTTGGCCACGAGATCGGCCTGGTTGGCGTGCTCCTTGGCGATGCGCGCGTATTCCTTGGGATCGGAAGCGACGGCTGGGTCGCCCATCTTCTTCTCAAGCTCCTCATATGCGGCAATGAGCTTCTGAAGCTTGTCTCGCATGATGCTCTCCTTGGATAAGCCGCGACGCAGTACCGCGTCGCGACATGTAGGTAACTATGTGAGGATACCACCGAGAGAGATGTTTCTTTCACGCAGGTAGAGGACGGAGCCCCTCGTCCACGGGACGCACAAGGCGGCAATCGGAACGACATCGGAGCACCTGATGTGTGAGAAACTGGTTTCATGCGACGCGCGTCAGCAAGGAGAGGCATGCAAGAGCCCGCGGATGACATGAGCACCGCTCCCGAGGAGGCACCCGCGCATGAGCCGGGGTCCGCGACGGGGCCGACGGTCGAACCCGAGGCCGGATCCACGCTCGCCGCAGGCACCCGCGTGCTCTCCCGCGACGATCCTACCGCCCACGCGCCCTCCCACCCACACGGACTCGCCGGGATACGGGACGCATGCTCACGTCACCGTGCGGCTGTTCATGCTGGACTTGGTCGGTAGGGCGCCGTCCGCAATCCGCGTTCATCCTCGTGGTGGCCGCGCATCCATGCAAGCCAACCTTCCGCCCGCCGACGTCATCGAGACCCGATGCCACTTTCGCCGGCTCGCGACACCCCCCCTATGACTCGGACCTCTACGGCAATGCCAGCAACTCTCCTTCGTCAGCATCGGGATAAACTCGCGAACGCGTACCGCAGACTGCGATCACGAGCGATGCCGGCCCAGTTCGGCGCCTCGGGCTATGCCAGCGCGGACGTTACGGCCGTTCTATTAAGAACGCCTCCGTCACCGCAACCAAGAGACCGCCCACCTTCGGTTACGCGAAGGTGTACGGCAGCTGGGTCGGCATCGGCACCGAGCAGAACGTCCGCCTCTCATACGAGGCGACGGCGCGGCATAGACCGCGAGCCGCTATGCGTGATGACATGAGCGCCATTCTCGGAAAGGGCAGACCAGGCGCTGCACGTCCAACGACCCCCGACAACACCAGCTACGCGGAACGAATCCCTCTCTCGTAGGGGCTCTATGACAACGCCCAACGTGACCGGTGGCCGACGAGAGTTCGATGCCGAGGGCCCAGACCGACACCGTCAGCTGGACTCTACGGAAGCCGGGAGGGCTTCGGCGCGTACGATTGCGAGCTCACCGTGGCACTTTGTCTTCCGCGCCGCCAACGGCATATGGGAAGATCGGACTCCATCGATGTCTCCCGATGACGGCGAGAAGCCTTGGGTTACAACTCGGTCCGTAGGACGTTGAGGCCACGTTCCAGAGCCAGGAGACCGACGGGAACAACGATGCCTGGCTGCCAGCTCGACGCCACTCGAGGTTACCATCGACTCATATCAGGAACCACCTCGTCGGTGCCGCCCGTCTGAAGCGGCACGTTCTCTGGGATGGCACACTTCCACGATCATCCCGCAGACAAACGCCGACTCCTGTGACGGCGGCACTCGTCTTCTCGGACGTCAGGTTTCACGGCCCCCTCGACGGGTCGGGCACCTCGGGCCTAGGCGGTGACGCCGTGTTTGTCACCACGCTTCCCGAGATGGCGGGTGGTACGGTGGACGTCTCCCTGGGCTTTGGCACCTCGGATGATCCCGGCGCGGTCGTCGCCGTGGTCGAGACCTCCTACCAACACGAGGAGTCCTTCCTCTTCGTTCGCTATGACACGAGTATCGGGTACAAGGACACGTACGTACTTCAGCGCACCCAGTAACCACCAGACATGGAGGAACTACATGCCCATCCAGAAGCCCGCTCCACTCATGATCGACGGCAGGGCCCATTACACGCTCTCTTCCGTCGAACCCATCAAGATCGAGGTCACCGTTCCCTTCGTCACTGACGAGGAGATCGACTTCGCGGCAGCAAGCATCGTGCGACAGGCCGGCGGCACCGCAGATGACCTTCAGGATGACGCCTGGGTCTCCGAGCACTTCCAGGGCATCGAGGATGGTAGCCAGCTTCTGTCGGCGGTGCGCCTCCAGCTTCGTCAGATGGGCATTCGGAGTGCCGAGGAGAGCAAGACCAAGAAGTGCCTCGACATTCTCGTCTCGCGCCTCAACCAGTCAGTGCCCACAGCCGACATCGCCGAAACGCGCGAGGCCCTCGAGGCCGAGATCGCCCAGCAGGCGCAGGCGGCCGGTCTTGGCGTCGACGCCTTCCTCATGCAGAACGGCGTGAGTCGCGCGCAGTTCGAGGAGTCGATCAACGAACAGGCTCGCGATGAGGCCGAGCTTGCGGCCGCGCTCGACGCCTTTGCCTTCGTCCGGAAGCTCAGCGTGGACGACGGCGAGTTCACGCACTACCTGAGCGTTCCCGAAAAGGACCTGGAGCAGTTCATCGACCAGGCAAGGCACCAGGGCTTCTATGGCGAGATCCGTGACGCCGCGCTGCGCAACAAGGCCATGGAGACGGTCGTGTCCGAGTGCGTCTGCAACTACAAGCACGAATCCAAGGAGGAGGCGGCGAGCCGCATCAAGCAGCTCACCGATGTGCTCGACGCGGCTTCGGCAGGCGAGAAGTCCGACGGCGGCGGGCTCAAGCTCGTCTGACCCGGCTGTGTCTGGCGAGTACCGCAGAAGAACCCTCCCATGCGCCACCCCTCTCGTTGGGGGTGCGCATGCGGAGGGTTTTCTCGTAAGAATCGTCCGCGCGCGACAAGACGAGGTCCGGCATGTGTCGTGCGGAGGGTTTTCTCGCTAAACTCGTCCGCACGATACACCCACCGAGTACCTCACTGCCCACCGAGCCAAAAAAGGAGGCCGACC